>PVMK01121461.1_pt1 | contig 35162 bp, 30 predicted proteins | sample 1853481 | NCBI WGS metagenome assembly PVMK01 (sample SAMN08533507, study PRJNA380276) | Marine sediment metagenome, whole genome shotgun sequencing project. | reverse complement strand
TCTACTTCAGCTACCCCCGCACCCCCTGTTAATTCATCTGAAAGAAAGAAGATTACGACGCGCACTTTCAAAGCAAAAAAGCAGCGCGACGAAGTGATCTCCATGCTAACTGCCTATGATTATCACACTGCGCAGGTGATTGACCATGCCGGTATTGATTCGATTTTAGTGGGCGATTCTCTTGGTATGGTGATGCTCGGTTTCGAAACCACGCTGCCGGTCACCATGGACATGATGCTGCATCATTGCAAAGCAGTAGCCCGCGGTGCGCAATTCGCGCTGCTCATCGGCGATATGCCCTTTATGTCTTATCAGGTCTCTGTCGAGGAAGCTTTACATAATGCTGGTCAATTTCTTCAGCATGCTGGCATGGATGCGGTCAAGCTAGAGGGCGGCCGCGAGCGCGCCAGGACAATACGAGCGTTGGTGGCTGCCGGCATCCCCGTGATGGGGCATCTCGGTCTAACCCCCCAAAGCGTGCATCAATTGGGTGGCTTCCGTACACAGGGGAGATCCGCACAGGCTGCCGAACGCCTGGTTGAAGATGCGCTATTATTGCAAGATTCAGGCTGCTTCAGTGTGGTACTCGAATCCGTTCCTCATCGTCTGGCAAATTTAATATCTGAACAGCTTGAAATTCCCACGATTGGTATAGGCGCAGGTGTAGGCTGCGATGGGCAAGTGTTAGTAACCCACGACTTACTTGGGCTTTTCGACCGATTCAAACCAAGTTTTGTAAAAGCCTATGCCAATCTATATCAAGATATGTTGAGCGCATTCCAAAATTATCAAAGGGAAGTTGATCTACGACAATTCCCTGATGAAGAACACAGTTTTTCGATGTCGGATCGGACCTGGGATGCATTACAAGAACGGCTTGCAAAATGAACGATGAGTATTGATAATATCTTAATCGTCGGCAGTGGTGCCCTAGCAACTTTTTTTGCAGCTCGGTTGGCTGCAAGCGGGCTTACTGTCACCATGCTCGGGACTTGGCCTGCGGGCCTGCGCGCGCTCCAAAGCAAAGGAGCGTGCATCAGCCAGGATGCGGACACACCAATTCAATGTTTCCCAATACGCGTCGTAGATTCGCCCGCAGCTTGCCAGGGAACACGGTGGGCATTGGTGCTGGTCAAAGCCTGGCAAACACAGCGTGCCGCGCAACAATTATCAACGTGCCTGGCTCCGGACGGCATCACACTAACTTTACAAAATGGTCTTGGCAATCAAGAAATTCTAAGGAATGTACTGGGGGAAAATCGCGTCGCGATTGGAATAACCACTTTGGGAGCAAGGTTAATTAAACCAGGGCTTGTGTGCCCTGCTAATAAAGGAAAAATTATATTAGAAGCTAACCCCCAGTTGACCCCATTAGTAAAAATATTGCGATGCGCTAATTTTGAACTGGAAATCCAGGCGAATATGAGTAACATGATCTGGCACAAACTGGCGATCAACGCTGCAATTAACCCTATCACTGCGCTGTTGGGGGTGCCCAATGGCGCGCTGTTGTCGAACGCTAGCGCCAGCGCCTTGATGTCGGCTGCTGGGCGCGAGGTCGTTGATGTTGCGCGAGCTTTAGGCTTTAATCTCGATCCGCAAGAAATTGAAAAGCGCATCAAAGATGTAGCTTTGCTCACTAAAGGCAATCATTCATCCATGTTGCAAGATATTGCGCGCGGCGCGCAAACAGAGATCGACGCAATTTGTGGGGTTGTCTGCCGCGCGGGCCAGGAAATCGGTGTCCCCACTCCAATTAATCTCACACTCTGGCAATTAATCGAAGCCAAAGCAGCACAACCCGACCCCACGATAGCGTAAATAATGAAAACAACGACTATGCTCTCCGAATTTAGAACAGCGCGTGCATCCCTGACCGGCCTGGTAGGTCTCGTGCCCACAATGGGATATTTACACGCTGGACATTTATCTTTGGTTGAAGCCGCCCGCCGAGAGTGTAACCATGTTGTCGTCAGTATTTTTGTCAATCCTACACAATTTGGAGCTGGCGAAGATCTCGAAGCTTATCCACGCGATACTGCGAGCGATCTAAAGCTTTTAGAAGAGGCTGGCGTTGATGTGATCTGGATGCCGACCCCAGAAGCCATCTATCCACAAGACTATCAAACTTGGGTCACTGTTGAGCAGGTCAGTCGTCCACTGGAAGGGAGGATGCGCCCCGGTCATTTTAAGGGCGTGACCACCATCGTAGCAAAATTATTTAATGCGGTACAGCCTCAACGTGCTTATTTTGGTCAAAAAGACGCCCAGCAAGTTGCTGTGATTCAACGCATGGTATATGATCTCAATTTTCCCATCAAAATTGTAGTTGGCCCGATTGTACGCGCTGATGACGGTTTGGCCCTTTCAAGCCGCAACGCTTATTTGAATGATGCAGAGCGTCAAGCCGCGCGTGTGCTGCACAATGCGCTTAAATCCGCCAAAGCGCTGATCGATGGTGGTGAGCGGGACGCCGACCAAGTGCGCAATAATATGATTGCTGTTTTGGATCGTGAACCTCTGGCTTTCAAACAATATGTTTCTTGTGCTGATCCAAATAGCTTGGTAGAAATAGATCTCATTGAAAATCATGCCTTACTATCGTTGGCGGTCCAAATCGGCAATACTCGATTGATCGATAATTTTTTAATGAAAGATAATAAATGGTTGGCAGGAAATTAAAATATATGTATGGAGTGTTCATGTACAAGGAATTGCTTAAAGCTAAAATCCACCGAGCTGTAGTGACTGAGGTCGATTTGCATTACGAAGGCTCGATCAGCATAGATAGCAATCTGCTTGACCTTAGCGGCATTCAAGTTTATGAAAAAGTGCAGGTTGCTGCCGTTGAAACAGACGCACGCCTTGAAACCTATACACTGGCCGGGGAACCAGGCTCAGGTACGATCAAAATGAATGGTCCAGCAGCAGGCCTGATTGCGGTCGGCGAGCATATTGTAATTATGGCTTATGCCTATATCCCTGAATCACTTACCAACAATGGGCAGCCGAAAGAGTTATTGATGGATGAAAATAATCAAGTTAAGGAATAGGAGGTAGCTTGTGATTCTATGTATTGACGTAGGTAATACCAATATCACGCTTGGGATTTATCAAGATAAGAAGCTAGGTGCGCGTTGGCGCCTAGCCACCGATCACAATCGTATGCCGGACGAATATGGCTTGCAATTTGTTAATTTACTCGCCCACGCCGGATTATCTTCACAATCCATTCAGGGTATTTGCATGGCTTCGGTTGTGCCATCCCTTTCAGGAAAAATTATTCAAGCTTGTCAGGATTATCTTGGACATACTCCCCTTAATGTAGATGCTGGGATAAAAACCGGTGTGCGGGTACGTTATGACAATCCGCGTGCTGTGGGCGCGGATCGAATTGTAGACGCCGTCGCAGTTAATAAATTCTATGGAGGACCGGCTTGTGTAGTCGATTTTGGCACTGCAACCACGTTTGACGCTATTTCATCCACGGGCGATTACCTTGGTGGCGCGATTGCGCCCGGCATGGACATCGCCGCCCAAGCCCTCTTCCAACGAGCGGCTCGTTTGCCACATATCGAATTGGTTTCACCTCCTGCCGCAATAGGGCGGAACACGCCCAATGCGATCCAATCAGGTTTGATTTTTGGTTATGTCGGCCTCGTGGAAGGCTTGGTAGCCCGTTTTCGCAAAGAACTTGGCCCGACGATGAAAGTGATCGCCACCGGCGGACTAACAGATTTGATTAGCGCACACACCAACATTATCGAAATAGTTGCCCCATGGTTAACTCTGGACGGTTTACGCATTGTTTGGGATTTAAATCAATGATCTCGCTATTCGCAAATCAACGTATATTACTGGGTGTGACTGGTTCGATCGCGGCTTATAAAACAGCCATGCTTGCCTCGCAACTGACTCAAGCAGGCGCACATATCGATACTATTCTCACCCAAGCTGGCGAAAAATTTGTTAGCGCATTAACTTTTCAATCACTAACAGGACGTGGTGCATACATCGATTCAGATTTATGGTCTGGCCAAGCGCATATCCAACACATCGGTCTAGCCGAAGCCGCTGATATCATGGTGATCGCACCGGCGACTGCCAATACCCTCGCCAAACTAGCTCACGGCCAAGCTGATAACTTACTTACGATTTCCGCATTGGCTCGCCGCTGTCCATTAATCGTCGCCCCAGCTATGGATGGCGGCATGTGGTTAAACGCCGCCACGCAAGCTAACCTGACTAAAATAAAAGAGCTTGGTATTCAAATAGCGGGTCCCGCTACTGGACATTTAGCGTCTGGCTTGAGCGGCAACGGCAGAATGCTGGAGCCTGAGATACTTTTTGGGCACATCCGCCTCGCTTTGAGCGAGGGCGGCCCGCTAGCTGGACGTAAAATTGTAGTCACCGCCGGAGGTACGCAGGAGTCTCTAGATCCAGTACGCTTCTTAACCAACCACTCGACCGGCAAACAAGGCTTTGCCCTGGCCCAAGCCGCGCTCGACCTTGGCGCGAAAGTGGTGCTGATCACTACGTCGCATCAACTAACCGAGCCCGTAGGCGCACATATACTGCACGTGCGTACAGCCCAAGAAATGTTAAACGCGGTATTGGCTGAAATTGATGGCTGTGATATCTTAATCATGGCTGCAGCCGTAGCCGATTTCCGCCCTGCCACAATCCAAGAGCATAAAATCAAAAAAGGGGCAGAGATTCTAAACATAAAACTTGAGAAAACCCAAGATATTCTAAAAACTGTGGCTGCACAAAAAGGAAATTCTGAATTCCCCTGTAAAATCATAGGTTTTGCTGCTGAAAGTCAGGATCTAATTAACAACGCCCAGGCCAAGCTGCGTGCAAAGGGTTTAGATATGATCGTAGTTAATGATATTCGTGCGCATGATGCTGGTTTTGGTGTGGATACTAACCGCGTCACACTACTCTGCGCGGATGGCTTTCAAGAGACTTTGCCGCTCATGTCGAAGATAGAAGTTGCTGAGGCTATTCTGAGCCGCGCAACACTTTGGGAGCCTCCATAACAATCACATTTTCTCAAGTGTATCCCGATACGTTTTCTTCAAGCCCAGAATAACCAGGGCATACGACAAATCAATCATCGATAAAATTTCTTTATCTGGAATATTGCCATCCAGCTTAACCGTATTCCTATGCTTTTTTATGCCTATTTGTTTCGATAACAATAGGTATTTTGCGATACATCGCGATCAAGAAATCAAATGTTCCTTTATTATAGGACGTGCAGCCATAACGGCTCGAGCACGATGGCTCAGTTTATTCTTCTCTGCCATGTTTAACTCAGCCATGGTTTTGCCAGTAGACTTTACCAAGAAAATGGGATCGTAGCCAAAACCATGTTCGCCGCGCTCATGAGGGATAATCTCCCCGGGGCATGTTCCCTCTACAAAGTGACACTCGCCTTAGGCGTGGCAAGCGCGACCACACAGTGGAACTGAGCGTCCCATGGGCGAGGCTGCGAGGCTAATTTTTTAAGCAGATAGGACCGTCGATCGGCATCTGTGGCATCAGGCTGCGGGGCGAAGCGTGCTGAATGCAGCCCCGGCTGCCCATCTAGCCTATCCACTTCCAAGCCAGAGTCATCCGCCAGGGTAAAAAGGCCGGATGCCTGGGCATAGGCCTGGGCTTTTAGGGCCGCATTTTCGGCATAGGTGCTGCCCGTTTCGGCTACATCCAAATCGATGTTTATTTCTGACGGGAAAATCAATTCGATGCCAGAACCTTCGAGCAAGGCCTGAATTTCTTTGCGTTTGCCTCGGTTTTGGGTCGCAATCAGCAATTTTTGCATTAAGCATCTCCTTAATAATTATCGTTAGAGCATACCATATGCCTGTGCTATAATTTCCATCACTTAACCAGTTTGCCTTCAGGTTCAATATTATGACATCCACCACGCAAGCATTTTTACTCAACGTTGGCTTTGTTATCCGAGAGAGTTCGGGATACAGTCGCGTTTTTGAGTTTGATGTGCCACACTTTAAATTTGATGATGATTTTGAGCTAGAAAATACAGTTGGTGTGATTACTATTTCTCGCTCTAGTGAAGGCTTGCTAACACAAGCCGCATTCGATGCATCGGTAAATGCTGTATGTGTGCGCTGCCTAGATTCTTTTTTGCAACCCCTAACTGTTGAGTTTACCGAGTTGTACGCATTCCCATCACGCGCCCAAGATGATACCGAACTCATTGTCCCTGCAGAGGGGAAAATTGATTTTGCCCCATTGCTGCGAGAATATATGTTTCTGGCCAAGCCGATCAACCCCGTTTGCAGCGAGAGTTGCCAAGGAATATGTCCTGAGTGCGGCATTCACCTTAACAAAGGCCAGTGCAATCACGAGAAAGCATCTGGCGACCCACGCTTGGCAGTACTAAAAAAGTTTTTGGATAAAATATAGTTTATATTTGGTACCCGCTTGACAAAATATCAGCGCCAGTATAAACTCATTTTCAACAAATAATGAACACAATTAAAATTGCACGTATAATGGAATCGATGGTTGCTATGTCTACAATGTTGGATATGATGCCGCGCGCAAACATACAGGCAGCCGCCACTTGGGAAAGAGCAAACTGATTTCCAACGAGATTTTATACCTTTTCAGGCTGCCAACAGGCAGCCTTTTTTCTTGCAATCGATGCGGAAAATTTACCGCGAAGGTGACAAGGTTGACAAAATTTATTTAAGAATTCCTTGAAAGTTCCTTTGCATTCCAATGCACATGCTGCGGTGTCCTTTGTGTCATGGCCGTTTCTTCACAGTCCGATTGAGCAATGATCAGGAGGTTCAATATGTCGAACAATATTCTAATTGCCATTGCCTGGCCCTATGCCAATGCCGAGATCCACGTTGGCAATATCACCGGCTCGCACCTTCCTGGTGATATCGTGGCACGCTATCACCGCCTCAAGGGAGATCAAGTACTGATGGTCAGCGGCACCGACGCACACGGGACGCCTGTCATGCTACGTGCCGATTCCGAAGGAAAATCTGCAGAAGAAATTTATAAACGATTTCACGATGGTTTTTTGGAGTTATTTCAAGACTTGGGCATTTCGTATGATTTATTCACGACCACGCATACACAAAATCACTTTAAAGTTGCACAAAGTATCTTTCTGGCTTTATTGGATAATGGCTTCCTCTATGCGAAGAAGTCTATGCAGTGGTACTCTCCTGCAGCGGATAAATTCCTACCTGATCGTTATGTAGAGGGCACCTGCTATATCTGTGGCCAGGATGGCGCCCGCTCCGATCAATGTGATCATTGCGGTAATGTACTTGAACCGGAAAAATTGCTTAAACCAATTTCCAAGGTAGATGGGTCTACCCCCGAACTACGGGAAACCGAACATTTCTACCTTGATCTCTCAAAAATGGAGCCAAATGTTGCTGACTTCTTACGAGCTAGACAACATTATATGCGCGATACTGTTATTGGTGAATCACTGCGCAAAATTGAGAGTGATGGATTAAAAGCGCGCTCCATCACGCGCGACTTAGATTGGGGGATTCCAGTTCCTGTGGATGGTTGGGATGGGAAGTGTTTGTACGTTTGGTTCGAGGCTGTTATTGGCTATCTCTCAGCAGCAGTTGAGTGGGCGCAAGTTAACAAAAAATCTGATGCTTGGCTCAATTGGTGGACCAACCCCAATGCAAAGGCCTTGTACTTCATTGGCAAAGACAATATTTTCTTTCATACGGCTATGTGGCCGGCTGAGTTAATGGGCGCAGGTGAGCAATTCATGCAAATTTTCGCTGAAGTGCAAGGTCAATGTTTGACCTTGCCGTACGATGTACCTGCAAACCAGTTTATGAATCTTGAAAAGAAGAAAATTAGCGGCAGCCGCAATTGGGCAGTTTGGGTCCGTGACGCGCTAACGCGCTATGATCCTGATGCGCTGCGCTACTATCTGACCATCAACATGCCAGAAAGCAAAGACACCGATTGGGCCTGGGATGAGTTTCTCGCTCGCAATAACAACGAATTGGTTGCGAATTGGGGAAATTTGGCTAATCGCGTGCTTTCATTTGCCCATAAACATTGGGATGGCCTGATTCCGGAACCGGGCGAACTGCGTCCCGACGATCAAGAAATTATCGCCACTATTGATGCAGGTTTCGATAAGGTAGGCGAACTTATTGGGAGGGTCAAACTACGAGCGGCGCTTTCAGAAGCTATGCGATTAGCTTCCGAGGTCAACAAATATCTCGATAGCACTGCCCCGTGGAAAGAAATAAAAGAAGATAAAAACGAAGCGGCCAAATCAATTTATACTGCTTTACAGGCTATCAACGCATTAAAAATAATTTTCGCACCTTTTACCCCTTTCTCAAGCGAAAAACTGCACACATTATTTGGGTACGCTGAGCCGATCTTTGGGCAGCAATTTATAGAATCCCAAAATGATGATCTCGGAGAACACACCGTATTACGATATGATGTGGACACTGGAAAGGGAGCCTGGGGTCCGAGTCGGCTAACACCCGGAAGTGTATTCCAAAAACCGGAGCCGCTTTTCAAAAAATTGGACATCAGCATTGTTGAAGAAGAACGCGAACGACTCGGGGGTGGGACTCAAAGGGGGCTGCCCCAATAGCAGCCCCCTTTTTTATTCTTTCACAAACCCAGGTTAGGGAGCGTTATTGTTATAGAACCAATTATAGGCGTAATATCCTGTGGTTGGACTCTCCAAACGGATGGCAATGCGATTTGCAATGTACAGATAGGACGGAATATCGTATTTTAGATCAGCAAGAACGCCGTTGGCGTCCGTTGTGACCGTCTCGACAATTGTTCCAGCAATCCCACGTGTATACATCCAATTCATGCGCACGAGGAAAGTGTCATTTGGCGGGAAATTTGTTCCTGCGATCTTGACGCGTGCGTCTTCGACAACCTTAACAATCGAAAAAGTTGGAGTGCCATAATAAGTGGTTGACGGTGCAGGTGGGGAAGAATCAGGTGGGGATGTTTCTGGCACATTGGCATCAAAATTGTAGAACCAATTATAAGCATAATAGCCTGTTTGAATGCTAACCATGCGAATAGAAATTTGGCGCTGATTGTACAACGCTGCAGGAATATTAAATGTTAGGGCAAGTTGTCCACCGGCGCCAGAATTTATGGTCTTAACAATATAACCGCCAATACCAGCTGTGCCCATATAACCCATCGTGACGACAAAATCCTGATTGGCAGGTAGATACTCTGTCAGAACGCTGACATAATTGTTACGGGCCACTGCTGTGATAGCAAAGGTAGGATATATAGTGCGCGTGCCAGAAAAAGAGTCGCCTTGCGATAGATCTACACTTGCTGCAGAGGCAGCCGTGGGCGCGGATACAGCTATTAAAATTGCTAAAGCTAAAATAATGGACGAAAATTTTTTCATGCGAAACCTCCATTTCGAATGCGCGTTGAATGAATTCATCTATTTGCCTTGCAGCACTGCAGGGATGCGCTTGTGCCGTTTGGTATTTCAACTGAAAGCCCCTGCCGTGCCCTCCTGAATATAGCATAAACAAAAATTAATAAAAAAGCAAGCTTGAATTCTTGAATTGAGAAATCTGAAATGTGTTTCGTTGTTCGGAGTATTTAGCGATACTCTTTTGTTGTGACATAAGAATCCGAAATTTTATGAGAACTCGAAATATTTGATGTGCTGGCTGTTGTCAGCGTTCGATATTTTTTGTATACTGAATTAATAGAATATTCTTGAGTATCTCCGTAATCATAGGTAATTTTTGGGATGAAAAAATAAAGGTGTTTTTTAGGTTCAAGCGGAGGTGAGGGATGTTTAAGAATATCTTACTGGCTATTGATGGATCCGACCACGCTTTACAGGCAGCGCGTGTGGCCGGTGAGATGGCGCGTTGCAATGATGCGGCTTTGCGAGTGGTTGTAGCTTATGATGCGGTGCCTACTTTTTTGGGGGAGCCAGAATTTCAGCAGGCGGTTTCGACTCGCATGAAGTATGCTGAAAATGTACTCGAAAAGGCGGTTTCTTTTGTAGGTGAAATTCCGAGCATAATAAAAATAGAAATTTTAGAAGGTCCTCCAGCAGAGGCCATTTTACGCGTAGTTGAGACGCGCGGTAATGATTTAATTATTATGGGTACGCGCGGCCGTGGACGATTGTCAGGGTTGCTGCTGGGCAGCGTCAGCCAAAAGGTTGTGGCTCACGCGCCTTGCCCGGTTTTACTCGTTCGTTAGGCGAGCTTTAATTTCGGCTTCTAGAAAGGCGTCCGGCGTGTTCAAATTGAAAAACGCTAAACCATCGGGGTCGCAGCTTCGAATTTCACTTTGTCCGATGACGTGCACATTGACAGCGTGGTGCCATGAAATCAACCGCCATTGATCGGCTTCTATGGCGGCTTTAACTGCAGGTAGGCAAGTTGAACGGCGATAGATGGCGTGCAGCGGTTCTAGACCGTGTTCAGTCTGTGGGATGGCAGCATCAATGTTTGCGTTGGTGAGAGCGCTCAGTGCCAGCGAAAGAATGTCCGCGTTGACGAAGGGTAAATCGCAAGCGATCACCGCAACCAGCGGGTGGCGCGCTGCTTCGAGGGCGGTGTACAGGCCTCCCAGGGCACCACGACCGGGGATTATGTCGGGGACCAGTGGAATGCTCAAAAAGCGGTACCCATCCGCAAAGTTGGTTGTTATCAGTACCTCGTCGGCCAGATGAGTTACACGCTGCAACACGTGCTCAATTAACGAGTGTCCCAAAAAAGGCTTCAAGGCTTTGTCACTGCCCATGCGGCTGGATTTACCACCAGCTTGGATGACAAGACTTAACATGTTGAGATTATAATGGAAGCTGTTATATGTTGGTAATCAAAAAACGAGGCTGTGATGAGTACTTTGGCAAAACGGTTAGATGCAATGACAACGAAGGGCGAGCTTTATGAAAGTTTGTCCGATAATGCTGTGCGCTGCTATGCTTGCGGGCATCGCTGCCTGATACGGGAAGGAAGGCGTGGTATTTGCCAGGTGCGTTTTAATCGAGAAGGTGTGATGATGGTGCCCTGGGGGTATGTGGCCGGTTTGCAATCTGACCCTATTGAGAAAAAACCGTTTTATCATTTGCTGGCTGGCAGCGACGCGCTGACTTTTGGCATGCTGGGGTGTGATTTTCATTGTGCTTATTGTCAGAATTGGGTTAGCTCTCAGGCATTGCGCGACCCGGCTTCGGAAGGTTCGGGGCGTTTTCTGAGAAAGATTACCCCCCAAGAGATCGTGGCCTTTGGACAACGGACAGGCGCGTCAGTGGTAGCTTCGTCGTATAACGAGCCGCTGATTACTTCGGAGTGGGCAGTGGCCATTTTTAAACTAGCCCAAGAAGTTGGTATGCAGTGTGTCTATGTATCTAATGGTAACGCCACACCAGAAGTATTGGCTTATTTGCACCCCTTCCTGACGGGCTATAAAATTGATTTAAAGACGATGCAAGATCGACAATATCGTCAATTAGGCGGGGTTTTACAGCACGTTTTGGATAGCATTCAGCATGCTCATGCGCTGGGTTTGTGGGTTGAGGTGGTCACGTTGGTAGTGCCAGGGTTTAATGATAGTGTTGATGAATTGATGGATACGGCCCGCTTTGTTGCTTCGGTTTCTCCCGATATCCCCTGGCATATCTCAGCTTTTCATCCTGACTACAAGATGGTCAACTCGCAGCGCACACCGGTTGAGACCTTACGGCGCGCGGCGGAAATTGGTCAAGAAGCAGGGCTGCGCTATATTTATGCCGGAAATATGCCCGGTCAGCTCCCAGAATATGAGCATACACGCTGCCATCAATGTGACACGCGTTTGATCGAACGTTTTGGTTATGTGATCCAAGATTATCGTATTACCCGTGAAGGAAACTGCCCAGACTGTGGTGTAAAAATACCCGGCGTGTGGACGCAGCAACCTGAAATGGTGCGCCTTGGTGGGCCTGGACTACCGCGTTGGGTGCTATAGTGTTTTCTTATGTTGAGCGCCTAATTTGTACGCGCATAACGAAGCGATCAATACCCCCAAAGCGGTATTTGTAAATTTCATCGCCGCGCATCATGTCGAAAGCTGTGCGGCCATTGTCGATAGCCCACTGGATGAGATGGCCAAGCAAGACCCAACCTGGGGATAATTCTCGATATTTCCTATTAATGCCGGAGTTATAGACCCAAATCTGGTTGTCGTAATCGAAGTTTAGGTAAGCGGCAGCTTTTTCGCCATTAATTTCAATAAATGCTAGTTGCAGCCAACCAGCTTGAAAAGCTGTGTGCACCGCGGACCGCATTTGAGAGATCATCACCTTGGTGAGAAAAGCATCTTTATCTGGCGCTGCGGCCATTAATTTAAAGAAAGCGTCGATTTCATCGTCAAGGCTGGATTCATGCTCGACGATATACCAGGTCACTGGTTCAAAATGGTTTGCGGATCGCTTCATTTTGCGGCGGATTTCTCGACGCTGTTTGCCTTGCAATCCGGCCAAATAATCTTCCCAATTGCTGGACAATGCAATGCGCGGTGCAGGTTGCAGCATTTCTTGAATCATCTTTAAATTGTGCTGTTTAGCTAAGATTTTGAGTGCAGCTAGCGTGCTCGAATGATCAAGAATGTTATATAAATCAATAACATCCCATTCCGGGGAATCCGGCCCACTTAAGTGAGCGAGCAGCGCTGATAAAAATGGAACCAAATGATCGGCCGGGGCGATAAAATCCAGGTAATCGGATATTTCAAAGCTACCCAAAAACATCAGCGCACATTCCCCTGTTATTTGCTCAGTTAGAAATAATGGCGCGGCGGCTAGAAGTTGCCCATCTTTGGATTGCGCGACGACGATATAAAGTTCCCCATGTGGCCATTCGCCGCCACCTAACGTGTGCCACCAGGCGCTGAGATATTCATGACGCAAAAATGGCACATTTGTTGCACTGGTAGATAAAAGCTGATTCCAATCTGCCGCGATAGTGTTGAATTCATCAAGTGTTGTAATTATTTTTAATTGCATAGTCATTGTCCAAGCTAAAGTTTGCAAATATGCTGCCCTCATAAGATTGAGAATTGATCCTTTTGTACAGCCAGCATCATGCCCTTTAACCTCTGTGTCTTACCCGAAAAACACATATGTTTGCAGAGGTATTAGGCGTTGAATAGATGTGCGTTGGAACCGTAAGTGTTAAATCGCAAATTTAATTTTAGGGCAACCCAACAGGTAAATTGAATAAGAATTTTAGTTTTTTTTATCACAAATTTTTAGTCTGAATGGTTGCGATGCCATTTTACCAGTATAATGACATCAGTCATGACCATGATAATTACAACACAGAAACTTTAAAATAATGACGACGAAATTTGATTTGGTCTTACTTCCACTTACCCTTCAGGGCGGCACGGATCAATCGGTGATGCCTGGGTTGCATGTAGCCGTTCCACCGCGACGCAGTGCGCGCGGGCGCTCATCAGAGCGTATAATCATATTTCTGACATTAGTGGGCAATGCACCTATGTCAACCGCGGACACGAAAAAAATAATTGCTCACTTAGAGCAAGTGTATTATCAAACGCCTGGCTCGTCTACAGCTGCCATGCGCTCACTCGCCGAAGGGCTTAATGATTATTTGTTGAAGCGTAACCAAAATGCAACCAGCCGAGGATTACATGCGGCCGGTTTGCTTACCTTGGTTGTTGTGCGCTCCGATCGTCTTTATATTGCCCAAAGCGGCCCGGGTCATGCTTATTTGATGACCTCCTCAGGTGTGCAGCATTTCCACCGCCCCGATGTAGAGGATCGCGGCCTGGGGATTGGGCGCATAACTCACCAAAAATACTTCACGGGCGAACTAGTGCTTGGCGATAAACTGCTGATTGCTCCTAATCCGGCAGTGGCGTGGACTGTGCCAGTTTTAGGAGAGATGTATAACCTTGAAATGGGGGAATTACGTCGGCGTTTAATGCTAGGGGCCGGGGACACACTCAACGCTGTTTTGGTCTTGATGGAATCTGGTAAGGGAAGCGCACGAATTTTACGTCCACCCCTTGCACAGAGTTCGGATGATGCTTTACCGGCAGGCACCACGCAGTCCCAACCGACCTCTGGCCCTACTATAAAAAATTTATCCGTTCAAGAAAGCTCTGACGTTTTAATGGAGCAGCCTGTTTCCTCATATGTGGATCCACCAGCAGCGATTACGCCAGCTACCCCGGTCTCAGATTTTCCTGTGGAGCAGCCCCCTGTGATACCTGTGCGCCGCCGCCGGTCTTCATCCATAATGTCCGGCATGGCTGCATTTGGACGTGCTTTGATCACAGCTTTTCATCAAGCCAGCCAATCGGTCACGAAGCTTTTACGGCGAATGCTGCCCGATGAGAACTTTTTCTCACTGCCAACTTCCACCATGGCCTTTATTGCCATCGCAGTACCTTTAGTTGTGACTGCGGTCGCAGCTAGTGTATATTTTCAACGCGGCCAGGGGCAAATGTATGCCGATTATATGTTAGATGCTCAAGGGGCTATGGCGCAAGCACAACAGTTTGAAAAAGAAAGCGAACAATATATTGCTTGGCGTGCGGTAATAGGCTACCTTGATTTGGCCGAGAGCTATCGCGTTACTGAAGATTCGCAATCCTTGCGGAATTTCAGCACCCTTGCGCTGGATACCTTAGATCGAGTTACGCGTATAGAGTTTTTCCCCACAGTGATTGAAGGATTGCCTGTCTCTGTTGAAATCACTCGTATCATCCCCACCAGAGACAATGATCTCTATTTGCTTAATGGCAGCGATAGCACTGTTTTACGCGTTGTTCCTGCGGGACAGGGATTTCGTTTAGATACAACCTTTCGCTGCGGTCCAGTGCCAACTCTCAGCGGCTTGATCGATATTGTTGCGGCACCATCCAATAACCAGGGTATTGCAGTTATGGGGATCGATGCAGCGGGTAATATTTTACAGTGTATCCCTGGTGGTGCGGAACCGTTAAATTTCCCCATGCCCCTCACCGACTATCGCCAACTGCGCGCTTTTGCCATGGACGATGAAGATTTGTTTTTGCTCACCGAGAACGCGGTTTGGATTTATCGTGGTGAAGAAGGGTATCGAAGTTTGCCCTCAGGTTTCTTTGGCGACCAGGTTCCTGCCACGATGGATGATATTATCGACTTCACTGTCAAAGATGGTAACCTTTATTTGCTGCATCGTGATGGCAAGCTAACGACAGGCGAACGCGGTCAAAACACGTTAAAAGATCCAGACTTATTTCACAATCTTCCTAGGATCGATGAAGGTGTTGCTATTATTGAAGGCGTGGAATTTTCCGCAATGCATTGGGCTGCTCCCCCCGATTCATCAATATATTTTTTAGATGCTGAAGCGCACGCTATCTATCGGTTTAATTCGCAGCTTGTTTACCAGCAGCAGTATCTTGCTCAAAACGTTTTGCCAGATGAAAGCATCACGGCTTTTGCTGTTAGTCCGGGGCATCAATTTTTTATTGCTATGAGCCATCAAATTTTCTACGCTATAATCCCATAAAAAAATTGATTTAAATCAGCACAAGAATTTTGTGTCCCTCTTTGCGTTAACTATGTGTGCGCAGGAGTTTTGCTTTAAGGCGTTGTGCCCGTTGATGTTGGCCAAGGAGTATAACTGGCTTGGACGGATTGTACTTCCATGGTGATAGTAGGTATTGCTGGTGCTGATGGTGTAGTACCGGCTGTTCCGGGTGATGGTGTGATAATTTCCACCATGGGGGTTGCCGAAGATGTGGGTGTTGCAGTTATTGTTACTTCGGTGCGAGTCAGGCTCCAACTGAAAAAAGCCAACGTTGCCAGAACTGCGATTGTTAGGATGGCTAAGCCGATGCCGGCCAGCCAATAAAGGGGTGTGCGCAGTATTTTCTTCGTTTGCGGAGCTGAATTATCCCCCGGAATTTGCAGCGTAATGATCGTGATATTGTCATGACCGCCGCGCTGATTGGCCAAATCTACCAAGTGCTCTAAGGCTGTCTCGGTGTCGAAATCTGACATTATACGCTTGATCTCATCATCTGAAACCAAATCAGTTAGCCCATCGCTGCACAGTAGCAGTCGATCAGCGGGCAGTAATTTTGAGCCTTGATTTTGCAGCGCGCGCTGGTCATCATCATCGGCGTGCAGGCGTAAACGAAAATCAACGTCGGGGGGTTCTTGTGAGCCTAAATAGCGCCGAATCACATGCGCTTGTGGATGGCCCTTAACTTGCTCTGGTTTGATAATGCCGTAAGTAAGCGCTTCTTGAATCCACGTATGGTCGGTGCTGATTTGCTGAATCAGGTCACCGCGTATCAAATAAATGCGGGAATCGCCCACAGCAGCCGTATAAAGTTGATCCTTGATAATCCAGGCACAGGCGCAGGTTGATCCCATGCCGCGCGTGGTCTCGCGCTGCTTGGCTTGTGAATGTATTTGTTGGCTAGCCAGCACAATGGCATCTCGCAAGGTAGCAACCGGGTTGCTGCTATCGCCGTCAGCGACCGCCGCGCTAATAGTTTCTACAGCAATTTCGGCTGCGATCTCGCCAGCCTGATGTCCACCAATACCATCGGCGACAATCGCGAACACAGCGGGGGTATCTACATCTTCGCTTAATGTATAGGCTGAGATGCTATAGTGATCTTCGTTATTTTTCCCGCTCATTCCTTCGTGGGTTATTGACGCAACGTCAAGATGAGCTTGTGTTTTAGGGTTCACAAGGTCTCCAGAGGTAAAATCTTTGGCTTGGGAATTTTTTGGATGTCGGTGAATTTGAAACACATAGCTACAGCACCAATGTGAATTATATCTCCATGCGTGATTATGACACCCTCGAGAGCAATGGGTTCGTAGTTAACCCAAGTTCCGGCAACTGTTTCTTTGGCTTTAAGATGAAAGTTGCCATCTTGGTCTACCCGCAGACGGGCATGGGAATCCTCAACAGAGGGGTGATCGAATATTATTGTCGCTAAATCCACATGACTACCAAAGACTAATTCGCGTTTGTTAATAGCGATGCGTTCTTTATCCGTAGCGCCATTTTTTATATCTAATAATTCTAGAAAAGCGGTTTCATCAATGCTTTCTTGCTGAGTGCGCCAAGGCGACCGGTAGCCCCAAGCCGGTATTTGGATGCGCGTTGGTGTCGATTTTAGACTGATTCGCTGTTCGATAGCTGCAGGCTTTTTTGATGTTTCTGGGAGCAGGCGGCCTACTGAACTTGGTTGAATACGCCCTGTGAAGACCATGATGAAAAGGGTTGCTCCAATCAGCGCGGCTATGATAATGCCGACGATACTTAACTCTTTTTGTTTTATGATGGCAATCAAGCTGGGAGCAGTTGTAACTACCTCAAACTGCACTGCGTGTTCGATGCTGGTTCCGGATAAACCCAGGATGTCTTCGGTTTCTACAATTATTGTGTGCGTTGCATTGGATGTGTAACCATCTAGATCCCAGGTAAACTGTTCAAAAGGAGGTGATGTTTTTTTACTAACGAGGTTGTTATCTATATATAAGGAAGTGTGCTTGAGCGGGCGTGAAATACCATCGGGAAATTCAACCAGGATTTGAATAGTTTGTTCTGTGGGCACATAATTCGGACCGTGTTCAAGGACATCATGGCTGCGAGTTTGATCTGTGCGCACGATCTGTTGGGGAGGCGAGATTAAGATGGGGTTAGGCGCCAAGATGCTGAGATTAAATTGAACTGGGGCACTGGTAATGCCCAATGTGTTAACGCGGGCCGCGACCTGATGGTTATCGCCGCTGATAATTTGAGATCGGTATGTAACGATATAGCTGTACCGCAGCGGATCAATATAATTTTCAATATCAGGGAGCGTCTCTTCACCCGAATAAACGAAAAACTCACCCCCGGTTGTTTCCGCTAATTGGGCTAGATAATTCGCACCTTCACTTTTAAAATAAGCTTTGGAAGAAACCATCCAAACGTTAATTTGAATGCCGCGCTGCTTGGCTTGCGCCATTAAACTGGGCAGCGCAGCGAGTTCATTTTCTGTAGGGTGAGGTGTGATAAAGAGAATGCCTGGCTGCAAGTTTTCTTGCTGTAGTGGATCAGATGCTGTATTAATGGCTCGTACCAGGGTATCCAGGCTGGGGATTAATAAATCGGGGTCTAAGGTTTCATCTTGCAGCAAGACAGCCCAGTTAACGGTGCTGGAGACATGGATTTCATCGACAATGCCATTGGTGATCAGGCTGAAATCATCAGATTCTGCGTCAGGATATGTAATTCCCCAAGTAGTTATCGACTGGATAATGCTTGCGTGCCGAGAAATGCTGTCTAGGTTGCGAATGGCATACGATGGACCCATGTTGAGTGCAACAACAAATTGCGCGCCGGTATTCACTTCCGCGATAGTTTCTAATGGGATGGCATTACCGTTTTCTTGGATGGTAATATCCACGGGTTCAAGTGCATGCACAAAATACCCACCACTATTGTGAATGTTTAAACGCGCACTGACTTGCGGAAAAGCCTCTGTATTGAGCTGCGATAGAACTACTTTGGCGATCCCTTGGGCGTTCGCAGGCATAAATGCAAGCAATATGAGCAATGATGACAAGAAAAGGGTGGTTACCCTGCTCCATGATTTGAGCATGGCTAGATTTTAGCACGAAAAAAGACCGAACGTAAAATGTTCGGTCTTTAGTGATGGTGACTAGCATGTGCCTTTTGGATGAGGCGGCTGTTGACAGCGCACAAATTTTTAGTCAGTTTCTAATATTTCTTCTGGCATATCTGGTTCATCTATTTCGGGTGCTGCCTCTGTGGTCAGTTCAAGGTAAGTCAAAGTCCAGGCGGTGTTGATATAAGACCGCACTATACCGCCCAATACAATCAGTACGGGCAAGTAAGCCACAAAACACAACCCAGCAACAGCCAATCCACCGCCTATTAGGGAGCTGGATTCTGCTATCGCTGCACCCACAACCCCGATTAATACAGGCAAGGCGATTATGATGATGGGTAACGCAATGGCAAAGCCAAAGATTAAACCGCCGATACCCAAAATCAAAGCCATGACCACCATCATCCCAAGATTTTTACGGAAGACTGTCCATCCGCGTTGGATGGCATCTATGATGCCCAAATCCTCGATGACCAGTGCGATATTAGCTTGTTCCATCACAATGCTGACCATCCAGCCGAGCGGCACTAATATGCAAATTAACGGAATTAAGCACAAAATTCCAATACCGGCTGTCAGGACTGTGAGACCAATAGCCGGGATCAGGATGATCAGAACGACAATCATAATGATGAAACCGATGAGTAGATTGAGCGCAAATACTCGCCAGAAAAAAGGTTTTCCGCTGGTGAATAAATCACCAAAAGTCAATCGGTCAACACCTTCTTCAGCTTGAACAGCGCCTTGTATGATGCCAACGCGACCTATCGTGCTTAGTGCAGTGGTGATGAATCCCATGATCAGCACAAAAAGAATTAATCCGCCCATGAAGGCTGCGATTTGCCAGGCATCAATATTGTCGAAAAAATGCTCAATTTGAGAGAAATAGCGATTCACCTCTGGGTACAGGTTGACATCTTTCCCGCTAAACTTAAAGCCTGTATTCCCGCCGCCTCCGCCACCACTGCTGGCGCCCTGACCACAGCTGGCTAAAATGCCGAAAATCCATAGAACTTTGAATTTCCAAATGATTTCCCAGGCTCGGGTTAGTATTTTGCCAAAATTCATAGTGAGTCTCCTTTATTTGTGCGAGATTAATAATTATCCGAAGATCTTTGCTATCAAAATGCCTGCGATAAGCGGGAGCCCACCCAGAACAATGAAAAACAAGATTTTGGCTTCATGGGCAAATCGTTCTTTCCATTCTTGGTTGATGCACACGTGCATATTGGTGTTACTGGCTGTACTAGCAAATTGATAGCGAATATTTCCGGTTGATTTTCTTGTACCTGCACAGGTAATGAACCCTGTTAACATGATACCAGAGCCAACAATAAAGCTGATATCACTTAACCGGCGGACGGTGTGTTCTCCGGTTAGCCACCATATCAGACCCATAACGATGAAGAGTGCGAGATCAGAAAATTCAGGTACTTTATGCGTGGAAATAATTTCTTTTCATCTTGCATAATTGTCTATCGCTTTCTATGATGGGCATGCAGCTGACTACCCTGCAATACTCAAAGAGTCATTATTCCCACTCTATTGTGGCGGGTGGCTTGCTGGTGATGTCATAGACCACGCGATTGATTCCATCTATTTCGTTAACAATCCTATTAGCAATATGGGCCAGTAAATCATGTGGCAGGCGGGACCAATTGGCTGTCATAAAATCTTCGGTTGTAATGGCTCGTAGTGCGATTGCTTCTTGATAGGTGCGCTGGTCGCCCATAACACCTACTGAGCGTACAGGAAGTAATACGGCAAATGCCTGTGCTGATCCAGTAAGTAAGTTATCAGATCCTTTCATGCGCAGCAAACCAGCGGCAGATAATTCTTTGGTGAAGATGGCATCCGCGGCACGCAGCTTTTCCAAGCGTTCCCAGGTGACCTCGCCGAGACAGCGTACAGCTAATCCTGGCCCAGGGAAGGGTTGTCGCCAAACCATCTCCGTGGGTAGTCCCAATGATTCACCGACTGCTCGCACCTCATCTTTAAAGAGATAGCGCAGTGGCTCAACTAGTTCGAAGGACATTTCTTTTGGTAGACCGCCGACATTGTGATGTGTTTTAATGCGTCGGACTTGGACACGGTCGGGGGCGCTGGATTCGACCACATCTGGATAAATGGTGCCTTGTACAAGGAAGGGCGGCTTCCCCAACTGTTGGGCTTCTTTCTCAAAGATGCGGATAAATTTTTCACCAATAATGCGGCGCTTTGTTTCCGGCTCACTGATACCTGCCAAAGCGTGCATAAAATCTTCTACGGCGTTGATGGCAGAAAGTTGCACTCCCAGGTGTTTGTGAAAGGTTGTTATCACTTGCTCGGATTCATTTTTACGCAGCAAACCGTTGTCAACAAAGATCGCGGAAAGCTGATTGCCAACCGCGCGCTGCACCAAGGCTGTAGCTACACTCGAATCAACGCCACCGCTGACGGCTGAAAGCACGCGATTGCTGCCAACTTGTGCTTGGATTTGGGTAATGCTTTCTTCGATGATAGCAGCTGGCGTCCAGTTGGGCAGTGCTTTGCAAATATCGATTGCGAAGCGGCGCAACATTTCCGATCCCTGGGGTGTGTGGTGTACTTCTGGGTGGAATTGCACACCAAAATAGCTGCGAGTGAGATCGCCCATCGCTGCTATAGGCGAGTTTGCGCTTTGGGCGAGCTGCTGGAAACCTGGTGGTAATTTTTCGATGCGGTCACCATGCGACATCCAGATAATATGTTCTCCGAGCGGGATCAAGGCATTGGGAATTTGAGCCAGTAATTTGGCAGAACCGTATTCGCGCTCCGCTGCAGGGGCTACAAGTCCCCCCAGGGCATGAGTTAGTGCTTGCATGCCGTAGCAAATCCCCAATATGGGCAATCCGGATTCTAAGATATAAGCGGGAATTTGAGGTGCGCCAGTCGCGTAGACGGATGACGGACCGCCGGAGAGAATATATCCTTTGATGTTTTGTTTGTGAATATTTTCTGGGTTCGTATTCCAGGGAAAGAGTTCGCAGTAGACGTGGTTTTCGCGCACCCGCCGGGCAATTAGTTGTGAGTATTGCGAGCCAAAATCGAGAACGAGGATGGTATCGTGCATGCTTAAAACCTGATTTCCTTACCTTCCATCGATTGGATCGCGGCCAAAGAGTGGATAGGAATATTGAGCGCAGTCAACTTTTCTCGTCCACCTTCGAAAACTTTTTCAATTAATGCCCCGATGCCCACAACGATAGCACCCGCGGCTTCGGCCAAGCGTACCAGGCCCAAAATGGTGGCAGCGCTGGCTAAAAAATCATCGATGATTAGCACACGTTCGCCGCCAGCCAAATACTCCGGGGAGACGATTAGCTCAACGGTCCGTCCCTTGGTATGAGACGGGGCCAGGGTGAGCAATACTTGATCAGGCATCGTAATGGGCTTTGTTTTGCGCGCGTAGACAACAGGCAGGTTCATATGCAGTCCTGTAGCTACTGCAGGGGCAATGCCTGAGATTTCTGCTGTCAGGATTTTTGTAGCGCCAATATCTTTAAATAAGCGGGAAAATTCTCTTCCGGCTTGATCCATAAGTGCGGGGTCCACTTGGTGATTGATGAAGCCATCCACCTTGAGAATCCCATTACCTAGATTTTTTCCATCTTGTATTATTCGATCGATGAGTAATTGCATAAAAATCCCTTTCGACCAGCGTGTTAGCAGGCCGTAGATTTGTCTAGTCAATTGTACCAAGAGATGCCGGGAGAGTGTGTTAGAATCCTCGCTTGAAAGATTAGATCGCTCCAATGAAATTAATTCTTGCATCCAATTCGCCTCGACGCCGACAACTGCTGGCTTTGTTGGGTTGGGATTTCCAAGTAGTTCCTGCTGAAGTTGATGAATCCACCCGCGAGGGTGAATCGCCATCTGATTATGTACGGCGTCTAGCCGAGAGTAAAGCGCGCGTGGTGAGCGCAAAGGCCACCTCGGACTCCATCGTTATCGCTGCAGATACAACGGTTGTTGATGGTGATGAAATTTTGGGCAAACCTGTTGATGGCCCTGATGCTGAAGACATGCTGCGTCAATTGCGAGGGCACAACCATCAGGTCTTAAGCGCTTTGGCCGTTATCCGAGTGGCGGATGAAGAACTGTGTGTGGACTGCTGCGTAACGGATGTCCCTATGCGGGATTATGACAATGCTGAGATCCAAGCCTATATTGCCAGCGGCGATCCCATGGATAAAGCCGGCGCTTACGCCATTCAGCACGCTGGTTTTCATCCTGTTGAAAGTTTAGTGGAATGTTATGCCAATGTGGTTGGCCTGCCCCTATGCCATCTTGCGCGCACAATGCGTAAGCTGAGCATTGTTTCGGATCAGCATGTCCCATCTGTTTGTCAGTCTGCCTTGGGATATTCTTGCCCGATTTTTGAAACTGTTTTACGAGAAACTTTATGAAATCCAGAATTATTGGTTGGCCACTATTGCTAATGATTTTCTTGGTGACGGCATGCAGCAGTACGCCTGCTGTGGGCATACCAAGCACACCCGGACCGGAAGATGGCCCAACTTTGACGCCTGAACTGGCACCTGTGGTTGTGGAAACTACGCTCGTCCCTGAACCCGATATTATTGTGCGCGCTTATCTGGACGCGTGGCAAGTGAGTGACTATGCCAGTATGTATGCGTTGCTGACGGCTGATAGCCAAGCCAACCTATCTCTCGAGGATTTTACCGAGCGTTATCATAAAGTGGCCATTGAAGCCGCGTTGAGCAGTGTTGATTATGATATTCTGTCCTCTTTGGTTAGAGATCAAAATAATGCTCAAGCCAGCTATCGGATTGTGCTGCACAGCGTTTTGGTGGGTGATATTCAACGCGAAACTGTGATCAACCTGAGTATGCAATCCGGTGCGTGGCATGTGATTTGGGATGATACTTTGATATTGCCCGAATTGGCGGGTGGCAATACCCTGTGGATGGATCGCTATGTCCCTTCACGAGCCAATATCTATGACCGAAATGGCGAAGTCATTGTCGCTCCGGCAAAGGCTGTTTCTGTTGGCATTGTGCCGGGTCACATCGATCCTGAACAGGAAAGAGAACAACTTGATGATTTGCAATGGCTCACGGGACTGCATCCTAATACAATTGCGGCCATGTACTCCGATTTCCCATTTGGCGCAGATTGGTACCTACCCCTGGGGGAGACACTCTACGATCGTGTCGCGAAATACTATGATGTAGAAAATGGCTATGACGATGGGGTATTGATCATGTATCCTTTTGAATCCCGGTTTTATTTTGAAAACGGGATTGCGCCGCAGTCCGTCGGCTATACAAGCCAAATTCAAGAAGATGAGAGTGATGATTTCCTGCAGGCTGGCTATCGTCTCGATGAAATGATTGGACGGCAGGGAATAGAAAAATGGGGTGAAGATTATCTCACCGGTCAGCGCGGTGGCGCTCTTTATGTACTCAATGCCGAGAATAAAGTTGTAACACAATTAGCCGATCAGGATGCCCAACCTGCGCACCCAATATACACAACATTCGATAAGAATTTGCAACTTGCTGCACAAATTACCCTGCAAAAATTTAGTGGCGCGGTCGTAGTGCTGGAGTTGGATACTGGACGTGTCCTTGCTATAGCTTCCTCGCCGTGGTATGACCCGAATGCTTTTGAAACATCCAATTACAATTACGCTTTTCAATTAGAAAATATATATTCACCTTATGGTGGGCAGCCACTGCTCAACCGTGCTACTCAGGGCCAATACCCATTGGGGTCGGTCTTTAAGATCATTACCATGGCCGCCGGCCTGGAGAGTGGTTACTATACGCCGCAATCCTTGTATGATTGCCAATATACCTTTACAGAAATCCCCAGCATCGCGCCGCGCAATGATTGGACTTGGGATCATTTTCAAGAAGACGATAAAACACTCCCCAGCGGCGAGTTGACGTTGATCGAAGGGTTGATGCGTTCGTGTAACCCTTACTTCTGGCATATTGGATTGGATTTGTACCGCCAAGGGCAGACGGAAGCCATCTCCGAGATGGCGCGTGCCTTCGGGTTGGGAGAGATCACGGGCATTCAAGGCGTCGAAGAAGCTGCTGGGCAGATACCCATCCCCGGGGAAGAAGTTGATGCCATCAACCTGGCTATTGGACAGGGCGCGTCATTGGTGACGCCCTTGCAGGTCGCGCAATTCATTGCTGCCATTGGTAACGGGGGCACCATTTATCAGCCGCAAATTATTGAAACCGTCGGGCTCATTGGAGAAGATCCCATTTATGCCTTTGAACCGATCGTGAAAAGCGAACTGCCGATCAGTGCGGAAACTTTATCCGCACTTCAGAAGGGAATGACGATGGTTGTTGAAAATCGGCGCGGCACGGCTCAATATATTTTGGGTGCCTTTAGCGCCAATGTCATCCCGATAGCAGGAAAAACCGGCACCGCTGAGACCAGTTTAGACCAATCACACGCCTGGTTTGCTGGCTATACACGAGCAAACCGAGCCAATAAACCCGATATTGCCGTAGTTGTCATTGCCGAACATGCCGGCGAAGGTTCAGAAATTGCCGCCCCAATTTTTCGAGCCATAGTGCAGCAATATTTTGAGGGCCGCCGAACGTATATCCTGCCCTGGGAATCCGGTGTTGGCGTGGTTGCCACTCCGGAGCCCGAAGAAACCCCAACGCCATGACACGTTGCTGAATAGCGCTTGAAAGGAAAATAATCTGAAAAAAAAATTGACAACCATACCAGGATTAGTTGTCCGTGTCCAGTCGGGATTTTTTAACATTGAGACCGATCAAGGTCTTGTGGTTTGCCGGATGCGCGGCCGCTTGAAGCAAGGTCGACGTCATGGCGATATTCTTGCTGTTGGAGACCGGGTGCAAATTTTACGATTAGATGACGGCAGCGGCATGATTGAGAGTATTGATGAACGCACAACCTTGTTCTCTCGTATGGCGCCTACCGCCCGCGGCGAGTATCGGCAAATCATAATCGCTAACCCCGATCAAGCAGTGTTAGTTTTTTCTGTCATAGACCCCGAGCCGCGTTTGCGCATGCTGGATCGTTTCTTGATTGTGGCCGAGAAGGCCAATATCCCATCTCTTATTGTTTTTAATAAAGTGGATTTAGTTGGGGTGAGAATTACACGTAAATATTACGGGTACTATGAAAAAATTGGTTACCCAGTGTTATATACTTCTGCTTACTCAGGCACCGGTGTTAAAAAATTGCACGCTCAATTGAAAGGAAAAATATCCGTCCTGGCTGGTCCTTCGGGCGTGGGTAAATCAAGTTTATTAAACGCCATTCAGCCCGAATTAGGATTGGCTGTTCGTGATGTCAGTGCTGCAACCGGCAAAGGCCGCCATACCACGGTGGTGCGCGAAATGTTCGCGCTGAAGGGCGGCGGCTATATTGCCGATACCCCTGGTCTAAAAGCGCTGGCACTTTGGGACATTGAGCCCGAAGAGGTTGATGGCTACTTCCCAGAACTCCGGAATTTAGTGCAGCTTTGCAAATATTCCAATTGTATGCATTTGCATGAACCGGACTGCGCTGTTAAAGCTGCAGTGGAACGTGACGAAATCAACCCCGAACGTTACGAATCCTATATCCGTTTACGATATGGCGACGACGATGAAGAACGATAAAGAATGTTGACAGTGTGATCAAATTACAGAAAATACTGGTTTTGATATTAACATGCTTGACCCTGACCGCATGCAGTTCCAGCGCGCGCCCACAGGAAATTTTTTTAAGTGTGACGGTTGTTGAAACTGCGCTAACGCCAACTTTACCGCCAACCGCAACGCCTGAACCCGCGCGGGTCTTGACAATTTGTACGGGTCAGGAACCTAGCTCACTTTTTCTCTATGCTGATAGCTCAACCGCGGCGCGTGGTGTGCGCCAAGCCATTTATGATGGCCCCTTCGATCGTTCTCAAGGTGTGCTTAATGCAATTATTCTCGATCGGATGCCAACGCTTGCTAATGGTGATGCCATCTTGCGCCCTGTGCAGCTTACCACCGGAGAGCAGATTATAGATGCTGACGGAACATGGGTTAGCTTGCAAAATGGCGTTCGATACCGCCCAAGCGGCTGCACCAGCGCGGATTGCGCGCAAACTTTTGAGCATGGCCAAACGATCACCACAGATCAACTGGTGGTGCAATTTCATATGCTGACAGACTTAACCTGGTCGGATGGCGCTGCGCTGACTGCTAAGGATTCAGTTTATTCTTATGAAGTGGCCACTGCGCTTTTCGGCAGCACCTCGGACCTGCTGCGTTTGACAGCATCGTATACCGCTTTGGATGAGGTTACCGTTGAATGGGTCGGTATTCCCGGCTATCAGGGTGCTTATGCTGAAAATTTCTTCTCTCCGCTGCCTGAACATTTGTGGGGCATATTTCCCCCAGCAGAGTTATTAACATCCGAATTGGTTAATCGCGCCCCTCTAGGTTGGGGCCCCTATATTCTTGATGAGTGGGTTGCCGGCGATCACATTAGCTTGCATAAGAATCCAAATTACTTTCGTGCTGCTGAGGGATTGCCATTTTTTGATAACCTGGTCTATCGTTTTGTAGCCAATGACTCTGATGCCATAGACGCTCTGATGGTTGGTGAGTGTGACCTGATCGATCAAACTGTGCTAACAACGGGTGCCATACCACGACTGCAGCAGGCGCAAAACGCCGGCCAATTGCTGTTTGATGCCGCTGCCGGACCCGTTTTAGAGCAGGCTGTATTTTCCATCGATTCGTTGAATGTCAATCACGCCGATATTTTTGACTCTGTTTTGCTGCGTCAAGCCATAGCAACGTGTATTGATCGCCAAGCCATTGTGGATCAACTGCTTTATGGATTGTCCGCTGTCCCTGATAGCTATCTATCTTCGGATCACCCCTTGTATAACCCCGATTTGACGCAATACAGTTTTGACCCGCAGGCGGCGATAGACCTGCTGAATCAGGCTGGCTGGGTTGATTACGATTTGAACCCCGATACACCGCGTACCTCGGTCAATGTCCCGGGGATTCCCAACGATACCGCGCTGATTTTTACATATCTTGTGCCCGATGATGCCGAACGTCCGGACGCGGCTAAAATTGTGCAAGATTCTTTGGCGGGTTGCGGCATTGCTATCGAAATAGAGCTTCAACCCTGGGGTACTCTTTTCGCGGCTGGTCCCGAAGGACCGCTCTTTGGCCGCAATTTTGATATGGCCCAGTTTGCCTGGAGCGAATCGGATGCACCCCCATGTTTTCTTTACCAAAGCGATGAGATCCCCGGACCATATCCTGAGTATGCTAAAGGCTGGGGCGGGGGCAACCTCACCGGATACAGCAACCCCGCCTACGATCAAGCCTGCCGAGCTGCCAGTTTCTCCTTGCCGGATACCGATACTTATCACCAGGCTCACGCGCAGGTGCAGGCCATCCTGGCTGAAGATACCCCCATCATTCCGCTATATTGGCGATTAACTTTGAGCGCTGCCCGTGCGGATATCTGTACGGGGACGTGGGCGCAAGACCTGCTATCCCTCGAAACGCTGAATTATGGCTCGGATTGTGATAATATTCTGCCATAATCCAGCATCTTTTGACGTTCATCTTTGACATATTGTTGTGACTGTGGTTATAATTATTTGCTTGCCGCCCAGATGTTTTGGGTGTCGCGAGTTTTTTCAATGTCGCAAATAACAATTTACTGGATGCCCTTCATGTCCGGAGGTAAAAATATTGGATCAAAGAGAAGTTATTCTTGAAATCAAGAACTTGCACACGCAGTTCAGCACGGATGACGGTCTTGTTCAGGCTGTTAATGGGATCTCGTTATCCTTGCATGAAGGCGAAACTCTGGGGATTGTCGGTGAAAGTGGATGTGGAAAAAGCGTTTCAATGCTTTCAGTAATGCGCTTGTTGCACGAACCCCCGGCCAAGATTGAAGCAGACCGCCTGCACTTTTTAGAAACAGATATCATGTCTTTGCGCAAAGAAGAAATGCGGCAAGTGCGTGGTAGCCAGATTGCGATGATCTTTCAAGATCCGATGACCTCGTTGAACCCGGTGTTGACCATTGGCTTTCAACTAACGGAACCTCTCAAGCTGCACTTAGGCCATGATGATGATAGTGCCAAAGCACGGGCTGCGGAGCTCTTGGAGATGGTTGGTATCCCAGACGCTGCAGATCGATTAAATGATTTTCCCCATCAATTCTCTGGGGGAATGCGCCAGCGGGCTATGATTGCCATGGCTTTGGCTTGCAGCCCTGCAGTTTTGATCGCTGATGAGCCCACCACAGCTCTGGATGTGACCATTCAGGCGCAGATCGTTGATCTTGTCCGCCGCTTGCAAGATAAAATTGGTATGGCCTTGATCTGGATCACCCATGACCTTGGGGTAGTTGCAGGTATAGCAGATCGCGTTATGGTTATGTATGCAGGCTTCATTGTTGAAAGTGCTCTAGTTGACGATCTCTACGCTCGACCTCGACATCCCTATACGGCAGCCCTTTTGCGCTCTTTACCCCGGGTGGATGGCAGCAGCGTTGGAGAGGAATTGGAATCGATTGAGGGTTTACCTCCCGATCTCATCCAACTCCCCGACGGTTGTCCTTTTGCCCCTCGTTGTAAATTTGTCCAAGATAAATGTCTTAAAGACAATCCGGTGCTGGAAGAAATTTCCCCGGATCATAAAATCGCGTGCTGGATCGATGTAGATACAGGTGAATTCCGATGAACGAAGAAAAAACATTGATCAAGGTAGAAAACCTTACCAAGCACTTCCCCATTACACGCGGTGTCGTTTTTCAACGTGAAATTGGCGCTGTTCAGGCCGTTGATAATGTCTCATTCGAAATTCGTGAAGGGGAAACATTAGGGTTGGTTGGGGAGAGCGGTTGTGGAAAATCCACCACCGGGCGCACCATCCTTCAGCTCCATCGAGCTACGTCTGGCAAAGTTTATTACGACGGTATAGACCTAACCGAGACCAGCGATGACAAAATGCGAGCTTATCGCCGTGATCTACAGATTATTTTCCAGGACCCCTATGCCTCTCTCAATCCCAGAATGACCGTTGGCAGTATCATCGCAGAACCGCTGGAAGTGCATAGGATTGGAACGAAAAAAGAACGCCGCGAGCGTGTGAAAGAGCTGCTCGCGTTGGTCGGGCTTAATCCTTACTTCATCAACCGCTACCCGCATGAATTCTCGGGTGGTCAGCGACAGCGAATCGGTGTGGCGCGCGCTTTGGCATTGAACCCTAAATTCATTGTTTGCGATGAGCCCATCGCCGCCTTGGATGTTTCCATTCAGGCGCAGGTCGTCAATTTGCTTGAAGAACTTCAAAAGCAGTTCGGTCTCACTTATCTCTTCATTGCCCACGACTTGAGTATGGTGCGGCATATTGCAGATCGTACTGCGGTGATGTATCTGGGTAAGATTGTTGAGCTGGCAACTCGTGATGAGCTTTATGGCCAGCCTTTACATCCCTATACCCAGGCACTACTCTCTGCTGTCCCAATCCCTGACCCGCCCAAAGAACGACAGCGTAAGCGTGTAATTTTAGAAGGCGATGTCCCCAGCCCAGCGCACCCCCCTTCGGGCTGCCGTTTCCACACACGCTGCCCGATTGCTGAGGACATTTGTAACCAAAAAGAACCTGAATGGCGAGAGGTTGAATCTGAACACTGGGTCGCCTGCCACTTAGTTTAATATTGCACAACATTGATTGGCTATCGCATGGATTCTATCGCTAAATTTTAAAAAGAAGGAGGTGATGTCTAATACCAAGTCAACCTGATTTACCCTAAGGAACAAGTTTAATCTAACGTTAGATTCTTTTACCAAAGAAGGAGAAGAAAAAATTATGAAGATCAGAAAAACCCTTATGACAGTCTTCGCTGTATTGTTCATCAGCAGCATCGCATTGGCTGCCTGTGCAGCCCCTGCCGAAACCGTGACCATCATTGAGACCGTTGTGGTTACGGAAGCAGGTGAAACCATCATTGAGACCGTTGAGGTTATCGTTGAGGTTGAAGCTGAAGTCGAAGCAGTGGTGGAACCTGTAACCCTGCACTGGAACTGCACCGAGCCACTACCGTGGATCCCTCCCTGGCGACCGACACCACATCCGTTGATGTTGTTGGTAACACCTTTGTTGGGCTGACCCAATTCAATGTTGTTGGCGAGGTTTCCCCCTCCCTGGCGACTTCCTGGGAATCCGGCGAAGATGCTGATGGCAACCAGACCTGGACCTTCCACCTGCGCGAGGACATCGCCTGGGTTAGCTATAATCCCATAACTGGCGAGACCACACAGGTTGTCGATGCAGATGGCAATCCCCGTTTCGCTAATGCTAACGACGTTGTTTATGGTGTCAAGCGCACCGTAGACCCGGCCACCGCCTCAGATTACTCCTACGTGCTCTACATTATCAAGAACGCGGCCGACATCAATGGCGGCTCTGAAGAGTTGACCCTGGATGACCTCGGCGTTGTTGCCTTGGATGACACCACGGTCCAGTTCACGCTTGAGCGCGAAGCTGGTTACTTCCCTGCCATTGCTGGTATGTGGATAGCCTATGCTATGCCCCAGTGGACGATCGAAGAGTGGGCAGAAAAATGGACCGAAGCTGGCCTGATCGTCACCAATGGCCCGTATGTTTTGGAAACCTGGATCCATGGCGGCGAACTCAACCTCGTCAAGAACCCCCTCTGGATCAATGCTGATGCCGTACAGATCGAGCGCATTGAAGGTCTGATGATCCAAGAAGCCTCCACGGCTTTTGCCCTTTATGAAAACGGCGAATTGGACACCGCGGCGTGCCTGGTCCTGAAGTGGATCGCGTCAAAGCCGACCCCGTCTTGAGCGCAGATTATCTACTCCGCTCCCGTCCCCTGCACCTACTACTACGGTTTCACCAACACCAAACCCCCGTTTGACGATGTGCGCGTGCGCACGGCTTTTGCACAGTCCATTGACCGCCAAAGCCTGATCGACAACGTCCTCAAGGGCGGCCAGATCCCCGCGACCAGCTTTGCTCCTCCCGGGATGTTCGGTGCTCCTGAGCCTGGCAAAGTCGGTCTGCCTTATGATCCTGCCGCCGCTATGGCTTCCCTGCAGGCATACCTGGATGAAAAGGCATGAGCGTGGAAGATTTCAATGCGCTGGGCGTCACCCTGATGCACAACACCAGCGAAGGTCACGCTAACATCGCTGCCGCAATCCAGCAGATGTGGGCCGACAACCTGGGTGCAGACCGTTACTGTTGAAAATCAGGAATGGGCGGTTTACCTGAAAACCGTCGCAATGACACACGCCTCTTGCGGATGTACGCACGTTTGGCGACTGGTTGGTGTGCTGACTACCCGGATGAGAACAACTGGATCCACGAGGTATTCAACTCAGACGAGGCGCCAACCGCGTCCGCACCGACAATGCTGAATTCAACGCTCTGACCGTTGCGGCTGGTGCAGCTGATACTCCTGAAGAGCGCGCAGCGCTCTACTTACAGGCTGAAGAGATGTTCGCGGTAGATATGGTTGCTTACGCTCCCATCTATCACTACACATCTATGAATGTCACCCACCAGTGGCTGACACGCAACTTCGCGCCTTTGGGTGCCGTCGATTTCTTTAACTGGACCCTTGACGTAGATGCCCGCGGTTATTAGTAATTAGGTTTTCAAAGGTTTAGTTTTTAGTTGAAACACATTTGGGAGGCGGTAACTTTCTCCGCCTCCCAAATATTCAAAAAAAGAAGGCAGTCTATGCTTCGTTATATCATCCGCCGTATTTTGCAGTTCATCCCCGTTTTACTCGCCGTTACCTTATTTACTTTTGTCATGATGCGCGCTATTCCAGGCGGTCCTTTTGACTTCGTTGGTGATAGAAGCCTGCCCCCGCAAATCGTGGCTAACCTGGAAGCCAAATATCACCTGGATTGGCCTATGTGGAAGCAATTTGCTTCCTATGTGCTCGGAGATGATGTACTGGGTGAAGAAGGTTCGTCAAGGGGGCTTATTCGAGGTGACCTGGGTCTTTCGCTACGCTATCGCGGGCAGGGTGTTAGTGAGATCATCGCGACCACTTTGCCTATTTCCGCACAGCTTGGTTTTATGTCGTTATTATTGGCGCTTATTATTGGCGTCCCAACAGGAATTATTGCCGCCCTGAAGCAAAATACGTGGATGGACTATACTAGCACTTTTGCTGCGGTTATATTTCTATCCGTCCCTAACCTTGTTTTGGGGCCCATATTAATTTGGGTCTTTGCCCTAAAATTTGGATGGTTCCCTGTCGCTACCTGGGGGGCAAAACCACCGTATTTATTCGGTTTCCTGCCCGCATTGGATCAACTGAATATAAACTTTTTCAAACATGCCGCCTTGCCTGTTTTTGCCTTAGGAACAGCTTCTGCAGCTGGTTTTGCTCGATTAACTCGGGCCAGTTTGCTGCAAGTTGTCAACGAGGACTATATTCGCACAGCTCGTTCTAAAGGGCTGCGCGAGTACACGGTTATTGTTATTCATGCGTTAAAAAATGCCATGATCCCGGTTGTAACCATTTTAGGCCCGGCTTTTGCGGCTCTGGTAACTGGTACGTTTATCGTCGAATTGATCTTTGGTATTAACGGCATGGGCAAACACTTTGTCACCAGCATTGGCAATCGAGATTACCCGATCATCACCGGTGTTACCCTGATCTATGCAGTTGTATTAGTGGTTGCAAACCTTTTAGTTGATATTACCTACGCTTGGCTTGACCCGCGTATTCGTTTCGATTAGAAGGATTTTTAGCATTGCAGCGTAGTAGGAGGTAGGTTATATGGCAGTTGTTGATCTGGCACAAGAAACGGGTACCATTACCCGCAAAGAACGCAGTTTATGGGCTGAAGCCTTTAGGCGACTCCTTAAGAATAAAATTGCAGTTATTAGCAGTTTTTTGATTGTAGCAATAGTGATAATTGCTATCTTCGCAAATATTTTCGCCCCATATGGTTTTGCTGAGCAAGATCTATTAGCAAATAACGCCATGCCGCAGTGGATGGTCCCCTTGCTTCCTGAGGGCGGAGAAAACTACGCACGTATTAGTGAAACCTATCCATTATCCGCCGATCATCTCGGCCGCGATATTCTCAGCCGCACAATTTACGGCGCCCGAATTTCTTTAACAGTCGCCATAGTAGGTTCTGCGGTCAGTATGGTTGTCGGCATTATATTCGGCATGGTTTCAGGTTATTTGGGGGGGCGCGTTGATAATATCATGATGCGCATTGTCGATTTCCTCTACGCCTTCCCATTTTTGGTCGTGGTGATTTTGCTGCAGACTTATTTCAAAGCGATTGCACGCCGCGGAACAAGCTCAGGGATAGGTCTTATTTTCATTAATATGAATAAAGAGATGGGCGGCCTGTTATTCTTGTTTATTGCTATTGGGTTGATCAACTGGCTGGGCATGGCCCGTATTGCCCGCGGACAAGTGCTCTCGTATAAGAAAAAGGAATTCGTCGAAGCCGCCCGTGCTGTGGGTGCCAATGATACCCGTATCATGATCAAACATTTATTCCCGAATATCCTGGGTCCCTTGATTGTTGCCGAAACCATGGCAATCCCAGGTTATATTTTTACCGAATCATTTTTGAGCTTCATCGGCCTGGGGGTTGACGCCCCGACGCCAAGCTGGGGGATTATGATCTCGGAAGCGATTCCAGCGCTGCGGTCTTACCCGAACCAGATATTTGTCCCGGCTCTTGCACTCTCGATCACCGTGCTGGCATTCAATTTTCTAGGAGATGGTTTACGAGACGCTTTTGACCCTCGCCAAAAACAATAGCACTTTCTAGCTATTAGAATCAGGCAAAAGATAATTAATCAGCTTAATATCTTATATAATACTGTGGACGCGTTCTTGCGTCCACAGTATTTTTTAGGAAAGAGGAGTGGTAGAGATGAAGGTTAGAAACAGATTCTTACTCTTGATGATCTTCATTCTAGGGGCGTGGATGGTCGTTAGCTGCGGTGTTGGGCCAGAGCGCAGCCGAAAACCCTCCACGGATTGGGGGGCGCGGACTGCCAATTGGCACCGATGCTGTTGGCACAGTGGGCGTGTTTGTCGAGGCTGATGGTGCTGCTGTCCATGCTGTTTGGCCATTTGGGGCAGCAGATGGCAGGATTGGCATCCGCTATGTGCAGCTTAAGCAACCCGCCCAGATCCATCTGGATCACGAAGTAGTGAAAATTCAAGGACAGACGCGTGCGCCGCGTCTTTTCCCAGCCCAAAATGGGTTAATGCACTTGGTTTGGGCAAACCGTTTAGATTCAACTGTAAAATGGCAGTTGTGGTATGTCCAAATGGATCAACAGGGTCAGCTTCAAGGGGTGCCCACCCAAATCACAGATATGAGTTCTGGAGTCTCGCAATATGCCATTGCTGAAGGCCCCCGAGGAGGGATTTTTGTCGCT
>PVMK01116011.1_pt1 | contig 35164 bp, 35 predicted proteins | sample 1853481 | NCBI WGS metagenome assembly PVMK01 (sample SAMN08533507, study PRJNA380276) | Marine sediment metagenome, whole genome shotgun sequencing project. | reverse complement strand
CATATTTAAAGAATCGGCCGATCATATCGCTAATATGATGTATTTTCTATACTCCAGGTATCAATAAAAAACCTCAATTGAGCAATGCAGCTCAATTGGGTAGTTAGTCGTTATCCGTTATTTGTTAATTGAAACGATGCCTGTGATCATTTGAAACAGCTATTATCAGTGAAATGAGGTTCAGATAATCGATGCCTGATAACCAATAACTATTAACATATAACACCTTGATTGAGTTTAAATAGACGTTCCTAATATCCCACGAGACAAGAAATCATGTAAGCACCTTCAGGCTGGATATGTATAAGGCTCGCTCACCTGCTTTGATATACATTCTCATAGGAACCAACAAGACAATTTATTTTGGAAACGACTTGACAGGATTAATGATCTTTAACTCCAATGTGGCTTTGCTTTCATCGTTGCCTGGAGTCCCTCGTTTGGATTTGCCTTTCTTAGTTCTTAATTGAGCACCTGGCACTCCTTCCGCTTTTCTTTGAGCTTCTACAATCGCTTTGTGCAGCTTTCGGCTGTAAGGCAGTTGATATGCTCGAGGCTGGGTTTTACTATTGTAGCTGAAAACGCTTTTCGGGTTGAGCTGAGCTTTCAGTGTTTGTTCGGGACTTTTTGAACTCGGCTTGATATTGACCCAGAAATAGATGGCACCCGGATCATTGTGCTTCGGATTGGGTTCCTTGATGCGGATGGCTAAAACTTGACTGTTATCAGGCATGGATTGTGATATTGGCCAGCCCATCAAATTCGGCACACTGTAATATAATACCAGACCATACCATACTGTGGCAGGAATCAGCATTGCTTTGATTATGATCTGACCTGGTGTGCGTATAGAAAACCACAAAACAATTGCAGAGATAATTACAAAGGCAATTGACAAACCAATATAGCCAGACCACATATCCATCTAAAACTCCTTAGCACGCACCAAACCAAGAACCCAGTTCATCCTACACCCCCCACGTCTCTTGGCAGTGAGGCTAACTTTAACAGTGTCTTTGGAAGGTCATCCCAACTGATGATATCGCCCTGATTGGTCATTACAAACCTGGTTACTGTGACTTCTTCCCATTTACTCTTCATCACGATTTTTTTATAAAAGAGTGTTTGAACTTTTGGATTGAGTTTGTCTATGCGTACTTCAACTAGAGTAGGATTTGCATCTCGTTTACTATACATGTGAACATTGAGCACCCATTCTCCGGTGAGAAACCCTCTGATGGTGGCAAGCTCTTGGTTATGGGTGTACTCAACCCGGCGTCCGTCATCTAGTATGATGATGTCGTTGATTTTCCCAAGATCGTCTCTGTCCAAATGAGCCAGACCAACGTCTTTTTGTCTGAAGTGTAACACGTTGCCGGCTGGATCCTGCAACCAGGTGTCTACATCGTCCTGACTGTTGTCGTTCCATGTGACAGTGATGACGAACTCGGCTTTAGTTTTGATATCCGCTTTTTTGACACTCGGGTTGATTAACAAAAATGCTATAATAAACAACAGAACAAAACCAACCAGAGTATTGAATAATAGATCCAAAAAGCTTGTATTGTTATAATATATTCTATGAGGCCTCATTCTTCTCCAGAGTTGTTGAGAGATAATCTAAGTGATGCGTAAAGTTGAACACTTGCAGTTTCAGTAACAGACTACAAACAAGACCGGCAGCAGTAGTGTACAACGCTGTGCTCATACCGACGCCCATTGTAGCCAACACGCCCTGCATACTGATGACATTCTGAGGGTCCATCTCTGAAAAACTTGTGTCCAACATGTAGATAAAACCAGCCACTGTACCAATCATTCCGAGGGTCAGAAGCGTGTCACTCACGAACCAACCAATGTCACTTTTTTTGTAATATATAGCGATATGTCGATTTGTGACTTTATCTTCCCTGCACAGATGGTAGGTGTCTATGCCTGTGCGCATTGTAAAAATTGCAAAAACTGCATAGATGAGAAAACTGATTTTGGTAAAATCTGCCTGGTTGACTTTTTGCATGACGCCTGACATGTAAAGCGCCACAGTACCTAAAGTTGCAACTGCAAAGAACAACCACCACCGTAACAGAATACTGTATTTTTCTAACAATGCCATGGTCAGTACATCCTTAAAAAGTTATTTATCATAATCATCAAAAATATGATGAACAGGATTTGTCCCATCTCATATGCAATCACTAATTGATTCAAATCCCATAAATATCACTTCTTCTATGATCCAAAGCGCAGTCGGTTTCCACCTATATATTATATCGGTTCCAATCGCTTAAAACTTTAATATTTCAGAAGGTTTGAAGAAATGAAGGAGATGGAGACGTTGGTGATATATTGACATTTGAATAAAGAAGCCCATGCCGGAGGCAGGTAAACCTTGCCGGCTCATGGCGGAAAACGACCCTTCTTCGCTCTATCGAGCTTTCATCTTCGTTAAAACTACGCCGCAACACGTCGCCGCGGCACGCAATTCATGGTTCCAAGAGGACCCTTCTTTGCTCTATCGAGCTTCGCCGCGGCACGCAGCTCATGGGGGGGTATACACAAAGGATCAGCTATGAAGACGATAGATGGAGTTGTTCGGAGACTACCGGTGAAATATGAAGATGGTTCGATTGATTTGATCGAGATTGATGGAATATTTTATCTGGAAGCTCAGGGAGAGGATACGCTGATTCGAACGAAACGGAAAAAGCCCTATAAATCCGTGCAACGACTTGGCGAGCTTGCTAAAAAACTTCCGGCCCCGGCGTTTGTGCGTTGCCACCGGGAATACATTGTCAATTTAAATCGAGTGCGGTCTCTCACCCCGCGCAGCTCCCGGGGCTATGACCTCCGGCTCGACCCGTCTTCGCTCTGATGAGTTTCGCCGCGCCAAGCCCGCCGGTCAACCGCCGCATTCCCATCGCCCGCAATCGGCTGGAAAAAATTCGCAAGATACTCGGCGTGTGACCGTTACCGAGAACAAGCCGGATGGTACGGAAAGTTGAAACTCAGCGCCCTTCCCTCTTTTCAAGCCTCCTACTCCAAACTTCTTGACTTTTAAAGAAATTCTTTGATATTTTACCAACCAACCTGAAAACGCGCTAACCCCAAACCAGAGGTAGCTATGGAATGAAAAAACCCTATTTCTCAAAATGAGATATGGGGTTTTTGATTTATAAGTGAGGGCAGTCAGGGGAATTATTAAAAAACCCGAATTCAAGAAAAAAACTTGATAGCTTTATCCTGAATCTATAATCTTGTTAAAACAAATAACGTTAATTGCATGGACACAACCTTCGCATTAAGGCAGACGGGCAAAGCTGGCGCTTTTCCCGTTGCTTATGCGGCCCATTAGGTTTAATTGGCAATAATTCAGGCACAACGGAAGTGCTCATGTTAAGCAGAAAGATTATTAATTTAATTCTATTGGTATCAATTGCTTTAGAGGCAGCATTTACGGTGAGTTTTGCTGAGGGAGAGCGCCCAGCGACTCTGATGGAAAGCCGGGAGCAGTTGGAGTTGGCGAAGCTGAGGCATGAGATTAAAAAACTTGAGCTAGAAAATGAAAAACTCAGCGATGAATGGGATACAATTGTAGGGATAGCCCCGTTCTTGGCATCGATTGTAGCTTTATTAGGTGTATTTATCACGTTGTGGAAACATTTATCGGAACAAAGTCGACAACGTGATCTTGACCGAAAGAATTTGGAAGCCGATCGAATACGAAGATTTAATGAAAAGTTTAATGCTGTCGTCGAGAACCTGGGCTCAGAAAGTCCAGCCATTCAAGCAAGCGCTGCCGTCTCTATCCAAACTTTTCTAAAACCTGAATATTCCGAGTTTCATGATCAAGTTTTCATGATCCTGTTGGCTAATCTCAAGGTTCAGCATAGTGACGTCATCCGGCAACTCCTAACTGCAGGATTCGAAAAAGCAATACGAGTGAAATCTGAGCTTATAGCGGCTGAAAATGAACAAATCGATGAAAAGGACGAAAAGATCATCTTAGACTTATCTGGATGTACTTTAGACCGTGCTAATTTGACTAAGATCAATTTGGGATGGGCAAATTTACGGAATGCGTCCATGCTACATGCTAACCTAAAAGAAGCTTGTCTCATTCGAGTTAAAGGGGAGGGGGCTGACCTCGAATTTTTAAAAGGAACAGGAGTGAACCTTCAAAAAGCGCGATTGAAAGGTGCAAATTTAACTGGTGCCAGTTTTCGAACTGCTGATCTGAAATGGGTGCATTTCGAAGAGGCCAATCTTTCTAATAGCAAGTTTCAGCAAGCCTTACTCCAAGGGGCTCACTTAGAAAAGTCATTGCTAAATGGGGCTCATTTTGAACAAGCGGACCTAAACAACGCGTTTTTTATTGGAGCCGTGTTAGATATAACTGCAATTACAAGTATCGTGAAGGCTTATAACTGGCGCAAGGCGCACTTTGATCCTGAAGTTCGGAAAAAGATAGAAGAGATCGAACTTAGTTTGCTGGCGAAACGGGGAGTGGAAGCCACCTAACTGGCAAAGAGATAGAGGAAAAAGGGGACGCCAATGATTTTATGCGTTTTGTAATTCAACTATGAGAATATAGCGCACATTGTTGGCTAATTGTGGCCCAATGATAAAAACCCAATTTTGCCCTTCCCTTCTGATACTAAATTTCTTGACAATTTAATAAGCCACAGGTACACGACACATGGTGTAGGGTTCAAACATGATATAAAAAATCGCTATCCCAAACCCAGAGGGAGTCATGGAATGAATCAATAAACCCCGTTTCTCTGATTGAGAGGTGGGGTTTTTATTTATGGGATCTACTTTTTAGGCTGGCCAATGTCGAAACTTAGATAGTGGTGTACGTCCCGTGCGTCACAGATAAATTTGCTTTTTCAAGTCGCTCCTCCACGTCACCGTAAAGGACGAGCTCTTCCACTTCAATGTTCTCATAGCCTCGATCTATCGTGCACAGCTGCTTTCGCAGGACTGCAATTGTATCCGGGGTTGAAAAACTGATCATTACTGCGGGGTGTGTTTTTACACCTGCGCGCACAAGATTTTCAAGGGCTTGAACTTGAAGATAAAACCCATTTGACGAGGCCCCGCTGAGAGCAGAAAATTCTGCTTCATTACATCCCTTCAGACTAACGCGAACATAGAGATTAGCAAATCTGGCCAAATCTTCAGCATAGGAAGTGTCGTGACCGAGCAGAATGCCATTGGTTTCAAGTATAAATAGCAGATTTTTAGGCAAAAGCTCGAGTACTTTAATAAGATGAACCCTTGCAATGGTGGGCTCATTGCCGCTGATTCTAATATGATGAAAACCTTTTTTGAGAGCAATGTTTGTAAGCTTGGCAGACACTTGGCCAGGTGAATAAAATCGACCGTAACGACCGGGGCTGATCACTTTCGGCCAAGACCAGCAAAATTTACATCTTAAGCAACACCCCAGGCAATCAGCCGTTGCTATGCCTCCATAAAATTTGGCCGGCCGAAACCGATAATATTTTCTATGATCTCCTCGGCAAACCGTCTTGGCCGCCATTTTAGCTTTTTCTAGCGGATCAAATCCGGCTGCAATTAATTCATTATCGCACACGGTTAGAACCTTCGATTTTTTTCAACCGGCGGGATACCCAATCCGTCTCGTAAGTGAACCCAATTTTCCTGTAAAATTGAAGAAGAAGCCGGTAACGCGTGGCAACATCAAACCCGATACTGTGCTGAAGTTTGTGAAGACACACCGGACATAATGACAGAGGCCGTGAGTCACTTTCCTGCAGATGATTGGAACCATTCATTACGCACTTAAAATAAATGCTTTCATGCTAATGTCTTTGTCTTCAGGCTGGTTTTAATTTTTGGATAAATAAACAGAGATCAAATCCGGTTGATCATATTCAGCAAGCTGCAGATAGCCGTATGGATATTATCCTTCGGATCCTGCATATGCCAACCATCTATAGCAGAAAATCACCGCGGTCAAGACTTCATTCTTGACATCAAGGAAAATTGTGGACGTATTTGACTTTTTAACTTATTAAGCTTGATTGTGAATTGTGGCTAATAAATCCCTTCTGTAGTATCCTTCAATGAATAACGAGGTAGCGGGTGAAATGTAAGTTAAAAGGTTAATCGCCTCCAACCATGAAAACCCAAATTGACATACGATGTTCGGAGAACACCGATGACAAAATCGCAGGGCAGATCAGGCATTGGGCCGAGGATATCATTGAGAATCTGGCTGAAAGTGCGCCGCCGGATCGGCTGAAAATTGTCGTCTACCATCGGCTTTATGAGCTACAGGACTTTTTCCGTAAGGAAAAGGAAACACTGGGCATCGTCAGTGAGGGCGAGGCCGAATTTATCGCCATACACGAAGCCTGGCGGGGTTATCCGCGGATCCACATCTGCTCTGAGCGGATAAAGAATCTTCCTGAGACTGTTGTCTTAGGAGCTGTGCAACACGAGCTGGCCCATGCGATATTGCACGGCAGATCGGAATTTTACACCTTCAGGTATTCCAGGCAACTTGTCTCGGCGGGTGAAGCGTTGGGGCTTGACATACAGTTGATGCAACAATGTGTTTACCTGCTTTCGATTGCTCTCAAGGATGGAGAAGTTGTCAGTTGGCTTGTAAATATAGGATTTCAGTCCGGACAGATTGCGTTGCTCGAGCACATGCTCGCAGACACTCGTTCTGAACGCGAAGTGTGGAATGCGATCCGCCATCTTCCGCCTCAGCGCAAGATTGCCGTGGCGTCCTTTATGAAAATTCTTCTTTCAGTTGAAATGCTGGCTGCAATGAAAATCGATGCCGGCCGACGGCTCCAGCAGGAATGGGAGAGTATCTACGACTGGCTCAGCGAAACAGAGCGGTTCGATATGATGCGCTTTGCCACTGAATCCGCTCTTAACACCACCGGGTCCTTCCAAGATCGGCTCGAGCAAATCTCTCTTAAACTCATCACCCATCCGCGGCTTTGAAGTCAAGTTTAGTGAAACAAGGGAAAAGGGTCACATCTTAAATGGGATACGAGGTCAAATCTTGATTAGTGATTAATTATTTTGCCTTTAGTCACTAATCAAGACGCGACCTCTATTTCGTTTTCATCAATTTTCACCCAAAGGGCGAGCCGGAGGCTCCCATCTGCTGCGTTATTGAGGGCTTGTAGAGGGTGTCAAATCTTGATCAGTAATTAGTTATTTCTTTTTAGACACTAATCAAGATTTGCTATCTTCGATTCACGAAACCTTCTTTTCGCCAGGTTACCTACCGGCGAAGTCGTTTGACGAGCTCGGCCACCCGCCGGCCCAGCTTGCGTCCATTTTCCTGGACAGCGGCATCCGGTACGCCCACGCAAGCGGTTCCATAGTGACCGGTAGCCGACATGGGATCGCCCACAATGATCATCCCATAGATGAGCAAGGCCTGAATGATGGACATCATGGTGGTCTCCTTGCCGCCACTGGCATCGCCCGAGGTGCTGAAAGCGGCGCCAACCTTGTTTTCCATTTTTTTGCGAACACCGACAAACTCGTCAAGGACCTGTTTCAACTGGGCAGCCATCGTCCCGAAGTAGACCGGTGAGCCGACGATCAATCCGTCGGCGGCCACGAAATCGTCCTTGCTCACATCTCGGGTATGACGCAGCACGGCCTCGACTCCATCGACCTGGCCCACCCCCTCGGCGATAGCCTCTGCCAGTTTGCGGGTATTGCCGCCCTTAGAATAGTACATGATCAAAACGTTCATTGAACCTCCGTTCAAGCACTTGCTGCTGCCGGCCCAAACTTTTCCGTACCCCACAGCCCGGTACGGCAGCCGTTGGTATCCAAACTCGTACACTTTAAAAGATAAGACGGCAAAGATCAATCCAATGAAATAAAAAGTGGGACGAAAGTGAAATGTTGATTTTTTTTTGAAAAAAGGCGAGACGTCCATGACATATTGGCATTTGAATCCACCATTATTGACTTCGGACAAGCCGATATGTTAAAAATTTGATACAGATTTTAAATGCGCTAACCCAAACCCAGAGGTTGCCATAATAACAAATAGACGCACGGCGTCAGGCACAAGGCTCCAGGCCAAGGAATTTTATCTAAATTTATAACCCAAAACAAAAAGGGCCAACGAATGAAGTGAAACACCCCATTTCTCTGAATGAGAGGTGGGTTTTTTGATTTTTAACGAGGTGCAACAGCTTAATTGAAATTTTAGAACAATGGAAATGCTAAAACCGAAGATCAAAGATTATCCGGGCAGGCATATCAAGCTTAAGATTGATAATCCAAACCTTGATTTTGCAGAGGCAAAGGATCTTGCAAAGCAGAAGGCAAAAGAAACCTGTGCTGATCCGATGTTGCTGTCCTGGTACCAAGGTAAAACCGGCGAATCGTATCCGAATTTAGATTGTGGCCCCGGTGATAAGCCGGCATGGATTGTATATGCTGAATCAAGAGGTGGCGACCTCACCATTGATATCAACGAGGGACAATACGTTTTTATTTACCTCTCAATTTAGTAATGACAAAACGCGGTTTGCGAAAAGCAAAATGAAGCAAGATCGTCAGTTGCATATCAAATTAAAAAGGCTTATTTCACTATTCAAGCTTTGACCCTCTTAACTATTTGATCAATATGCAGATAACTTGCACCCGAATGGAAATGGATATCGTGCGATGGCACAGGTGTGGTATAATATTCTAATGCAAGCCCCCTCTCTTAATGCGCCAACAAATTTGCGAATTGGTAATAACCTTTCGACAACAAAAATACTACAAGGCCAAATTCAGAGGTAGCATAATGAAACGTTTACCCTTTCCAGAATTCTTTGAGAAATACCAATGCATCCTTGGTGAGGGTGCCGTTATTGAGCGCCTGCGCCGGAACAGCGAATTCGACCTTGATCCCCATACTGTTAATTCTGCGTTTATCTATGATAAGGACAAGAGTACTGCGCTTTCTGGAATCTATCGACAATATCTTGGTATTGGCCTCAAATATAATCTCCCCCTGCTCCTTTCTACCCCAACCTGGCGAGCAAGCCGAGAACGTATTGAAAAAGCTGGTTATGAAAAAATGGATGTGAACGGTGACAATTTCCGCTTTCTTGATGGAATACGGAAAAGCTATGGCGAATATGCCAATAAAATTGTCATATGTGGTTTGTTGAGTTGCCGCGGAGACGCATATAATCAGTCAGAAGCCCTTACATCAAACGATGCACACGAGTTTCACTCATGGCAAGCTAATAGACTCGCAGAAGCAGGAGTGGACTTCCTTCTTGCCGCCACTTTACCTGCACTCAGTGAGGCAACCGGCTTAGCAACAGCCCTTGCCGCCACCGGAAAACCATACATCATTAGTTTTGTAATCCGCTCTGAAGGCACGATGCTTGATGGTACACCTTTGAAAGATGCCATTTCCATAATCGATACCGATGTCAATCCAAAACCCATAGCCTATATGGCCAATTGCACGCATGCCTCTATTTTTAAAACCGCCATCATGCACGATACCAATTCGTCTTCCACTGTCAGAAAACGAGTAGCAGGACTATTGGCCAATACGGCGGCACTTAAACCTGAAGAACTCGACAATAGCGAAGAACTGGTTGAAGAAGACCCTCAAACTTTTGGTAAATCGGTGGCCAACCTTCATGGTGAATTGGGCATGAAGATTCTTGGGGGATGCTGCGGAACTGATGACCGGCATATCGACAATTTAGCAAAACGACTTGTTTTTATTTAAAGATCATTCAATGGAAATAAACCAGGAAAAAGAAAACGGGATTGTTCATATAACCATCAAAGGTCGGTTGGATGCGGAGACCGCCCCTGAGGCAAAAAGGTTTATTGAAGAGAACGTTGACAAGGAAAATATCCGGCTCATTTTTGACTTATGTGATCTTGAATATATAAGCAGTGCCGGTATGCGATTGATTTTACAGATTTCAAAAAATGTCCACAAAAAAGGGGGGCCAAATTGTATTGTGCTGCTTAAATGATATTGTGCGAGAGGTTATTGGGTCCATTCAACTTCCAGTCGCGGAGTCCGTTGCAGCCGCGATAAAAAAGTTTTCATGAATTTTTGTGTGTAAAATGGGGACGCCAATGATTTTATGCGTTTCGAATTCAACTTTGAAAATGTATGAAAATGAGTCCTTGCCGGCTTAAGCCGGAAAACGATTCGGCGTCGCCCTATCGAGCTATGCCGGACAGGCCCGTCTTCGCTTTGGTAAGCTTCGCCGCGGCACGCCAGTCTTCGCTCTATCGAGCTTTCATCTTCGTTAAAACTACGCCGCAACACGTCGCCGCGCCAAGCCCGCCGGTGAACCACCGCATCCCCATCGCCCGAAACCGATTTGAGAATATTCGCAAGATACTCGCAGTGTAACAACCACATCAAGCCTTCGATTTAAACTAAATGCTCTCACCACAACCATAGTCTCCAGAGATTATTGACCGTAAAATGATATGTACTGACTTGGCTCTTATGATTGGAAGACTCTAATGTAGTTTTATTAACGTCCAGATATTAGATAATCCCGGTAGGACCGCCGGTTACCCGGCGCCTCCCGGACAGATCCCAGCGTGCGGGACTACCGCACTGGGCTCCTGCCTTAGGTAAAAACGCGTAGGCGCTGCTCAGGATAAGGATGCTTCTTATCCCTTTGCGCTGCCTGCCGTATCCGTCCCAGCTCTTGTTGCAGGTCTTCCCGGCGCTGCGTCCGGTACCTGGTTTGCTGATACGAATTCCCCTTGGCCAGTCTCCTTCCCTCCACTTCCTCCGCAGACGCCAGCGCACCGCCGTCCTTGTTCGAAAGCTTCGCAGGTACTATTAGACAGTCTGACTTCCCACGCCCGTTCATCGCTGTCGTGCTCCCTCAGGATTCACAGCGACGAGCCCTGTGCCATCACCAATGGCCAAACAAGGACCTCCCGGTTCCCGAACGAAAAACTTGTATACGTGCACAGGTTCTCTGACCACGCAGGGTCCAGCCGCATCTCGCCATAACGATGCCGCTGATGTTGCCCTCCGCTCTTGTGAACGACGTCGGCACCCTGAATTTTATAAAAACTTTCGCAGCTCAATAGCCCGGCCCGCATACCCCCTGTAAACGCTTCGCTTATACCCTTACGAGTATAAACGCATGACTCGGGGCCGATGTGGGCTGCTAACCCTTCATCGTATGGAACTTTCATCCATTGCTCCTCGACGGTTTCACCGGCGCACTCACAACTTTTTAGAGCGGGCTCAAAAGTACTGATTGGCTGCTGAGTATTGCTTAAAAATTTGTTACGACTGCTGTTCTTGCAATGGCTATCCAGCTAAAAGGGATATTGGGTGCCGAAGTCCCATCGTGCTGCCAGGTCCGAACTGTGATTTCAATGTCAAATGCAGTAGGCAAAAAGGCTTGCGATGGAGGAGGAGCAGTCGGCTGAGCATCAATTGTGAATGTTAGAAAGGCGGGATCTTCCGCTTCAGGCGTGGCAGTAAAATTCGGTCGACTGCCGATATAATTTGAGTAATGCGTACCTTCAATCGTTGCCGGAATGCAATCTAAGAACTTATTAAGATTAATCTTTGCGGTGCCATTTGCCCCGGTCCGGTGCTTGCCTGAAATCGTCCAGGTGCGCACGGAATCACAACGGGTTGCGACGGTTTCATTAGGCTCGCCTCCAATGCGATGAAAAAGCTTCGAAGTCTCAATATTTACATCGGCGGCAGTATCATTCAGTATCACCAAAGCGTTTTCGCGAACGACTATTTCGGGATAAATCGGTTCAGGTATCGGATACGGATATTTTTTATCGTTGCTCATTTTGACCTCCTTAATTCATTTTACGGTTAGCCATTTAATATAAAGAGTCAGCTCTCTGCCAAATGTTGTGACGATGAGAAGCGAATTTGGACAATGAATTGTGTATTTTCTCAGCATTTTTATCACAATCTAAAATGCGACCCATTTTTTAAATTGTCAATTTGAATCGCGTGTAAAAATGTGAAAAGGGGAACGTCTGTCGCAAATTCATATTCGAATTCCCATAAAAAAACGATGGGCAAATATTCATTAGTTATCATAATTTGGTACACATATTAAAAGAATCGACCGGCCATATCGCTAGAATGCCGTATTTCCTATACTCCAGGTATCAATTGGGATGTGGAATGGTGTCAAATCTTGATCAGTGATTTATTTATTATTCTTATCACAAATCAAGATGCGATCCCTATTTTTTCACTTTTTACGGGACGGTCAACAATCTCCTTATTTCTTCCACCGGCAGCCAGTGCATGTGGGGATACTTTTGGGCTCCTTTATGTTTCATGCGGCGCAGATTTTTTTCGGTCCCGTGATAGTTCCGACGATGAATGCCCTGAACTTCACCCCGGAAGCCAAACACGAAATAAACCTGTTCGTTAGCCATATGCAGCAGGTTAAAGTAGGGCCTGGCGGCTGAATATCCTTGGTGGTGAAGCGAATTAAACTTTTCGGCATCTTTTCCAAATTCTTCAATTCTTTCAACATCATTTGCCCCGGCAATTTCCACCACCAGCACTTCATATGGGTCAGCCTGTACAATCGGCGCCACCGATACAATGAACATCAGGACGATTGATGGGATCTTCATACGCCGAAAGCGATTCGATCTTCTGTCTTGATCCGTCTTTGTTTTAAAGGGAATAACATTGCGATGCATGGCAGCTCTGTGGAAAATTTTCGGGGTCATTGATGAATTACGATATAGCATAGCGTTTATGCTGCTTCAATAATTTCGGCTTGAATTCCGCTCTTTTCCGTATTGACAAAGCCCGCCGCCGTAACCAGCTTTTGGTCAAAACACGGTTTACCATGGCCTTTAAACCCCAATACTGAACCGGAAAGAATAAACGGAGGAAGTCATTATGAAAAAATTGCTAATTACCATTATAGGCTTGCTAGTTGCCGGTGTCTCGGTGCAAGCAGAAGAGCTGGTCGCCCCAATGCACTTGACAGATAGCGCAGGTATCGGCAGAGCTATCGGCACGGTCAAGGCATCATCGAGCCCCTATGGAACGGTTTTAACGCCCGACTTAAAAGATCTCACCCCTGGCTTGCACGGGTTCCATGTCCATCAAAATCCGGATTGTGGCCCTGGAGAAAAGGGCGGTAAAACGGTCCCTGGACTGGCCGCCGGCGGTCACTATGATCCTGCCGGTGCCGGGAGACACGCAGGCCCCTATGGGAATGGCCACCTTGGCGATTTGCCCTCCCTGTATGTTGACACAAATGGTAAAGCCGGTCATCCTGTACTCGCTCCCCGCCTTAAGCTATCCGATCTCAAAGGCCGGTCGCTGATGATTCATGCCGGAGGCGATAACTACTCAGATAATCCCAAGAAACTGGGCGGGGGCGGTGCCCGCATGGCGTGTGGGGTGGTTAAATAGGCACCCGGCTAAATCCGGGCGCAGAAGCTCGTTGATGGGATACTATTTTTTGTCTAATCATTCAGCAGCGTGCTTGATTGCCATCTCGGCACTGTGGGCTCGGGCGCGGGCAGAAATTGTTTGATGTTGACGGCAAACGGATTAAATTCAAATTCATCAATCAGTGCCTTTACCTTAATTGCGCCACGCGAATCCCAGAAAATAAAAACAGGTCGCGTGGAGATGGGTTCTATCAAAAATTTGCATATAAGAATTGAATCGGGTTAAAATATGAGTATGAAAAACACTCCAATGCTATCCAAATCGCGTTTCTTAGCTGGCCTGCAATGCCATCTGAGGCTGTGGTGTCAGTGCTATGCGCGGCAGCTTATCCCGGAAGTACCCCCTTCCCAGCAGGCAGTTTTTGACACCGGCCACGAAGTGGGACGGCTTGCAACCCGGCTTTATCCAGGCGGCGTTTTAATCGAGGAAGATCACTTTCATCACAAAGAGGCCGTCCAGTCCACTCTTAAAGCCATGCAAGACCCGAATGTGAAGGCCATTTACGAGGCCGCTTTTATCTATGACGGTGTGCGCATACGGGTTGATATTCTGGAGCGAACAGAAAACGACAGCTGGAAACTGGTGGAAGTCAAATCATCGACTTCGGTCAAAGACGTTTATTATCCTGACGTTGCCGTTCAGCATTATGTTCTTGAGGGCTGCGGATTGAAGATTAGCCGGGCCGGCATCCTGCATATAAACAACCAGTATGTCTGTGACGGGCAAAACCTGGATCTTAAAGCTTTGTTTGCACTTGAAGATCTCACCGACCAAAGCATATCAATGCAGTCGGAAATACCTGGGCAACTTGAGGAACTAAAAGGTATGCTGACGGAAGATGGCGCTCCTAACATTCAGCCGTCCAGGCACTGCAGCAAACCTTATGACTGTGAGTTCTGGGATCATTGCACAGAAGATATGCCGGAATTCTGGGTCTTAAATATCAGTGGAATCGGACAGAATAAAGTCGCCGAACTGACCCAAATGGGCATTCTGGATATAGGTGATATTCCGAGCAACTTTCCTTTAAGCGAAATTCAGGATCGGATTCGAGAATCCGTAACTAACCGGCAAGAGTATATTTCAGAAGGCCTGGAATCTGAATTACATGATTTAGAATACCCTGTCCACTTCCTTGATTTTGAGACCATCGGCCCGGCCATTCCTCGCTATGCCGGTACACGACCTTATCAGACCATACCGTTTCAGTGGTCGGATCACATCCTTTACGAAAACGGAAATATGGAACATCGTGAATATCTGTGCAATGAAGACAAAGACCCGAGGGAGGAATTTACCCAAACCCTTTTATACGCACTGGAAACTGAAGGCAGCATTGTTATTTATACAAGCTATGAAACCGGGGTACTGAATTCACTTATCGAGCACTTCCCACAGTATGCTGACGACCTCCAATCTATTATCGATCGCTTCATAGATTTATATGCAATCGTCAGGAAGCATTATTACCACCCCAAATTTTACGGCTCTTTTTCCCTAAAATATGTGCTCCCAGCGCTTGTACCGGCAATGGGTTATGACAAACTTTCCATTCAGGACGGTATGCAAGCATCTCTTGAATATCTGCGAATGATTGATCCTGACACACCTGAAGATGAAAAAGCCAAGATCAGGATTGATCTCCTGACCTACTGCGGCCAGGATACCTTGGCCATGGTTAAAATACGTGATGAACTGCTAAGTCGCGCCTGATATAATGAACTGAGCGTATTGCACCTTTTATTTATTATATAAATGGCTAAAGCAATGAGCGCAGGAATTTTCTTTATCAAAGAGAATAACAATCTTGAAGGAAAATAGGGTTGAAATCTTGATTAGTGAATAAACAGGCCTCTATAATCACTAATCAAGACGCGACCCCCAATTCCTAATAGAAATGATGGTAAAGCAAACCCGGTATTGCAATGAATCTTAGCATGCGATAAGGAGGATAAAGGTACTATCAATCAGAAAGAGATTTGAGGGGTTGCAATGAGTCTAAAAGATGAATTCAAAAAGATGATCACAGAATTAACGACAAAATTTACCCTTCCGCCAATAGCAAACATTTTTTTCCCGCCTTTCTATAAAGGCGGCCAACCAAAAGATGCCCAGTTTATGGCCATTAGTCTTGAAGGCGGGGCGGTCGGCGTCAGCTTTGTTCTCCTGCCTGATGAAAAAAGGGAAGAATACACTGCTTTGCAGTCGTCGGATTTTGTCGAAAAAAACCCGCGCAAATTTGCGCTTGAATTTGGCAATGACGACCCGCTTAAAGAGATGATCAGTCTGGCGGCCATTAACGCAATTTGTCAGCATGTGATGAGGGAGACCAATTTCGCGGTTGATTATGCTACCGATTCACTGGGGCTGTTGTCGGTCTCCGAAGGAGACAGGGTCGGCATGGTCGGGTTGTTCTTCGGGTTGATTAAGACCATCAAGAAGGCCAACGCTGAACTGGTTGTCATTGAAAAGAATAAACAGTTGATTCAAAAATTTCCCAATTTGCCAATTACCATGGATGCGACGAAATTGAGCACATGCAATAAGATCCTATGCACCAGTACGACCATATTGAACAATTCACTGGATGAGATTCTTACCCACTGTTCACCGGATGCATTTGTCTCAATCATCGGTCCTTCGGCGGGATATTTTCCGGACCCACTCTTTGCCCGCGGTGTCGATGTTGTGGGTGGAAGGATAGTAAAGAACGGCGAATTGTTTTTGCAGCTGATTGCAGAAAGAAAACGCTGGGGAGACGCTACACAAAGGACCTGTTTCCAGAGCCAGACCTACGCCGGTATAATTTAATTGCTGATTATACCGGTTGTCATAAATATGTTCCGTTTGCCAGATTTCCTAACAAGCGAAATGGTGGTGTGTAACGGTTTGAAATTATTAGAGCGTTTGGATCAGGCCATATTGGAGGTTATCGACAACCCGGAGAAGACACAACAAACTACCGCTATCGGAACGTTATTTTGACAAACGCTCTAGAAGGTCTCAACCTCCTCCACAGCCACTTTTACTACATTTTTCACCTCCATGTTTTTCTTAGCATACTCAGCGGTTAATTGATCGAAGAGTTCACCTGAATTGAGGATACTGCCTTTCCCCCAAATGCGGCAGCCCTTTCGCGCTGCAGCATCTAAACAGATGACGGCCACCTGGGGATTCTCCCTGATGTTGGTGACAGTTCGGGGAGAGGCAATGTCTGCAAATGCAACATGTTCATCATCCAGAACGCGCAGCGATCCCTTGGCAGAGACATTTGGCTTTCCGGTCCTGCTTGCGGTAGCCACCAACGACGGGCGTATTTCTCCGATTGCCTTTTTGGCTTCGTCCGTGAGCTTTGTCATAATAACCTCCTAATTTTCATTTCTTAAAATCCCCTTTTGGGCAAAGGAAACATAGGATAAAGCCGCTAATGTGTCAATGGGGAAGAATGGGAACGTCCGTCGCAAATTCATATTCGTATTTCTATAAAAAATAGTGGGCAAATCTTCATTAGCCATTATAATTGGTGAAAAATGGGGACGCCAATGATTTTATGCGTTTTGTAATTCAACTATGAAAATATAGAGCACATTGTTGGCTAATTGTGGCCCAATGATAAAAACCCAATTATGCCCTTCCCTTCTGATACTAAATTTCTTGACAATTTAATAAGGCACAAGGTACACGGTACATGGTGTAGGGTTCAAACATGATATAAAAAGGCGCTAACCCATAGCCAGAGGTAGCCATGCAATGAATCAAAAACCCCGTTTCTCAGATTGAGAGGTGGGGTTTTTTCTTATGGAAAATTGATTTGGTTTGCCAGATGGTAAAAGGCACTAAATATAACCCAAACAAAAGTGATAATGATGAATGATAAAAAATACGAAAAGGCAAAGAAAAGAGTAGAAGAGTTAAAAAGTTTCTATGGAAATCTAGCTACCTACGTTGCCATTAATGCTATTCTCATAATCATAAATCTTGTTACAAGTCCTCGAAGCTTATGGTTTTATTGGGTCACTATTTTTTGGGGAATTGGAATTCTGATTCATGCCTCAAAAGTTTTTATTTTCAAGGGTAAATTTCTTGGTGAAGAATGGGAGGAGAAGAAGATAAAAGAAATTTTGGAAAAAGAAGAAAAAGCAAAAGGATAATAAGGGATAACCCTTAAATTATGATGTTCTCGTTTGTTTGATTTACACTAACCCAAACCCAGTATGTTTTTGGGGTCAAAAATGCATGTTTGAACCCAAAATATGGGGTTATTTTTAGCGATTTTCGATTGATTTCAGATTGTTAGCGTGGCCCGACCCCCAAATCCGACCCAACCCCCAAATCCGAAAGTTGAAAATAACATTGAAAAAAATAATTGTAATTTTACTGTGCCTTCTATCAGTGCTTTTTATCAATACAGCAAGTTACTCTCAAAGCCGTGAATTGGCAAATAAATATTGGAATAAGGCTCAAAAATTTAAGGAGCAAAGAAGATATTTAGAAGCAGCTGAAATGTTCGAAAAATCAGCTGAGGCTGAGAGAAAAAGCCATCATCCGAGATTAGACTGGTTAGCTGCAGAAGTCGGTTGGGCCGGCTATTTTTTCTTGCAAGTGGGCCAATTCGACAAGGCGCTCAAATATTATGAAGAGGCTCTCGCAATTAATAGAAAATTGGGCAAGGAAGATAAAGTTGCCCATTATTTTAACAGCATAGGATCGGTTTATAAAGAATGGGGGCAATATGACAAAGCATTAAAATATCGTGAAGAGGCTTTGGTGATTAATCGAAAACTGGGTAAGGAAACTGCGCTTTCCTCAAATCTTAATAACATTGGCTTTATTTACAGAATCTGGGGGCAATATGACAAAGCACTCAAATATTATGAAGAGGCGCTGTCGATTAATAGAAAATTGGATAGACAAGATCACGTTGCTAAAGATCTCAACAACATTGGAGCGGTTTATAAAGCCCGGCGCCAATATAGCAAGGCTATAAAATGTTTAAAAGAATCCCTCGCTATAAATAGAAAATTGGACAATCAAAATGGCATCGCCGCCAATTTTAATAACATTGGGTTAATGTACATGGACAGGGGCCAATATAACAAGGCGATAAAGCATTTTGAGGAGGCCTTAGCGATTCTAACAAGACTGAGCATGAAACCTCCGGGTGCTCTTACTCTCAGACACATTGGGGTGGCTTATCATAAATTTAAAAAATATGATGAAGCCATTAAATATTTTAAAAAGTCTGTGAACATTATAGAAAGGCTTCGCCAAACTGCAACAGGTCATGTTCGTAGTGATTATCTGGCAAGTCAAATCTCTTCATATCAATGGCTATCATCCACTTATGTTAAAAACAACGACCTAAATAATGCATTCGCGACAATTGAGCTCAGTAGAGCAAAGTTATTATCCGAGAAGATTACGAAGCTTGATAAGATAAGTATTCCTACTTTAGATCAGATTCAAAAAGGCCTATCGTCTGACATGGCCATAATTATTTATGCAAATGTAAATTGGCGAGATAAAATAGAAATCGTGATTTTAAAAGACAATATTTATGGCTTAATAATATCTGACACTGATTTAATTAAAGCTGTTGATATAGAAAACAAGGCAAGCATAAACAAATTGTTCAATAATCAACGTGGAGTAAAAATTATAAAAAAAGATGAACAAGAAAAGAATATAAAACAAGGACAAATAGATTTTGATGACATTATTAACTATTATAGAAGCTTATTAACAAATCCCTCATCCCAATATAACAGAGGTAATACGTATGCAAACACACAACAAAAAGCAAAGCCAAACGTAGATCATCTTGGCATAATGCTCTGTGATTTTCTCATTAAGCCTTTAGAAAAACATATAGATGGAAAAAAACACCTGATAATTATACCGGACGGTGTCTTAGGATTTCTGCCATTTGAAGCTTTGAAAGATACCAATGGTAATTATTTAGTCAATAAATATAGTATCAGCTATGTTCAATCCTTGGGTGTATTGGATTTGCTAAAGAAGCGAACATATATGCCAAACAGAAAACCATTACTCGCTTTTGGAGGGGCTGTTTATGATAAAATTAAGTATTCTGCTGATATGATCCAATCAGAAAAACAATTGGAATATTTAAAGAAAAAATTACATTCCTCGTCCAATAAAACCAGAGCCGTAAGAAATGCTTATGCTTCCCTTGACCTCGCTAATTGGAGCAACCTACCCGGTACATTAAGTGAGGTTAATAATATTAATAAGGTTGTTAAGAACTCAAAGATTTTAACCGGCAAAGATGTGACAGAATATCAAGTCAAGCAACTATCTAAAAATGGGGATTTAAAAAATTATAAAGCCATTCACTTCGCTACCCATGGTCTTGTTGTTCCTGAAATCCCTGAGCTGTCAGCTATTGTACTTTCCCAATTTAAAGATGAACCCAACAACGAAGATGGCTATCTGAGAATGGGAGAAATATCCGAATTAAATATTAACGCTGATTTTGTAAATCTTTCTGCTTGTGAGACTGGGTTGGGGAAAATATATAGTGGCGAAGGCGTTGTCGGGTTTGCACACTCATTTTTTATCGCAGGTGCTAATGGACTTTCAGTTTCATTATGGCAAGTTGCTGATATTTCGACTTCAAAATTTATGGTAGCAATGTATGGATTAGTTACAAAACAGGATGTTGAATATGATGTTGCAATTAATGAAATTAAACGTCGCTTTATCAGAGGAGACTTTGGAGACACCTACAAAGCACCTTATTACTGGGCACCTTTTGTGTACTACGGAAAATTCTAATAGTTCACAAAACGCCAAGTCAAAATTTCAGAGAGAATCCGAAACCCGGTGTATTTTATTTTTTTTAGCCTATAACCGAGGAATCTATTACAAGAATGATTTTATCAAAGGAAGGCATGAAAAAAGCCAAGCTTATCATTATCATTTTCAGCTTTTTCTGCATCATATGCACTTCGTCATTTGCTGATATCTTTATGCCCCTTGGAGAAGCTGTTAAAGAAAAAAAAGTTAAAGTAGAAATTACCGGATTAGGTGGGTCATCCGGAGATACGATCCAAATCACTGTGCAACGTGTGGTTAGTGAAATTTTACATTTAACCCTTGACTCCGGCACTGTTTTTTTAAGCAAAAGCGGCAAAGTTCAAAACATGGTGTGTTCAAGAATACGAGGGGAGCGCACAGGACCGACAAAATTCCGGCCTCGATCAGAAATTGTACTCAGAGATAATTTAAAGCATGCGTATATCGTTGAATCTTATTGTCTAGACTTTCATAAAGCGAATCCAGGTCAAGATGATCAGTTTGAAATTTCAACCCCTGATTTACGGGCAAAGAAGATTTTAGAGGCGGCCAGAAATAAATCTTTAAATACAGCCACCGTTCAAAGTGCAATTTGGATTGATCGTGAAGGTTTATCCGATAAAGAATTGAAAAATAGATTTCCCGTAAGCGACACTGAGATAAAAGCTGCCCGAGATTTGCTATTACAACTAAAAAATAAAAAAAAGAGCCAATTAAAGCAAAAAAAGACGGATCTCAGTAAAAAAGCCGAACCATCAAAAAATGACAAACAAATCCAAAAAAGCCGACTTTATGTGGATACAGAACCGAAAGATGCAAGAGTTAGAATTCTCAACATCCGTCCGAAATATTATAATGGCATTATGCTTAAACCAGGTAAGTACCTCGTGGAGGTATCCGCTAATGGTTACAAAACTGAGAAAATATGGGTGCCGGTGGCTGCCGCGGAGGGTAAGAAAATTAATATTCGCTTAAAATCTTCTTATTATAAGGATACGAAGGTAACTCCTACAATTTCAGGGCAAGCGATATCGCTGATTACATCCGTAACCTTGCAAGGTGAATTAAGAAGGCTTTATCAAGACAAATTGGGCTTAACGGACAAGCATTTATCTAGTGAGTTTGCATCAAATCAAATATCACAGGTGATGATTGACTGTTTCCGCTTATTTAACTTGAATTTGATTAATAATGAAGACGGTAAAAAGTTTCATAAAATAAAAATTATCCTCGGCGTAGAATTATCTAGACTAGCAACCTTCAAATCTTTAGGTATAAAAGGGATATCTTCTAAAGGTACGGCCATTTTTTTTGATGCGGCAGGAAATGTCCAATGGAGAGAAAGTTTAGATTGTGGCTTTTTGGGTGGAGTTTATTTCTACAAAAGCCACGAAGATTTATGGAAGAAAATGCTATATCGCGCAACATACGATATATTCACCGATTTTGCAAAAGAGGATTTTTTAGAAGTTATCAAAAATGAGGGATTTAACCCAAAAGCATCTAGAGATGTTTTTCATATAGTCCAAATGGCTGAAAAAAACATGTTCGATCCCAAAACTCGTGCATGCATAAAATTCATAGGTTGTTTAAAAGATACAAGATTCGTTGAGCCCCTTAGAAACTTTGTTGATAATAACAAATTTCGTTGCGGATTACCCATTGAAGCGGTTGTGAGTCTAGCGAAAATAGGAAGTAAGGAATCGATTAATTTCCTGCTTAATATTTTTAAGGAATATCCGACAGATACAGAAGAGCATTGCAAAGGAGTATTTTTTTCATGGCTACTTGATGCACTGGCCAAATCAAACTGCCAACAAGATCTTTTGGTATCATCTCTCATCCAAAAATATAGAAATGCTAAAGTAGCGGATAAGTATAAAATCGATATTCTCAATACTTTGGGTAAAATACGGATACACAAATCTAAAGTTTTTCTGGAAAAGATATCAAAAAAAGGTTTTACAAAAAAAATTCGTAAAAAAGCAAAAGAAGCTCTGCTATCAGAATAGAACCAATGATTGAGAGAATCATATCAGGCGGTCAAACTGGCGCAGATAGAGCCGCCCTTGATGTCGCCATAAAATTGGGCATTTCTTGTGGTGGCTGGATTCCCAAGGGAAGGATCACAGAGGAAGGGCCTTTGCCTGAAGAATACCAGATGCAGGAAATGCCCACTGAAAGTTATGCTGCCAGGACTGAGCAGAATGTCATAGACTCAGATGGAACGTTGATCATCTGCCGTGGAAAGCCGACCGGAGGTTCTGATTACACACGGGAAATGGCCTTAAAACATAAAAAGCAGCTGCTTCATGTGGATTTGAATCAAACAACTTCTTTTGATGCCGCATCCCTTATTGTCTCATGGATTAAACTTTACAATATAAAAATCTTAAACATGGCCGGACCGAGAGCAAGCAAAGATCCAAATTTATACGTCGACGTTTTTAGAATCCTTGAGATGGCGTTAAAGATCTACCGTATAGAGGATATTAGCCCTGCTCAAAAGGCGGAGCTTGATAAAATCAAACAATCTGCAAAACCGCCAAAAACCGTTGATGAAGCTGTTAAAAGGCTCATTTCCGATATGTCGTTGAAGGATAGAAATCCCATTGCCAACATGGATGAGGTTGATCTTATTAACCTGAATTTTTCGTTAGGTCTTTCAATCAGAAATAGGTTTCTCTATCCGAGAAATGAACAATTACTGGAATCATGCCGGTTTGTGTCAAAAGATAAATATTTGCATTGGGATCAAGCAGCGTCAGTTATAATCAGAGAATTATGGAAACAGCTGAAAGAGAGCCATAAGTTAAGGATTGTGGAATAACGTCTATGAACCGAACACTCAAAGCAGGTTTAGCCGAAGTGTATCGCGGAAAGCAACCAAGATATTTTAATGTAAAAATATATCAAGACGCGGAGGCAGAAGCTAAAAACGAAAAGGGGGGCATGTGGAGAGTTCAATGTAACTCACACATTATGCAAAAAAGCATAAAGGCAGAATAAGTCAATGGTGACAAAGGCCTTTCGGCAACTATCAAATTGCGAGTAAATTCGAGAATCAAGAAAAGGAAGAATCAGGCCGTGTTAAAAAGTGAAGCCGACCGGTTGCGTCGTGTAATCGTCTGTACCCCAAACAGGGAGTACTATAGAATTGGAAATTTGAAGGAGCACAATATTTACGAAGTGGCCAACCAAGAAAAAACATTATTTGTCTTGGAGATGGAGTCCTGATTGTTGGTGATACAAATAGGGAAGCTATTGATGCCCTTGATTCCCAAGAATTGAAAATCAATTTGATCGACATATCAGAATTTGTCATAGGAGCCGGAGGACCGAACTGTTTAATAATGCCGGTTGAAAGAGAATTTACATAATATTCGAACCAAACGGAAAAAACCTTATAAATCTGTACAACGACTGGGCGAGCTTGCTAAAAAGCTCCCAGTTCCGGCGTTTGTGCATTGCCATCGGGAATATATTGTCAATTTGAACCGGGTCCGCTCTCTCACTCCACGTAAGACCCGCGGTTACGACCTCCGGCTCGACCCGCCTTCGTTAACCGCCACCGCTAAAGCTACGGCGCGCCAAGCCCCCCCGTCAACCGCCGCATCCCCATTGCCCGTGACCGCCTGGATAAAATTCGCGAAATCCTCGGTGTCAGATAGATTCCAGCCCCCGTCAGCCTCCTCCAAGGAAAAATCAAGGTCAAGTCTTCATTCTTCACTCCATGTCAAGAATGAAGACCTTTATCTTCTTTAAATTTGGCACTTCTTTTACTTGACTTTAAGCAGCGGACTTGCATTATAGGAGCTTGCATTTTCAACATTCAAAGCAATCCAGAACCCGTCGGGGAAAAGGAGTCCATGATGCAAGGCCATATTTCCATAATCGCGGATGAACTCGCACTCCAGCCTGCGGCTGTGCAGACCACTGTGAGCCTACTGAGGCAGGGAGCCACCATCCCTTTCATCGCTCGCTATCGTAAAGAGGCCACGGGCAACCTCGATGAGGTGGCCATAACCGCAATCAGAGACCGGTTGAGCCAGCTCGAAGAACTCGACGCCCGCAAGGCAACTGTACTCAAATCTCTTGAAACCCATGGTCATCTTACAGACGAACTGAAGCAAAAAGTGATTTCAGCGGCAAATATGGCATTGCTGGAAGACATATATCTGCCCTACCGGCCGAAGCGCAGGACAAAAGCCATGATAGCCCGCGAAAAAGGCCTGGAACCCCTGGCGCTTAAAATCCTGGAACAAACCGGGCAGGATCCACTCCAGCTTGCCGCCGAATTTGTTGACCCTGAAAAAGATGTGCTATCAACAGACGATGCTCTGGACGGGGCGCGGCATATAATGGCTGAAATCATCAACGAGGATCCTGGGTCACGTGAAAAAATGCGTGATTTGTATTTTACAAAAGGCATCATACATACCCGGGTGATTTCGGGAAAGGAAGCTGAAGGCGCTAAATACAGAGATTACTTTGACTGGCAGGAATCGGCCGATAGGGCTCCCTCCCACCGCATATTGGCCATGCGCCGCGGGGAAAAAGAGGCTGTCCTCAATCTGAGCATCACACCGCCGGAGCAGGATGCTTTGGTGCTGCTCGAAACACTTTTTGTCAGAGGAGACACCGCCGCTTCGATGCAGGTTAAACTGGCCGTACAGGACTGTTTCAAACGGCTACTGTCACGTTCCATGGAAACGGAGATTCGACTCGCCACCAAGCAGCGTGCCGAAAAACAAGCAATTGAGGTGTTCGCCCGAAACCTGCGACAGCTGCTGCTGACACCACCGCTGGGCCCCAAAAGGGTTATGGGAATCGATCCTGGTTTCCGAACCGGCTGTAAGCTGGTCTGCCTGAACCGCCAGGGGAAACTGCTGCACTACGACACGATTTATCCGCACATGAATGAAAAGCGGGACCAGCAAGCAGCTGAAACCATCATCAACCTGTATCAGCGCTACAGGATCGAAGCGGTGGCGGTCGGAAACGGGACAGCGGGCAGAGAAACCGAGGCGTTTATTCGCAAAATCGATGCCATAAAGGAAATAGCGGTTATTCTTGTAAATGAAAGCGGTGCTTCGGTGTATTCCGCGTCGGAGGCTGCCCGCCGTGAGTTCCCCGAACTGGATTTAACCATACGTGGAGCCGTTTCTATTGCCCGGCGTCTGATGGACCCTCTGGCGGAGCTTGTTAAAATCGATCCGAAATCAATCGGGGTGGGACAATACCAGCACGATGTCGATCAGTCTGCATTGAAACTGGCCCTGGATGATGGGGTGATCAGCTGCGTGAATGCCGTCGGTGTGGACCTAAACCGCGCCAGCGCCGAATTGCTGGCCTATGTATCGGGACTCGGGCCCCAGCTGGCTGGAAATATCGTAAAGTACCGCAATGAAAACGGCCCCTTTAATTCAAGAACGGAACTAAAAGCGGTTCCTCGCATTGGTCCTAAAGCCTATGAGCAATCGGCCGGTTTTTTGAGAATTCACGATGGCGCCAATCCACTGGATGCCAGTGCCGTTCATCCGGAGAGTTATCCGGTAGTGGATGCCATGGCACGCGATCAGAACTGTGCTGTTGTTAATTTGATGACCGATGCGAGTTTGAGAGAAAAAATCGAGGTAACCCAGTATGTCACCGATCAGGTCGGCCGGCCGACCCTGATGGACATTCTCGCTGAGCTGGCCAAACCGGGTCGTGATCCGCGTCAGGCATTTGAAGCCATCGAATTCGCCGAAGGCGTTAACCAGATATCCGATCTCAAGCCGGGAATGACGGTGCCGGGAATCGTCACTAATGTGACCGCTTTCGGTGCATTCGTCGACATCGGTGTCCATCAAGACGGGCTGGTGCATATCAGTGAATTGTCCGACAGCTTTGTTAAGGATCCAGCCGATTATGTAAAAGTACAGCAGAAGGTGACAGTGCGGGTAATCGCTGTTGATCTGGAGCGCAAGCGGATCTCATTGTCCATGAAAACGCAGCCCGATGCCTTGACAACCGAACCGCAGCTGAAAAAGACACCCCGGAAGAATCTAGAAACAAAAGGAAAAAAGAAGAAAACAAGGAACACACCCTTTCACAATCCGTTTGAAGAAGCACTGAGGAAAAAACGGCGCTGACAATTCTCCAGCCGGCAGATAGTGTCATGTCCCACAGGTATATTACAAAAATCGATTGGGTGCGAATGGGGACGTCCGTCGCAAATTCATATTAGGGAATATGGCCGGCCATCCGCAGACGTTTTGTGTATTAGGATTTTTCTGGCCGCCCAAACGGCAAGGCCGACAGATGCAGCTTTTTACTTAAATTATTAGCAAAATTTCGGCTTAAGAATAATAAGGAGTTGACTAGTGCTGTTAACAGAAAAAAAGCTGAATTATGGAGATCATATTTATGTAAGACGAAAAGGACTGCTCTATTCTCATCATGGAATATATGCAGGAGAAGGAACGGTCATTCATTTTAAAGGAGCAGTGAAGGAGAAAAAAGACCCGGTAGTCATAAAGACAGACATAGAAAACTTTCTTAATGGCGGAAAGCTGAAAAGACTTGATTACAAAAAGCGCCTGCCTTATGCTGAAACTTTGAGGATTGCAAGAGATCATTTTCAAAATATGGCTCGTGGACACTTTATTGTACTAAGACTCGAAAGGGTATATGGAAAAGATTTGGTTAAACAGGAGTATGATAAGTTGGATACATGATTTCCGGTAGGCTAAATGAGCGAGAAAAAATGGGTAGTTTATCTGGTTCAATGTTCTGACAACTCTTTATACTGTGGTATCAGCAATGATATTAAAAATCGGTTGATGGAGCACAATTCAGGTAAAGGTGCCAAGTATACAAAATCACGGAGACCTGTTGATCTGGTTGGTATCAGTCCTGAAATGACAAAAAGCGAAGCACTTAAACTGGAATACAGCATTAAACAATTACCGGCTGACAAAAAATTAGCAGCATTAAAAAGGAAGGAGAACGGAATGACAATTTCAAAAAAGGATCTACTGGCTCTAAACAAGGACATCAAAGCTCTCGAAAGAAAGATGGAAAAACTGATAAGGGAGTTTGATAAGGGTAAGAAAGCAAAAGTCACAAAAAAGGCAACAGCAAAACCCGTCAAGGCAAAAACCATTAAAAGGCTTCCTGCGAAAAAAGCACATGCAAAAAAGAGACCCGCAAAACTGACGGCAACCGATAAAGTTTTAAGAATTATCAACAGATCGAAGAAAGGGGTTGATGTGGCCACCCTGATGAAGAAAACCGGGTTTGACAATAAAAAGATTAGTAACATTCTTCACCGGACATACAAGCAGGGGAAAATCAAAAGAGTGGAGAAAGGGATTTATGTTGGCGCGTGAAGGATTTTTAATATGACATGATTTGTGATCAAGGGCATTACTATAATTTAAAGATGATCCCATCAGGTGATAAAAATACCAGTGAATTGGTTTCGTCCGCAGCGCAACCCATAAGCGTCCATCGTGCCTTCGTCTACAGTGCCAGCGCCCCCGGCCTGGGAGAGTTCTATGCCGGTTCCCGCATGCGAGGTCTTGTAACTGCGGCTCTGTTTATTTTTTTTACCGTCTGGTTTGCACGGATGCTGTTTGTAATTCTGAGTGAGATTGTGAGCCAGATTTTTGGCAGCCTCAATGGGATCGCGCCCTTCGTGCTGCCGCATGTGCCTTTCTTTTCCATGGGAGTTTATTTCTTCGGTTTTTACTTTATCTGGTTGTGGGCCATGATTTCCGCTGTCGATGCGGCAACCGAACAACGGCAGCGGAATGGAGAACCGCCCCAGGCAAGTGTTGCGTGGGCGGTGGCGATTTCCTGGTTGTGCCCCGGTTCCGGACAAGTCTACACCGGCTCCCGGCGGTATGGGTATCTGCTATTTGCCGCCTATCTGTTGGGACTATTGGCTATGGTGCCGGCTTACATCCAGCTGTTCCACAGCATTTCCGATCTGGCAGGCAGCGGGCAACTGACGCCCAATGACCCCTTCGCCGTGATCAACATCGTTCACAGACTGATGGCCAGAGTGAATCTCAGTTTTGGCAAACTCGCTCAGGCGTCTGTCAAATATTTTGCCATCGCCGCCACGCTTGGCGCGCTAAGGCAAGGTCTCCTTGAAGCTGACACCCGCTGGTCCAAGCCTTCGGCAGCATACGGCGCAGCTCTCTTCGGACTCGGGTGGTTATGCCCGGGGTCCGGCCAGCTTCTCCAGAAACGCTTCACGCTGGGCTGGTACTTTCTAGCCGGCTACATCGGCAGCACATTCCTCGTCGGGTTTTTGCTCCACTTTGATTTCATTACGGTACCAACAGCCGACCTGTTGGGCTGGCTGCCGGTGGCCATCAAACTGAGCGCTATGGTCGCAGCGCCGTTATGGATGCTAAAAGAAGGAAAAAAGGAAAAATTAGGGCCGCTCGTGAAATATTGAAAACCTGAATTATTTCTGCCTTACTCACCGGCTCCAAAACTCTTGACCTTAAAGCCGATTATTTGATATTTTACCAACCAACCTGAACACCCGCTAACCCCAATCCAGAGGTAGCCATAATCAAGGAAAGGTTCCCCGGTTAAATCCGCTGCGCTCCAATTCTACGAATTATTTAACTGGGCAGGCAAGGTTCTGGGTTAAACCGATTATATAAATTGCTAAAACGCCAGAGGTGGCTATGGAGTTAATCTTAAAACCCCATTTCTCGCAATGAGAGGTGGGGTTTTTAGTCATCTTTCAGATCTGCAGGCATTTCTCCTTAATCCCTGATCTATACAGCCTCTATTGTTGAGGGCGGCTTTGAACTGATGTTGTAAGTTACACTGACCACGCCGGGAACCTCTGAAGTGATTCGCGAGGCCAGCTTTTCAAGAATTTCATATGGTAATCTGGTTGGGGAGCCGGTAACTGCATCTTCGCTATCCCAGCATCGAACCTCTATCTGAGAACCGTAATCTCGCTCTCCGTCTCTTATACCGGTAACCCGGTCCTCATGCAATATGGCCAGGTATTGGAAAGCGTCGGTCTCGGCTAACTCCTGCTCGACAACAGCGGTTGCCTTCCTTACCAGCTCGATTCGTTCACGCGTCGTTTCACCAATTACTCTGGCCGCAAGGGCCGGACCTGGAAATGGTGGGCGATTAACTATCTCCTCCAGCAACCCCAGGGCCTTTCCCACGGCCCGCACGGCAGGTTTTCTGAGCTGAATAATCGGTTCAATAACCTTGTATCCATAAGCGGCTTCGGTGTCGATGCCAAGCTGCGCCAGAATGTTATGCTGGCGCTTGATCCCTGCCACTGTTTCTTCGACATCCGTAAAATTAGTGCCCTGGAGAAGGAATCGTGTCCCGCTTTCCTTGACCAGACGACTGAACACCGATTTATAAAAGGTTTCAGTGATGGCTTGTCGTTTCTCTTCCGGATCGGTTTTGCCTTTTAAGGCGTCAAAAAATTCATCCTGCGCATCAACAAGTTCCACCGGAACGCCACATTTTTCAATGATAGATACCACATATTCAGGCTCCCCCTCACGCATGATTCCGTTATCAATAAAGTAAGTCTTCAACTTGTCCCCCAATGCGCGATGCCCCAACATACTCACGACGGATGAATCCACGCCTCCTGAAAGCGCATTGATCGCGATTGAATCGCCAATTTCCGATGAAATCGCCTGGCACTGTTCCTCGATAAAGGATTGCGCCTCCAAATCCTCAAGTTTTATTTCCTTGAGCTCCATTTTCAGACTCCTCCCGATTTGATGTTAATAAATTTCCGCTGCTCTTGTGCTGAGTATGGGCAAATAATATTCATGTCAAGAAATTAATTTAGGGGAAAAAGGGGACGTTGTTGACTAATTGGACTTTTAGGGCATTCATCTATAATTTCAAGGGTTGCCTGTTTTTTCAGGGGCCATTCTGCTTTCTTTTTTAAAAAAACAACATCATTGCAAGTTTTTGCTTGATCGATAGTTTTCTGAGCTCCTTATTCATGCCCATTTTCAATGTTGTAAGAATTTTCTGAATCCCGTATAACTGTTTCCCATTATGTTTTCGCATTGCAATCCCTATTTTATGATTGATGTTCTTATTCATTTATCTGTAATTGGTGCTTGGAATTTTCTCAATTAAAGAACTCAACTGGGCTAAAATATACCACACGACTTTTGTAACATATTTGTGGGACATGACACTAAAACTTACCTCCAAATTGATATGAACATCAGAAAAAACATTTTCTTAGCTCTGACCAGTGGTCTGCTATTGGGGCTGCCCTGGTCTGCTTCATCTTTGTTCTTTGTGGTTTTTATTGCCTGGGGGCCCCTCCTGCTGCTGGAAGAGGAAGTCCGTATCCATCATCACGCAAACACCTACGCCATATTCAACTACGCCTTTATCAGTTTTCTGCTGTGGAATATCATTGGAACCTGGTGGATTATGCAGGTACAATTGGTGGGCGCCATCCTCATCATTCTCGCAAATTCACTTCTGCAGGCCCTTGTATTCTGGCTGGCAAGCCGTATCCGGACTATCTTGAAAATTCCCCTGTTGTTCCCCTTTCTGCTTATTTGGATGGGGTACGAGCATTTTCATCTATCCTGGGACCTGGCCTGGCCCTGGCTCAATCTGGGCAACGCACTGGCCACCGCGCCAAAGCTCATTCAATGGTACGAGTTTACCGGTGTTCGGGGCGGCACGCTCTGGATTATACTGACCAACTTTGCAGCTTTGAAGGTGTACGATACTTATCGGGAAAAAGGCCCGGGTTCTATTATTCCGGTAGGTGCAATAACACTGATGCTCTTTCTTATCCCCATCGTAGTATCCTATCTAATATTCCAAAACTTTGAAGAGGAAGGAGAAACAGTAAATATAGCTCTGATTCAGCCCAACCTGGATCCATATACGGAAAAATTTGACCCGGATAATTATGCTCGACACGTGGAGGAGTTTTTTAGGACAGCTGATGCTATTGTCGATGGCGAAACCCAATACCTGTTTGGCCCTGAAACCCTAATTGTCCAGCAGATTGACGAAAGAGATCCTACCGCATCGATCTACTACCGTGATTTATTGGAATTTCGGAAAAAATATCCAAAGTTGAATATTCTCCTGGGCGTACACAGCTACCAGAAACTCAGCAATGAAAACATTCCCCCGGGAAGTCGTTTCAATAGCGAGGAAAACTTTTACTACGAGGCCTTTAATACAGCGCTTTTTCTGCCGCCAGGTTCTGCATCTGCACCCCAGTTCTACCACAAAACCAAGTTAGTACCTCTATTCGAGCGCATGCCCTTTGTGCAATATCTGGGCTTTTTGGGGAAATACTCCCTGGAGCTTGGCGGATACACCGGCACCTACAGTCTTCGTCAGGAGAGTACTACTTTTGTATGGCCTGATGCTTCGATTACCATTCTGCCTATTGTCTGCTTTGAATCCATATTCGGCCCCTACTGCTCCCGAAACCTGCCCAAAGAAAAGGGCTTTATCTGCATGATCACCAACGACGGATGGTGGAAAAATACGCCGGGCTATCGACACCATTTCAATTTCAGCCCGGTTCGTGCCATCGAAAACCGGCGAGATTTTGTTCGAGTTGCCAATACAGGAATTTCTGCTCTTATTAATGCCAAAGGCATGGTTATCGCCAAGACTCCCTGGTGGGAAAAAACGACCCTCAAAGGAAAGATTCATCTTCGCCGGGGGCAAACTTTTTTCGCTCGGCATGGAGATTATCTGGGCCGGATATCTTTCGTATTAGGGGGATTTCTGGTTTTGTACGGAGGGATTCGTGTGAAATGGGAATGTCCGTGACATTTGCAAATTTTAATTGCTAATTCTTGACTTTGCGAGAGCCGATATGCTAAAAATCTAACAATTTTCATAATGCGCTAACCCCAACCCAGAGGTAGTCATAATCAAAACCAAGTTTAGGGTTCAGGGTTCCCCGGTTAAATTCGCTGCGCTGTTCTCTGACGCGACCCCAGTTAAACAGGCTTCGCGTTTAACGGGGTAAAAATTTAACCCCGATGAAATAGGCTCCGTCCCGATGAAATAGGCTCCGCATTTCATTGGACAGGCATTTCATTGGGCAGGCAAGGTTCAAGGGTTAAACAAAGGATTGAAATAAAGAAACCCCATTTCTCTGATTGAGAGGTGGGATTCTATTATTTAAAACTGTAATCGATAGCTAAATATAAAAATGAAAACCGAATGCATCTCAACTATCGTTTTTGGGTGGTTGACTTGCCATGAGCGATTCTTCCAAAAAGGAGGTTAGCATGTCAAGTTTTACAGATCGAATGATACGGGCTGCCAAGCTGGATGTTAATCTATATGAAGAAGTCGAGGCGGACAAGGGTGCCCTGAGTCAGGCTATGGGAGTTGTGGTCCTCTCAGGTGTGGCTGCCGGTGTCGGCAGTATCGGGTCAGCCGGGCTAACCGGAATTTTTACAGGAACAATTACCGCACTTATCGGGTGGTTTATTTGGGCGTATATTACCTATATTGTAGGCACCAAACTTTTGCCTCAATCCCAGACGAAGGCCGATTATAAGGAACTGTTACGAACGATCGGTTTTTCAAGCTCTCCAGGATTACTCCGCGTCTTCGGTATTATACCTTTTCTTTCCGCAATTGTCTTTTTCGCCACCTCGATCTGGATGTTAATTGCCATGGTCATTGCTGTCAGACAGGCGCTGGATTATACAAGTACGCTGCGTGCGGTAGGGGTTTGCATCATTGGATGGATTATACAAATGATAACCTTAATGTTATTTTTCTTTATAATTGGTGGATTTGATAAGGTGGCCCAATAGGGGACGAAGGATTAACGAAGGATTGAACTTTTGTGCTCTAAATTGCATTTTTTATCCACCTTAGATTTATCGCCACATTTTGGGCACCTGATACCGTGCCATTCAGCTTTAATTGTTATTTTCTCAAACCCTCCATGCTTTTCGCATATAAATTGATAAACAGGCATTATGTACTCCTTAGCGAGAATATTTTATCAGGAACATAACCTATTATCTGTATATTCGGCCAACAGGTGGGATTGCTTTAGTTTTTTAGGGCGCTTAGAAATGGAAAAGAGGGACGGGGTTGATTTTTTTTGATAGATAATCATTCAGGTCTTTATTGAGATCACCCTAAACCAAGAGGCAGCTGGTCTTTCTATACAATCAAAAGGATTTAAAAGATGCCAGAAATGACTGTTAAACTGATTGAAGAGACTTTGCGAAAAGAGGTCCAGAAAATAGATAAAAGTGTCCAGGTAGTGGCGGTTGAGCAGAGCAAAAAAAAGAACTTCTATCGGGTAACCCTCCTCAAAAATAGAAAGTCGGGCAGCGCAGAACTGAAAAAGGATGTAATAAAGCAATATCTTTCGCAAGAAGGCAAGGGCAAGGAACTAAGAAGGGCGCTGGGCAAGGCGGTCAGCCATTTGAGCATAAGTTACAGGAGATAACTCATTTCCCCAGGAAATACAAGTTAGGGGACGTTTATAAATATCTCTATCCATGCACAAGGCTCCCCTGTTAAATCCGCCAGAGGCACATAAATTTGCTTTGCTTCTGAAAATCACTGAAAGAGGTGAAATGTTGCCATGCTTAAAGCAAAAGATATCATGACAAGGGAGGTCATTTCGGTTTCTCCTGAAACGGAGATTGCGAATGCCGCCAAAATTCTTTTGGAAAAGCGGATTAATGGGCTGCCTGTAATCGATGCGTCCGGCAGGCTGGTAGGCATTCTCTGCCAGAGCGATCTTGTCGCCCAGCAAAAGAGTATTCCCATTCCGTCCGTGTTCACTTTGCTTGAGAGTTATATACCGTTAACATCCATAAAGCGGATCGACAAAGAGGTGGAAAAAATTGCGGCCTTAACGGTGAAACAAGCCATGACACCCAACCCGGTAACTGTCGTCCCGGAAACCGAAATCGAAGATGTCGCCAAATTAATGGTCGACAATAAATATCACACGCTGCCCGTCATGGAGGGTGACAAAGTTGTCGGAATTGTCGGCAAAGAGGATGTGTTGAAGACACTGTTATCCGAACCGCAAACAAGAGAAGGAATTTAGGGAGCGGGCATAATCAAAGAAGGGAACCTCATGCCGCAAAGAATTATCTCACTAACCCCTTCTTTAACCGAAATTCTGTTCGCTCTGGAATTTGGTCATCGAGTGGTGGGGGTTACGGATAGTTGCGACTATCCCGCGGAGGTTAGAGATTGGCCGAATGTCGCTTGCTGGTTCGATCCGGATCTAGCAAAACTGATGGCCCTGAAACCCGATTTGGTGTTAGGACTGCAAACCGCTCATCACCAAGTGAAACCCGAGCTGGAATCGCAAGGCATTCGTTTTATACTTGTGAATCCGCTTACTGTTGAAGGGGCCATCGCCGATATTGCCCGGATTGGAGAAATACTGGGTGCGCATGAAGTATCAGAACGCCTGGTATCCAATCTTCGTGCCCGCCTGTCCGCGATAGATGCCGGGGTCAGCAAAATTGCCAGTGAAAGCAGACAAACCGCTTGCCGTATCCTTGACATGGATGATGGCCGGTTCCATGTCGCCGGACCACTGTCGTTCCAATACGATATCATCTCTCGGGCCGGAGGCCAAAATGTTACCTGCTCGAAAAAAGAAGCCTATCCCAAGATCACTTTGACCCAGCTGCGGGAATGGGATCCTCAGGTGATATTTAATTGCGGATTTGATCTCAACGCAGCTGCCGGTATTGCGGATAAACCTGAGTGGCGGTCGCTGAAGGCAGTTCAGTCGGGCAAAGTGTTTACTTTTGATTGCGCTTTAACCTGCCGCACGGGACCTCGGATCGTGGATATGGTGGAACT
>PVMK01128563.1_pt1 | contig 35192 bp, 33 predicted proteins | sample 1853481 | NCBI WGS metagenome assembly PVMK01 (sample SAMN08533507, study PRJNA380276) | Marine sediment metagenome, whole genome shotgun sequencing project. | reverse complement strand
CGACGCTCTTCCGATCTGAATAGAGTCATGCATAAGGTGGCCATGTGCGCTCACGCCGGCGACGGCAACCTCCACCCTTTGATAGCCTTCGACTGCCGGGACGAGGAAATGGTCGAGAAGGTGCATAAGGCCAGCGACGAGCTGTTTAAGATGGCCCTCTCTATGGGTGGCACTGTGACCGGAGAGCACGGCATTGGTACAGCCAAGGCTAAGTACATTACCCTGGAGCACGGAGAGGTGGCCATGGACATGATGCGAACGATCAAACGGTCTTTCGACCCGCATAACATATTGAACCCCGGTAAGATGGCCCTGGATGACTGATGGAGAGACAACATGAAAGATAAGTATCGATTTGAAGTTGATTTTGGTGATCAGATTCTGTGTTGTACGGTTTGTGGCTTTTGTCAGGCCGTTTGCCCGATATATGGCTTGACTCGGCGACCGGCCCTGAATGCCCGGGGTAAGATGCTGATTCTACAGGAGATCATGAAAGGGGATTTGGCTTTGGACGAGGACTTGATAGAGACCCTGTTTCAGTGCACTGGTTGCGCCTCTTGCGAGATTAACTGCCCGGCCGGTGTAAAAGTACCCGAGATCCTCCACCAGGTACGGCAGGAAATGGTCGATTTGGGAACCTGTCACCCGGCATTCACCGGCATGAACGATCTGCTGCGGACAAAGCCCAACATCTACGATGAAAGCAGCCCCCCGGGATATCTGGAGGGACGGAAAGTCAATAAACCGGCCGAACACGTCTACTTCGCGGGTTGTGTCGGAGCTTATCGGGAAGAAGAAGCGACTGAGGCAACCCTTGACCTGCTAGATCACCTAAAGGTTGATTACACACTCATAGACGAGGTCTGCTGCTCCGGAATCCTTGAGGAGGTAGGCTATGCAGTTTATCAATCCAAGGCTGAGGACATCATAAACCAGGTGAGAGCGACGGGGCCAGGACACTAATCACAGGTTGCCCTTATTGCTATAGGACCTTCAAGAACAAATCCGAATATAAAGACCTGGTCGAGTCCGGCATTAAGGTCATTCACATTTCCCAGTTTTTTGCAAAAATCGATTTTGGAGTCAAGACCGATCTGGTCGTCACCTACCATGACCCCTGTGATTTAGGGCGGCATGCCGATATTTATGATGAGCCTCGTGCCACTATTAAGAAGATTGCCAAAAATTTTGTGGAAATGGAGCATCACCATGCCCAGTCACTTTGCTGTGGCGCCGGCGGTGGGGTTCGGGGAAGCTACCCTGCCAACTCGATCGGGATGGCTCGCCGTCGTTTGGCCGAGGCAGAAGCGAACGGAGCAGATGTGGTTTTAACCGAATGTAATTCTTGCGTGCACAACCTGGCCAACGCCAAGCTGAGGCGGCAGAAAATGAAAATCTTCACGACACCCCAGTTTATCAGCCATCTGCTCAAGGATTAACTACCCAGGTTGTCGGGTTTACGGTTGGTCGCTTTCCGCTCCTCATATTTCTTGAGATAGTTGATAAAACCACGAACGACGGCACGGGTTTGTTTCGCCTGCTCATAGACATCTTTGAATTCGTTAGGCAATATGTACTCTTCGTCCAAGGCGATATAGAGTTCACTCTGCACTTCCGTGCAAGACCGCTTCGAGTATCGTAAGAACCGGAACCATCAGCATATATGAAGGTTTATGAGACTACCTAAAACCTGGCGACAGCCTTGCTCACAAGGGAGATGAGCTCGTCGAGCGCCAGGCGTTTTTTGGTTTTGGCCATGAATCCGCTTTTGTGTGCAAAAGCGATTTCCGGGTGATCTCCAATAAGAGAAAAATCGATTGGTGTTCCATCGTAGCGGAAAAGACGCCAGCCCTTACTGCGGCTGTCCAGTGAAATGACCATGTCGGGTGGGTTTTCATCCAGGCGGCGAAATTCTTCCAGCCCTTGGGATTCCATGGTTTCCCCGATCATGGCGGGCACACCGGCAATGTCCAGCCTGCGGCAGGTTTTCCAGAAACAAATCTGTTTTTTGAGCCTTTGGGCATCCTCGATAATACAAACGCCAAAAGACTTGAGCATAGGCAAGGTCGCTACCGGATCGGCGGCAAAGCCGGCCGTCAGCCAGTCTTCCACTGGATTGCGGTTTACCAGGTCGTCACCTGCATGATATTTTATGGAACTCTTGACCGGTCCGAAACGGTCCACGCTTTCTTTGAAATGCCACCAGGGGAGAACGGACAAGGTCTCTGACAACCTGAGGTATTCAGCCACCAACACAAACGCGGCCGGGCAGTCCAGGGACTGGTGATGATCAAAATTGCGTTTCTCCGGCGTATGCTGGTTGCCGATGTCCACCACCCACACATCCGGGTTATCCAGTTCTGTCTGTGCGGGATCACGCCGCTCGATTCTGAATTTCGTAGCCCCATGCACGGCCAGGATCAGACTCAGGGCCGTCACCTCGTCAAAATGCGCGCTGCCAGGGTGGGTGATGATCAATCGTGTATTCATTGCAGTCTTCCTGCTATAACCGTACCCCGTCTTACGATGGTTAGCGAATTTTTAATCTCCGGTCTGTTGATGGTTGCTACGACAATCCCTGTATCATTGTCTTTATCATAGAGAATATCTTTAGAGTGCTTTTCGGCCATTTTGTATCTCTAACCTCGCTGTGTATGGATCGGATTCAGTAAAGTGTCTGATCGGCCTCATTATTTTCTTCTTCTTTGATATAATATACAATCTTATTTTACAACCATCTCGTTCTCCACCCAGGAAACCATCATACACAGCACAAACCCCTCTTGTAGACGTTCACGGGTTCAAAGGTTCAGGGGTTCAAGGTTCCATTCTCGTCCCCGGACTGCGTTTGGGATGCGTATTTACTAGAAGAACGTCAGCGTCGTCAGGGCTAATCCAAGATTTGAAGCTGAGTTGGCAATTATTTTAGGAAATGAACATTCTGATCGAGAACTTCGGGTCTTCAATGCCGTCTTTGTCCTCAACCCTGAACGTTGAACCTCTGTTGAAAATCCCGCTGGGCGGGGAACCTGTGAACGGTTACCCTCTCTTTTTATTGACAGGTAGTAAGGCTAACTGTAGAGTCCATACCGTCATTATTTTCGAAGGAGGACTCGACAATGACCGTGATCGATCTAAAAAAACACGACTACATCACCGATTTTATGGATCCCCCGCCCACCCCCGACTTCCAAAAGGCGGCGCTGGTGATCATAGACATGCAGTATGCCACCGGCTCGCCGGAGGGAGCACTGGGTCGCAAGCTGAAAGCGGAAGGGAACGAGGTCTTTCAGCTCCGGTTTGGCCGAATCACCAACGTGGTGGTGCCGAACATCACGCGCCTGCTCACGGCTTTCCGGCGAAAAAACGGTAAGATCGTCTATACCCGCAACACCGCCCAGAAACAGGATGCGTCGGATTGCCCGCGGCACGTACGCAAGCTCTTTCGCGAGACCGGCAACTACGCCGGCAGCCGCGAAAACGAAATCATTGACGAACTAAAGCCCCTTCCCAACGAATACGTGGTCGACAAGACCACAGTGGGGGCCTTTGCCTCGACAAACATACACGTGCTGCTCACGGCGATCGGGGCCGAACAACTTTATTTCGCTGGTGTCTCAACCAACATCTGCGTCGATACAACGGCACGCGGCGCCGCCGACCGAGGTTTCGTCTGCGCCCTTGTGGACGATGCCTGCGGTGCTCCGCGTCCCGAGTACCACGATGCAGCAATCACCTCATTCCAGCGCCTCTTTGGGCGGGCCCTCTCCACCGACGAAGCGTTGAAAGAGTTGGGGCTGGCATAAAAAGACGGGTAGACGAAAGGAGTCTTTCGATGACCGGAAGACGGTTCGATACAGTGGTCTTAGGAGGGACCTTGGTATGTGGGCAAGGTGGTGTACCTGCTGATATAGCCATCGCAAATGGACAAATCCAGGCGATCGCAAATAATCTATCGAGAGATTCTGCTGCTCAAGTGATCGATGCCACGGGAAAGCTGGTATTACCTGGGGTGATAGACGCCCACAACCACCCGGTCTACGATGATGATATGGAGCAGACATCCATATCGGCAGTACACGGAGGAGTGACCACACTCATCCCGTTCGTTGGTCCAAACCCGGCGTGGGGCCTTCCGGCAACCAACCTGACAGATTCGCTAAAGAGCTTTATTGATCTGGGTGAAGCCAGATCAGTGATAGATTTCGGTCTTCACGGGGTCGTCATGGGTCACGATGACGTGGTGCCCCAGATCCCGTCCCTCCTGGAATTGGGCGTGATCTCTATTAAGTTTTTTATGATGTATAAAAAGCGTGGGATGATGCTGGCGGATGACGAGATTCTGCGAGTCATGGACGCGCTGGCAGCCAATGGAGCCATGGCCATGGTCCACGCTGAAAATGGGGCTGCCATTGACTATCTGACGGACAAGCTTTCTGCCGCTCCACCCGTAAACAATGATGCGTTTATCAAAGCCCACCGGAACCTGTTGGAGGCAGAGGCTATCTTCCGCGCTGTGGCTCTGGCCGAGGCGGCCGGCTGCCCGCTATATATACCACATGTCACAGTGAAGGAAGGTGTTGAGATTTTACGTCCGATTATGAAATCCTTGCCTATTCCGCTCTTCCTCGAAACGTGCACCCATTATCTGGTGCTCACCAACGACGAAGTTCTTCGAAGAGGTCCTTTGGCTAAGATTGCTCCGCCGCTCAGGGAAACACACGACAATGACGCGTTGTGGGAAGGCCTGCGAGATGGCGTGATCAAGGTCATAGGCACCGATCACGCCTCGATTCTGAAAAAGAAAAAAATGGCGTGCAACCATATTCTGGATGCCCGCTTTGGGGCTCCGGGGATCGAATACCTTCTGACCCTCACGTACAGCGAAGGTGTACAGAAAGGTAGGATCAGTCTTGGACGTCTAGTGGAGGTGCTCTGTGAGAACCCTGCCAAGATATTTGGACTGTATCCACGAAAGGGCGCACTGATACCCGGAGCAGATGCCGACTTGGTGATATTTGACCCCGAGAAACGCCAGATTTGTTCTGCTGAAACCCAGCACGGTAAATCGGATTATTGTTTGTATGAGGGCATTGAGACGGTCGGGGCACCCGATGTTGTCATGCAGCGCGGCAAGATCCTGGTCGAAAACGGAAATCTTTTGGCCAGGCCCGGCGACGGAAAATATCTGCCTGCAACCAATCCCATCTGGGATTAGGCATAGGCAGGAGCAGCCCTTACCTTTTACCCCACCTGATTATCAGATCTCCCCTAACAACATGACACTGGGCTTAGGGCTCGCGCAAAAATAACTTCACATTTTCGCATGCCATCTTCAGATCATCTTCGGCCGCGCCTCAATCGCGAAAGCCTCGGAAGAGTGTTGCTATTCCTGCGGTTTCGCTCAATCGGCGCAGCCAAATCTGATCTAAATCTGTGCGCCAACTCTGTGAATTTATTTTTGCGCGAACCCTTATTGTATCTGCTTGGCAGAAAGGGCACCCTCGTAAACAGCAGCCATGATGGTTCGTGGTTGATGACAGTCACCAACGATAAACAATTGCGGCACCTTTCCCTTGAGAGCATAAACGAGCTCAGTCGCCGGCCTGGCACCCATTGCCAAAATTATCCAATCGCCTTTGATCAGCTTTACCTGACGGCTATTTCTATCAAGAGCTTTAAGCCCATTGTCATTTATTTCGACAATATCATGTTCAATCAGTTCCACCACCTTTTTGTTGTGTAATGCTTCAATGAGCCCATGACGGTTTAACGGTTCCATCTCCGCGGCAATACGTGGTAGCATCTCAACAATAGTTACCGTGTTGCCCTGCTCGGCCAAGAATTCGGCAACCTCGGCACCAACCATTCCTCCTCCGGCGATGACTACCCTTTTGTTCTCAAATTTTATTTTTTTCTCTAATACTTCCCATCCAGTCAGAACTTTCTTTTTGTTAACTCCCGGAATTTCAGGAACAATTGGCAGACTACCCGTGGCTACAATAACAGCGTCAGGTTGGGTTTTCTCAACAAGATCGGCAGTTACTTCGACACCCAGCTCGATTTTAACATCCAACTTTCTAAGTTGTGTGGCTTGGTAATCGCGAAACCATAGCAGTTTCTGTTTGCCTGGTGGGGGTGGCAGCAAGCAGTAGTTGTCCCCCAATTTCATTTTTGCTATCGTAAAGTGTCACTTCGTGACCCCGTAAAGCCGCAATCCTTGCAGCTTCCATGCCTCCGGGACCTGCCCCGATCACAGCTACTTTTCTCTTCACCTTGGCGGGTATGATTTCACCAAAGTCCTTCTCTCTTCCTACGGCAACGTTAACAGCGCATCGCGTATCTGCTGCTCTGCCTGTAAGGCCTCCAAGACATTCCATACATGAAATACATTTACGAATCTCATCTACTCTACCTGTCTTTGCCTTGTTTGGCCACTCCGGGTCAGCAAACATTTGTCTACCAAGTGCTACAAAATCAGCTTTACCTGTGGCTACCACGCTTTCGCAAAACTCAGGAGTTCTGCTTCCACCAGAAGCAAATATCGGGATATTAACGGTCTTCCTGATAGCTTCCCATATATAGCTCTTCCAACCTTCAGCAAGGCGTGATATATCGTTAGATTTATGCCAGGTCTCGTAGAGACCGGATGCTGCGTGTATAAATGCTGCCCCAGCTTCTTCAAGCATTTGGGCCATGATTGGCGATTCCTCGGTAGTGATTCCACCGTCAATAAATTCATCCCCGACAATACGGATACCTATTGGATAATCATCACCTGCTGCTTCCTTCATTCGTTTGATTAATTCAGTGGGGAACCTCATTCTGTTTTCCAGGCTTCCGCCAAAATCATCCTTTCTCTTGTTCATGTAAGGTGACATAAATGAATTGACCAGGTACCCATGAGCACCGTGAATTTCTATCATGTCATAGCCGGCTCGTTTGGCGCGGACAGTAACCGCGGCAAATCGATCCATTATCTGGTAAATCTCATCTTTCTTAAGCGCCCTTGGAATGGGGTACGGTGCTTTCCCAATAGGTATACAGTGAACCGGCGAAGCAGATACGAATTCAAATCCTGGCCGTGCGTATCCCTGTCTTCCCATGTGGTTGACCTGCAGTGATACTTTGGCCCCATAGGAATGGAGCTTTTCCACAAATGTGTAATGTAAAGGAATCTTCCGGTCATCTTCGGGTTGATCCAGTGAGCAACGTGCCCCATAGCCAGGGGGATAATCAACAGCAGCCATAGAAACCGTAATTAATCCTGTGCCACCCTTGGCCCTTGCCACATAGTGGTCAGTCAGCCTATCTGTCACTTCACCATTCATGCCCCAGAATGGCGTTCCCAGTGGTGCCATGACAATACGATTGTTTATTTTTACCTTTCCGATCCGTCCTTCCTCAAACAATTTGGGGAAGTGCAATTGTTGAGCCATTCAATACCTCCGTTTCCATCAGACCTTTATAATCATCCAAAAGCGCTTTAGGGCGGCTCTATCATCTCATTGTCTGTCCTTGAGTGCTTTAAAAACCCTCTCTCGGTTCATTGGCAAACCCTTCATCCTCACCCCAACCGCATTATATACGGCATTGGCTATAACCGCTGCCGTTGGTATCATCTGTGTCTCTCCTGTCCCTTTCGCCCCATAGGGTCCATCTTTATGTGGTGCCAGAGCTATGAAGATTTTGATGTTTTTATTCTCCGGCATATTGACAGGATCAAGTATCTTATAGTCCCTCAGATTAGGGTTAAGCAGCATCCCCTCATCCATTTTCATCTCTTCCCACAAGGCGCTGGCTATGCCCATACTCAATCCACCCTCTATCTGTTGCTCACACATTTTAGGATTTATGGGGAAGCCCACGTCAGCCGCAGCGCCAAACCTTAATATCTTCACTTCTCCTGTCTCCACATTTACCGCTACCTCGGCGCCCTGCGCGGCATGAGCATAGAAGGTGGACAACCGCATCCCTTTTTGAGCCAAATCCGGATCGATTTGCCCTGTCTCAGGCTCCTCAGGTGCATAGCGCTGTACCCACATGCCTCTGCCCAATATTTCTCCGTACTTCTCTATATACTCACCATATTGCCCCGATGATAGGGGTCTGTCGGCCGTGAATATATCAGTAACCTTGACTGAGTTTGAGGTAGCTGACCTGACATAAATTTTGCCGTCTTTTAGCGCAAGGTCGTCAGACGATGCCCCCAGCATCTTCGCTGCTATCTCAAACATCTGTTTCTTGGCATCCTGGCAGGCCAGCCTCACAGCATTGCCCAGGTTAAAGGTCGTTCGTTGAGAGGTAGATCCATCAGGAAAGTAGGGTGTCTCGGCAGTATCCGCCCATATCACCCTCATCTTATCCATGGTGACGCCGAGTTCTTCGGCGGCAATCTGTGCCATAGCCGTGTTAACCCCCTGCCCCATTTCGTCAGCACTGTGGTGTACCTCAACAAGTCCATCCGTCAGCACCCTGACAGTGGCCATCGCACTGGTGGGAGCCACACTATACTTACTGCCCAGAGCCAACCCCTTTCCTCTTCTCCATGGTCCTTCTTCATTCTTGGGCTTCTTGTCCAACTCCAGGTATTCTGCGACTTTCTCCAGACACTCCTCCGCGGCTGTGCTATGCACAATCTCTCCGTTGCCGTTTATATCCCCCTCCTTTAACAGGTTCTTTTTTCTAATCTCCACAGGGTCCAGGCCCAGCTCTTCAGCTATCATATCCATATGAGACTCTATCGCCCAGACAATTTGAGGGTTGCCAAACCCACGGAAAGGTGTCGTTATGGGTTCATTTGTGTACACTGCATAGGAATCTACTTTTAAGCCAGGCACACGGTATGTCCCAACGGCCCCGAAGGTACAATTTCTGCATATCATCACACCCGCATCAGCGTAGGCGCCAACATTAAGCAATGCTCTCACTTCCCTGGCTACCAGAGTGCCATCTCTTTTGACTCCGTCCTTTATAAAAATAACAAATGGTATCCTGGTGCCTCCTGCGGAAAACATTTCTTCTCTGCTAAAAACTGCTTTGACCGGCCTTCTGGCCTTTAGAGCCAGTAACGCCACTATCGGTTCTGCCCTGAGCATTGCCTTGGATCCAAACGCCCCTCCTACATGGGGGCTGATCACTCTCACCTTTGAAGGAGGCAAGTTGAAGGCTGCACAAAATTGTCTTTTTGCCCGATAGATTCCTTGTCGCCCTGCCCATATAGTTATACCTCCGTCAGACTCGGGTTTTATGATGCACACGTGGGGCTCAAGAGGCACATGCTGAATTCTGGCTGTGGTAAAGCTGTTCTCTATAATCAGGTCAGCCTCTTGAAACCCCTTCTCCACATCACCATGGCGAATTTTGTGGTGGTGGGCGACATTGGGTCTGTCCGGTTCAAGCCTGGTGTATAGTCCTTGAGCTACAATTTTTTGATATTGGGGAAGGTCGGGATGGATGATTACCGGTGATTTTGTCCCCCAGCTCTCTTCAACGTCAAATATCCCAGGCAGTTCTGAATACGTGACGTCTATCAAGTCTATCGCCTTATCGGCAATGTCGAGGGTCTCCGCAGCCACAGCGGCAACAGCGTCCCCAACATGGCGCACAACATTACGGCAAAGAACATGTTGATCCTTTACATACCCTCCGTATCTTCTCTCCGGTGCATCTTTGCCAATAACAACTGCCCTCACGCCGGGTAACTTCTCTGCCCTTGAGATATCAATGCCATCAATCCTGGCGTGGGCATAAGGGCTCCTCAAAACCTTGCCATAAAGCATTCCCGGCATTGTTTTATCAGTGCAATACTTTGTCTCCCCTGTTACTTTATCCAGGGCATCCAGCCTGGTTGCCCCCTTCCCAACAACTGAATATTCTGTCACCATATTCCTCCGCTCATTAGGGCTCGCACAAAAATAACTTCGCCGAATTGGCACCCGGATTTGGGTCCGATTTGGCTGTGCTGATTGAGCAAAAACCCAGGAATAGTAATACTATTTCGGGGATTATAATTTGAGCGTGACCCCAACACCATCTTCTGGAGCTACGGAGCACGCGCAGATACGTGCAAAAAAGATAGTTTTCGTTCAGACACTATTTATCTTTTCTTGTGCAGCCACAATTGCTTCTACTATCTTCACATATCCGGTACACCGGCACAGATTTCCGCTCAAACCTGCTCTTATCTCATCCTCGGTGGCGTGTGGAGTTTCATCCAGCAATGCCTTTGCCTTTAATATCATTCCGGGGGTGCAATAGCCACACTGTACGGCAAAGTGCTCTATAAAGGCCTCTTGTAGGGGGTGCAGCCCTTCGTCAGTCGCCAGCCCTTCGATAGTAAGGATTTCCCTCCCTTTGGCTTGCGGGGCCAGCATCAAGCAGCTCTTCACCGCCTTGCCGTCAATAAGAACGGTGCATGAACCACAGTTGCCGGTGTTACAGGATGTTTTTAACCCGGTTAGCCAAAGCTCATCTCGTAGCACTTCTGCTAATGTCTTCCACGGTTCTACATAAACCTCACGGTGCTGTCCGTTTACATTTAACTCTAAAGTCTGTTTCACGCTGAGTTTCTCCCCCGCTGAGTAATATTGCTTGCGAGCTTTCAGGTCATATACCGGATTTGGCCAACTCTGCTGCCCGTATTATTGCATCCCGGGCAACGATCTTAATCATTTCTCGTCTATATTCAACAGAACCACGAATATCATCTATTGGGCTTGATTCTTCTGACGCAGTTTGGGCTGCCTTTTCTGCCAGCTCCTCGCCAATCTTCTCTCCTTTTAGCATCTCCTCAGCCCTTCGAGCCCTTATCGGGGTGGGGGCAACCGCACCCAGCACCACTCTAGCCTCAGAACAGGTTTCATTTCTCGGGTCCAGGGTAAGCGATGCAGCCACCCCTACCAGAGCCAGGTCCTCTCCCCCTCTGGTGCTGTATTTGATGTATACCCCAGCGGTGTGAGCCGGCGGAGGGGGTATCTGAATCTCTGTAAGTAGTTCGTCGGTATTGAGGACGGTATCACCGGGCCCAATAAAGAAATCCTCAAGAGGGACCGTTCTTTCGCCAGTACTGCCAATCAGTTTTGTGGCCGTTGACAATGCAATCAGGGCTGGAAGCATGTCAGCCGAGGGTACGGCGTTACAGATATTCCCCCCGATAGTAGCAACGTTTCTCACTGAAATTGAACCCAGTTGCTTGGCAGCTTGGCAAATTAGCCCATATCTTGGCAGCAGCTGTGGGGATTGTTCGATGCTTCGAATGGTTGTCACCGCTCCCATGCTGAGGCCATTGTTCTGATTAACCCGGATATAATCAAGGGCAGCTATTTTCCTGATGCTGATAACACATTCCGGCCTTAGCCTTTTCTCCTTCATTAAAGGCACCAGGTCTGTGCCACCGGCGAGTACCTTTGCCTTATCCCCATACTTATCGAGTAAAGCTACCGCTTCTTCGATGGTTAATGGTTCCAAATACTCGAAGGGCCCCATCATCTTCCTCCCATTGAGTTGATAAACACTTCCTTTTTTTTGTGGGGAGTATAAGGAAACTGACTTCGTGTGTCAAATTGCATTCAACCCGATGATATTGTGGAAACAACGCTTTGGCGGAGATTGGGGACTGGGGCCGTCTCAAGGACCATAGCGGAATCCCGCTTCCGGATGATGATGTTCTTCAACCAGTTGTCATTGTCTTCGGTGTCAAAGTCGCTCCGGTAGTGAGATCCGCGGCTTTCTTGACGTTTAATCGCCGCACAACAGACCATTTCGCTTGCACGGAGCATATTTTGCAGTTCCACTGTCCTTATTATTCCTTTGACGTCTTTTGCTCCAAGCCCGGCCAAGTTGGAGGCGATTGCTTTGACCCTCGCCAGGGCTTCCCTGAGACTGGCCCCTTCGCGGATGATTCCCGCCTTACGCCACATGGTCTCTTTTAATAAAACTTGCAACTCACGCCGGCCGTTACCACCGGCCATGAGGGATTTAAGGCGGCCTTTTTCCCGTTCGATCTTTCCCATTGGAAGTCGCCCTTTGCCCATCTCTCCGGTCTTTAGGGATGCATTTCTCCCAGCAATACCGCCCATGGCGAAAACCTCAGAAAGGGCGTTGCCACCCAGGCGGTTGGCCCCGTGAACACCGGCGCACACCTCGCCGGCAGCAAAAAGCCCCGGGATTTCGGTCTCGGCATTCTCATCGATAATGACGCCTCCCATACAGAAGTGGGTTGTTGGCGTGACGACCAATTTTCTGTTTTCCGGTGGTTTTTCGCCGGGGAGCAAATTTCTGAACTCGTTTAGCTTTGACGTTGGAACAGGGCTCAGGTCCATTATCACGCCTCCGTCGATGTCTCTTCCACCCAATATTTCCTGCATGATGGCCCGGGCAAGCCGATCTCTGGTCATATCCTTGAGATCGGTCAGCCCGTGTCGGACGGCGATGTTCTCTCCATCCGCGTTTAGCAACACGGCACCGGCGTTCGACACAAGCGCCTCGTACATGAGAAGTCGATTGCCAAAACGACCCAGCGCCGTGGGATAAAACTGGACGAATTCCATATCCTTCAAAGGGACACCGATCTCATAGGCAAGCGACTGACCGTCACCGGTGATGCCCGCCGCATTGTTGTTGAACTGAAAGACCTGTGCAAACCCGCCTGTGGTCAGTATGGTGCAGCTGCTTTCAAATATGATGAATTCTCCATCCCACATGATTCCGGTTGCCCCCACGAGTCGTCCCTCTGACTCCAGTAACCGTGTGATGAGTATGCGGTCAGCAAATCGAACGCCGATTTTCAAAGCATATTTCCTTAAGGGGCGGATAAAATCGCTTCCTTTCTGATGCTCGCCCCGCACATGCCTTGGGTAGCTGTGTCCGGGAACATGCCTCAGCTGGACCTTCCCATCGTGTCTGAAAAACCGAACACCGCATTTCTCTAAAAAGGCGATCTGGGATGCTGCGTCTTTCGCAACCGCCGCCACAAGCCTTCGGTCGTTGAGGAATCTCCCGCCCGCCAGACTATCTTGCTGATGAACTTCCGGATTGTCCCGTGCATCCGTCCATCCGGTGGCGGCCGCGAAGCTACCCTTTGAGATATAGGTGTTATTTCCATATCCCACTCGGGATTTTGAAACTACCAGCACATCCGAACCCCTCTCCCTGGCTTCGATGGCGGCCCTGAGTCCTGCCCCCCCGCCGCCCACGATCAAAACATCTGAAGAGAGCCTCTCAAATATTTTTGACTTCATTGTTTTTTCCTTTCTTCCGGCACAGGCGCCATCACAACATAGGCTACGTCGCCGGCCGTTTGTGGATGGCTCTGGCGACGGAGCTTCCGCTTCAAAGAAGACAGCTCGCTTTCACGCACTTGCTGTGACCGTTGGCCGAGGGCCGGACCAAATCACCCTTAAGCTTTATATAGAATTTTAGTGGGACGGGTCAAATAAAATTGATAATCACATTTGCCAGGTTTAATGAAACGGAAGCAGTCTATCAATAAACCCCCTTTATGTCTTGATTTTTTCATCAGAAACCTTGACCTTTGTTAATTCGATCAGTCTCCAGAAATATATCTCCAGGTATCCGTACCAGATATCCATCAAAATATTTTTGCATTGACCGGGGAATATTTTGTTGTTTTTTCAGGAAGTCAAAACAAATGGGTTGACACTGTCACACGTGTCATATATTTGAAACAAGAAGATATGAACCTATTAGCCCAGTGTATAATGCTTGGCCCGTTTGTGTTCGTGATGATAAACCCTAAACCCCAGACAAAAAGGAGGTGTCCATGGCTGCTAGGAAATCAACAAAGAAGGCACCGGCAAAAAAAGGCAACCCCAACCCGAAAGATAACGGCTGTAAAAAAGCCCATGACCAAGTCCGCGATTATTGGTGAAATCGCACTGAACACAGAGATGACCAAAAAGCAGGTGTCTGCCGTCTTGGATGAACTGGGCATCCTCATTGAGCGTCATATCAAGAAACGCTCACCCGGCCAATTCACCCTGCCGGGACTCATGAAGATCGAGGTCAAAAAGAAACCGGCGACCAAGGCCCGCAAAGGCATCAATCCATTCACAAAAGAAGAGATGGTCTTCAAGGCCAAACCGGCCCGGAAAGTGGTCAAGATCAGACCGCTCAAGAAAGTGAAAGATATGATTGGGTGATAGAAGGAAAACATTTTCTTTCGTAAACTTAAAAGGCGGGCTCAGGCTCGCCTTTTTTTGGAAGTTGGAGCGGCTTCATTAATTCCCTAAAACCTTCAGCTATGCCGATCGTGCCTGTTTGACACGGGGCTTTGCAGGCGATCGCTCCTGCATTATCACTGGAGGAAACCATGACAGAGTTTCGTAAAGAAACAGACGGCTTGGGTGAAGTCAAGGTCCCTGCCGACAAACTGTGGGGAGCGCAAACGCAACGTTCCCTCGATCACTTCAGTATCGGGGACGATCTGATACCGCGCGAAATGATCGATGCGTATGCCATTTTGAAAAAAGCCGCGGCTCTTGCCAATTTCAAGGGCGGCAGGCTAGCCGTGCAGGAACGGGATCTGATTGTTCAGGTGTGCGATGAGGTCCTTGATGGACAGCACCGGGACCAGTTCCCCCTGCACGTTTGGATGACAGGGAGTGGTACGCAGTTCAACATGAACGTCAACGAGGTGATTTCTAACAGATGCTGTCAAATTACCGGCGTGTCTCTTGGCAGTAAGAAACCGGTCCACCCCAACGATCACGTAAATATGGCTCAGTCCTCCAACGATACTTTTCCCTCGGCGATGTACATCGCCGCCGGTGTCGGGACCAAACAGAGGCTGTTGCCTTCGGTCAAGGCTCTGCGGGATTCCATCTCCGCCAAATCCGAGGAATGGAAAGAGATCGTGAAGATCGGTCGTACCCACATGCAGGATGCAACGCCTTTGACCCTCGGCCAGGAGTGGTCGGGCTATGTCGGCATGCTGGACGACAGCCTTCGGCATATTGAGGATACCCTTCCAGGTGTCTACCGCCTCGCTCTTGGCGGTACGGCCGTGGGTACAGGGCTTAACGCGGAACCGGGATTTGCAGAAGATGCATCCGCCGAAATTGCGCGGATGACGGGGCTGCCCTTCACCAGCGCGCCCAACAAGTTTACTGTCCAAGGCGCTCATGATGCACTTGTTATGCTTTCCGGTTCGCTACGGGCCCTCGCTGTTTCCCTCTATAAAATTGCCAATGACATTCGGCTGCTAAGCTGTGGTCCAAGATGCGGTTTCAATGAACTCAGGATACCGGAGAACGAGCCGGGTTCCTCCATCATGCCTGGAAAGGTCAACCCGACCCAGTGCGAAGCGTTGACGATGATTGCGATTCAGGTTATGGCGAACGACGTGGCCATCGGCTTCGGCGGCGCTTCAGGCTATTTGGAGATGAACGTCTACAAGCCGTTGATGATTGCCGGCGTCATGCACTCTATCCGCATCCTCACTGATGGTTGCCACAACTTCCAAGTTTTTCTTGTGGAAGGCACGGAACCGAACCTCAAGCAGATCAATCGCTTTGTCGAACAGTCACTCATGCTGGTTACCGCTCTGACCCCGGCGATCGGTTACGACAAAGCCTCAGAGATTGCGCACTACGCGAATGATCACGATATCACATTGAAAAAGGCGGCTATGAAGCTGGGGTATGTCAGCGAGGCGGACTATGATCGGATTGTTGATCCGAAAAAGATGGTCCGTCCTTATGTTGCAGAGTGATGAGCTTTACCCTAACGTTGCATAAATATTTGGCCCAAAACCGCTTTGCTCGCTCCATATCAGGCCAGCGTCCCTTGCTGATCTAATCTATAGCGTTTTGAACTCAAATTTTATGCAACGTTAGGGTTTATTCTGGGGGAACAGTGATGTCTGAGACCCATTAAGAACACGATCCTCGTGCTTGACTGGTGAATTGTAATGCCGAGAGCGTTAATGCACAGAGCAGGATATGCAGGGATCATAAGCCCTGACCAACATTTCACATAGGAGCCTTATCTCATCATCATCCTTGCCCAGATCTACCTCCTGCTTAACAAGCTCTTTCAGGTCATAGTGAATGTTTGCATTGTTCTGTGTGGTAGGAATGATACAATTTGCCTTTACAATTTTCCCTTTTTTTGTTAATTTTATAATGATGATAAAGAATGCCGCGTGGAACCTCTACTGCAGCTGTCCCTTCTCCTGCTCGGATGGCATATTTGTGGATAACCTTGTCAAGATTGCCGTCAAGCAGTTCTTCGATAAGATCGATGGATTCCAACATTACATGATATGTCTCAACAAGCTGAGCAATGTTGTTCATATAGGGATTGTGGTTTACCGGCTCCAACTTAAGTTCTTCCGATACCTTTCGTGCTTCAGGACGGAGAAATTTATAATTATTGTTAAGGCGGGCCAGTGCACCGGCCGCAAAGGATTCTCTGCTTAATTTCGTAAATTTTGAGGTTGAGAAATCAACCTTATATTCATTTGTCATCTCCAGATATTCGTCTTCCGGTTTTACGACACCGTCAGAAGATACCAAATCCCCGCCTATCCATGGATATGAGCCCCTTCCTTTTAAAGAAACAAATTCCGTTTCTCTCACAAAACACGGCAGTGTCACGGAAGTTTTGCAGAGCTCAGCAACCGTGACAACATCATTGAGACAGTCTTGAATCCTTGTTTTCATTGTTTCAAGTTCTTTTTTTTCTGGTGCCTTGCTCAGGCCTCCCACAACAAGACAGACAGGATGTGTGGTACGTCCGGCTACTAAATCGCATATGTCATTTCCCAGCGCCTTGAGCTTTACACCAATGGCTGCCACATCAGGAAACTTTTCTACAATCGGAAGAACACTGCTGAAGCCCAGAAAGTCAGGCGCCGCCAGGAAGACCAGATGCAAGATGTGGCTTTGGATTGTTTCGCCGTGTTTTGCAAGAAACCGAAGTTTTTGAGCTATCCTCGGCACTTTTATATGCATGCCCCTTTCAACAGCTCTGAGACTTGCCAAAGTATGACCGATAGAGCATATCCCGCAAATTCTTGACGTCAGTAAAGGAGCCATATCATAACTCATCCCACGCAACATAGCCTCAAAAAAGCGAGGGGTCTCAACTACTTCCCATTTAGCGTCAATAAGCTGGCCATCGCTTATCTTGATGCTGATATTCCCATGTCCCTCCACCCGAGTTACGTGGTGAACGTCAATTGTTCTCTTAGATTTCATGATTTGCTTACCCCATCAAAGGCATTATAAAAACCCAGTTTTTCTTTGATTTCGGATTTTTGAAATCCTTTATCTTTAGCGATCTTCGAAAAAGATTTAAAGTTCAAATCTTCTGCGGGGCCACGACAACCAAGGCATCCTACCTTGCCTGTGGGACAAACAGCTCCGCACCCGGCCCTTGTTATGGGACCAAGACATAATTTCCCCAGATCGAAAACACATGTATTAACCTTATGTTTGCATTCGACGCAAACCGGATATTTTGGGAAAGTAATATCAGCGCCCATAACAATATTCACCACTACTTTCTCAACTTCAGCCTTTGAGACAGGGCAGCCCGGCAGCTCCAGATCAACCTCTACAACATCACTGACCTTCTGGACGGGACTTGTCTCTACAGTATGCTCACCATAAACCTCCGCGACAACATCCTCGATCGAAAATCGGTTTTTCAGATGAGCAATACCACCGAAACAGGCACAGGAGCCCAAAGCAACCAGCACCTTTGCAGTTGATCTGATTTTCTTAAGTCTTTCTATCTCATCCCTTCGTGAGATACAGCCTTCGATCAGGGCTATGTCGTAATCATGGCCTTTGTCGGAAATGATCTCCCTGAAATTAACAATATCCAACAGAGCCAGAAAATCGATCAATGTGTCCTCTTTATTTGCTAGCTGGAGCTCACATCCTTCACAACTTGTGAAGTCGAAAACACCTATCTTTGGCCTTTCTATCTCCAATCCCAAATAGTTCAAGACATGCCTCCAAGCTAAATAGCCTCTTTCAGGTTTATTACCGACCAATAGTCAAAAACAGGACCTTCAACACAGGTAAAGGTTGACCCAACCATACAGCGGCAGCATTTACCCATGCCGCAATGCATTCTTCTTTCCAATGAAACAAACATTCGGTTCATTGGGATTCCAATATTATTCAGATAGTTACACACAAATTTAAACATTATCGGCGGGCCACAGACAATGGCATAGGTATTTAGAGGCGCAATATCAATTTCATTAAACAATGCGGTAATCATCCCCTTTCTACCGTCCCAGCCTTTGCCGGCCTTCTCAACGATTATCAACAGTTTAACATTGTCCACTTTTTCCCACTCTTCATATTGATAAGTAAACAACATTTGGCTGGGATCTTTTGTTCCGTACAGGACATGCACCTGCTTAAATTCATCCCTATGTTCGTTAACCCAATAGAGCGGCGCCCTTAACGGAGCCAGGCCAAGGCCTCCGGCAATAAGCAGGATGTTATTCCCTTTCATTTCCTCCATGGGAAATGTTGTGCCAAAAGGGCCCCGAATACCAATCTTTGAACCTCTTGAAGCCCGATGCAAAATGCCGGTTACTCTCCCGGCCTTCCTGATACACAGCTCAATAAACTCTTTATTGCTGCTGGAGCTGGAAATCGAGATGGGAACTTCTCCAAACCCCGGCACCTCTACCATAACAAACTGTCCCGGTTTGAAGCTGAATGTCATTCTTTCTTCCGGGTCAAGTATCTTAACCCGAAAAAGTTTTTCAGAATCTGTAAGATCTATAATATTAACAAGCTCGCATTTATAAGCCTTGTACGTCCGCATCAAATTATTTTTGTGGTTGAACTGTGGCGATATTCTCATAAATGGCTCATCATTAATATTCTTCCTGGGTATTTTATAACTCATCTGTGCTCTCCAGTCTTAGATCATTAATAACATCTTTTGGATTGATCCCGGCCAAACAAGCCCTCCCGCACCGGTTACAACCCACACATATCTGTTCATTTGCATTTTCTGCAAATCCTTTATAATGATGATAATACCGGTATTTGAGTCTGTCTTCGTTTAATGGCCTGAAGTTATGTCCACCTGCGACCTCTGCGAAATCAACAATATTGCACGAATATTGAATTCGTTCTCTTTGTGATTTTTTCAGACTTACATCTATGTTTTCTTCGATTCCAAAACAATAGCATGTAGGGCAGACCATTGCGCATGTTCCGCAATTGAGGCACTTGTCTCCCCACTTTTTCCAGATAGGAGATTTGAACTCCAGGTCCAAATAATGATAAAGCCCGGCTGTATTCACTCTCGTCCGAAATTTTTTCTTTATTAACTTTTTCCTTTCAATATATGCCTTATTATCTTTCTCTGTGGGTTCCCTGGTATTTACATTTTTGAGAAAATTGAATGCCTTAGAGGAATTTATGGCCAGATGATATTTGCCACCTACATCACTACAGAAAAGGTGAAAACCTAAATTTACTTGATGGGCATCAAAAGACTCGCAGAAGCAGTCAGCGGGTGGTATATGATCCAGGCCAATAAGGAATGTATTCATTCTTCTGGCCAGATAGTAAGGGGAAGGGTACTTGCCGTTTACAAAGATGTTGTCCAACTTGTTCAATGCATTAATATCGCACGGCCTCACACCTATTATCACCCTTGGATTGACATGATATTCAATATTCTGCTCCCAGTCACCGTTTTCAAAAGAGAAGCTGGAAAGCTCTTCCCTAAACGGAAGAAAGAAGTTCTTGAGAGATGAGTAGGTAACTGTATAATCGAGATCTATTTCATCAAATGAATGGACCTGTTTGAATTGATAAATCGGCTTGCCCTTTGCATCTGTGTCAACCTGTTTTGGCCCAATTGCCTCATTTTCACTGATGAGCCCGTTAATAAACTTTTTGAATTCTTTCTTGGTGATGATCTTATATATCATTTGTTCTCCCCAGTAAGAATCATTTATTCGCACGCCCTCAGGTCATTTGGTTTTTCAGCTCAGATATTATCGCCGGCACAACTTTTCTCACATCACCAACAATTCCGTAATCGGCTATCTTGAAAACTTCAGCATTGGGGTCTTTGTTGATGGCAATGATCATTTTTGACGCGCTCATGCCGGCCGTATGTTGAACAGCGCCTGATATCCCGCATCCCACATAGAGTTCGGGTCTGACTGTCTTCCCGGTCTGGCCGATCTGACGGTCGTGAGAAACCCAACCGGCTTCCACAGCAAATCTGGTTGCTCCCACCTCTCCGTCTAATAATTCAGCCAGCTCCTTTATCATGTCAAAGGTCTCTTTGTCCCCGGCCCCCATGCCTACGGCAACAATCCTCTCCGCATCCTGAATATTCACACCCTCGCTTGCCCCCTTAACACTTTCAAGGATCTTTACCTTGCAAGCATCTTCATAAAGCTGGAGTTCAAGATCAATTATCTTACCCTCTCTACTGTCATCTTTTTCGGGCAATGCCATCACACCGGGTCTGACAGTGGCCATCTGAGGCCTGTGTTCCGGACAGATAATGGTAGCCATAACATTGCCGCCAAAGGCCGGCCGGGTAGAAACAAACAACCTGTTTTCCTCGTCAATATCCAGACCGGTGCAATCAGCCGTACATCCGGCATCCAACCTGAAAGACAATCTCGGGGCCAGATCTCTTCCAATGGGGGAGGCCCCCACGATCAACACCTCCGGCTTTCGGGCCATCACCTGTTCTGAGATGATATCCGCGTAAAGTTCGGTCCGGTAATCCCTCAAAAGGGGATGATCCGCCACAATGACTTCATCGGCGCCAAAAAATATGAGTTCTTTCGCCGTATCCTGTACTGATTCACCGAGCAAAAAGGCGGTAAGGACCACGTCTAACTTATCTGCCAGTTCACGACCTTTACCTAACAATTCCAGAGAAACCCTTGCGGACTCTTTTTCTGTTTGTTCCACAAACACCCACACCCCGCGGTATTCACTGATATCAATCTTTGATGCCATTATTCACTTCCCTATATAATATATTTTTCTTTCAACTTCCCGATAAACTTGCAAGCGACCTCCTCGGGTCCCCCTTCAAGCATTTCAACCTTGCCTTTAATAAGCTTGGGCGTATACACCTTTCTCAACTTTGTGGGTGAGCCCTTGAGCCCGAAATTTTCCACCTCTCCATTCAAATCATCCGGTTTCCAGACAGGTATCTCCTTGCCATAGGCCTCAAGAATGGTATCCATGGGCGCGACCCGCGGTTGGTAGGCCTCCCTTTCAACCGTTATCAGGGCGGGCATGGGCGCCTCTAACAATCTATCGAGATCTCCCAGTTTTTGTTTTACCCTTACTTTACTACCCATTACCTCAATATGCATCGCATAGGCTAATTGGGGAATGCCCAGGTATTCGGCTAATTGCGGACCCACCTGTGCGGTCATGCCGTCAATGGCCTCTTTACCGCATATTATAAGGTCGTATTGGCCTATCTTCTTCATTGCCAGACCCAGTGTGTATGCAGTTGCCCAGGTATCAGATCCGGCAAACCCTTTATCGGTTAGCTGTATGGCCTTATCTGCTCCCATACCCAGGGCCTCTCTCAAGGCCTCCTCAACCTGAGAAGGCCCCATGGAGATAACAATCACTTCGCCACCATTCATTTCTCTCAACTGAAGCGCAGCCTCAATGGCATTTTTGTCATTGGGATTAACAATACTCGGGATTCCTTTTCGGATCAGTGATCCAGTTTCAGGATCCCAGCTCACCTCTGTTACGTCCGGGACCTGTTTGATACAGACTATAATATTCATTCGTTCACCCTTCCCATCTCATCTTCGGCTTTTGAGAAGCGCGCTTCCTGCTATGGTCTTATTGATTTCAGAGCTGCTTGCAACTACGCCCGCGTGCGCTGCATAACGGAACAGCCGTTCCACCTTGTATTCCTTTGAATAGCCGTAAGAGCCGTGAATCTGCAACGCCATACGGGTAATCTCCTGGATAGTGGGGGTCACAAACACTTTTAATTCAGAAGAATCAATGTCGATCGCATTTCCCTCATCCTGCAAGCAGGCCGCCCTGTAGGTCAAATACCGGCATGCCTCAACCCGGCCCTTCATCTCTGCCAGCATCCACTGAAAGCCCTGCATGAAACCCATCGGTTTTCCGCCCACAACCCTTTCTCCAAGATACTTTACCGACTCATCCAAGGCTGCCTGTCCAAGCCCCACCATATAAGCGGCCTGCTGTATCCTTTCCCCGGCTATCCATCGAAGCAGGATCTTGAAGCCGTTTCCTCTTTCTCCGAGGATACTGCTTCCGGGAACCCTGACATCATTCAAAAACACATCCACGCAATTCATCCCCACGAGTCCCATGAGGCTCCAGGGCGCCGAAGTAGTGTAGCCTTCTGAAGATTTGTCGACTATGAATGCAGTGACATCTCCCTTCTCGCCCTTAAGGGCTTCATCTTTGAAGTAGAAGACGCCGTAACCCTTTTTGTTGCCACCTGTAATGTATCTTTTTGTGCCGTTTACAATGAAATCACCATCGTCAGGAACAGCCGCTGTGGTTAGGGCCCTGGGGATCTGAGCCTGTACCGGGCTCGGTAAAGGCCGTAGACGCATACGCGCTTCCATCGCAGAGCGGGGGAAGGAACTCCTTCTTCACGCCTTCTGAACCCCAGTAGTCTATGGTCTCAGCCGTACTGTTGTTCATAAGCATGGGATAGGCGCAGACCGAACCTGTCTTACCGAGTTCTTCTGTAATGAGTATGGTGTTCAAGTTGGTCGTCCCCACACCACCGTATTCCTTTGGTATGTTAAGGCCCAACATTCGAGCCTTTGCAAAACTTAGGAGCAAGTCATCGGGATAGTCATCCTTCTCGATGATTTCATCTAAGATGGGACCAATCTCTTTTTCGCAAAAATCCTTAGCTGCCTTTACCATCATTTTGCTTTCAGGTGATAAATTAAAATCCATTTCTTTCTCCTTTCTTCTTTACGGTTTGTTATTAAACGTATTCAGGGGTGGCCTCGAGACATTTCGCAAGACTTGCGAGCAAGGACTCTTTTCGGCCGGAAGAGTTCCAATGGGTGATCCTTTGCATTTCAAATGGAATGTTTCCGGGAGGCTTCTTCCCCAGATCTCAATCAGTTTGTGATTTACGGGTAAAGCTCCAACCGGCAGTAGCAATGCCCAACACCCCGGTAATTATTCCAATGAGCAATAGAGTTGGCTTCATAACCGCTGCGCACGGCATTTCAGGATTGCCACAGACCCCGATAAGCACCGTAGGCAAAAGGATAATAAGGATTCCTAGAATAAGTGCCAAAATCGAAAGGGACCGTATTGTCTCTAATTTGCGACTGATAAATAAAAGGACCCCGACTGCCAACAGCAAAATGCCCAGCCCGATCTCCGCCCGCGCCGTCCATAAGCACTTCATTGGAATGTTCTTGCCACTAGGGAGTTGGATAGATCTCCCGCTTGAGGCACACGTGAAAAAGGACGGGACAACCATTAGAACTACCGCCAAGACCAACAGTACTATTGCAATTGCCTTCATTTCTAATCCTCCTTTGTGAAAGCAGCCACTATCTTTCCGGTAAAATCTTTCAGGGCCATAAGATCTCTTGAAGTAATGATGTTTCCGTCAACAACCACTGGTTCGTTTTTATAGACTGCTGCTGCGTTTTTAAGCTCCATTATGTTCTCATTATTAGGAAACACTGTGGCCCGTCTTTCTTTTAGAATACCAGCCCGGGCCAGGACGACTGGAGCATTGCAACCCGCGGCAACAAACTTATTCTGGGCGTAGGCAAGTTTTACTATCTTCCTCAGATTTTCATCCTGCCAGAGGGATTCTTTGCAGCCGGTCCCACTGCCAATGACAATACCAACGAATTCCTTCATATCTACTTCATGAATCGTAATATCAGGCTTGATCTTTACACCGAGTCTCTCGCCCAGTGCCTCAGCAGTGGTCGTACTGGCAACCACTAAACCGACGTTTTTCTTTGCCAATGCCGCCCGGATGTGAAAGAGCTCCTCATCACAGTAGTATTGGGGAGCTCTAATCATAATTACTTTTAGCTGCTGTGAAGGTTCAGTCGCTGTGTCGCAACCACCAAGTAGCAGCAGCGGCAAGATCATTGCTGAAAGCGGTATTATGACTAAGGAAACCGTTACCTTATTTAGTTTGACGGCACATTGCATGACTTAACCACCCATTTTGCGACTTCAGAAAAACAAACCCCCCTGGAAATTATAGGTTAGCGCATTTCCGGAGGAAGAAGCCGGTCCGGTACTTCCAGCCCGATCTGGCGATAAAATTTGACGGCTCCTGTGTGTAAAGGGAAAGGACCATACTCCAAAGTGAGATTAGGAAAACCGATAATATCAAGCTTCAAAGGCCTGTAACTGGCAGAAACATTCCATACATCTTGCCAGACGGCCTTAGTAAGACTAAAAGCGACTTCAGACGGCAGTTTCTGTTTGGTGTAATAACCCATCACTAAGCCAAAAGTAGGGACATTCTGCTCCTGCCCTGGTAAGGTTCTGGCCCTGAACACGGTCGGAGGATATATAAGGCCACTCCCCTGGTAGCGCCGTGTGGCTATACTCAACTCTGAATTCAAAATCTCCAGGACCATCAGCGGGCGATGGTCATTGCATTTTGATAGTCGAGCCTCACCAGCCCCGTATTCTATAAAACCAGCAAGCCGGCCATGCTTGTAATGATCAACTTGAGCTGTTAAGGAGTCACGCTTCCACAGAGGCTTGATGTTGAACGCCTCAAGGAGCTTAGTGGCTTTGAAATCTGCCATATCCTCTTTGATACAAACGCCATAAGGTTTGCCTTCGAGTTGAGATATGGACTTGATAGCGGTGTCGGCAGCTACCAGGAACGCAACCGGGCGGATACCCATTACCCAAAGCAATCTGAGCCGAGGATGAGCTTTTCCCTGCCAGGCAAAAAAGCCATAATACGCTTGCGCGGCCTCATCGAGGCTTACCCCGCAAAGGTCGTAGCGCTCAATGTTTTTAATGACTTCAGCTGTTCCCCCCGGGTTCTCAATAGAAACAACATCGAGTTGCGGCATACTTTTTTCCACGGCTCGCATTACCGCTTTTGACAGTGCATTCATTTCGTCATCAGCGGTGAGACCCGTGCCAAAGTCGATCTTGATCAGGGTTTCTTCTTTGGCTTCTGGCTTGCAGCCGACAGCTGTAATCGTAACTGTTGACAATAGCAAACCAATCATGCTTGCCAAACAGACAGTCCTTATCATTGTTCGTCTCGAGCTATAAATTTACCGTCGGACATCGTAAGGTGCTTTGTCCCGTAACCGATGAGGCCCACATGATGGGTAACCAAAATAATCGTCGTTCCCCCGCCGTGAATTTTTTGCAGAAGGGCCATTACTTCCTTTTCAGTGAGTTCGTCAAGGTTCGCGGTGGGCTCATCGCCCAGAAGAACCTGGGGGTTATTTATAATAGCGCGTGCAATAACGACCCGCTTTTCCTCCCCCGCAGAAAGGTGGCGCGGAAAGGCATCCATTTGGTGAGAAAGCCCCACAGCTTCCAAAGCCTGCCGAGCTCGCTGGTAGACTTCACCCTGCTTTTCTTTGGGCGCAAACATGGTTGGCACCACCACATTATCTACAACATTCAACGTGGGTATGAGACTGGGAACTTGAAACGTGAAGCCCATTTTCAGGTTGCGTAAACCCGATATGTCTTCATCTTTCAGTGTCCAGATATCAACACCATCAACAAACACTTGACCCGAGTTTGGTCTGGCCAGGCCGGCAATCAAATTGAGTAAGGTCGTCTTTCCACAGCCTGAGCGTCCGGTAATGACTATAAATTCCCCGGGCTCGATCTTTAAATCGATCTGCTCAACGGCCTTCACAGGTATTTGTTTACCGCGCTTGCCACGGTGATAGATCTTGGTCACTTGCCTGAGCTCAATCATTGGCTAGACCTCCCTCATGGCTACGGCCGGGTCGAGGCGGCTGGCTCTAATAGCCGGATACAGAAGCGCAGGCAGGGCGAGTACCATAGCGATCAGAAAACAACCGATAATGAATACCAAAAAACCCGGCAAGGACGGGAAAAGTACCCGTACTTCGAAAGCAGACATCAACCACGACCTTAAAGAATAAAGCAGGAACGTGCTCAGGATAATTCCGGCGACGCCTCCAGCGGTGGCCAAAATGGCACTTTCCGTTAAAAATAGTCGAAATATGAAATTGCGGCTGGCTCCGGCAGCACGAAGCATACCAATTTCACGCCGCCGCTCATTGACAATTAGAGAAAATACAAAACCCGTGAGCACCACCGCCAGTGTCCAGATGATGCCCAGGGCTACAAAAAGGCTTTGAATGAGACCGGCTCTCTGGGCTGATAGCGTCGTCATCAGTCTGGCAGCTCGGACCGGCCATATACCGGGAGCCACCAGCATCATTTCTAACGCCGTTCTGGCGGCATCATAGCCCGGTTTCAGGTCAACCGTAATGGTAGTGATGGTATCCGCGGACACTTCGCCAGGAATTGCCTTATGCGCTAACATATCCCGTGCCGTGTCAAACGTTACGAAAAGCGTCTGGTCAAACCATATCCCTGTCGGTTCGAGGTTATCGATAAGCGTTAATTGGTAATTGTTCACCAAAATATGCCCTGAAGAATCACTCGTATTGATCAAGGCGCCTCCTACGGCATCACCAATGCCCAGGGGTTCCGGCAGTTTATCTTTCAGCCACGAAAGGATAGTAAAATCAGTTTCCGGGTCAAAAGCAACGATAAACAGCTCGTCAGCAGTGGAGTAAGGCGAATCCATGATCGTGGTTAAGTGAAGCTGGGGACTAGCCCGCTCCACAGCTTCCATTTCCAGGATCCTGTGGACATTATCGGCTGGCATTGAGTCTTTTGTGCCCAGCCTTCCAAGCATAACCGCTTCCTGAGCTTGCTCAGTCATATCGTAAGGTATAACTACGAGGTCAGCACCCAATTTCTCCATACCGGTTCGCAGGCTCTCCTCCATCCCCCGCAGGATCACCGTGGTCCCTAACAGGAACCCGGTTAAGACAAGAATAAATAAACCAATCAGCAGGCTACTGAATCGTCTCCCTTTAAGACCGCGCAGCACCAAATGAAAGAGTGTCACCAGCTTACCCCTCTCTCATGGCTACCGCCGGGTCGACACGGCTCGCCCGCACTGCCGGGTAAAGTAGCGCCGGCAAGGCCAGGACCAAAGCGGTAACTAAACAAGCCAACATAAATCCTAAAAGGGACAGCAAAGGTGGTATTAAGAGCGGTACCTCGGCGGATTGCATCAAATACACTCTGAAGAGATAAACAAAAACGCTTGCGAAAACAACCCCGATAATACCACCTCCCAGACCGAGGACGCTACTCTCAGTTAAGAAAAGTCTGAAAATGAAATTACGATTGGCTCCGATCGCGCGCAACAGGCCAATTTCCCGTCGGCGTTCATTAACCATCAGTGAAAAGACAAGGCCGCTAAGAACCACAGCGAGCACCCACACCACCGCCAGACCCAAAAATAGTATTCGAAATAACCTTTTTGTCTGTTGATGTATAGCCCTGGATAGCTCCAAGCTGGCAAAGGCATAGGTCCCCGGCACCCCGGACATGATCCGCCGCGCGACATCGTCGATGGCAAAACCTTGCTTTACCTTTACCTGTATCGCTGAAATCTGGCCTTCCGGAATTTCCAATGGCCTTGCGGCTGTGGTTGCTGACTGCCGGGCTATCTCACGGGCCGTGTTAAAGGGGATAAACATCGTTTTATCAAGGCCCATGCCGGTAGGCTCGAGTTTGGCGACCAGATTGACTTTAACGCCATATATGATGATTTTCCCGGTCTCTTCGGGAACAAATACCCAGTCCCCTCCGATGACATCCCGCGGACCGAGGGATTGGTTCAATTTTTCTCTCAGCCAGGGAGTGACGGTAAAGTCGGTCTGCGGGTCGAAACCAATCATAAACATTTCCCAGGCACTACAGCAGGCAACACCAATCAGGGTCTCAAGGAAAAGCTGGGGACTGACCCTGGCTACCCCGTCCACCTGAGCTACCCGGTCAAGATTGTCCGCCGGCATCCATGCTCCGGAGACCGGCTTGCCTAAAAGAAGAGCCTGCTGGGTTTCCATCTCCTTGCCGGCCGGCACCACCACGATGTCAGCACCAAGCCGCTCCGAGCCGACTTGCAGGCTGTGCCCGATGCTTTTTGCAATTAGTGTTGTAGACATTATAAAAGCAGCCAGAACCAGCATGCAACCCACGATGAGGCCGCTCCTGTAAGCTCTGCCGCTAATGCCTTTAAAAACCAAGTACCACAGGCTCATATGTCGTTGTCCCCACCCCGCCTGAGCTGGCTTTCCCGGCTCTCGAAAAATTAATGCCTGGCCTTGTTCTGTCCCTCTTCTCTCACGCAACCTACCCTAATGGGCGCACAGACCCCCCCGCCCGGGTGTAAATCAGGAGTGTTGGAGTACTGGAGTATCGGAGTGTTGGGTTCAAAAACGGAAAAAGATCTAATTTTTGTTCTTCGATCCTTGTTGTTCCGAGATCCAAATACGTTGCATATTTGTCCATTTGGTTTTTCCATTACTCCACCACTCCATCACTCCATTAGTCCCGATACGATAAATCTCCTCCCTTGTTAAGGAATGGATGACTATCGTTTACCAACGGCTGTGATTTACACTCCCTCTCCCCCAATGGGCCCAGGATGGCGCTATCCTTTTAACTGCCAGGCTTTGGGGCTCAGCCGAAGAGGTGGGGCGGACCGCTGCTTGGGCTGATGTGGATACAAAAGCATTGAAGGAAACCAAATGACCGCCTCGCTGGCGATATTGGCATGGAATCTTATGAAATGGAGGGAAATATCTGATGAGGCAATCATGTCGGATACACAAAACAACGGATCAGGAAAATCGTAATCGGTTGGTCACCACCTGAAGAAATGACTATTTAACCCAACCACCTCTTGCGCCTCTTGTAGTGCTTTACATCACGATAGCTTTTTCGTTGTGAAAGGGCGCCAAAACCAAGGTAAAACTCCTTTATATCTTCGTTTTCCTTCAATTGTTCACTCGTACCATTCAGAACTATCCTGCCGTTCTCCATAACATAGCCATACTCGGCCAGGTCGAGAGCCGCCACTGCATTCTGCTCGACGATTAGAATCGAGACCTTTTCCTTTTCATTGATTGTCTTGACGATGGCAAAGATCTCCTTCATAAGCAGTGGCGCCAGCCCCAGGGATGGCTCGTCCAACAGCACCAGCTTTGGGTGAGACATAAGAGCTCGACCGATCACCAGCATCTGCTGCTCCCCCCCGGACAGGTAGCCGCTGGTATGGTGACGGCGGTCCTTAAGCTTCGGGAAATAGTTATAGACCCGTTCCAGTTCTTCTCTATAATTTACCCTTTTACGGACAATGTAGCCGGCGGCAAGCAACTCATCTTCAACCGTCAGTTGTTCAAGTATCCTCCTACCCTCCATGACCTGAATGATCCCCATTTTGGCTATTTCTTCCGGGTCGGCTCGCTCTATGCTGTGTCCGTCAAACTGAATATCACCACGACTTATTCTGCCTACCTCAGTTTTGAGCAAACCGGAAATGGCTTTCAAAGCTGTACTTTTTCCGGCACCATTGGCTCCAAGCAGACTGATGATTTTCCCGTCATCTACCTCGAGCGACAACCCCCTCAATACCAAGATAACCCCATGATAGGTGACTTCAATATTATTCACCTTTAACATTTTGATCCCTTTCCTCATTGACAGAGTAAATGATCAACTCAGCACTCACCGTTCCCTTTCTACCATCATCGTAGGTGAACTCGGATACCACGGGGACACTCCCTTTCCCACTATACATAGCTTCGATAACATCGCTGTAGCGCTTCTCCATAGCAGTTCTTCTGAGCTTCCTCGTCCGGGTCAGGTCAGCCTCGTCCGGGTCAAACTCCTTATGGAGAAGGACATACGTTCTTATCCTGGTGTCGGGACTCAATTGCTCATTTACCCTGTCTATGTCCTCCCGGACAAGCTTGCTTACCTCTACTTTTTGTGACAGGTCGGTAAAGGTTGTATAGACAATGTGGTTCCTTTCTGCCCACCGCCCTACATTCTCAAAATCCATGTTAATTATCGCTGTTACAAACCCCCTTCCTTCTCCTATGGTTATGGAATCCGTTATATAAGGGCTAAAGCGCAGACTGCTTTCAATCCACTGGGGGGCACATTTCTCTCCCGAATCCAAACGAGCCAGTTCGCTTACCCTGTCCATGTAAACCAAATGTCCATGTTCGTCGATAGTGCCTGCATCTCCGCTGTACCACCAGCCATCTACCACGGCTTTAGCGTAAGCTTCCGGGTTCTTGTGGTAGCCCGAAAAAAATAAGGGCTTTTGACCAGTATTTCCCCGTCTTGTGATATTTTCAGTTCCACTCCAGGTAGAGGAGGCCCAACTGTTTCCGGCCGAATATCGTCACTCTTGTGTCCGGTGACCATCCCCCCTTCGGAGCTGCCATAGATTTGTCTCAATCTCACTCCGATTGAGTTCATAAAGGCAGTGGTGTCCGTTCCAGTAACTGACCCGGCAGTAACAGCAAATCGGGCTTTGGTTAATCCAAGCTTGTCCCGAATCGGATTGAGCAATATCCAGTCTGCAATCCGGTAGACTATGCGCGTCCACAGGGCACCTTTTCTCCCGCCACCCGAGCCTCCCCCACCTTTAGCGCCACGGCATCAGCCTGCGATATACGAACTTCTCCAGACTACCGGCCTCGTCAATCTTGGCTCGGATCTTGGACACCCACCCTTCCCATTGCCTGGGTCCACCCAGTATAATGTCCGGAGTTATCTCTGTAATGTCATGAAACACCGTCTCGGGCTCCTCCAGGTGTTAAGCTTTACCCCGGTGATCAGGTGGGGGACCGTAGTCAAAAAGGCTTCGCCGGCCCAGGCAGGGGGGAGATAGCAAAGAATGTTGTCTTTGTGGCTGATATCGCACAATGTCAGGTGGATTCCGCTGACCCGATCAAGGCCCGGTGGCTGGTCATTGCCCCTTTAGGAGGCCGGTTGTCCCTGAGGTGTAAAATATGTTTGCAGTTTCGTCGCCTTCCGCGGCATCTAAATTCTCCTCGAAGGCCCCAGGATGGTCTCAGATCGTATTTCTTTCCCAGCTCCTTAACTTGCTCATAGCTCGTTATAAAGGGCTCCTCGTATTTCCCCATTCCCTTTGAGTACCACCAAATTACCTTTTCCAGCTTGGGTACCTTGTCCCAGATTGCCAGTAATTTGTCCACCTGCTCCTGGTCCCTGGCAACAATGAATTTGCTGTCAGAATGGTCAACAATATATTGAATCTCATCGGGAATAGCATCGGTAAACAGAGCCACCGTTATTCCTTGTGCCGCCTGAATAGCAAAAGAAGACCAGTACCACTGGGGCTCATTATCCCCAATGACCGCCGCTCGTTCGCCAGGTCCGAGACCAAGGCTGATCAGTCCTAAGGAGAAGTATTTGACATTTTCATAAGCATCCTTCCAGGTATACTCATTCCAGATACCGTAATCCTTATCCCGAAAGGCTACTTCCGTGTCCCCCCAACGTTCAAAATTGCGCTTCAATAACTTGGGAAGGGTGTTAGCTTTCATTTTTCTATGATCTCCTCAAGAGGCCTTACCTAGATAGGCTTGTATGACCTCCTCGTTAGATCTGATTTCTTCGGGGGTGCCTTCGGCAATTTTGCGACCGAAGTCCAAGACCACCACCCTTTCACATATGTCCATGACCAGCCCCATATCATGCTCTACGATTGCGATGGTAATACCCATCTCTTCGGAAATATCAAGGACAAACCTTGCTATGTCTTCCTTTTCATCCCGGTTCATCCCGGCCAGGGGCTCATCGAGGAGGAGAAGTTTCGGCTCGGCAGCCAGGGCTCTACCCAGGTCGACCCTTTTTCTCAAACCATAGGGGAGAGATCCAACTAGCTGCTTCCTTACAGGCGCCACTTCTAAAAAATCAATGATATCCTCAACGACTTTCCGATGTTTTATCTCCTCCCTCCGTGTCCGGCCAAAATAGATGGCATCACTCAGAGGGCCACTCTTAAAATGGAAATGTCTCCCAGCCATAATGTTGTCAAGGACGTTGAGCCCATCGAAGAGCTGCAAACCTTGAAAAGACCGTCCAATACCTAGTTTGGCTATCCGGTGAGATGGCAGGTGAGTGATCTCGTTGCCTTCAAAATAAATGCTACCGTTCTGTGGACGATAAAAACCGTTGATACAATTCATGAAGCTGGTCTTGCCGGCACCATTAGGGCCGATAATGGCAAAAATCTCTCCCTGCCTTACGTCAATATCGATATCTGCCAAGGCCTTAATCCCGCCAAAACGCAGCCCAATACCCTCTGCCGTTAATATCACATTGTTCGCAGGCATTCTCCCGGCTCCCTAAAGCTATTTTGGCCCTCCCGGAGTCACACGGTCCCCAGGAGGGCCTTATACAACGTTCTTTTCTTTGTTCAATTTGCCTTTTTCGGGTTAGGAGGCGTTGACGGCTCCTTGTAAACCCCTTTCAGGTCCGCTTTGATGAGTCCCGGCATTCTACGCCAATCAGTCAGCGGAACCCACTGCCCGTCTTTTATTGCAACCAGTCGTGCCGTCATTGGCGTTCGGTACTGAGGGGTATAGTCGAACTTAACCAGTCCGTGAAGGTCATAGTCCTTGCCCCACGTCTCCAACTGCCGCCTTAGCACCCGGCCATTGATACCTTCCCAGCCCACTTTGGGAACCAGCTGGTTCAAGAGATCATATATGGTAAGTACGTTCGCCACGCCCAGGAAATAGGCATTGAGAAGATCCTTCCGACGCCGCCCCTGTTCCTTGGCAATTTTTGTCGCCCTTTGAATAAACGGGTCGTCTTTTTCAGACCACAGTTTGTAGGGCGTTGTTCCCATGATACCTTCAACGGCTTTACCTCCGAGCAACGGGAGTGGCTCGTCGACCCCAAAATTGTTGGTTCCAAACTTCAAACCATAGCCAAGCTTCTCATTTGCCTTGGCGAGCCCAATCAGAGTCTGCCATAGCAGCTGACCATAAACATAGTCGGCGCCGGCCTTCTTAGCCCGGGTCAGTGGCGTTGTTGCATTTGCAACGATAATGGGAATAAACTGGGTATCGACAATTTCTACGCCCTTCTTTTTGGCATATTCCAATGCCACGGGCTCCAGACACGCTCTGCCAAAGGCATTGTCATAGGTCATGAACGCCAGCCTGGGCGGTCTGCCCTTTCCTTTCCAGTCCCAATTATCGGTGATATAATCAATAAAATTGGCAAACTGGTCCGAATACATCGGAATGGTGGCAAAAGGGTAGCCCGCCGGGTAGATTCCAGTCTCGCTGGCCCCACAACTGGTGACCACAACCTCGTCCTCGGCGTACCGGTCATGGAAGGCCTCATTTTCCTGAGACCCGCACACCGCCATATACATAAAATTATCCCTTGTGCGCCACCTCTCGTAGATCGTGGCCGCAACCGAAAGATCATTGGTGTGATCAGCCCATTCCACCCTCATTTTCCTGCCCTGGACACCTCCTTTATACTTGTTAACCCAGTAGATCGTGTCCTGAATCCCCAGAAGGCGGGGGACATTTACAAAACCGAAGATACGGCTCATGTCGGCAAAGAAATACATGGTGAAATACTTTTCTTTTTCTTTGGCTGCCGGCTTGGATCCCGAGACCGGAAAGATTAACAAAGAGATGACCACCAGAGCAATCGACACTAATAAGATTTTTCTCATCATATTTCCTCCTTTCTGTGTTGTTTGCATTATTTTATACCTTCATATTTACTGCCTTCTTTACAGTGCTTTCAAATCCTTCCACGCTTACAGCAAACAGTTAACTTGTTCTGCCTAAAAAGAGTACTTGAAAGGCCAATGCCTGAACCGGGCTTTAAGCACTTCCCAGGTGTGGGCCAAGCCTCTGGGCTCGAAAATAAGGAAGAAGATAACCACCAGGGCCCAACTCATGACACCGAAGGCTGGACCGATCTTTGGTGCATTCATAGGTGATAGCATTCCCGCCAGGATTGGGCTACCTATAACCACCAACTCCTTTATACTTCTCAAAAATACAACGCCGAAAACAGACCCAACTGTGCTTCCCATTCCACCGACGATAACGCAGCCGAGATACCAGATGGATACGTCAAGATGAAAGTGCATTGGGTTTACGCTTCGGTAATAAGTCGCCCACAAAGCGCCTGAAATACCGGCATAGAAGCAGCCGATAGCAAAAGCATAAAGTTTGTATCGCGCTACGTTAATACCTATAACCCCGCTGGCCAAGTCGTTATCCCTGATAGCAACAAAGGCTCGCCCCAATCGACTGCGAACGAGATTCCTGGCAAAAAACGTCATTAGGACCGTCAGCACTATAACTACATAATAGAAAGGTCCATTCTGTCTGAAGTCAATTCCCCACAGCTCGGGCCGATTCACCCTTATGCCGCTCACGGCGTGGAAATAATCCGGAAAGGCATGGTTAAAGAAGGCTATGATGATGAACTGGGCGGCGAGAGTGCTCATCGCCAGGTAGAGCATCTTGAGCCGGAAGGAAGGAAGGCCAAAAAGCACGCCGACCGCAGCGGCCATAATGCCGGCTAAAGGCAAGGTTGCCCAGAAGCTCCAGTTGAAGGAATCCATAAGCACCGCCGTGGTGTAGGCACCTACGGCCACGAACGCCTGGTGACCTATGGAAATCTGACCGGCATATCCAGTAAGGATGTTGAGCCCGAGGACAGCAATCAAGGCTATCCCGATCAAGATCATTAAGCTCAAAAAGTAGGAGCCAGCAAAAAGCGGCAACGCTGCCAGTAAAATCAGAAAGCCTATCAGTACTCCCCACTGAGGGCCAGTACGGACAATAGCCATGTCCTGTTCATACCGTACGTCAAAAATACCAGCCGGTCGATCCATTTTACCTTTACAACCTTTCTACCCGTACCAATCCGAAAAGACCGTACGGTTTGATTATCAAGATGAGAAGCAAAATAATATAGGGTATAACATCGGACAGGGTTGGGCTAAGGTACCCTGTCACCAATGATTGGATCACACCCAACATCATACCGCCAACTATGGCTCCCGCAATGGAGTCA
>PVMK01119515.1_pt1 | contig 35206 bp, 32 predicted proteins | sample 1853481 | NCBI WGS metagenome assembly PVMK01 (sample SAMN08533507, study PRJNA380276) | Marine sediment metagenome, whole genome shotgun sequencing project. | reverse complement strand
GCTTTGGCAAAAAAATCAAGGGCCGCATATCCGGCCGTTGTAGGGAGATCTGGATTCTTACCGAACCATTCCTTATGGTGGTGGACGGTCCCCCGAAATTTTCATCCGGGACCGTTCCCATTGACTCCATGGCATCAATTAGTTTTTCCCGTGTCAGATCACAGCCTGCCTTTTCGGCGGCTTTGGCAAAAAAATCAAGGGCCGCATATCCGGCCGTTGTAGGGAGATCTGGATTCTTACCGAACCATTCCTTATGACGTTTATACCACGCTCTGACATTGGGTCTGGGACTGTCCGGATAGGGATAGGGCGACTGGCCCGTGCTGTAAAACCCGTCAGCCGAAAACCCTGCCTTCTTGCTCAAAAGGGGTATATAAATATTGTATGCGGGTGACATCCCGGCCATATCAACTTTCCAGCCTAGTTTTTTGGCCTCTTTGAGCGCACCGACGGTCTCCCGGATAACGGTAGCCAGAATCACGACCTGCACGTCAGCCTTTTTCAATTTGGCGATCTGAGAACTGAATTCCGTGGCCCCTCTCTTATAAGACTCGGCAGCGGTAAGTTTCAGGCCTTTCGCCTTGAGCTCATCCACGACACCCTTCTTCATGATGGCCCCCATCTCATCGTCCTGATACATGAGCCCTATCCTCTTGTATCCCTTTTTCTCAACAAAATACTTGACCAGAATACGGGCCTGGTCGTAATAGGGGACCCACCCTCCGAAGCTGTAGCGATCATAAGGATCGAAGAACAGCGATGCAGCAGTGAGGGGAAACATCTGGGGTATCTTCTTGCGTGAAATAATCGGTTTCGTGGCCCCCGCAGTAGGAGAACCCATGTTTCCAATAAAGCAGAAGACCTTGTCCCGGCTTATCATTTTGTTGGTTACCATGATCGCCTTCTTGGGGTCGTAAGCGTTATCCTCGATCACGAGCCTTATCTTTCTCCCGCAAATACCTCCGGCCTCATTGATCTCCCTTGCCCTCATTTCCAGTCCCATCTTCACCTGAGTACCCCAGCCGGCAATGGGCCCGCTCAAATCCTGATGAGAACCGATGACGATCTCCTTGTCGGTCACACCCACTTCAGCATTGACGGTTGCGTACATACCAAAACCGATCATTAATGCCAACAAACTTGTTGCTATTGCCTTTTTCATGATTGCCCTCCCTTTTTTTGGTTAGAAGTTTTGTGGTTTAAGTCTGCCAATGAAGTTAATACATTGACTCAATTACATCCCTAAACTTCTCGTTAACAAATTTCCTTTTGAGTTTCATGGTAGGTGTAATCTCGTCGTCATCCTCGGTGAGCTTGACGTCTATCAAACGAAACTTCTTTACTGTCTCCACCCGGGCAAATTTCTTGTTGACCTCTTCCACCTCCTTATGAATCAGTTTGATGATCTCCGGGGCTTTTGTCAAGCTGGCATAAGTGGTGAATGGAATCCGGTTGTCCTGGGCATATTCCATAACGTTTTCATCATCGATCATGATCAGGGCCGTGAGGTATTTCCTCCCGTCTCCAATTACGACCGCATCATTGATGTAAGGGATGAATTTGAGCTGGTTTTCGATTTCAGAGGGCGTGATGTTTTTTCCACCGGAAGTGATGATAATGTCCTTCATCCGGTCTGAGATGATGACGTGGCCGTCTTCGTCGATCCTGCCCACGTCGCCTGTATGCAGCCATCCGTCCACAATGGTCTCCCGCGTCTTCTCATGGTCGTTGTAATAGCCCATGAACACCGGAGGTCCTTTGATAAGTATCTCCCCATCTTCACTGATTTTGACATCGACACCGGGCACCGGTTTTCCGATAGTGCCGAACTTGACGTCCCCGGGATAATGAATGGTTACCCCGCCCGTGGATTCGGTCTGCCCGTACACCTCCCTCATATCGATGCCCAGGGAGTGGTAGAATTTCAAGAGATCCGGAGCGATGGGGGCCGCTCCCGAGATACAAAGACGGACTCTATTCAGCCCAACCGCCTTTTTGATATTCTTGAGAACGGTCCAGTCTGCCAGTTTAAAAAGGACCTTTATGTAGAAGGGCGGCTCAGAACCTTTCAGCCGATAATCCGATACCTTATTACCAATAGCCATGGCCCATTTAAAGGCAAGTTTTTCCAGGCGTGTTGAGTCTTTGACGGTCAGGATCATACCGGAATAGAACTTCTCCCATATGCGGGGTACTGCGAAGAATATGGTGGGAGAGACCTCACGTATGTCCTGGGGGACCGTGTCCATCTCCTCGGCAAAATTGCAGACCCACCCGGATCTCAGGCCGCCAAAGGCCGTAACCCCCCGCTCGGCAATATGACATAAGGGCAGGAAGGTAAGCAGCTCATCGGTTAGATAACCCGGCATGATCTGCCAAAGCCCGTCCATGCCCTCGATGATGTTTCGATGAGAAATCATGGCCCCTTTGGGTGGGCCGGTTGTGCCGGATGTGTAGATTAGAATGGCCAGATCGTCTGGCTGAGGTCTTTGAAGCAGTTTTTCAAAAAGCGCGGGATCTCGTTGGTCTCTGTCTTTTCCCAATGCCAACAGTTCATTGAAGCTTATGGCCATGGGGTCGGAATAATCCCTGAGCCCTTCCATATCCAGAATTATGATTTTTTGGAGGCTGGGAAGGTTTTCCCTGACCTCCAGAATTTTATCTAATTGTTCTTCGTCCTCCACAAGAAGGAACCTGGCCCCACAATGGCCCAACACATACTCCACCTGCTGGGGGGAGTCAGAAGTGTATATTCCGACAGTCACACCCCCAACACCCATGGTCCCCATGTCTACATAGAGCCATTCGGGGTTGTTTTCGCTGATAATGGCGACCCGATCGCCCTTTTCCAGGCCCAGTCCCACAAGCCCCAGCCCCACATATTTGGCGTTTTCCCCGTAGGTGCGCCAGGAGATATCCTTCCATAGGCCGAAATCCTTTTCCCGCATGGCCGTCCGATCACCCCATTCCCGGACCCGCTGCCAGAAGAGGCGGGGGATGGTGTTTACCCCGGGGCCTATAGGGCTTGCCAGCGCCTTCTGACTTTTTACCGCCATTTCTTTTTCCTCTTCCACCGCTTGGATCCGCCGATGCTCTCTTCCTTGACGCCGAGATAGAACTCCTTTACATCCTCGTTCTCCATCAACTCTTTGCAGGTATCCTCCTTAACGATCCGCCCTAACTCAAGGACATACCCGATACGGGCTAATGAAAGAGCAATCAAGGCGTTTTGCTCCACTAAGAGCATGGTGGTTTTCTGCTCGTGATTGACCCGCTTTATGATTTCAAAGATCTCTTTCACCAGGAAAGGCGCAAGTCCGAGAGAGGGTTCATCAAGGAGCAGGAGCTTGGGTTTAGCCATTATCGCCCGGCCAATAGCGAGCATCTGCTGCTCCCCTCCGCTCATGTTCCCCCCCAGTTGCGAACTCCTGGCCTTGAGGACCGGGAAATAATCATGTACTATTTCAAGGTCTTTTTGGGTCTCAGGCCGGTCCTTTCTCAAATACGCCCCCATCATGAGATTCTCTTTTACCGTAAGGTCATGGAATATTTCCCTCCCCTCTGGAACCTGGGTAATGCCCATGCGGACGATCTTGTCGGGACTCATCCCATCTATTCTTTGATCCATGAATTCAATGGTCCCTTTTTCAGGATCCATAACACCGGATATGGTCTTGAGAATGGTGCTCTTTCCAGCGCCGTTCGCCCCCAAAATGGTGACGATGTCCCCCTCCTCAACATCGAGAGAGACCCCTTTGATGGCCATGATGGGACCATAATACGTCTCTATATTTCTAACCTGCAGTAGAGGCACCTTCCTCTCCTAAATAGGCCTTCATTACCTCCGGGTGTCCCAAGACCTCGTTTGGGGTCCCCTGGGCTATGACGACCCCGAAGTTCAGGGCCAACACCCGATCCGAAATCTCCTTCACCAGCCGCATATTGTGTTCGACCAAAAGAATAGTGATGCCCAACTCCTCTTTGATATCGGTAATCCAGAAGCTCAGATCCTCCATCTCTTCCATGTTCATGCCGGAGGAGGGCTCATCCAAAAGAAGAAGTTCAGGTTCCATGGCCAGGGCCCTGCCCAGCTCCACGGTCTTTTGAACACCGTATGGAAGACCGGATACAAGCTGGTCCCGATAGGCCTGAAGATCCAGGAAGTCAATGACCTCCTCGGCCTTTTCCCTGCTCTCAATCTCCTGCCTCTGTACAGATGGAGAAAATAGGGCTTCCATGAACAGATTGGATCGGCGGTGGCGATGTCTGCCAAGGAGCAGATTGTCAATGACCGTGGCGTTCTTGAAAAGCTCTATGTTCTGAAAGGTCCTGGATATGCCCAGATCGGCCACTACATGGGGACTGACTTTCGCAATGTTCTTATCTTTGAAGATGAATGCCCCTTCATCCAGGTTATAATACCGGTTAATGCAGTTAAAGATGGTAGTCTTTCCTGCGCCATTCGGTCCGATTATGGAAAACACTTCCCCCTTGTTCACTTCAAAGCTGACACGCTCAAGTGCCCTTAAACCGCCAAAACTGATAGAGATATTATGCGTCTCAAAAAATGCCATTTAATGCCTTTCCGCCTTAAAATATTTCTTTTCCTTTTTAAATGTACCTTTTTTATAGAGGGGAAACATCTCAAAGTAGAATTTTTTCTTCCTCCATATCCCGTAAATCCCCATGGGTTCGAAGAGGATAAAGAGCATGATCATCAGCCCGTACAGGGCCGATTCAAGGCCTGTCTGATCTGCCAGGTATTTAGGCATGTAGTCCTTGGTCATGATGATTAGCTGGGGAAGGAAAATAATAAATGCAGCCCCGTATACGGCTCCGTGGAGACTGCCCAGGCCTCCTATGATGATCATTGCCAGAAACTCTATGGAGACCAGTATGGTAAAACTTTCCGGATTGATAAAGGTGAGTTTATGCCCGTACAGACTGCCGGCAACCCCCGTGAAAAAGGCGCTGATAGCAAAGGCCATTGTTTTGTATTTTGCCATGCTGATACCCATGGCCTGGGCCGCAACTTCGCTGTCCCGGATGGCGATCATGGCCCTGCCCGTGGGTGAGCGCAGGATATTTTTTGCGGCGAGTATTGTCAGCACCAAAACAACGAGCGTGAGATAGTAAAACTGCACCTCCGTTTCAAATGTCAAAGGACCGATGGAGACAGGGTCCACCATCATCCCCATATTCCCGTTGGTCAGGCTTTCCCATCGCACCAGGACCTCATCCACGATAAAGCCGAACCCCATGGTAGCAATAGCGAGGTAAAGGCCGGAAAGGCGAAGCGCAGGCAGGCCGATGAAAATCCCTATAAACCCTGCCAGCAGGCCGGCCGTGGGAAGGGCCAGGAGAAAGGGTACCCCTTTTGAGGTAAGGATGGCGGATGTGTATGCCCCTATACCAAAAAAGGCGGCGTGGCCCATTGAAATTTGGCCCGTATATCCTGTTAAGAGCATCAGCCCCACTGTGGCTATGGAGTACATGCAGATAAAGGAGAGCTGCGAGGTGATATAATCATCCATTACCAGGGGGAGGAGACAACAACCGAGGATCAGGGCCAGATACCAGAAAAAGGTGCTCCGGTACTTGAAGAGCTGGATGTCCTGATTGTAGTTTCTTTTCATTAAAAAACGCATGGAGCTACACCTTTTTCTTTTCCTGAATGCCGAACAACCCTTGCGGCCGGATGATCAGAACCCCGATGAGAATGATCCATGCGGCCACGTCTTTCCAGCCGATCGGTAGATAAACGCCCGCCAGGCTCTCTGTCACACCTATAATCAGCCCCCCGACGATGGCACCCGGGATGCTGCTGAATCCACCCAGTACGGCCGCAGGGAAGGCCTTCAGCCCGATGAATCCCATGTTCATGTGAACAAAGGTGATGGGAGAGAGGAGAACTCCGGCAAAGCCGCCCACGGCCGCGCTGATGATCCAGGTGAGGGAAAAGACCCGGTTGACGCTGATACCCATATATACGGCGGCGAGCTGGTTTTGGGAGGTGGCCCGCATGGCCACCCCCATGCGGGTGTATCGAAAAAAGGCAAAAAGGATCAGGATCAGGGCTATGGTCATAAAGATGATGGCCAGCTGCTCCCAGGAGAGGACCAACTCCCCGTATCTGGCCACCTTGCCCGTAAACGGGGTTGTGAACCCGTAGGTGTCCGTCCCCCAAGTAGGGACCATACTGACACTGCTTCTGACAAAGTAGCCCAGGCCGATGGTGAGCATGACTATGGCAAAGACAGGTTCGCCGATGAGGGAACGAAGGACGACCCGTTCCAATATCAGACCGAAAATGCCCAAGCCGACGGTGGCCAATAATAAGGCGGCCCAATAAGAAAACCCAAAGACGTTGATGAGGGTCAGTGCAATAAATGCCCCGAGCACCATCATCTCCCCTTGGGCGAAATTTATTACCTCGGTGGCCTTGAAGATGAGGACAAACCCGAGGGCCACCAAGCCGTAAATACAACCGATGGACACGCCGCTCAGAATAGTCTGTATGATCTCGTTGAAAAGTTCCATGTTGGTTTGGGAAATGTACTATCTTGCAGAAAAAAATTTAACTACATCCCAAAAAACACGTTCGTATCGCCTGCAGCAGGATTAGGGTCATGGAAACAAATAATGCACCAGAGATTTCAACAGATTTTGGTTCCTATTCAAGACACCAAATCCAGACGAACAGCACTACCTTCAATTGTTAATGGAATATGGCAGAGGTTTCAAGGAAAAAAAGAAGGTCTAAAGCCCCATCATTCTTCCGACTACCTCCTTGCTTCCACGGTGTGTTTAACTCACAACTCCAAACCTCGGGCTATTTGTTCGTAGTGGAAATCGGAATTCCCCAATGTCGGGTCATTGGCCAGGGACCTCCGGTGATAGAGATGAAGATCGTGTTCCATGGTGAAACCGATGGCTCCGAAGATGCGGTGCCCCGTGGTGGTGGCTTTGCGACCGGCTTTACCGACCATTACCTTGGCCATCCCAATTGCTTTATCCGAGGGCCGGCCCGTGGCCAGTTTCCAGGCCGCCTTCATGACCAGGCTGCGCGCCCCGAGGATATCGACCCACATGTCGGCCAGATAATGTTGGATCGCCTGGAAGCTGCCTATGGGTCGCCCGAACTGAACCCTTTCCTTGGCGTAGGCTACGGTCATATCCAGAACCGCACGCATGACTCCAACGGTTTCCGCGGCACGGGCCAACCCTGCCATGTTGATAATTGCATGGATGGCGGGCCAGGCTCCATCAACAGGGCCGATTATGCTTTCCGGTTTCAGGCAGACGTTATTGAAGTTAATTTCATACTGTTTGTCTTTTGAGATGGTTTTCAAAGGGGCGACATTTACCCCTTTGGTTTTTGCCTTCACAAGGAAGATCGTTAAGCCTTTTTCCGGGTTTGAATCGGTCGTCCGGGCTACGCAAAGGATATAATCAGCGGCTAAGGCATCCGGTACGAAGAGCTTGATCCCGTTCAAAACCCATTTATCCCCTTCCCGCACCGCCATGAGATCCAGCGCCGACGGTTCGCATCCGCCGTCGGATTCAGTCAAGGCCATGGTCAGGATCAGGTCTCCGGCGACTATGTTTGGCAGAATGCCCCGCTTCTGCTCTTCATTGCCCGCCATGAGCAAAGTTTGAGTCCCGAGAATTGTTGTTGAAATAAAGGGGGCCGGACAAAGGGCGTAACCCATCTCTTCAAGCAACACGGCCTGTTCCACAAATGACCAGCCGATGCCGTCGTATTTCTCGGGTACAAGCAGCCCCATCCAACCCAATGCGGCTATTTTTTGCCACAGCTCTGTAGAATGCCCCGGGTCGGCATCAGCCAGGTTTCGAACAAGATCCTTAGGGCATTCCTTCTTTAGAAAATCACGGGCGGATTTTTGAAGTATTCGTTGATCTTCATTTAGTTCAAAGTCCAAGATACGCCTCCCTTTGTTGTTATTGGCGGGGGAGCCCCAACCCCCTGGTGGCCAGAATGCTTTTCTGTATTTCCGAAGTGCCGGCGCCTATGGGACCGGAGATGGAGTCCAGATATCCGATCCCGACTCGCCCTCCGAAAGGGGCCCTGGTCGAGTCTTTGTCCAACAACCCGTAGGGGCCGAGAATGTCAACGGCCGTGTTTGCCAGTTTGACGCTTAGTTCTGTAAAGACTAATTTGAGGGCCGAGGCTTCAATTTCCGGCACTTTCCCCTTTTCCAGCATACAGACCGACTGCCAGTAGAAATTCTCGAATATCTCGATCTCAATCGCCATGTCCACCAGTGCCCTTCTGACCTGGTTGTTTTCCGACAAGGGACGGCCGTTGCGGACATTTTCCCTGGCATATTGGATGAGTTCGTCGAGCACCCTCCGAAACGAGCCCGAGCCAATGGTCAGACGTTCGAACTGCAGGGCCAGCATGACGTTATAGAAGCCTTGGTTGACTTCACCGACAACATATTTTTTCGGCACCCGGACATCGTCGAAGAAAACTTCGTTAAATGAATGAATGCCGCAGATGTTGATTATCGGCTTGATCGTAACACCTGATGCATTGTTGGGAATGATGATCAAGGTAGCGCTCTTATGAGCGGGCGCGTCCGGGTCGGTTCTGACTAAGGCCCAGGCGTATTCCGTCACGTGAGCGCCGCTGCTCCAAATTTTCTGGCCATTAATGATATAATCGTCCCCGTCTTCCACAGCAGTGGTTTTCAGGGCAGCGAGGTCGGACCCGGCGTTGGGTTCGCTGTAGGCGAGCCAGAATCCGGCCCGGCCATCGGCGATTTTGGGCAGGAATTCCTTTTTGAGTTCTTCACTGGCCACCAGAATAAGCGAAGGTGCCACTATGGAAGATGCGACCCCTCCCGCCGGCGCTCTGTTATAAGAAAGCACGTTTCCAACAATGGCTGCCTTCATCACAGAGGCTTCCCCTCCATATTTCTCGGGCCATGCCAGACGGGCCCAGCCCTTTTCACTCAGCTTAAGACTGAACTCCTTTGCGACTTCCTGGAATTCCGTTTCGAAGATAGGAATGGTTCCGTAGCCACCCGGCCAGAACACAATCTGGTTATCCCAGTTCGGCGGCAACTCGCGCCGGGTAAATTCCTCAACTTCCTGGCGGAAATCCAATTCTTCCCGGGTAAAATCCAAGTTCATTTTGAATTCCTCGTTTTGGTAAGGGTTATTTCTATCTGCACATGGTCTGAGGTGTTGTTTTCCTCTCCCCGGGTTTGGGGCCCTCTACAGGCGGGCCGGCAAAGGCCTGGGCGATCAGCATCCAGTTCCGGGCTACGTCGCCCTTCACTTCAAGCCGGGTGTCGTCCAGGTGTCGACGCTGCACCACGACCAGGCAGAAATCTTCGGCCTGACCTTTAATGCTATCTGAGGCGTCTTCCGAACCCCAGGTCCACAGATCGCCTGACGGGCCGATTAACTCCAACCGCACGGCCACGTCGGGCACTTCCAGACCCCGGCTGACGTGACTCCAGCCAAAGGTCGTCACGCCGATGTGGGCCACGTGTCTGAGCCGGTCGGTTGGTTCCCGTTCAATGCCCAGGGTGTCCGCCACGTCCTGGGCATGGGCCCAGGTCTCCATAATGCGGGCCGTGGCTTTGGATCGAGCGCTCATATTGGGACCGACCCAGGGGATGCGATCTTTGGGGCCTTTTGCGGTCAAGGCATCGACCAGGGCCTTCCGTTCCCGCCGCCAGTATTCCATGACATATGCCGGCGCAGCTTCTCGAAGTTCCCGCTGGGATTCCATATAGGTCTGTTCAGAGACAAACATGCTTTCGATGAGTTTCTTGAAAGCCGTTTCATCCGAGGCCGCCAGTCTGGCCGCCATGTCCCAATAGGCTACATGAGCGATTTCATACTTTATGGACCAGCCGATAAATGGTGTAATGAGGTCCCATTGTTCGTCACTGAGTGTAGAGACGATAGCGTCCAGGGCTTCCTGCTCGTTATGCAAATCTCGACAGATTTCTTTCAATTTTATCCCCCCAAAAAATCCCTGCATAAATTAACGCCCACCTTTGGATCAAGGCTCCATGCATCGGCCCCAACATAATCGCGCACGGCAGCCGTGGTGGGACCACCTCCAATGATGACATATCGTCCGTCCCTCAGGCCCCTTTCCTCTAACAACTCCACCGTCCTCTTCATCGATTGAAAGGTAGGGGTGATAAGGGCCGACATGGCTACAACCGTACTATCTGTTTCGGCGACCGCATCTGCAATCGCTTCGGGCTCCACATCTACGCCAAGGTCAAAGACGCTGAATCCGCCCACTTTGAAAAGGGTCGCCACAATATCCTTCCCGATATCATGAATATCCCCCTTGGGAGTGGAGATTACCACTGAACCCAAAGCTGAATCCATCTGGTCTTCTATTAACAGCGGTTCTAAGGTGGCCACCACTTTCTTGAATATATTCGCCGACATAATGAGCTCAGATAGAAAATATTCCCCGGAGCTGTACAGTTCCCCCACCTGATCCATACCGGCACGGCAGTCGTTCAGGATCAACAAGGGATCAACGCCATCTTTTGCGGCCTGCTCCACCATCTTCATTACATCACCAAACCGCAGTTTTGCTACGGCCTGCGCAATATTCCCCTCAAGATCGACCTTATCCACCGCTTTCTTCTTCTCGGTCGCAGCTTTCTTCTGAACTTTCCGCCGGCTTTTTTTCCCTCGGTACGTCTTTCCGGTTTCCACCATCGCCCTAAGGTTTTCGGGTCTTGCGTCGATGGGGCATTCACATCCCGTGGTCAGCATGAACCCTCCCCCGTCTCCCACTTCGTCGATCAGCTGTCTGCAATATTCAGCAACCTCTTCCGGTTTTCCGATGGCCAGCAGGGACGCCGGGACATCGCCGCTAATACACATATGCCCCCTCAATATCTCCTTTGCTCTGAAGATGTCAGTAGTACTGTCAAGGTCACAAATGCACTTAGCCTTAGGCAGCTTTTTGAAATAGGGAAGATTCATGCCCCAATCCGTATCAAGATGCAGCCAGGGGGTTATATCTTCGGATACAAAGGCATCTACGTAGCGCTGCAGGAATGTCCATTCAAAGCGCTCAAACACAGGCAGACGATAAAAGAACCCCGAACCTCTCTCCAGGACAATAAAGGCAACCTTCTTGCCATTATTCCTGCAGACCTGAATGGCGTTTGAAATCAGATCATCACATGATGCCTGCATGGCAGCTTCCACCTTGTCCGGGACCTCATAAAGGTCTCGGGTAAATTCGCTTAGGGTTCGACTAAGGGAGAAGGCCATCAGCACCGAGTCAACAGCGACGCCCAAAAAAATGGGCATCCCCCTTTCCTCGCAGATTTTCATATCATCCACATATAGTTTATTGGAGATGCTTTGCATTTGCGTAAACTGCTCCCATGTCTTCCTGCTGATCTTTTCATAATGTTCATCCCAAAAGCCATTCCACCCTAAGGAGATAATCTTATCGTAATCTTCACGGGTAAAGAGGACCTTTTCATCCACCTGGTAGAGGTCATCTTCGGCCAAATGTTTACCCGGTATCAGGTTGCGGACAGGGGCCGCGCACATCTTTCCTGGGAGCATAGAGTAATAATAGTTCGGCTTGCTCCCGTAGTCATATCCAAAGTCCTCAAAGCATCTGATTAAAGCTTCTCGGGCCACGTTATGGTCTTGCCACGCCGCTGCCTGGGTGATTCCATACAACCTGGGAGCGGTTGTCACGAGGATGGGAAAGACCGGATGCCGGTCAACGGTATCGAGGGCGATAGCGGCCTCAAATCTCTCCTCATTTGTCATCCATTCATCAGCCATTTCAAATACCTCCTAAAGCAATTTGACCCTAAATCCGCGCATGGGCAAGATAATTTGAAGACACCATGACAGGCTTCAGTCGAAGAAAAACACAGGACCGGATTAGTGCGGTATCTTATCTTGCCTGTGAGGATTGTGCAACGACATCTTTCATGTTGATGGTCTCGTAAGAAGTCTCCAAAGCTGTCACCCTCGCGAACGAGGGAGTCCATAAGCAACTGATTTACCTGGATTCCCGCGTTCGTGGGAATGAGGAAAATGGGTGTTTCCTGACTTTTTGCGAGTTTGTCAATGTTAGGTGCAAAAAGGGTATTTTAAAGATCAGCCAAACCCGTGGATTTTGTAAAATTACCTTTCAAACGGTTACAGGGTTGAAAAAGGGCATTTTTTACTATAGAAGGTAACTGGTGCCCTTAGATTCCTGTACGATGTGAGTGGCCAAGTCAATCCGCCGAAGCCGGACAAGGTTCTAATTCTCCGCTGCTCTGCGGCGGTCTTGTCCCCCTCAGGCGGGGTAATTCATTATTTAAGCGGGTTTTGAATGGTTATGAAAATACTTGCAATAGTGCCTTCATTCAATGAAGCAGAAAGCATTACCCATGTTATTGAGGCAATAAAAGGAGAAAATCCTCTTATTGATATCCTTGTGGTAAACGACTGCTCAAAGGATGAGACCGGGGCGCTTGCAGACTCGACCGGCCAGGCTTCTGTTGTAAATCTTATAGGCAATCTTGGTATTGGCGGAGCCGTACAGACAGGATTCAAATATGCAGTGCGGAAGGGCTATGATATTGCCTTTCAATTTGACGGAGATGGACAGCATCTTGCCTCTGAGATAAAGATATTGCTGGATCCGATCCTGCACAATGAGGCCGATGTGGTGATCGGGTCAAGGTTCTGCGAGAAACAGAATGGATTCAGATCGACGCCCTTACGCCGCAGAGGGATTAAGGTGTTTGAGATCCTGAATTCGCTGTTGATCAAACAAAGGATCACCGATAATACGTCAGGATTCAGGGCATATTGCAAAAAGGCCATTCACTTCCTTGCAGAAAATTATCCTGACGACTACCCGGAGCCCGAGGCGGTCCTGTTGTTAGGCAAAAATGGTTTCAGGTTAAAAGAGGTTCCTGTATGCATGCAGGAACGTAAGCGGGGAGATTCATCAATCACCGGGATAAAATCAGGGTATTATATGATAAAGGTATTACTGGCGGTTTTGGTGAATGCCATGCGGCCCAGGATAGTGAAACATTAAACAGTTATGTTAAAAAGCATTGATATAAATATTATTCAATATGTCTCAATCCTTGGAAGCCTTGTCTTTATAGGGCTGATAATAATGCTCATCCGCAATAAAAGGATAAAAGAGGAATTTGCCATTTTATGGCTTTTTTTCGGGGGAGTTTTTCTCTTTCTTTCTGTCTGGCGGGGCAGCCTTGAGGTGATTGCCCGGATTCTCGGTATTGCATATGCTCCTGCCGCAATTTTCCTGATACTCATCATTGCAATCATTTCAATATTGATTCATCTTTCGTTAATAACTTCCAAATTAACGGACCAGGCCAAAGTCATGATACAGGAATTGGGTCTCTTGAAAATGGAGATGGATACCATGAAAAAGCAATCAAAGACTGATCCTCCGGAGGATTCCCACACGGAAGGATGACTGACAGGCCCTACAATACGAGAAGCTTTTAAATGCGCGTTTTGCACATTGGCAAGTTTTATCCTCCATTTGCAGGAGGCATGGAAAATTTCATGGGCGACCTGCTTCCTGCCTTAGAGAGGAGAAACATCCAAACGGCTGCTCTTGTCCATGGCCATGAATTCGGCAGAAGGAGGTCTTACAATAACGACGCGGCTGCCAGGATCTATCGTGTGCCGTGCTACGGCAGCTTTTTATATGCCCCGATCAGTCCCGGATTCGCCTTGGCCTTGAGGCGGGAGATACACGCCTTTAGACCAGATATCCTGCACATGCATCTGCCCAACACCTCAGCCTTTCTGGCCATGGCAATTCCTTCTGCCCGCAAGGTCCCATGGGTTATCCAATGGCAGTCTGATATTGTCAATTCGGATATTGACCGACGGCTGGCAGTTGCCTACCGTCTTTACCAGCCCCTGGAATGCCGATTCCTGAAAAAGGCATCTGTCATTATTGCCTCTACGCCGCCATATTTTGAGACAAGCGAGCCCCTTTCTTCCTGGCGTGAGAAGTGCCGCATTATCCCCCTTGGTTTAGACGAAAACAGGCTGAAGATGCCTGGCAGGGATTTGGAGAATTGGGCCGAAGGAGTATGGCAGACCGGCAGGACAAGAATAATTTCTATCGGAAGACTCACATATTATAAGGGACATGAAATTTTGATAAAGGCTGCGGCAGACTTGCCGCAATCGCATATTATTATCGTTGGCGAGGGAGACCGCAAGGAGCATTTACGGGGGCTTATCCGGCAATTAGGGCTTGGAGGACGTGTTGAGCTGACAGGGTTCATGCCGGATGAGAAGCTCCGGGCATTGCTTGCGACATCTGATTTATTCTGTCTGCCGTCAATAGAACGTACCGAGGCATTCGGCCTGGTCCTTTTAGAAGCCATGCGTTATGCAAAGCTGGTGGTGGCCAGTGATGTGCCTGGATCAGGCATGGGCTGGATAGTGCGTCATATGGAAACAGGGCTTCTGGTAAAACCGGAGGCTGTTGATGATTTAGCCCGGGCACTGAAGCTCCTTTGCCAAAGGCCTGGTCTGCGAGCAAGTATGGCCGAGGCAGGAAGAAAACGATTCCATGCAGTCTTCCGCATAGATCAGGTGGCGGATAAGATCTCTTCATTATATCAGGAAGTGCAAGGATTGCATCTAAAGTGAGCTAAAGTTATGGTAACTGCCAGGGGACCATGGGGTCGGGTTCAGGCACTATCTAAGCTTTCCCGCCAAGCGCCATAGGCTTTCCTGATCGTATCTTTCAGTTCCTGGCCCACATCAAACTCTTCAAGCTCGTCAAGGGGCACCAGCAGGACGTCGCTGACGTCCGAAGCGGGAGTGGGTTTCCCTTCCACGAGCCAGCCCCAGTAATCAACAACGACATAATGGTATTGGACCTGGTTTTGATGGTCATGGAAAATCTTGTCAAAGACACCTACCAGACCTCCCACCGCAATCTTGATCGAGAGTTCTTCCCGTAATTCCCGATCCAATGCCTCCAAAATACTTTCGCCCAATTCTACTGCGCCGCCGGGGAGGCTCCACGTGCCCCTGGCCGGTGCCTGTTTTCTGCGGACCAGCAATACTGATTTATCCACAAAAATCACCGCTGAAACCCCCACAATGGGATGTTCCGGATATTCTCTTTTCACAATAAAAATGCCCTCTTAATATCTTGACAAGATGAAATCCGCCCCTTAAACTTAATCCAATTTTGACAAATTCGTAAAAAGTCATAAGTAACCCGTTTTCGTCATTCCCGCATTCGCGGGAGTGACGGCCTTGGAGACTTTTTACGAGGCCATCAATTTTTGTACCGGCAGAATACTGTTTTGATAACGTAACTGTTGAGAAAAGACAACCTGCTACCCAACGGTTTCTCTAACCAAATGACATCGTCAGAAAGGAATAATAATCATGAAAACCATAAAAAAAACCATTGAAGGAAATGAGGCTGCAGCCCATGTGGCTTATGCCATGAGTGATGTTGCCGCTATCTACCCCATAACTCCCTCAAGCAGTATGGGTGAATATGCTGACGAGTGGGCCGCCTATGGCCGGAAAAACATGTTCGGCCAGGCATTGAAGGTGGTAGAGATGCAGTCCGAGGCAGGAGCGGCCGGCGCGGTTCATGGTGCCCTCTCCGGTGGGGCGCTTGCAACCACCTTTACGGCATCCCAGGGTCTGTTGCTGATGATCCCAAATATGTACAAGATAGCCGGGGAGCTGATGCCGGTGGTCTTTCACGTCTCTGCTCGTACCATTGCGACCCATGCCCTTTCTATTTTTGGAGATCACGGGGATGTCAATGCGGTGCGGGAGACAGGATTTTCTCTGCTGGCATCGGCCTCTGTCCAGGAGGTTATGGATCTGGCGCTCGTCGCCCATCTTGCCAGTATTCGAACCAGTTTGCCCTTTTTACACTTTTTCGACGGGTTCAGGACCTCCATGGAAATTCAAAAGATCGAGTTAATAGACTACGATGATATGGCTACGCTTGTGGACTGGGAAGCCATAGACGAGTTCAGAGGGAGGGCCATGAATCCCGAGTACCCGCAACTGCGGGGGACTTCCCAGAATCCCGATATCTTTTTCCAGAACCGTGAGGCCTCTAATCCCTTTTTTGAACCCATAGCAACTGTGGTGCAGGAAGAAATGGACAAGGTGGGGGAGCTCACGGGCCGAAGATACAAGCTTTTCGATTATGCCGGAGATCCGGAGGCAGACCGGGTTATCGTATCCATGGCCTCCAGTTGCGACACCATTGAGGAGACCTTGAACTACCTTAACGGTATTGGTGAGAGGGTGGGTCTGATCAAGGTGCGTCTCTACCAGCCCTTTTCCAGGGACGATTTTTTGAGGGCCATCCCTTCCACCGCCAGGAAGATAGCAGTTTTAGAAAGGACAAAGTCCCCTGGAGCGTTGGGGGAGCCTCTTTACAGAGATATATGTACAGTCCTACAGGAAAGGGGTGAGGCCTTACAGATTACTGGTGGCAGATATGGGCTCGGGAGCAAGGATTTTACTCCTAAAATGGTAAAGGCCACCTTTGATAATCTGCGATCAAGGGCACCTAAAAACCACTTCACGGTGGGCATAGAAGATGACGTGACCCATACCTCTCTTGAGATGGGAGATGAGATTGATCCTACACCCGAAGGAACAGTACGGTGCAAATTCTGGGGCCTCGGGGCTGACGGCACAGTGGGGGCCAATAAGAATGCCATCAAGATTATCGGGGAAAACACGGATATGTTTGCTCAGGCCTATTTCGCCTATGACGCCAAAAAATCGGGGGGGATCACCATATCCCATCTACGGTTTTCGCCTCACAGAATTCAGGCCCCTTACCTTCTTGAAAAGTCAGATTTTGTTGCGTGTCATAATCCCTCATTCGTACATGAGTATGAGATTTTAGAGGGAATCAGGGAGGGAGGCTCTTTTCTCCTCAACTCGCCGTGGAACGCCAAAGAGATGGCCCGAAAACTCCCTGATCGTTTAAAGCGCACCATTGCCCAGAAGAAGCTGAACTTCTATAATATTGATGCGGTGAAGATCGCCGCCGGATTGGGCTTAGGGGCTCGCATCAATATGATAATGCAGGCGGCCTTCTTCAAGATCGCCGATGTAATACCACCTGAAAAGGCTTTGACTTACATGAAAGAAGCCATAAAAGAGACCTATGGGAAAAAGGGTGAGAAGGTGGTCCAAATGAACGTCGATGCGGTGGATAAGGCCGCAGGTTTGCTGAAGAAGATTCAGGTTCCCAAAGGCTGGGCCAAGGCCGGGCATGAGGCCTACATTGACAAGGATGAGCCCGAGTTTGTAAAGGATGTCATGCGTCCCATGTTGGCCCAGCAGGGAGACAAGCTGCCGGTCAGCGCCATGCCACCTGACGGGATCTTTCCTACAGCCACAACCCGCTATGAAAAGAGGGGTATTGCCATAAATACCCCGGAGTGGCAACCCGAGGAATGCATCCAGTGCAACCAGTGTGCCTTTGTCTGCCCTCATGCGGTTATCAGACCGGTTCTGGTTCGGGAAGATGCGCTTGTAAGTGCCCCGAAGAAATTCATCACAATGGAGGCCAAAGGAAAGGAGCTGAAGGGATTGCGGTTCCGAATCCAGGTCAGCACCCTTGACTGCACCGGATGCGGTAACTGCGCGCAGGTCTGCCCTGCAAAGAAAAAAGCCCTTATCATGAAGCCTCTCGACACACAGACGGGGGTACAGGTTCCCAATCATCTCTTTTCAACAAAGCTTCCCATATTAGACGACCTGATGCCTGCTACAACGGTGAAGGGGAGTCAGTTTTGTCAGCCTCTGTTTGAATTTTCAGGCGCCTGCCCCGGTTGCGGTGAAACGCCATATATCAAGCTCGTTACGCAGCTCTTTGGCGACCGGATGATGATTGCCAATGCCACAGGATGTTCCTCTATCTATGGCGGGTCAGCGCCGGTCTGCCCTTACACAGTGAATGAAGAGGGACATGGCCCGGCATGGGCCAACTCCCTGTTCGAAGATAATGCCGAGTATGGATTCGGTATGGAGTTAGCGGTGAACCAGCGACGTGAGAAACTGGCCGATCTTGTCCGCGAGGTACTGGAGGCTGATCTCTCGGTAGAACTTAAAGAGGCCCTGAACGACTGGCTTGAAAACATGGATGACGGGGATAAATCAAAGGAGTTCGGTAGCCAGATTGTCGATCTGATCGAGTTGGGGATTATGAATCCGGATGCCCGGTTGAACCCGTTACTCTTGGAGATATTGAACAGAAGCGACTACTTCACCAAGAAATCGATCTGGATTATCGGTGGGGATGGATGGGCCTATGATATCGGTTTCGGGGGATTAGATCATGTGATCGCCTCTGGCCACGATGTAAACATCCTGGTGTTAGACACCGAGGTCTATTCCAACACCGGCGGGCAGTCTTCCAAAGCAACACCCACTGGAGCGGTTGCAAAATTCGCGGCAAGCGGAAAACCGACCCGGAAAAAGGACCTGGGCATGATGGCCATGAGCTATGGATATGTTTATGTGGCATCTGTTGCCATGGGGTCCAACAAGAACCAGTTTCTCAAGGCCGTCAGGGAAGCAGAGAGCTATCGCGGGCCTTCCATTATCATTGCCTATTCGCCCTGTATCAATCACGGTATCAACATGGGCCTGACCCAGGAGGAGGAGAAAAGGGCTGTTGAGGCAGGTTATTGGCTTCTCTACCGGTACAACCCGATGCTGAAGGAAGAGGGCAAAAACCCGCTTGTCCTCGATTCCAAAGAACCAAAGGCCGATCTTAAGGAATTCCTGATGGGCGAAGTGCGTTATTCAAGCCTGACCAGGAGTTTTCCGGAAAACGCGGAAACACTCTTTCAAAAAGCCGCAGAGGATGGGAAAGAAAGGTACGCCTTCTACAAAAAGATGGCAGAACCATGGGAGTGATTTTCTGATTTATTTGAATGATGTTTTTCAAAAAAAGCCCCTGGATCAGGGGCTTTTTCTTTGTCTAAACGATCGGAAATGGATCCGGGCTTTTAAAATCAGGTAAGAAGGGAGAATCTGCCTGGCGTTTACCCGTGTCTCTGTCGGGAAACTGGACAAAAAGATGTTCAAAACCAAGCTCCTTTGCGTGGGAGTAGACCTTGTCAAACTCCTCTTCCGAGACGGGTCGATTTAAATCGTCATCCTCTTGATTAACAACGGGATGATATTGGGACATCAGGCTTAAAGGTAGATCAGCACCAAACTCAACGAAAAGAGTGGTCAGGGCATTGATGGAATTCGCAACCTTTCCGGGTAGAACCAGGTGTCTGATTAGAACCCCTCTTGTGGCAAGGGGAACGCCAGTCAGGAGTGAATCTAAGAAGCCCTTTTGGTTTACCATTTCTGCGATGGCCTCGAGCGCTATCTGGGGATAATTCCTGCATTTGGAGAGCACTGCGGCTAATGATGGGTCGGAATACTTGAAATCGGGAAGATAGATGTCAACATAATCTCTGGCCGATTTCAATGCCTCCACCGACTGGTATCCGGAGAGGTTATAGACCATTGGAAGATCAAAGCCTTCCCGGCGCAGAAGAGACACAAAGTGAAAGATATGGGGAAAGAAATGATCCGGAGTCACGAAATTGATGTTATGGACATGACGGTGCTCAATCATATACGCGATCTTTGCGCCCAGCTCTTCCAAGCTCGTGCCTGTGCCGAGGCCGCAATGTGAAATCTGATGATTCTGGCAATAGGAACATCTCAGCGAACATCCTGTGAAAAAGATGGTCCCCGAACCATTCTTGCCGGAGATGGGTGGCTCTTCGCCAAAATGAGGGCCTACGTGGGCAATCCTGAGTTGATGCGTTTCACCGCAATGACCGACCTTTCCATCAGCGCTATCGGTAACCCGGTTGATCCTGCATTGGCGCGGGCAGAGAACGCAACTCTTATAAGATTCTATCAAATCCATCCTGACCGCTAACTGTTAATCAAGACAAGGGGAAGTAACTGTGAAGGCGCAGGTTTTTGTGTAATATACTTAACGATGGCGGAGAGAAAGGTTTGAAAGAGAGGATTCTGTAGGGAACTGCGGTAGGCTGCAAGCCTGTAATTTTATGCATACATGATCTTCTTGTCAGGTTGTTCTCTACAAGTTCAAACAGGATGACTGCCATGACCTGTCAAACTTTTAAGCCTTGTCGGATGCAGCCAGTTATCGTTTGAGCTTCTCTTCCTGGATTGGAACTCACTTTTTTTCTTTCTTTAAGTGGCAACCCCCACATTTTCTATAAGCGCCGGTTTTCTTCTTCTTTTTCGCCAATTCCTTATGACACCCCTTGCATTGATAGTGAAAAGCCTTCTGAAGCATGATCTTATTAGGTTCCTTTTTCTTTGGGTCGTGGCACTGACTGCACTGCTTCGTCTCTCCCCACGGAACCCAGACATTCTCACCGTCTTTGTAGACGTGGTGACAATCCCAGCAGAAAAGTCTGTATTCGTACGCATGCCTTTTATGGGGGAATTCGACCGGTCCTTTTCGATCCTTTTTATACGCTGGGTTATTCAGCAAGATCAGATTGAGATTTCCTGGGCTTTCTTTTGTTACTCTATCACCGGATGAAATTCTCGCAACCTTAGTCGTTTTAGCTTCAACCGTCGCTATGTGCCACCCGGTAAAGAGCAGAACGGTCAATACCGATAAAAATAACACGTTCCAAAATGCTTTCAAACCCATTGCTACCTCCTCATTATGGTTTGTGAGCTGCATTATGAAATCCTTATAGCTGGTTTGGAAGTGTTTTTCAAGTATACGGCCAATTTACTCTATCAGATAAAAAAGCCGGAACTTTTTTGTTCAGTGAAATAGAGGCGCTAATGTAAAGATCCGGGCACATCGCCCGTTTTGGTTATCTCGTGCTCATCCGTAAATGCGTATTTTTCATTTCATCGGAGGGATGTTAGAGAACTTTGGCCGTTATCTGTATCACGCAGCAAGTTCCTTGACCCGCATACGTGTATTCTTTATACTAACGCACCAGATGGACCTGATGTTTTCGCGTAAAACACTCAGAGCATAATATCATGCAAAGCTATCAAAAAAGAACAAGCGCTAAATATTGTCCGGGAACAGTGAGGCGAGGGCATGTATTGAAGCCTGGGGCGAGGGCGGGGGATATGTCCTGACACTGGGATGCGATTATCCAAAGAATGTCCCTTTTGAGAATGCCATGGCCCTGATGTCATTAAAGGAGAATTTGGGCTGATCAGATTTTTGTGCTGAAGGGAGGGAACAAAAGCAGGAATACGAGTAGGTTGTACATCATAGTACGTTACGTCCAGATCCGTAAGCATTTTTGGCGAACAACTCCATGTGGATCCCATTTTTCCGAGCTTTGTTTCCGTGGTAAATAGTTTCCCTTATTATGAATGATCTTTTTTATTGACAATGAAATAAGTATATATATCATGATGACATGACATCGATTAACCGAGAAAGCCTACTGCCCCTTTATCACCAGGTTGAAGAGTCTATCCGCCAAGAGATCGCTAATAGAATCTATCTTCCAGGCCAGTCCATCCCAACAGAGCTTGAGCTTCAAGAAAAATTCAATGTTTCCAGGGAGACTGTTCGAAAAGCGGTGAATAATCTCGTTGTGGCAGGTTTGGTAGAGAAAAGAAAGGGGGTGGGGACTTTTGTTACCCATCCTAAAATCATCCACAGAATTGGCCATATTTACGGTTCCTACGAGGAAATCGTGGCTCGAGGCATGATTCCCAGCACCACCTTTATTGAAAAGAAAGAAATTAGGCCCGCTGAGCCCATGCGCCAAGAGATGGCATTAGAAAAGGGGGCTACCGTTATCAAGGTCAAAAGGGTGAGATTTGTCAATGAGGAACCGGTCGCGATCTTGAGCAGTTATCTGCCCAAGGATTTGGTCCCGGACTTGGCCCGGGTTAAGTTCAGAAGCAACTCCCTATATAAGACCCTGGAAGGGATCTATCATTTAACATTGAGTGAGGGTGATGAAAGCATAGAAGCGGGGTCCATTAGGGGCAAGGATGCGAATTGGCTCCAAATCAGAAGGGGGGCCCCTATCCTGGTGGTTAGAAGATTGACCTACCTGGATAATTCCCGAGTGATTGAAAAACTGACAGCCCTTTATAGAAGCGACAAGTTTAAGTATCAGGTAAAACTCAAGGGTAGGCCCGAACATCGCCCGCTGTAAACGACAAGATTCTTGTTCTATGCCTTTACAATTCCATTGAAAGGCAAGTTTCTCCAAAGTGACATCTGCCTCGGCGTATGCGTTTTTTTCCGAAAATAACCCCCTTCCTATCCCATTTGAAATCTTGAACAACCTCAGCCTGCATGAAATTGTCATCATTGGAGATGTTTCTGATGATTATTCTTTAGAAAAAAATCCCCTTTCCAATATCATGTCATCATGATCTCTTGTTACACTGAGATTCTGTTTTATAGGATTTCAGGTCCGGACAAACTCTTCCCTAACCGTAGTTTCCCTAAATGAAATATTAAACATATCACATTGTAATTATTATTTATTTTAGACTATAAAAAATTTTATTTCATTTTTTTGAAAAAAAAGCTTGACAATGTTTTTCATCAGGATATCATGACATCATGATTAAGATTGATAGGCACAGTTTACTCCCACTTTATCATCAGGTCGAAGAGAACCTCCGAAGGGATATCGCCAATAGGATTTATCGACCGGATCAACCCATCCCCACCGAGATTGCACTTCAGAAAAAATATGACGTATCAAGAGAAACGGTTCGAAGAGCGGTCAATAATCTTGTGTTGGCAGGATTGGTGGAGAAAAGAAAGGGTGTAGGAACTTTTATCACCCGTAAGCGGCAGAATGTCATTAGATGAATCAAAATTTTGGGGATTAATTAAGACACTATCAATGACAATTTTTTAGGATAAATTGATATGCAAATGGAGGAGTTAGTTAAGGCCGTAATTGAAGGAAATGCACTCGTCGTGAGTCGTCTTGTTGTTCAAGGATTGGATGAAGGCTTGGAAGCAACGACAATTCTTTCAGAAGGACTGACACCCGGCATGTCAACAGTTGGTGATCTTTTCCACCGGGGTGAATATTTTCTGCCCGAGATGCTCTTTTCGGCGAAAGCCATGGCTGGTGGTCTGAAACACCTCGAGGCCATTTTTTCCGCAAGCGACTCAAATTCTCTCGCCACTGTTGTGATTGGGACCGTCAAGGGTGACCTCCATGATATTGGAAAAAACATTGTCGGCATGATTATGAAGGGCGCCGGATTTAATGTAGTTGATTTAGGTATTGATGTGCCGGCTGAACGTTTTGTAGAAGTCGTTTCTGAAAAAAACGCTGATATTCTTGCCCTGTCTGCACTTCTGTCAACGACGATGCCTTCAATGCGGGACACCATCGGAGTCGTAGCGAAATCCGGTATCAGAGATCGAGTCAAGATTTTAGTTGGAGGGGCACCCGTCACTTCTAAATTTGCTGGAGAAATTGGTGCTGACGGATATGCCGAAGATGCTCCGGGCGCGGTAACCAAGGCTAAAAAGCTGTTAGAGCTACCTTAATAAACTCTTGTTAAGGAAAGAGATATGAATAAGAGCAAGAGATCGATGACTCGGCGGGAAAGGGTAGTTGCGGCTTTAGACCACAAAGAGCCGGATCGTGTACCCTTGAGTATGTCCATTACCATTAACGCATATAACAACCTAAAGCACTATCTTGGAATCGATTTAGAAGAAGATCTAAACCCGGGCCGTTGGACAGAGGTGCCCATACACCCCTTGGTGGCTGAAAAGTTTGGGCTGGATGTCATATGGCTGCCTACCGGAAAGGCACATAAAAAGCCAAAGCAATCTGATGATCCGAACAAATGGTATGATGGATGGGGTGTAGAATGGACAAAAATACCTTTAACTGGCGGAGGATATTATAACGAAATGACCTGCGCTCCGTTGAAGGATGCTACTGTCCAGGATTTGGAAGATGTTGACTGGCCGGACCCTTTTGATCCGGGTATCACGGAGGGTGTAAGAGAGTATTACAAACATATCCACAATGACACTGAATTTGCAATTTTAACTAAATTTGGCGGCGCTGTATTTGAACAAGCCTGGTATTTGCGGGGTATGGAAACATTTTTATTAGACATGGTAGAAAACCCGGAATTTGTTGAGGCACTATTGACAAAAATCGCCAAGATCCAGATGGGCTTTGACGAGGTACTGATAGCGGCCGCAGGTGAGTATGTCGATATTCTGCGTCTCAGTGGGGAAGACATGGGAACCCAGGAAAATCCTATCATCTCTCTTCCGATGTTTCGACGCATGGTCAGGCCTCATTTAGAAAGGTTGTGGGCTTATGCCAAAGAGAATCTGCTCGAAAAGAACTCGAATGCCAAAATAATGCTGCACTCCTGCGGGGCTGTGAGTTCGTTCCTTCCGGACTGGATCGACATGAAGCTGGATGTTTTGGATCCTATCCAGCCAAGGGCTAAGGGTATGGATCCTTTTGAATTAAACGCCGCATTTGGCGACAAATTGACCTTTCACGGAGGCATTGATGCCCAGTATGTGCTGCCCTTCGGTACAATAGAAGAGGTTCGCGAGCATACCAAGAAATACATCAAAGCCTTAGCTCCTGGAGGTGGATATATCTGTGCGCCGGTCCATAATGTTCAAGGAGATGTCCCTCCTGAAAACCTGGTTGCCATGCGAGATGCCGTCGAGGAGTTTGGTTACTATCCGATCAATTTATAGCGTATGAAACAACAAAGGAATTTACGAGAGGAGGTCTGCAATGTGCTTAAGCAGCAAGTTGTGACCATTGACTAGGATAGTAACGGCACAGGAGTATCGGTTGTTAATTAAGGATCTCAGACTTCTATGCGCATCTTTGTTTGTAATATTTTTTATAATAACCTTGGCGGTTGCGGTTAGGCGGCCAGCCTGAATACAGGTGCTAATGTTGTATGAAACTACCTGAGATGACATCGGGAAATTGGTTTTTCTGGGGAGTGTTGACATTTATCGGCATTATTTTCTTGTGGCTCGGGCTCCTGGAGCAATTTCTTCCCCTATGGCCGGGGGCAGTAATCGGATTTATTGTTTTCCTTCTCTTATTTATATACGGCCCTCGGGTGAGGGAAGAGGAGGAGCAATAGCCATGGCACAGGTAAGGCTTGAGAATGTGAGCAAGCTGTATGGAAGAAAGAGGGCCGTGAGCAATGTGAGCTTTGGCTGCGAGGAGGGAGAGTTCTTCTCTATCATTGGTCCTGCAGGGGCAGGAAAGACGACAATCCTCAAGATGCTGGCCGGCATAGAGAAGGTGACCTCAGGCACCATATACTTCGATGATCGTCCGGTCAATGAGCTCTCTCCCGAGGACAGGGATGTGGCCATGGCCTTTGAGACCTACAATCTCTACCCCCACTTCTCCGTGTATGACAACATCGCCTTCCCCCTGCGGGCACCCAGGAGACACGAGCGCCTCTCGCCCCACCAGGAGAGGGAGCGGGTTGGGGAAATTGCCGCCTTTCTGGGCATCACCCCATTGCTGGACAGGAGGCCCATCCAGCTCAGCGGGGGTGAAAAGCAACGGGTGGCCCTGGCACGGGTAATGGTACGAAGGCCCCAACTCTACCTGCTTGACGAGCCTATTGCCCACCTTGATGCGAGGTTGAAATTCTCAACCCAGGCCCTCCTGAAGCAGCTCTCCGGCCAGCTCGGAACTACCATTGTCTATGTCACTCACGACTACCGAGAGGCCCTGGAGTTGTCTGATCGGGTCGCGGCCTTGCGAGGGGGGCGCATTGAGCAAATCGGCACACCCGAGGAGATCTACCATACCCCCTCAAGCGATTTCGTCGCACGATTTATCGGGGACCCCCCCATGAATCTCACAGACGGCGAGCTCGTGACCACAGATGGCGAGACGCTGTTTCGCGCCGGGGATGATTTTACCATCCAGATTGGGGATGCACTTAGGCAGGCGGCTGAAAAGGTGGCACACCAAGAAGCTGGCAGGCGCACGCTTCGCCTCGGCATCAGGTCTTCCCACATCAAGGTGTCAAGAGAGAGGATATCAGAGCACTCCTTTCAGCTCCCCATCTACGCAATTACACGCAACCCCCAGGGCTCCATGTGCACATTTGAGCTAAAGGACAGCTTTCTGCAGGCAAACATCGAGGAGGGGCTTCGCTATGACATGTCTGAGAGGGTTTGGCTTGACTTCAACCAGAAGCACATCATGTTCTTTGAGAAGAGCATAGAGATATCCAAACGATAGGAGGATGGCGCGTGAGTGAGGTAACCATTAACCACGTTTATAAGAGATATGAGGGCAATGTAGAGGCCGTCAAAGACGTCAGTTTCACCTGTGAGGACGGGGAGTTGCTCGCCATTCTGGGTCCCTCTGGAAGTGGAAAGAGCAGCATGCTCCGGATGATCGCGGGCCTTGAGGACATTACCCAGGGCGAGATCTTGTTTGACGGCAAGCTGGTCAATGCGCTCACCCCCAGTGAGAGGAACATTGCCCTGTCCTTTGAATCCTATGCCCTGTATCCCCTTATGAGCGTGTATGAGAATATCGCCTTCCCCCTGCAGGCACAAGGACTGGGCAAGGCTGAGGTGGAGAAAAAGGTCACCTTTATTGCCAAGGAGCTTGACCTGGCCGATATCCTCAAGAAGAAGCCCTTCTCCTTGAGCGGTGGCCACCAGCAGAGGGTATCCCTCGCCCGGGCCCTCGTGCGAGAGCCAAACGTCACCCTCCTTGATGAGCCTATCTCCCATATGGATCAGCAGGTACGTGCTGAGATGAGGGCACGAATCCGCAAGCTCCATGACGAGCTCAATCTCACCACCATCTATGTCACCCATGATCAGGCCGAGGCGGTGTCTCTCTGCGATCGCCTGGCAGTGCTCAACTTCGGCGAGCTCCAGCAGTTCGGCACGGTGGATGAGATCTGGAATCAGTCGGCAAACAGGTTTGTGGCCACCTTTGTGGGTGAGCCGCAGATGAACTTTATCGCTGCCACCATGGAAACCCCCCAGGAGGTTTCCATCCCTACCAGTGAAGGGAAGATCACCTTTCCATACAGCAGGAAGGTTGACCAGAGCTATGTGGGCTCGGAAATCACCATTGGGGTCCGCCCCCACCAGATCACCCTCTCTCTGAGCAGCACACATGAGGGGGCCATTGGCGGCGTGGTGAAGCTTATTCAATTCCGGGGGGAGAGTACAATCTTGACAGTGACACTTGAAGACCTCCACCACACTGAAGTCAAGGTGGTAGTGTCCGGGGAGAGGCTGGGTAAGGCAGGAGACGGTGTGTGGCTGGGCTTCAGCCCAGAGATTATCCACCTCTTCGACAAGGAGATCACCATTTCCCATGAAACGTAGCGGTAGACAACCCTGGACGAGAGGGTTTTTTGGAAGGCCAGAAATAAAGACTCGGGAGGGAGGTGAGCGAAAAAAGAGGTGCTCTGCTCGAATAACAATAAAACAATAAAGCACTAAAGGAGGCAATCATGAGAAAGACAAAGAGCGTGTTTCAAGGATTAATGCTGCTTGCCCTGGCAGGCCTGCTGGTGGTTACATTGACGGGCATGGCCTCGGCGGCAAAGAATTTTAGCCTCGATGATATCCCGAAGATAAAAAATCGGAGCCCACTCCATACCGCTACGCTGGGGTGGCAATCCGAGTGGACCGTGCCTGTGATGAAAAGGTTTTCGGAACATACGGGGATTCCATTGACCACCGAGCTACACACTAACGAGATGACATACGCCAAACTAAACGTGGAGCTCATATTAGGAACTGGAGCCTATGATGTGATTCCTGTGGAAGCCGCTTGGACGGTTGAGTGGTCTCCCTATCTTTGGGATATCTATGAACTGGCTGATAAGTTTGACCCTGAGGGAAGGGCTGGCCTGGTTGCTGATGTCAATCAGAATTATTCAGCTATTATACGCGAAATTTCCGATACAACCGGGAAGGTAGTTGGCGTCCCGTTTTGCACATATCAGGATCTCTTGTGGTTTCGCCAGGATGTATTTGATGACCCTACCGAGAAGGAAAACTTCAAAAAAAAATATGGCTATGAGCTAAAACCACCTACCACATGGAAAGAGATTTATAACCAAGGTGAGTTTTTTACCAGGAAGAAGGGTGAGCTGTTGAAGGGTAAGCCTCTCGAGTGGGACCTTTACGGTCTGAATGTAGAGGGCAAGACTGAGATAAATGATGACATCAGCGCCGAGATCTGGGGACGCGGTGGGAATTGGTTTGACATAATCAGGGACAAGCAAGGTAAACCTATTGAGTTTGTAATAACCAAGGAGAATAAAAAGGTAATCATGGAGGCTCTCGCCAGTACGAAAAAGCAACTCCAATGGGCTTCGCCCATAGCTCTAACCTCTTACTGGGCTGACCTCACCCCGCTGTGGAATCAAGGAAGGGTCATTATTTGGCCTCACGGATACTCAGTTATAGCGAGCTGGGGGTCAGAGGTTGAGGACAATGTCCCTGGCGCCAAGATGGGTCTTTCCGCAGGTCTTGGTACGGCCCTTTATCCCGGTCATTACCCCCCAGCTGTTCCCAAGGGCAGCAAAAATCCCGAAGCAGCCTACTGGCTGATGAGGTATTTCGCCAGCTATGAAGTCCAAAAGGAGTTATTTGAGAAGAAGTGCCCGATCACAAGAAAGGACATTCTCCGTGACCCTAAATATCAAACCGCCAAATGGGCTAATTTTGTTGGGCCATACGCAAAGGCTATGGACGACGTACTTACCAACCATCAGACAGCTGAGGTGGTTAATGACTACATCTGGTTCAACACCGCTGCCGGGGGTAAGATGTATGAGATGACGATAGTTGAGTGCCATGACGCTATGACTGGTCGTAAAACGGTAGAAAAGACTGCAAATGACATACTCAAGCAGATGATGGCGATGCAGATAAAATATGGAAAAATACCAATACGGTCCGAGATCGAGTTTAAATAGCTTGTAGGGTACCCCTGAAGAGTGGAATACCATATCTCCGGGGGTGCCCTCTTATTTCAGACCAACGCAAGGAGCATCTCTTGAAGACAAAGAGGTAATTTGAATGCCAGCTAATACTGATGAAGCTGTCTATGGAATCCAGGAAAAAAGAACACTCTGGGGAGTCCTGACCAGCGAGAAGTACTTTAAATGGACCTTACTAATTCCACTCTTAACTGTGCTATCAGTATTTATGTTATATCCCCTATTTTACTGCTTATTTTACTCCACCCAGGACTGGACCCTCGTCGGGAAAAGTGTTTTTGTCGGATTGGACAACTATCGAACCGTTTTACGCGACCCAGCCTTTTGGCTCTCTCTACGTAATACCTTTCAAATTATGGTGATGTGTCTAGCTGGTGAATTAGGCCTGGGCATGGGGATTGCCCTTATGCTTAACCGGAAATTTAGAGGGCAAGACACAGTACGAGGACTTTGCCTCCTCCCCCTTCTAGCGTCACCACTGGCTATGTCACTGACATGGAACCTCCTGCTTCACTATGATGTTGGTATGGTAAATCAAGCTTTGTCGGCGATTTGGCTTCCCAAGATTAATTTTTTTTCTTTAGGAATGGGGAGATATACTATTGCCCTTATTACCATCTGGCAATGGTTTCCTTTCTCTGTCTTTGTCTTGCTTGCCGGTTTGAAGGGACTGCCCAGAAATGCCTTTGAAGCAGCCAAGGTTGACGGCGCCTCGGCTTGGTTTACCTTTCGCAGGTTAACCCTGCCTATGCTATCGCCACTTATAATGATTGTCGTTTTGCTCAGGACAATGTGGTTGATAAGGCTATTTGACCCAATCTATGGGACTCTGCGTCAAACTCGCGAAGCTGAGACGCTAGATTATTTCGTATTTCGAATTGCATTTAGCTACTTTGATATAGGGCTTGGCTCGACGCTGGCAGTGGTTTCTCTGTTTCTGACTATTATCATCTGTGCCGTGCTGTTCCGACGGTTGATGCTGGCTCTGGAAGCAGCCAGATGAATCTAATTGGGGGGAAAGAATGACACGAAAGGTATTGTTCTGGTTAGGGATTACCATCATTTTGTTTGCAGTTCTCACACCATTCTTATGGATATATTTGACCATGTTCAAGTCACATGGCGATATTTACGTAATGGGTCTATCAAAATTCTTCGTTTTTGAACCTACTCTTGCAAACTTTAAGCGCGTATTTACGTCCACAACATTTCTCCTGGAAATAAGGAATACCGCCATAATATGTGTTGCCAGCACTGCCCTGGTGATGGCTTTCTCGCTACCTGCTGCTTACAGCTTTGCCCGATGGAACACCGGTGGCGGGCATCTACTTTTCATCACTATTTCCACCAGGATGTTCCCTCCCGCACTAGCTGCTATACCTTTCTACATTGTTTTTAGCAAGTTAGGACTCGTGGATACCCACATCGGGCTAACTCTACTGTTTTTATACTTTAATATGTCGTTTGCCACCTTTCTATTATTTGGCTTTTTCAGGGAGATTCCGGTGGAGCTGGAACAGGCGGCTAGGGTGGATGGCTATGGAGGGTTTGGAATTTTTTGGAAGATTATATTCCCATTGATTAAACCGGGAGCGGCAATTACCGCCGTATTTTGTCTGGTATGGGCATGGAATGAGTTCTTCTTTGCCTCTCTGTTTACCAGGATAAACGCCAGGGTAGTTTCCTTGGGAATGCCAATATGGCATGGGGGGGGTACGGGCGTTGAGTGGGGACCTATGATGGTGGTATTCGGTCTTTCCCTGTTACCAACCTTACTTGCTGCCTGGTTCATGCAGCGATATATTGTCCAAGGACTGACCTTTGGAGCAGTGAAAGGATAGGTATATGCCCTTAAGACTCCCAAGAAGGCTGGAAACCGCGGCAAGAATGACTTTCGTGATGCCCGGGATCTGGCTCAAAATTATGCTGCCGGCATGCTGAGTATTGTCCACCCCCCAGCGAAGAAGAGGAGGCTGTGCGCAACCTGGTTCGCTGCCGTACATCATTCAAAGATGATGAGAAGAGGATCAAATACAAAATCAACTCCCTCCTTCTCGCTCAAGGGCTTCAGTGGCCGAAGAGCAAGTGGACCTTTGCCCACCGAAAATGGCTGAAAGAAATACACAACTGCCCAGTCCTTACCTGCAACAGGTTCTTGAAGAGCACCTGGGGCATTTTCATTACATACAGACCCGTATTGCTCACCTTGACGCGCAAATTGAGGAGATTGCCTGCTCGGAGATCTATGCTCCCAGCGTGAAAAAACTTCGCGCCTTCAAGGGCATCGGAACCCTGGCGGCGATGATTCTCATATCAGAAATCACGGACTTTCGAAGATTTGCAACCCCCAGGGCCTTGATGGCCTTTCTTGGACTGATTCCATCAGAGAACTCCTCGGGTGATAAGCGGGTCGATGGAGGCATTACCAAGGCCGGGAACTGGCGATGCCGACCCAATTGATAGAATCCGTCCAGCATTATGTGAGAACCCCACATATCTCGATGCAGATGAAAAACGATCTGAGTCAAGTTGATGCCTCGACAGCCAATAGCGCTATAAAATGTCTGAAGCGTCTGCATAAACGGTACTGGGCCTTGACGATGAAAGGTAAGATACGGCCCGTTGCCATTACGGCTATCGCCAGGGAATTTATAGGTTTCATTTGGGCGGTGATGCAACCACAACCCCTTGCCGTCTGATGAGGCCTTCATGGTTAATGTCACCCTGATTTTCCATAAAAATCCTTTTTATGAAAAATCAGAGTCGTAAAAGAAACAAAGTCAAAATTTAAGCAAAGGGAGCTTGGGGCACGTCAGGAGACACTCGGGGACACTATGTGAAAAGCACCGTTTTACTCACGATATTTAGATCGAGGGATCTCCGGACGGATTAAAGAATACTGTTGGTAACCAACCCACGAATGGCAGTTTGATTCACCGTCGAAGAAGCCCCAAGCCCTTTCCGCTTAAATATAAAGGTTAACGGGTAAATCATGCGATCAGGATAAAAAAGGATGAATATCAATTCATAAAAGTAATATCAAGGAGGCTAAAGATGAAAATTAGATTGTTGGATTAAAGCTATAATGAGGTATTACGTTCAGGCCAAAACCATAATGACAAAAAAGAGTTGCAAACTTCAAGAAGCCTTTCTTTGGTAAAGCTTATGAGTGCGAGGAGGTAAAGGTGAAAAAATACATAGTAGCTGCCGACTGCGGTACAACGGGTTCAAAGGCAGTGGTTTATGACATTTCCGGCAAGCCGGTAGCCTCCGGCTATCGAGAATGTGGCCTGGAATTCCCCCAACCGGGGTGGGTGGATCAAGATTCTCAAATGCTTTTTGATACCTTGCTGGCAATCATCAGCCAGGCAACCCAAACGGCGAATATTCCAGCTCAAGACGTTGTAGCGATTTGTCTTTCTACACAGAGATGTACGATGATTCCTGTGGACAAAGCCGGCAACCCGCTGCGAAAGGCAATCACATGGCAGGATAACCGAACCGATCAGCAATGTGAGGCTATTCGCCAGCGTATTGGTGCAGACGCGTTTTATGATGCCACCGGATTACCCATTGCCAATGTTTGGACATTGCCCAAAATAATGTGGATACAGGAAAACGAGCCGGATTTGTATAAAAAGGCATATAAGTTTGTCAACGTGCAGGCCTATTTAAATCGTTTATTGGGCGCAGAAGGTTTTTATGACGATTTTTCCAATGCCTCTTTGCATGGTTTAATGTCATTGACCAAAATGGAATGGATTGATGATTTTGTGCAAGCCACAGATATTGACGGCGACAAGCTCCCTCAGCTTGTTGGATCGGGTCGTGAAATTGGTACATTGAACAAAGCGGTTGCTGATAAGTTGGGATTGCTTGCAGGTACTCCTATTGTTTCGGGTGGGGGCGATCAACAATGCGCTGCGGTGGGTTCAAATGTGATTGAAGAAGGAGATTGCGAAGTCACCTTGGGTACTGCGGGGGTTACCATTTGTTCTTTGGATGAACCGCGTTTAGATCCAGAGCGTACTATCCCTTGTCTGGTACATGCAGTTGATCAAAAATGGACTTGTGAGGGATTGCAAAACGCAGCCGGCGCCTCCTTAAAGTGGTTGAGAAACTTGCTACAGGAAAGTCAACCTGGAGCCAATATTGACTACGATTACATGACGAATCTGGCAGCCGAATCATCTGTGGGGGCAAATGGTATAACATTCTTGCCGTATCTTGCCGGTGCAGCTGCTCCTTTATGGGATAGTTCGGCTCGAGGTATGTTATTTGGTATAAGCCTGGGGAGTAATTTGGGTGATGTCACACGAGCAGTATTGGAAGGTATCAGTTTCGAAACGGCATCGATTTTAGACAATTTTGCCCGGCGCGATATTAAGGTCAGCAAAATCCGTGCTTCAGGAGGGGGTGCCAAGTCCGCCTTGTGGGGGCAACTACAGGCAGATATCTATGGCGTTCCGGTACAGCGTTTGCTGGAAGATGATGCCACTATTCTGGGCGCTGCCGTTCTTGGGGCATTCGGCATTGGCATATATAATTCTGTTGGCGAGGCCGCCAACGCGATGGTACACACCACATCCGAGTACCAGCCCAATATGGACCATCATCAAAAGTATATCGAAAAACGTAAAATTTTTGACAAGCTATACTCAAGTGTTAAAGCCGGCGGGTTGTTTTAGAGTGTGTAAATTAGATTGTGTATCCGCCCAGCAATCTTTAACCTGAACAGAGGGAAAAGATATGCGACCTCTATACGAGTTTAGCTTACAAGAAAAGAACAAAATCAAATTCGTTTTAACTGACATCGACGATACCCTCACCTTGAATGGAAGGTTGCCCAGCCTTGCTTACGCTGCCATGGAAAAGCTCTGGAATTCCGGCATAAAAGTAATTCCGATTACAGGGCGACCGGCTGGTTGGTGTGACCACATGGCGCGTATGTGGCCCATAAATGGAATTGTGGGAGAAAATGGGGCCTTCTATTTTTGCTATCTGCAGGACAAACGCAAAATGTTGCGTCGATATTGGAAATCCTCACAACAAAGACAGAATGACCGTATTATATTGAAAGCCATTGAAAATCGCATCCTGAAAGAGTGCCCAGGTGCCCAGGTTGCTTCTGATCAGACCTACCGTGAAGCGGATCTCGCTATCGACTATTGTGAGGATGTAGCTCCCTTGCCAATGTTTGAAGTGGAAAAGATTGTCAGCCTTTTTGAGGAGATGGGTGCCCAAGCCAAAATAAGCTCGATTCATGTTAATGGTTGGATTGGGGATTATGATAAACTCAGCATGACTCGTATTTTTTTCCAGGAAGTATTCCACGAGGTTCTGGATAACATTAAAGAACGGGTACTTTTTGTTGGTGACTCCCCAAATGATTCTCCAATGTTTGATTATTTCCCAAATAGTGTTGGAGTATCCAATGTGAAGGATTTCTTGGGGCATTTTGCAGCCGAACCCATTTGGATAACAGAAAAAGAGGGAGGCTTGGGTTTCGCTGAATTAGTCGAGGCGTTATTGGGTGAAACGAGATCTGGAAGGTGAGTGTAGAAGTCAAAATCGATCCGGGAATCTGTAATTTCCCTGTTACAATATCTGCTGCCAGTAATGACGGTGTGCATGTGGACCTTGAGCTTGTAACCGCATGCGAATCCATGCTGCAACTGGCAAAGTTCATCCATAAAATAATGCCCATAGACGCTTACCAAGAACTTGGTCCCAAGGAAAGCCTTATCTTGAAGGAGGCCCGATCCATATTGGTTATAAAGGGATGTTGTGAGGCCTGTGTTGTGCCAGCAGGTATATGCAAGGCCATACAGGTGGCAGCAAACCTTGCATTGCCCAGGGACATCTCCATGAAGATCGTCAAAAAAGGTCAATCGCAAACCAATTCAAAGGACGAGGACTAAAATGATTTTAGTAGGAGAACTCATCAATTCCAGCCGAAAGCGTATCGCTGAGGCCATTGAGAGCCAGGATGAAAAGACGATTCAGAAGATAGCAGCCGAACAAACTGAGGCCGGTGCCCATTATATTGATGTGAACGCAGGGACATTCGTTGAAAAGGAACAGAAATACCTTGAATGGCTTGTGCGAACTGTGCAAGAAAAAGTAGATGCCCCTTGCT
>PVMK01125335.1_pt1 | contig 35215 bp, 31 predicted proteins | sample 1853481 | NCBI WGS metagenome assembly PVMK01 (sample SAMN08533507, study PRJNA380276) | Marine sediment metagenome, whole genome shotgun sequencing project. | reverse complement strand
ACGGAGTGAAGACCACGGCTCACGATGTGAAGTTTACCTTCGAGAAACAGATTAGTCCCAATATCGGCTGGGCCACAATCAAGTGGAAGAAATTCGTCAAGGAGTGCGTGGTTATTGACGATTACACCGTCAAGTTTGTCTTCGAACGGCTCTATCCCTACCAGTTGATGGATGCGGTGGTGGGAGCAGTCCTGCCCAAGCACATCTTGGAAAAGGTGCCAGACGAGGAGATGGTCAGCACCGATTTTAACCGCAATCCGGTGGGCAACGGACCCTACCGCTTCAAGGAGTGGAAGGCCCAGCAGTATATCGAGGTGGAGGCCAATGAGAATTTTTTTGCCGGCCGGCCACCCCTGGACCGGATCATCTTTAAGGTGGTTCCCGACCAGGAGAATCTGGTCCTCCAGCTCAAGAGCGGTGAGATCGACTTCATGGATGGGGTGCCGCCCCGCTTTTTTGAGGAACTCTCGCGACAGGAAGATCTGGTGGCATACATCGCTCCTGGCCGTTCCTACAGTTACCTGGGCTGGAATATGCGCAATCCGCTCTTTGAGAGCAAGAAAGTGCGCCAGGCTCTGACCATGGCCATCAACCGCCAGGAAATCATCGACTCTTTGCTCTTTGAGTTTGGTGCAATTCCCAAAGGTCCTGTGCTGCCCATCATCTGGGCCCACAATCCGAATCTGCCCGACTTTCCCTACAACCCGGAGAAGGCCCGACAGTACCTGGCGGAAGAAGGGTGGACGGACAGCAATGGGGACGGCTGGCTGGACAAAGACGGCAAACGTTTTTCCTTTACCCTAAAGACCAACAAAGGCAACCAGATCCGTGAGGACATCCTGATCCTGGTGCAAGACATGTTCAAGGAAGTGGGAATTGAAGTGACGCCGAACATCCTGGAGTGGACCGTCTTCATCGGAGACATGGACAAGAAAGACTTCGAAGCGGCCGTGGCGGGCTGGAGTGTGGGGCTAAAAATGGACATGACGGTCATCTGGCACTCGAATTCCATTAACGATAGGTTCAACTTCGTCTCCTATTCCAATCCCGAGTTTGACCAACTCAACGACGACGCCATCTTCGAGATGGACCAGGAGAAGGCAGGGAGATGTGGTGGCGAGCCCAGGAGATGATTGCCGAGGATCAGCCCTACACTTTTCTCTATAGCCCCAAGAATATTAATTTCGTGCACAGGCGATTCCAGAATGTCCAGATGGAAACGGTGGGATGGAATTACAACCTGGAGCAATGGTGGGTTCCCAAGGATGAGCAAAAGTACTGATCTTACTGCGGCCTAAATGCACACCTATATTATTCGCCGCATCCTGATTTCCATCCCTCTGCTCTTCGGCCTGCTGACCATCAACTTCTTTCTCATCCACGCTGCCCCGGGTGATCCCACCGACATCTTCTACAACCCCGACATGGATCCGGAGGCCCGCGAAAACATCCGGCGCATCTACGGCCTGGACCAGCCGCTGGGTGTACAGTATCTGAAGTACATCCAGGGCGTCGCCTTGAAATTTGAATTCGGTTACTCCATCGCCAAGAAACGACCCGTCAAAGACGAAATCCTGGAGGCTCTCCCCAACACCATCCAACTCTCCGCCCTGGCCCTGCTCCTTGAGCTCAGTTTGGGCATTGGCATCGGCATCCTGGCGGCGGTAAAACAGCAATCGACCTTCGACAACGCCACCCGGGTCACGGCATTGACCTTCTATTCGATGCCTTCCTTTTACCTGGGACTGGTGTTGTTGTTTCTCTTTGCCGGAGGGGTTTCTGCCACCCACTGGTTTCCAGCTTCCGGAATGGTCGATATTGTTCGCCATGAATCAATGAGTACGCTGGGACGCCTGGGGGACCGGGCCATACATATCTTTCTGCCCAGCTTGACGCTGGGCATCGGCGCTGCAGCCGGGATCTCTCGTTACATGCGAGGAGAGCTGCTGGAGGTCATCCGCCAGGACTACATGCGTACGGCCCGGGCCAAGGGTCTGACCGAGAGGGTGGTCGTTTTCAAGCACGGTCTGCGCAACGCCCTCATGCCCATCATCACCATCATGGGATTGAGTCTGCCTTTTCTCTTCAGCGGAGCGGTGATCGTAGAGCAGGTGTTTGGTTGGCCGGGGATGGGTCGAGTGGCGGTGGATGCGGCGTTTCAGCGTGATTATTCGATGTTTCTGGCCGTCAACCTGATCTTCGGCACCATGGTGGTGGTGGGCAATCTGGTTTCGGACATTTTGTATGCCATTGTGGATCCACGAGTGAGGCTTTCCTGATCATGCCACTCTCTTACTGGATACCAGGATGGGGTCATCGGCGTTCGGGCCAACCGGTTAAGGGAGCAATGATTCTGGGATTGTTCGGCCTGTTCGTTGGCCTTGCCGGGTGGCACGCAGGCACCCTTTGGAATTCGCTGGCCCACACCCTGGAGAAGCTCTCTGGAGCCAACGTCCCCTACACCCTGCGAGACCTGGATTTTCTGGTCAGTACCCTCTTTGTCCTGGGAATGCTGGCGGCCCTGGTGCTCTACTCGGGCCTTTCCTGCCAACGGATCCGGCAAGCCGATCGAACTGCCCAAGGGCCGGAACGCCAGTGGTCCATCGTCAAGCGGCAATTTCTAAAGAACAGACTGGCTGTAGCAGGAGTTCTCATCATTCTGGCACTCTATCTGGTTGCCTTTCTTTGCCCCCTTCTCGCACCCTATGATCCGGCCGAACAGGGAGACCGGGTGCAGGAACGATTGCTGTCTCCTTCCGCTGAACACCTGCTGGGGACCGATCGGTTTGCCCGCGACGTGTTCAGCCGGATCATTTATGGCTCGCGGATTTCCCTGCTGGTGGGCTTTCTGGCCATGGGGCTGGCGGTGACCCTGGGTACCTTTGTCGGAGCGGTGGCCGGTTACTACGGCGGTTGGGTGGACAGCGTGATCATGCGCTTTGTGGACATGATGCTCTCCTTTCCCACCCTCATTCTGATCATTACGGTGATTGCCCTGTGGCGCAATCAGTCCATCTGGATCATCATTACCCTCATTGGGCTCATGTCCTGGATGGGCGTGGCGCGACTGGTGCGCGGGCAGTTCATGGCCCTCAAGGAGCGCGAATTCTTTCAGGCGGCGAGGGCCCTGGGGGCAGGAACGGGACGACTGATCTTCCGACATCTGCTGCCCAACTCGCTGACACCCATCATCGTGTCGGCTACGCTGCGGGTCGGGAATACCATCCTGCTGGAGGCATCGCTGAGTTATCTGGGACTGGGAGTTCAACCTCCAACTCCCAGTTGGGGAAATATCGTGTACGATACCAAGGGAAATCTGTTCACCGAGTGGTGGATGCCTCTGGCCGCAGGAATGGCGATCGTGGTCACGGTGGTGGGGTACAACCTGTTGGGCGACGGTCTGCGAGACGCTCTGGACCCGCGGCTCAGGGAGTAACGATGGCAGACGTAAAGGACCAGACCTCGCCTCAAATCGAAGTTCGCAACCTCAAGACTTATTTCTACACCGAGGACGGCGTGGTCCGGGCCGTGGACGGTCTCAGCTACAAGCTGGCCAAGGGTGAAACTCTGGGTCTGGTGGGCGAGAGTGGATGCGGGAAGTCCGTTTCCGCCCTGTCGGTCATGCGGCTTGTTGCCTCCCCCGGCAAGATCGTGGAAGGCGAAATCCTGTTGGACGGGCTGGATCTTCTTCAATGCTCGGAGCCGGAGATGCGTGAGGTACGAGGAAACCGCATCTCCATGATCTTTCAGGAGCCCATGACCTCCCTCAATCCGGTATTCACCATAGGAAATCAAATCATGGAGGCGATCCGTGTTCATCAGGACGTCTCCCGGAACGAAGCGCGTGACCGGACCATCGCCATGATTCGCAGGGTGAAGATCTCGGCCGCCGCCGCCCGAGTAAACGAATACCCCCATCAGATGTCCGGAGGCATGCGACAGAGAGTCATGATCGCCATGGCTTTAGCCTGCAATCCTGAGGTGTTGATTGCCGATGAGCCCACCACCGCACTGGATGTGACCATCCAGGCCCAGATTATGGAGCTTCTGGCCGAGCTGCAAAGCGAATTCCAGATGTCGATTCTTCTGATCACCCACAACCTGGGATTGGTGGCCGAGGTTTCAGACCAGATCGCCGTCATGTATGCCTCAAAGGTCATCGAGCACACCAGCACCGCCGATCTCTTCGCTTCCCCCCTTCATCCCTACACCCACGGCCTGTTGACCTCGGTTCCCACTCTGGGCATGTCCAGGGAGCAGGAGCTGAACGTCATCCCCGGCCAGGTTCCCAATCCTCTTCACTTCCCCACCGGGTGCAGGTTCCATCCCCGCTGTCCGGTTGCCGAGCAGCGATGCAAGGAAGAAGAACCGCTACTGCGTGAGGTCAAACCGGGACACTGGGCAGCCTGCCACTTCATCGAAAATGGAAGATCCCCCATGAAGGGAGCAGAACGGTGAGCACAGAGGCAAGCGGAAACAACGACGTCCTTTTACGAGTGGAACACCTCAAGAACTACTTCCCCGTTCGCCAGGGGGACTCCTCTCCCGGGTGGCTGCTTATGTTAAAGCCGTCGATGATGTTTCCTTTGAAATCGGGGCGGGAGAAACCCTGGGGTTGGTGGGGGAAAGCGGCTGCGGCAAAACCACCGTAGGCCACTCCGTTCTCCGCCTGATCACTCCCACAGAGGGAACAGTGCTCTTTCAGGGAAAAGATCTGACCCACCTGCCTGCCGCTGAACTGCGGGCCATGCGACAGGACATGCAGATCATCTTCCAGGACCCCTTCAGCTCTCTCAATCCGCGGATGACGGTGGGTGCTATCATCGGGGAAGCACTGGCCATTCACGGCCGAGGGGACCGCAAAGAGCGAGCCGAGAGGGTCCGGGACACGCTGCAGAAATGCGGCCTGGATCCAGCCTACATCAACCGATTTCCTCACGAGTTTTCCGGCGGACAAAGACAGCGCATTGGCATCGCCCGGGCCCTGGTCCTGAATCCCAAGTTCATCGTCTGCGACGAACCGGTGTCCGCTTTGGACGTGTCCATCCAGTCCCAGATCATCAATCTGCTGGCGGAGCTCAAGGAACGCTACAACCTGGCCTACCTCTTTATTGCTCACGATCTCTCGGTCGTCGAATACATCAGCGATCGAGTGGCGGTCATGTATCTGGGCAAGATCGTGGAGCTGGCCGACAGCACGGAACTTTATCGCAACCCACTGCACCCCTATACTCAGGCTCTTCTCTCCGCCGTGCCGGTGCCGGATCCAACCCGGCGGAAACAGCGGACCCTTTTGCCTGGCGATGTGCCCTCCCCGCTGAATCCCCCTTCGGGATGCCGCTTTCACCCCCGCTGTCCCCTGGCCATCGATATCTGCAAGAAGGTGGAACCACGGGAACTGGACGTGGAGGGACACAAGGTCTGGTGCCACGTGGTGGAAGAACAAGTCACCGGGTCACCACCTAAAATTGAGTGAAACCGCAGAAATCTTCGGTATACTACGGTCTTCCATGATTTATAGACGTTTCTTGGCAGCGGCCCTGCTGGCTGGCTGTTGGACACAGAGTATGGTGGGTGCCCCGGAGGAGAAACAACTCACCGCGGTCTATGTCCAGTCTCCCATTGTGATTGACGGAATCCTGGACGAGAGAGAATGGGAGCTCGCACCCATTGCTGGTGATTTTATCCAGAAGGAGCCCAGAGAAGGTCAACCGGCAACAGAGCCCACCGAAGTAAGACTTCTCTACGACGACGAGAACCTCTACATCGGGATCTATTGTTTTGACTCCAGCCCAGAGGAGCTGATCGTCAACGATGTGACCCGAGACTACGCTCCCAATCTGGGGGATCACTTCTCGGTGGTGCTGGATACCTTTGACGACAATCGCAACGCTTTCATTTTTGGCACCAATCCCGGAGGAGCCCTGAGAGAGGGGCAGATGGGAGGAGACGGGAAGGCCTCCAACTTTGATTGGGACGCGGTTTGGTACGTCAAGAGCAAAATCACGGAGGAGGGTTGGCAGGCGGAAATGGCGATTCCCTTCAAGAGCCTGCGCTTCAGAGACAACGAACTTCAGGTTTGGGGCCTAAATTTTTACCGGAAGATCCGGCGGAAGAACGAAGACACTTACTGGAGCCCCATCCCACGGCCTTACGGCATAAGCCGGATCTCACTAGCGGGAGAGCTGGAAGGCATTAGCGGGATGCGCCAAGGGCGCAATCTTTATATCAAGCCCTATCTTGCGGCCCCCGTTGAGCGTCGCGAGGGAGATGATGTTGACTTCCTGCCCGAGGTGGGTTTTGACGTCAAGTACGGACTCACGCCTGGACTGACCCTGGATCTGACCGTCAACACCGACTTTGCTCAGGTTGAAGCGGACGAGCAGCAAATCAACTTGACTCGATTCAGCCTCTTCTTTCCCGAAAAACGAGAGTTTTTCCTGGAGAATTCCAGCATCTTCCAGTTTGGAAGACAGGTTCGAGGATTCCGCCAATCGCAGGATATCATTCCTTTCTTCAGCCGCAGGATCGGCATTGAAAATGGCCAGGTAGTACCCATCCTGGGGGGCGTTCGTCTCACTGGAACAGCCGGAAGTTATCGCCTCGGCGTTCTCTCCATGCAAACGGATCGGTTCGAAGAGACTCCTTCCACCAATTTTTCGGTAGCTCGTCTGCGCCGGGATATTCTTCTCAATTCAGATATCGGTGCCATATTTATCAACAAGCAGGTCGGCAGCGAAGAGTTTAATCGGACCTACGGCGTGGATACCAATTTGAACTTCTTCAGCTATCTGGACATTGCTTCCTATCTATTGAAGACCGACACCTCGGGGAGTTCAAGGTGACGATGGGGCCGCAGACTTGAGCGTCAGTTGGAACGATCGGCTCCTCGATATCAAAGCCGAGTATCTGACCATCCAGGAAAACTTCAATCCCGAAGTCGGGTTTGCGCCACGCACGGGAATTCGAAAAAGCACTGGGGAGATGACGGTGCGCCCCAGACCGGGAGAGGCCATTCCCTGGATTCGCGAGTTTCGACCTTCTGTTTCCATCGAGTACATCACCGACCAGGAAAATGTTCTGGAAACTCGACGGTTCGACCAAAATATTTCCGTTTCATTTGAAGACTCCAGCAACGTCTGGTTTACCCGAAGGGACAGATTCGAGCGTCTGGATGAACCCTTTGAGATCCGGGAAGGTCAGTTCATCCCGGTGGGCGACTATCCATTCGTAGAGTATTCCACTGCCTTCAACACCAACCGGAGCCGCATGTTCAGTGGCCGCGCCCTTTTCAGGACGGGCAGTTTCTTTAACGGCGAGAAGGATTCCTACGAGATGGACTTTAGCTTTCAGCCCGGCTACCACCTGGGCGCGGATATTGCCTGGAGATACGACGACGTCAAATTGCCTTCCGGGGACTTCACGACAAATCTTTTGACCTCCCGCTGGAACTACTCCTTTAACCCCTATATGTTCCTGAACGCTCTGATCCAGTACAACAGCACCGTCAAGGAAATCTCCAGCAACATCCGCTTCAACTTCATCTACAAGCCTCTCAGCGATCTCTTCCTGGTCTACAACGAGAGGCGCCGTACCACCGGAGAAGTACTGGAGAGGGCCTTTATCGCCAAGCTGACCTACGTCTTTGATTTTTAGAAGGAGCGGATCAGAGCCTAGATTTCCGATCCGGGTTTTCTGCGTAGGGGCGCACTGACGTGCGCCCTATAAGATTTTTGATAAAGCAGGGTTTGTGGGCGCACGTCAGTGCGCCCCTACGAGAGCACGAAAGCACGAGCGCGCGAAGCGCGCCAGCACGATTAGCCGCCCAGTATTTCCTTCCATTTTCCCCGGAGCTTCTGCTCGAGCTCGGGACTCGCCTCTGCCACGGGTGGGAAGACATCCAGATATTCATAGGCGCGGCAGGCGTCGATAATGGCACGGGTGTTATAGGGCACCTTCTGTTCAAAGGTCACCCTTTGAGGATCGCCTTTGGAACCCCAGGCTCTGTGGATGAACTCAATATCCCGAACCGGGTCGGAGCGAGTCACCACGGCCCACATGACGTTCTCGAGATTGGAGGGATCGATATCCTCATCCACCACGATCACATAGCGTCCCAGATAGGCCCCGATATGACACTGAGAGGCTATCAATCCAGCTTGGCGGGCATGACCCTGATAGCCCTGCTTGATGGCAACCACCAGCAACATACGGGCTCCTCCCACTTCATCCGCCCAGCAGCCGACCACGCCCGGAACTCCTGCCTTCTCCAGCGCCTCGTGGAGCATCGCCGATCGCATCACGCTTTTGGAATAGGAGTAATCGTGGGGCGGCTTAGCCGGAGGTGTACCTAACATGATGGGATTATTGCGGTGGTAAACCCGTTCCACCTCCAGCACCGGAGCTCCCTTTTCAGTGGCCGAATAATAACCGTGGAACTCACCCAGGGGACCTTCCATCTTGAAATTACCCGGTTGGCACCAGCCCTCCAGTACCAACTCCGAGGCGGCAGGCATGGGGAGGCCCGTCACCTCACCCTTGATGACCTGCACCGGCTCGCCCAGGATACCGCCGACATAATTGTACTCGCTGGTCCCGTAGCTGACCTCCAGACCAGCGAAAAGAAAGAGCAGGGGATGGTGACCGATGGAAACCACAACGGGAAAGGGCTTGCCCGCGCTGAAGTAGCGATCCAGTTGCTGACGCCCATGCTTACCCGCCACCATGTTCAGGGCGCAAGTCTTCTCGTCGTGCACCATCATGCGGTAGGCACCCAGATTGATCCAGTCCGTGTCCAGATCCTTGGTGACCACCACACTCCCTGTCCCGATAAAGCGTCCTCCGTCCAATTCATGCCACTTGGGAACGGGAAACTCCAGGAGATTGATTTCATCGCCTGATTTGACGTTCTCCAGAATGGGACCGCTATCCACATACTCCGGAGGAAATTCACTGGCCTGATTCTCCCATTCCTGAGGCTTCCCGCGCAGCATCTGCACCAGTTCCGCATCGCTGAGATTGGTGGGAAGCGCCAGTGTCGCCGCCAGGCGGGTGGCGCTCCCTGTTGTGCCCGTTAACACTCGATAGCCTGAGGGGTAGTCGGCAATGTCGTCGAAAAGCAGAGAGGGACCACGCTGCCGATTGTTGATCTCGGCAATACCCCCCAGCTCCACATCCCAATGGGCACCGCTCACGTGCTTGAGCTCTCCTAACTCCTCAACCTTTGCCATCCAGCCGCGTAAGTCCCAACTTGATGGCTTTGAGGGGGTCTCGGTTTTAGGAACAGCAGTTACTTTTTCAGACATATTCAGGGTCTCCGTTGGCGCAAGTATATGTTGATCAACAGGTTATAGGGGAAGCGGTTATGTACCCCTACCCAACCAAGTTCTTCAGAAGCTTCGATCGGCTATTCCACCCAATCGATCGTCTTGTAATAGGCGCGGCGGCGTTCCTCTTCTTCCCAGGTCAGAGGGCCCCGAAAGCCGGCCACATCCCAGCCCGTCACCACTCGGTCGGTGTTGGGATTGGTGATCTGATGGGTGTCTCCCGGCGGCAGGATGGGAACGTCGTTGGCATCTCGCGGCAGCCGGTGCTCCGGATAATTCTGATAGTAGATGACCAACACCCGAATCCGGGTGAGACGATACACACTTTGCAGCTGCCCTCGCAGCTGCTGATCGGCGATCTTGCTCCCGTCGATGATCAGGTTCAGGTAATCGGCCCGCTGAGATTCGCTCAGATCCAAAAAGGTCTTGCCCGAAAAGAAAGAAGCGGCACTGTTGTTAAAGACCGCCAGATTGTCATCCGAGAGCCCGCTGAGTCCTTTCATCACTTCGGCCGTGATGTTGTACGGCTCCAGGGTCCGGTAGCCTGGATCACCAGGATCGCTGGGAATGATGGTATCCCCCAGCGCGGCAATGACCGCCGAGCGATCCACCCTCGTCGCTGCCTGCCCCTGGACTTGCCCGGTGCTGATCCCTGCCAGAGTCGTGGGAATGGCCGCCGCCCCCATTCCTGTGGTTTTCAGAAAATCCCTTCTCGATACGTCCTTCTTCATGGTTGACCTCTCCTGTTTTTAATGCCCTTAGTGCCACTTAGATTATTCGATCCAATCTATTTTTTCAACAATGGATCGCCGACGCTGCTCTTCCTCCCAGGTCAGGGGCCCCATGAAGCCGCTCACATCCCATCCCGTCGCCAGCTGCTTCGTATTTGGATTGGTGATCTGGTGGGTGTCTCCCGGAGGAAGAATGGGCACTCCCTGACCATCTCGCGGCAAGGCGTGCTCGGGATAGTTCTTGTAAAACACCCGGAACACTCTCTGTCGAATTCTCCCTAAGGTCCGCTGAAGTTCCTCTCCTCTCTCACCCGCGAAAACCGAATCAAAATAGCTCTCTCGCTCCCTTTCTTTCAGCTGCACAAAGGTCTTCCCCGGGAACAACTCTCCGGCCTGGCTGTTCAAGAGCACCAGTTCTTCATCGCTCACTGGCAAATCCTTCATCACCTCAGCCGTGATGTTGTAGGGTTCTAGTGTCCTGTATCCAGGATCCCCCGGATCGGAAGGAATCAGCACATCGCCCAGGGCAGACACCACAGCCGCCGGGTCCACATCCAGGGCAGCCGGGACAGCCTGGGGAGTCTGTATGCTGGCCAAAGCCACAGCCGTTCCCGTGGCCCCCGAGCCTGTCTTCTTAAGAAAATCTCTCCTCGATACCTTGTTCTTGGACATAACTTTTCCTTTCCTGGGTCCTACCGCTTAAAGTGACGCTCGATGAGGCGACTGGCCGCAAAGACGGTGATCGACGCCTGGGGGGTTCCGGTGTTGCCCGTGGTCACTCGAGGAATGGCGCTTCCATCACAGACGAACAGATTATCCACATCGTGGGACTCGAAGTAGGAGTTGACCACAGAGGTCTTGGGATCGATTCCCGCCCGGCAGGAGCCCACTTTGTGGGAACCGCCCGTTCTCGGTGAGAGGTTGGACGGAATCGGAGCTGACCTGATCTTGCTGGCTCCCATTTGTTCCAGGACTTCACGGGCTATCTGGGCTCCCTCTTTAACCCGTCTGAGAGTCAGGCTGTGATCCCCCCCATAGAGAGGTTTTCCATCCGGGTCGATGGACCAGCGTCCCGAGGGCTTACTCACACTGGGGGAAAGGGATCCTGTACGCAGGATCCCCTTATCCCGCATGAACTTTTTATGCTCGCGGCCATAGAGCGGTGCAAAGGTATTGAGGGCCGACTGAGAGGGCAGGCGTAAGCCCCCAAATCCGGCGCGGAATAGCAGCCGCCCTTCACCATCCGCCCGATCATCGTGAATCATGAAATATCCCCCGATATTTCCTAACTCTCCATCTCCCATCGGCTGGTCAAAGAGTGCGCTGACGCCTCCCCCCGCACGAGGATGCCCATCGATGTGCTTTCCGACATTGGGATTTTCCACGATGATGGGATTCCCCTTCCATTCCCGGGGCCCATAGCCGGAGCGCAGGAGCAGCAGAGGGGAACCCATATAGCCGCCTGTGACGATAATTTTGTCGGCCTCAATTTCGTAGCGAGAACCATCTGTAATGCAGTGCAGCGAGCGGGCAATCCCCCGTTCTCCTCTGGCTTCAATCCGGATCTTCTCCACATAAGTGTCGGGAATGATCTCCACTCCGTTCTTCTCGGCCACCGGAATATAGGTCACTATGGTGCTGGCGCGCGAATCGTATTTACACATCATGGGGCTATTGCAAAAACCGCAATAGATACAGTTCCGGCGGGCTCCCTCCTGCCGCTTTGGATCGAGCCCCATTTTCTTGGCCACATCGTAAAAAAGCTGGTTGCCTGGTGTGTCAATTTCGTCCGGATATTGGTGGATGTTGAATTCCCGGCGGATTTCAGCCACCGCGCTGCGCAGTTTGTCTTCGGTCCAGTCCAGACCTGTCTCCCGCTGCCAATGGAGATAATCGGCTGGAAAGGGCAGGAAAGCCTGGGCGCCCCAGTGGAGCGAGCTTCCACCCACGATTTTGGCCAGACTCCGGTCATTGTTCCAGAGGTAGGTCCCAGCGTAACCATCCTCCAGATTGGTGAACATCTGACGCCGCAAAGGAGAACCATGACCGGGTCGAGGGGCTCCCTTAAAGTAAGGTCCAGCCTCAATCAGAGCGACTTTCAGTCGCTCACCGTTTCGCGGATTCACACCCTTCTCAGCGATTTTGGCAGCCATAATGGGTCCCGAAAAACCGGCACCCACAATCGCCACATCGTATTTTGTTTCAGGCATAGTGCCTCGCTTCCTCAATAGATGAAACTTGTGTGGACATTGTTTTCTTACACGACAACGGAAACCACAGCCTCAGCCCAGTCCGGGAAGAGGTCTGCGGACAAGCCTTCGATGTACTCGATGATCCGCTTAGAGGACACCACGTTGCTATATTTCTGGTCCATATCAAAAAGGTTGATGGCATGAGAGGCCTGACCTCGATCGAAGGTGCAGTCTTCGATCACGGCCACACGATATCCGAAAGAGAAGGCATCAATCACGGTGCCTCGAACACAACCGCTGGTTGTGGTGCCGCAACAGAGCAGTTGATCGACACCCAACGTGATCAGATACTGGGAAAGAGGTGTGCCGAAAAAAGCACTGGGTTTTTTCTTGGTGATGCACACTTCCCCGGGCTTGGGGGCGATCAAGTCAGGAATTTCATTGGCTTGAAGTTTGGTCTCTTGAGAAGTTCCCCGCCACTGGTCCACTCGCTTGTTCTTCACGCCCCAGGAGTGTCGATCCAGAAACGGATGCTCTTGATCGCCTGTGGTGTAAAAAATGGGTAGACATTTTTCACGCGCCGCCTCCAGCACCGGGACCAGCCGCTCCATGGCCTGCCACCCGTCCGCACCGCAGCTATTGGGAAACTTCAAGATAGAATCCAATATCTCTTCCGGGCGGTCGCCAACAAATCCAAAGTTGACGTCGATAACGAGGAGGGCAGGCCTCCCCTTGAGCTCAGCCTCGCGTCCATATCCGGCGGCGCCGAATACCTTTTTATCCCTTTCCGTCAGAAAGGCATCCCAAATTCTTGCCATGTTGTACCTCGTTCGTTCTAGCCCGGATCATGCCTAATCCTCATAGGGAGGGTAAAGGATCTGACCCGACTGTTCATCGAATTCAGGTATCCAATCCTCCCGTAACAATTCGTCCGGATCACCATACTTGGCCGCAACCCTTCGGACCTCCGGATCATCCAGCACCGTCAGATGCCCTCGATCCACCAGCTTCTCGCCATCCACCTCGAAGGTGACGTAGTAAAAGAAGTTCATATCCCGGTGGTTGGACGGAAGGGTGGGAATGTCATCGGAGACCCGGTTGTAACGATCCGTCCCAAAGGCCATATGAAGCATTCCCGAGCGTCTTCGTATGGGGCCGGCGGGACCCACCTTGGGATTGGTTCCCAGGGCAATCTCTTCCATCCATCCGATACCGGGCCCAGGATAGTAGCCGGGAAATTGAATGTTCTTGAAACGCTCCAGAGCTGTTTTGATGTTCTCGCCTGCAGCTCCACCTCCTTCAACGCGGACCACCTGCCCACCTTCCACATACAACCGGATGGTGGGAATCAAGCCCGCCTGCCGGGTGACCATAATCCCTCGCGCATCGGGTTCTGCAGTGAGATAGGGCTCGGTGTCCGGATGGACTTCATGAGCAATGGGCCGATCCAGGGAAAGCTCACCATAGGTGGCCATCCCCCGAGTCTCCTTGAAGCGCTCACGATTGGTGTTATCCAGGCTAAAGGTAAAATCAGTTCCCAGAGGATCGGTCACGTGAATCGTCTTGCCGTAGATGTACTTTTGCCAGGTCTTCACAGCGATCAGTTCCAGCAATTCATCGGGGTAGCTGACGGCCGCCGAGGCCAATACCTCGGCCCTGGACCAATCGATGCTGGAAGAACGAATGTTCAAATTTTTCCCGACCTTGCCATAGTGGGTTCCCCGGGCCTGAAAACCGAGAACCACGTCGTAATCTTCAATCATGGTGGCAAGCCAGCTGGGCACCACCCGGGAAATCAGCCCACGAAGTCCCAAATAGTTGGTGGGATCAAAATGCTCGTAATCCAACTCGTTTCGACCCATTCGATTCAACAGGCTGGCAACGTCCCTGGCCACCACATCGGTTGTGACCCCCATTTCCTGGGCCGCCACGGCAATGGCCTGCGCCACCAGCGGCTCGATGCGGCTGGCCACGATCAGAAGTTTCTCCCCTTCCTTGAGGCCTAATCCGTACTGGGCGCCCACCAACCAACTCCAGGGTCGACGAACCAGGATTCGGGCATTGGGTAAAACCTGCTCTAATTTCGTGACCCGCACCCGTTTGGGCGCTCGAGGAGCTTCCAGATCTGAACTCTGCGCAACCAGCCCGCCAAAGCAGAGGAACGCGCTGAACAGCAAGACCGTCACGGCAACAAAGGACTTTTTCATACCATCACCTCCCCAGTGATTGCGTTTTGAGTAGGACCTTTTACCTGGCTCTATGGCGCCGTATTGTACCAGTCCCACCCAGAAGCCTCCAGGAGTAATTTTTCGGGTTTGTTCCCTTCTGAGTGTTCATCATCTCTCTCCAATGGCGGGAATCCACTCCTCTTGGAGCAGATCTTCAACCGATCCAAGCTGCTCAGCCAGCTCCTGGACCTCTGCATCATCGAGCACGGTCAGATGTCCGAGGTCAATGATGATTCTCGGCCCACCCGCGTTCAGGAGGGTGAAGAACATGGCCAACGGGAGACGTCCTGGATTCCCCGACCAGGGCCCCAGCAATACAGAGACAACTCCGGATCGTTGAGTGGCCGCATAATGAGACCAAAGGAGAGAGGAAAATCCCGTCACCTCACCCGGTAGGGCAAAGGCCTTCGGGTGCACTCCAAAGCTCAATTCAATAAACCCTCCCTGGGCAGTGGCCTCGCGGACCACCTCCGTGGTTCGTGCACTCCCATCCAGTTGTACGACCTGACTCTCACCGATGTGAACCTCCGTGCGCGGCACCCTTCCCGTGAAAAAGTTAGAGGTGACGATGATTCCCTCCACACCTCGGCCCTGGGGACCACACGGAAACGAACGTTGCCGGGAAATATAGACCAGTTCCTGGCGAAGGGACTTTTCATCACGTCGTAATCGAAGATGAGACTGGTTCCCTGGTTGTTGGAAAGAATGATGGTCTGCTCCGCCCGTAGCTCTTCCTCGACTTTACTTCCAATGAGCTCCAGCAGTTCAGGAGGGTAGGTGGCCCATTTTGAGGCCAGCAATTCCGGAATAGCGACCACTCCTATCCAACGGGTGTGAATACTTTCCAGCCAGGAGTCCAGGTCTTGACCCTCTACGGTCAGATCGGGGAGATGAAAATAGGCGGGTGATAGAACCCAATCGGCCTCTTCGATGGCCCCTCTCAAGTCGGATGAAAAGCTGCGCCCCACGGCCTGCTTCAACAGGGCAATAGGTTCCACTTCTCCCTCAGGCACCGCTACGCTGATGGTTGTCACCTGAGCCCCGGTTTCTGCAAGGGCAGCTTCCAGTCCTTCCAGAATCAGTCCGGGCACCGAATCGTCGTTGACGATGAGAACCTTTTCATCCCTGCGGATTTTAGCCACATCCTGGATGAGGATTTCAAGGGCCGGCAAAAGGGGATCGACCTGGGTGATGGAGTCAATCTTCGGGATTCTGGGTTCCGGCAGCGTTCCCGGCAGGACCGTGCACTGGACCACCAGCAATTCCCTTCCTCCCATGGCTTCCGCCAATCGGAGGACCTCCGGGTCCTTCAGCGCCGCAGGGTAGCCGTCCCGAAGCACCTCCTCGTCGTCTGCCCAAAGGGAGGGAAAATAGACCTGAAAGAAGAAGGACCGGGAACGATCCTCGCCCCATAAACCGAGACGCATGGCACCCACTCTTCCAGCGCTGGCCAGCTGATTGTGAAGGGCCGCGGAACCGGTTAAAGGCTGGGGAAGGCGAACCGACTTGGGATGAAGGGACCAATCGAGGGTTTGCAAGTGGAAGGACTCAGGGTTCCGTGATTTCAGCAGTTCTCCAATTTCACCGCCTCCCTGAAACGAGACGATACGACCTGCTTCGATGTCCATACGCAGCAGAGGTATAAACCCGGTTGAGACACCGTGAGTGACAACCGATCCCTTCAGGTCCTGGCCCGGGATCACCTGCACCGTGGCGTTATAGGGAAAGGGACGAGAGAGAGTTTGTGCAGAACGGGTGACCGCGGCGGGGGTGAAGGTCAGATCGGTGCCCGCCGGGTCGGTGACCCGAATGGTCCTGGCATGACGGAGTCGCAGAGATATTTTTTCCGCCAGCAGGTCAATAATCTCGGGCGGATAAAGAGCTCCAGGCGCCGCTAGCAGTTCGGGAACCGCTGTGACGGAAATAAAGCGCAGCCGGCCGCTCTCGATCTGTCCGGAAATGAGCGGCTCTTTCAAAAATTCGGGATTCAGATAGGCCAGAGCCACAACCACATCGGCTGTTCGCACTTCATCCCACACCGCCTTCGGCCACCAGTTTTTCCAGTGCTGTTCCCGGAGTAAGGTTGCCGAATCTGAAGCGGCCGATAGAGGAAGGGAGTGCACCCGGACCTGAGCCTTTTTCTCGCGGGCAGCCTGCTCAAAAACCTGGGGCAGCAAAGGACTGATGCTGGAGTCTGAGAGGATCAACACCTTTTCCCCCGGAACAACCGAAGCCACCTCACCCATGACCTGCCGGGCTGCTTGCAACAAGGGTTCGGGTCGAAACACGGGCTTCAGGGTGATCGGCTGGAGGTACTCGGGAAGACGATACCCACCGGGCATGATGGGTCGTTGGGCCCACGACATCTCAGGCCCCAACAAGGTCAGGGTGGTGATGACGGAAAGAAGAGTAAGCTTTGCTCTCAAGATCAAAAGAAAATCCCGCACAAGTACCGGAAGCGGGAGGATTTTACAACCTTTTCCTTGCGGGATACAATCCTTCCCAGGATACAATTCTCTCTAAAGCCAATCTTCAACGCTGGATAGGAGGTAGAGCAATGGGTGATACATTTCCGAAGCTCAAGGCGGCCGCCGTACAGGCGGCACCGGTATTACTCGATCGCGAAGCAACCGTTGCCAAGGCTTGTCGACTGATCGAGGAAGCTGGAGACGCCGGAGCCCAGGTAATCGGCTTTCCCGAATGCTTCATCCCGGGACATCCCTATTGGTATGACTTCTATTTGGCCAACGATCCAATCTGTAACACTTTCAACCTGGAACTCTTCAAGAACGCTGTGGTCGCCCCAAGCTCCGCCACCGAGGCCCTGGGACAAGCCGCACGGCGTGCTAAAGCCTACGTGGTCATGGGGATCGCGGAGAAGGAAGCGGGAAGTTACGGAACCCTCTACAACACCCAGCTGTTTTTTGGGCCCGATGGCTCTCTACTAGGTCGACATCGAAAGCTGGTGCCTACGATCTGGGAGCGCCTGATTCACACGGGTGGAGATGGGAGTACCTTGGGTACCTATGACACTCCTTTCGGTCGATTGTCCGGATTGATCTGCGGCGAGAACATCAACAGTCTGGCCCGTACCGCCCTCCTGCTGGAAGGTGAAGTGATTCACGTTGCCAGTTGGCCTTCCTTTGGCACCAAGGGTTATGAGCGCCAGTTCCATACCATGGACGTTCGAATGCGCTATTACGCCTTCGAAGGACGTATCTTCGTCCTCTCGGTGTGCTCGGTTTGGAACGAAGAAATGAAGGATGTGCTTCAACTGGACTCCAAGGCGCGTTCCACTTTTATCGGCGAGGGAGGTCACTCGGGCATCCTCAATCCGATGGGCGACTACATCGTGGGTCCCCAGGACGAAGGGGAAACCATCCTGTACGCTGATCTCGATCTGGAAGAGGTCGCACGAGGCAAGATGGTGCATGATGTCACGGGCCACTACCAGCGCTTCGACGTTTTTTCCCTTGAGGTCAACCGACAGGCTTACCCCCGGAAGCTGGTTAGACCCCTGGCCCAACAGCAGGCGGTGCCCCTGAGTGCCGACGAGGAGACCGAAGAAAACGCTCCTCGGGTGGAAGACCCTGATCTTGTCACGAAGTCGTAGGGGCGCACTGACGTGCGCCCTATAAGCCGTTGATAAAGCAGGGTTTGTGGGCGCATGTCAGTGCGCCCCTACAGGCCTCAAATCAAAATCTCCGGCACTCCCATTTCTGCGGATTCGGCCCTGAGGTGCCTCCCACTCTTTGCAATCCTGACGGTCCCGGCTAGGATTTCTCCTTCATTCACCGGACCGGACATTGCGTTTGTTATACTCAAAGGGTGAATGAGTCTGCGATCCTCCTCACGAATATCGATTCCGTTCCTGGTAAAACCATTGTCGAACACTTTGGATTGGTCCAGGGAACCACCATTCGTGCCAAACACATCGGCACCGACACCCTGGCCAGTCTAAAGAATATCATCGGTGGGGAACTGAAGGGCTACACCAAACTACTGCAGGAGTCCCGTCAGGAGGCAACCTCAAGAATGATCGAACAGGCCCTCCAGCTGGGAGCAAACGCCATCATCAATGTCCGCTTCGCCACCTCCTCGGTCGCCAAAGGAGCAGCAGAGCTTTTCGCCTACGGTACCGCCGTTCGCGTCGAGTAGAAGAGAAAACAGCCGATGCTTGACCTGGCCCTCTTCTTCAGCCTGTTGACGATAGGGTACTTTGCCGGTCGAGTCACGGAGCATCGGCACTACAAATCCATTCTGCTGCGCGAGAAGGCCTCTCTCCGACTGCCCACCGTTACCAGCAACATGCTGCCCGAAGTGGATCAGATCGCAAAGTCGTTTCTGGTCTCCGGAAGCTGTGTAATTTCCATCGACTATTTCAAGCGCGTACTGGCGGGTCTTCGAAATATCATGGGAGGCAGGATAACGGCCTACGAAACGCTGATCGACCGGGCACGCCGCGAGGCTGTCCTGAGGATGAAATATGAAGCTCTGGGTAGCTCCATCATCGTCAATACGCGAGTGGAAACGGCCAGCATTTTCAGCTCCACCTCCCAAAACGGCATTGGAAGCATTGAGGTCTTCGCATACGGTACGGCAATCAAGCTGAAAAAGACGATTTGAAATACACACCCAAACTCCTCACCAAAAACGTCAATGTTTCCATAACCCATCCGTTGAGAGAGTTTGCCATTCTGACTGCAGGCATTCTCGGAGCCCTGATACTGGTTTACGTCCTGTTAGGCTTTGCCTTGGAATGGGTGGTCGTCCCCCGCATACCCCAGAGCGTGGAACGATCCCTGGGTGAACTGTTTCTAGGGAACTACGCTGTCGAAGACTCACCCGAAAGGCAGTACCTTCAGGGCATCCTGGATCGGTTGGTCGAGCATGAGCCCTCACAAACACTCGATTACCAGATCCATGTCGAAGAGAATCCGATGGTCAATGCGATGGCGCTGCCCGGCGGACACATCGTGCTCTATCAAGGCCTGCTCGATCGAGTGGAATCGGAAAACGAACTGGCTATGATTCTCGGACACGAACTGGGGCACTTCGCCGAACGCCACCATCTCAAAGGATTGGGGCGAGGACTGGTACTTTTGGTTCTTTCCGCCACCCTATTGGGAGACCAGAGCGGCATTACCCAATTTCTCCAGGACAGTCTGGCCACGGTAGAATCTCGATTCTCCCAGCGACAGGAACAACAGGTCGATGAATTTGGCCTTCATCTCCTTCAGAGAACCTACGATCATGTGGCCGGGGCCACTGATTTTTTCGAAAGGATCCAAAAGGAGGAGCCGGAAGGTCCACTGTCCTATTTCTTCGCTTCTCACCCGTCGCCGGCCAACCGAGTCGATTTCCTCAACGAGTTGATTGCCAGTGCCCATTACCCTATTGGGGAAAAGACACCGCTGGATTTTCCCGAGTAGCTTCCACTCCAAAATGTAAACTTAGGTTTACATTTTGTCCGGATTCCTCTGGGGATCGCTTAACTCATTGCAATGATGGATTTTATCGGACCATGGCAAGAGTTATTGGGTGCTCTTCGACCATCGGACGAGACAAAAGCAGGGGATAAGCAGCTTCCAGAGCCACTCCAGATGTTAGTAGTTAAATCAATTATTTTCAACAGTTTAAAAATAATATACGCTGGTTCACACCTTTGGGAACGGGAATTGCTTTAGTCAGTCGCAGTATGTCGCGGAACTCACATTAATCCAAGGTCCAGCACACAGTACCGATCACGCTGGTCGCCTTACAAACGAAAACCCTTAAGAGGGAGGTAACACCTTGCTTAATCACCTAAAATCAGTCTTGTGGTCTGACTAATTTCTCAAGACACACAGGGAATGCGCCCTATCAGCCTTTGTTGACAGGGCGCATGGCCTCTGTACCCCTCCTCCAGATCAGAACTCTTTCAAAGCGATGAACCGACATGTGCGAGCATATGTCCCCAGGTGTTCGATTCCCCTGGCCCCGTGTAGTGGGTATCGATCCCGGCAAAGTCATCGATTGCAATGCCGAGAATGATTGGGGAATGAGTAGTCTGTCCCCAAATTCGCGCGGATTAGCCGGCATCCTCCTTCGAGGAAAGAGTCGCCAGAAACGAGACAATCCTCTCCTGAGTATCCCCAATATCCTCGTACAGGATTCCGTGTCGGTTTGCAGGCACCAAAACCACTTCCTTCTGCCGAGTACCCAGCTTCTTGTAGATAAGTTCGGCGCTTTCCGGATCCACCGTGGGATCGTCAGTCCCCTGAATGAGAATAACCGGACACTGCACATCAGGCAGACGCCCATCCAGCTCATCCAGCATGCTGCGCAGCTCATACAAACCTCGGACCGGCTTGTTTTGGTAGTTGACTTGGGGGTGCTCCGGCTGTGTGGCTCGAAAGGGTATGATGCCTTCAAAGGATGAAACCCACCGGATCAGCCTGTTGGCGGTGTGCACCAGCGGGACAAAGATGATATTGCGGTCCCGGAACTTCATGGGCGCAGAAATGGCCACCACCCCAGCCAGGCCATCCGGTTGATCGGCGGCAAGGAGAAGGGACAAACCTCCGCCGGTGGAGAATCCGACCAAGCAGAGGCGAGGGGTGAACGCCGACAGAATGTTGTACCCTTCTTGCACCGGCTCCAGCCAGTCCTGCCAACTCCGCTCCCGGAGATCCCAGGGAGAGGTCCCATGACCCTTGAGTCGAACTCCGATTACCGGATATCCCAGGTTCTGCAGCTTCTCGGCGAAGGGCCGGACTTCAGCGGGCGAGGCTGAGAACCCGTGAACCAGGACGACACCCAACTCCTTCTCCTCTTCCGGCAGGAACAGGAAAGGCTCCCCGCTCTCCGGAGCCGTCTCCTGCTGGTTGATTTCCTCATGGCGAGGCTTGGAGAAGTACTGCCTATCCCAGGCATAAGCAACCCGTTGGTCGTCAAAGCGCAGCTTCGCCAGCCTTTTAGGATCAAGCAGAGGAGCTTCCTCAATCGACTGCTCGACCGAGCGGGAGACCCCGGAAATGGGCTCCGCTTCGTTGGCGTAGACGAGAACCAGGTTCTCGATACGGACTTCGTCGAACTCGTGCTCCTTAAGGAGCTTGGCGAGAAAGCGGTATTGTCCATCTGCCCTCTCGACGAGAGCCATGGAGGTGGTGGTTTTCAGAAACCGCTCAAGCCCGAGGCATCGTCCCTCCAGGACTCCACCATAAGCTTCAGGATTCTTGAGGCTTCGATGAAGGTGCATGGAGGGTTCCTCCTGTGCATGTTTCACGGCCAGATAGAGAATCTTGTGAAACAGTGCTTGATCCACTTCCCCTTGCCCTTTGTCGACCAGCGTCAGGATGATACTTGAGGCCAGGTGACTGAGATTGACGGTCACGCCGGTATACATCCTGTGCATGTACTCGTCTCTAATTTGTCCGGATTTGTCCCGCATACGCCGTGCTATAAGGCGCATATCCCAACTTCCCCCTTCGGTTGGCAGTTCAAAACACCCATCCAAAGAATCGATTTTCCGACTCACTTGAGTCATCAGCTTCCGCTCCCACCAGTTCCAGAACCTGGGAGGCTGCACCGGGTCACCCAGGCGAACATCCATGTCCGTGTCCTTGAGCAGGATATTTCCCTCGATGAGCAGTTCCTCAGAAAGCCGCCGGCTCAGGCCCCTACCGACCAGCTCTGCCACCCTGTGGAGAATGTTGTCGCTCACTCGAATGGGATAGAAGGTAATGTTAGCCGGTACGATCAGAGTGGGCCGACGGGCCGCGGCCAGCAGTGTGTCCTCACCGTCCATGCCCAGGGCCTCGACCCACGACTCCACACGCTCAACGTTCCCTGTTTCATGGGCCTGCAGGATCGCCGTCTTGAAGGCGTCCAGCGCCAGTGCCAAAACAGCGGCTCCGGTGTGGTGTTTGCGCCGTTGCTTGGCCATGCGCGAATAAACGCTATAGTGACCTTCGCTATCCACCACCTGGCGATCCTTCACCATTCCGCCCTCTGGAAAAACGATCACCTTACGACCCCGAAGGATTTCTTCGGCCAGAAAAGGAAGAAGCCTGGGATGGTCATTGGGTACCGCTCCCACGCTCAACAGATAGTTGGAGAATGCAGATCCTTCGACGAAGAAATCCTTCGAGGCCACCGAGCGGCACTGGGCCCCGGTTTCCTGGTAGATCAGGTACTGGGGGATAAAGGTTTCGAAGCGGGCAAAGTGGTTGAAGAGAAAAATGTCTCCCGCGTCAACCTGGCCCTTATGGTGCAGCTTGAGATTGACTCGCAGAATCTTCTTCAGAATCGTGAAGATTCTTACCGACCACTCATAAGTGGACGGGTTGATCTGAAGAGCATCATCCTGGTCCATTTTTCACTGTGGCCTGATAGTTTCGGTATTGAACCAGAAGCTCCAGGAGGTGGCATTGCTCCTCCTCTTCCATCTGAAGAAACTCCAGAGCAACCAAATGGAGAGGCTTTCCGTCGAGTTCAAATGGGTTTGATCGAACGACCCATCCGACAGCATTCAGGGAATCCGCAGGGGGCAAGTGAAGGTGCAGTTCTAATTTATCCCCCGCTTGCAAAAAAAGACTGGTTTTAAATAACAATCCGCTGACGCTGATATTTTCGGTTCGGGAATCGACGACTCTCTTACCGATGAGTTTCGTGTCTGCAGCATCAATGACCGTGAACCAGAAAGGAATGTGCACACTTACCCGAGGGGATTTTCTCCTCTGTACGGTCACCCCTTTGTCGTGGATGGAGATGGCCACGTGCCGCTTGCCGGAGGGAGTGATGTTGATGACCTTGGCATCCCAATAATAGACAACAGCCCCCTCATCCCAGTATTTGATTCGAACTCCCTCTCCTTCTTGAAAGAGCTTCTGAGAGGTGGGCCGGGCAAGCTCCAGCCAGATTTCAGCTGGAGAGCTGGTGACGACGGTAGCGGCAAGAGTCTGCTTGGACTCTCCCTGAATGGATATTGCTGAGCCTTCCTGCGGGTAACGACCCAGGTCAGCGGTGTTCTGTTGAATCATTCGCCCTGCCGCCGTTTTCGCGTAGAGAACCTTTAAAACATCTTGTCCAGAATATTACCACAGGGGTCTGCAGAAGTAAGCGTGTCGGGCCAACACCGCCTTCAGAATTCACCTCTGTACTTGTTCCAACCCGGCCACGATGAAGTCCCATTGGAGCTGCATATGATCCCGAACAGGCATGGCGACCAGACCTTGACGGAGCGCCTCTTCCATCACAGGGTCGGCCTCACTTGGTTCAGATCTGAGATGGACCTTCCATTTTTCAATACGATTTTTCCATCGCTCCGCCTCTGGATCAGGAGGACCCAGTACCTCACCCACTTTGGGGAGAAGAAATAGCGGCATCTCAGTAACCAGCGTGAGGGGATCACCACCCAGGGAGCAGATCGTCTCCATGGAGCTGGGGCGAAACTTACTGGCAGTGACTTCATCCTGGCGATCCAGAAAATACCGGGTCATGGCTTTGGAATCAGGACGAGTGGAAAATCCCTTTTCCAGTCGAAAGAATCCTTTCTCTCCCTGACGGTCAACGTCATGAAACCGATATCCCAATGCGTCAACGGCACGCCTGCTTTTCGCTTTCAGCTCTTCACAGCGGGACGACCAGCCGGGTTCGATCAGAAAAAAGGGGCCACCGGAAAATGCCATTCCATGTAGGGAGACATGAAGATGAAAGACGCTACCAGCCTTCATCCACCATGCGGCAATACACTGATTTTCAGGGCGTGCATCCCGGTCTTCCGGGTCACGAGGGAAACCGAACTCCACGTCATCACCCGGCAGCTCGCGTTTAACGTGTCTAAGATATGAAATCAAATCGATTCGTTCATCTCTGTCGGTGTACCAGGAACGATTGACTTTTTCTCCGTCCGGGTTGGCATGAGGAACAATCCACCACTGATAATCTTCCAGTATCGGAGAATCCTGGGGGAGATGGGAGAAATAGGCCACCAAATGCCTCAACAAACGAGGGCCGACCGGCTCATCAGAATGGCATCCGGCGATGAGGCTGATGCGGCAGGCTCCCCGGCCGAAACGATAGGCGGTCATCGGCCTGCCCTCCCGCGAATGGCCAATCCTCTCGCCCTCGGGAAGAGTGGATGAAGCAGTGATTATGGAATCAAACAATTCTTCCATGTATGCTAGTTTATGCAAAGTATCCCGAAACAGAGAAACGATATGAGAGTTGCCGGAATTCAATCTTCCTGTGAAGAGTCCAAGGAACACAACCTCAGCAAGGCGGAAGAGCTGATCAACTCCGCTGTGAAGCAACATCAACCGCAACTGGTGTGTCTTCAGGAGCTTTTCACCACCAAGTATTTTCCCAGCCAATTCGACTACGGATTTTTCGACCTGGCAGAGAGTATACCGGGGCCCACCACTGAAAGAATGGCTCGTATCGCCAAGCAGCAGGGCGTCTATATCATCGCTCCCATCTACGAAGAGGCAAAGCCCAACCTCTACTTCAACAGTGCTCCCTTGATTTCTCCGGATGGCAAAATACTGGGTGTTTACAGAAAAATCCATATTCCTCTTTTTGAATACACTCTCGAGGATGAGACCAATGGAGAAAAACGGCACATCTCTTCCTATGAAAAGTTCTACTACGTGGGTGGGAACGATGTGCCGATTTTCGACACCGAGATCGGAAAAATAGGAGTCCTGATCTGCTGGGACAACGAGTTCCCCGAATTGTGGAGGCTTTTGGAGATGAAAGGGGTCGAATTCGTGTTCTCTCCCTACGCCATGTCCAGACCCAGCGGAGAGTTTTATAAGGAACAGTGGCTCTTCGAAGCCAGGTGCTGCGCCTATTACTTCACGACCTATGTGATGAAGGTCAATCGGGTGGGCCCGGAGGGGGATATGGTCTATCGCGGGAGAAGCATCGCCATCGATCCCACCGGACAGCTCATCGCGGTCCGGCGAGTGAGGACCAGGACGACATTCTGTGTGCGGATCTCGATCTGGAGAAGATCCGAGAGCTTAGAAACAGAAGACCGAGGCTCATGAACCGCAGGCCTGAGGTGTACAAACAGCTCTCAGAACCGCTGGCCCGAATCGAGAACATCTTTACGGGGGAGCCCAGCACCCACGGGAAGCCTACGTAGCGGAGCGCGCTTCGCGCGCGTTCCAGGTTCCAAGTTTCAGGTTTCAGGTTTCAAATCTCTGGCTTTGGGTTTTGAATTTCGGAGTCCGGAGCCCCGAAGGGGCGGCACATCTAAACAACAAACCGTTAGAAGCTGGCTTCAACCGTCACGGCCTTTTTTTGCTTCCCCGATGCAAAATCCGGATCGGGGTAGCATAAAAACCATACCTTTCGCGCAGACGGTTTACGATAAATCGCTGGGTTGAAAAATGTAACTTCTTGGTTCCCCGGGTAAAGAAGACAAAGGTGGGAGGAGTGACCGCGACCTGGGCAGCATACTTGACCGGGAACTTTCGCACAGTGGAAGACATCAATATAGGTTGAATCTCCTTCTCCAGAAAAGTATTGAGTTCACCGGTAGGAACGCGAATCCGGCGGGACCTATTGGCTTCGCTCACCAGCTCAAGGATCTTGGCCACCCGCTGACCCGACTTCGCGGAAACAAAGATCATGGGCGCGTAGTGAAGAAAGCGCATCTTCAGGCGAAACTCTTTTTCCAATTCGACAGACGTATGAGTGTCCCGAGCAATCAAGTCCCACTTGTTGACCACCACGATGATCGATCTACCCGCATCGTGGGCATAGCCTCCAATGGTGGCATCCAACTTGATGGCACCTTCCGTGGCATCGATCACCAGCAGCACGACATCGGATCGCTCCAGGCTTTTTCGCGCCATTACGACACACATCTTCTCCGCCTTCAGTACCGTTCTTCCCTTGCGGCGAATTCCAGCCGTATCGATCAAACGGAAGGACTGATCCTGAAACTGCAGGACCGAATCCACTGAGTCACGGGTGGTCCCTGGGATGTCAGTCACAATGACTCTCTCTTCACCCAGAAAGCGATTCAACAGTGACGACTTGCCCACGTTGGGACGGCCAATGATGGCGACTCGGATCTCCTCTCCAGCGTCCACCTCTGCCGACTCTGGAATTCTCTCCAGTATTTCCTCTACCAGGGTGGAGACGCCCAGTTTGTGCTCGGCGGAAACCGGATAGAGGGTTTCCACACCCAAGGCATAGAATTGTGCCACTTCGGGCTCGAGTTGAGGAACATCCACTTTGTTCACCACCAGCAGGTATTCCCTGCCCCGCGATCGCAGGAGAACATTCAAGGTCTCATCCAGCGGACTCATCCCCTGACGGACATCCACCAGCAAGAGAATGAGATCAGCCTCTTCCATGGCAATCTCAGCCTGCTGGAGGATCCTCTCAGGAATGATCTCTTTCTGATCCGGGATCAACCCGCCTGTGTCGATCACCTCAAACTGCTTCCCACCCCACCGAGCAATCTCAAAGAGGCGATCCCTGGTTATTCCCGGTTCATCCCCGACAATGGCCTTTCTTTTGCGGGTGAGCCGATTAAACAGGGTGGACTTACCGACGTTGGGTCTTCCGATGATGGCGACTCGATACATCAGTTTTCAACCACTTTGCTCATCCACGGAATCGACGAATTTCTGGTATCGGCCCAGATCAGCCAGAGGCAGGGCAACCAGTAAATGAACTCCGTCCGCCTGGTAATCCTGAGATCGGATGTGTGCTCGCTCCCGCAGTTGTGAAACCACATCCCCTCGATCAAAGGGGATGGTGAGGTGCACTTCACGGTAATTTCGATTGATCAAAAACTCTATTCGCTGAAGAAGTTGAGGCAACCCCTCTCCCGTTCGAGCGGAAATGAAAACATGTTCCCCTGAAGGATCGACTCGGGGCACTTTCTGCACCAGATCGATCTTATTGCAAGCTTCCAGGACGGGAGTGTCCTCCAAACCGATCTCATCCAGGACTTCATCGACGGCCTGCCGCAGGGCCTGATAGTTGGGATGAGACACATCCAGCACGTGCAGGATTAAATCAGCCTCCAGCGTTTCCTCCAATGTGGCATGAAAGGCTGCCACCAGCGTGTGGGGAAGCTTCCGGATAAACCCCACCGTGTCACTGAGAAGAACCTCCTGACCGGAATCCAGAACAAACTTGCGCACCAGGGGATCCAGGGTGGCAAACATCCTGGCGCTGACATAGGTTTCTTGGTGGGTCAGGCTGTTGAAAAGAGTCGACTTCCCTGCATTGGTATAGCCGACCAGGCTCACCGTGGGAATGGGTACTCCTTGACGCTTTGCGCGGTGCAGCGCTCGCCGCGCTTCCAATTTCTTCAATTCCTTCTTGAGGCGTGAAATGCGCACCCGGATGGTGCGACGATCGACCTCAAGTTTCGTTTCTCCAGGTCCACGGGTACCAATGCCACCCCCCAGTCGCGATAAAGCCACGCCGGAACCGGTGAGTCGCGGCAGCCAATACTCCAACTGGGCCAGTTCCACCTGCAGCTTCCCCTCTCGGCTGCGTGCCCTTTGGGTAAAGATGTCCAAAATGAGCTCGCTGCGATCGATCGTCTTTGTCTCCAAAGATTCTTCCAGGTTGCGAAGTTGAGCGGGTGTGAGGTCCTCGTTAAAAATCACAAGATCCGCCTTGCACCTGAAGACGGCCTCCTGAATCTCTTCCAATTTTCCTCGACCGACCAGATAGGAAGGATCGGGTCGGAACTTCTCCTGAAGAAAGACTTCCAAGACCTGCGCACCTGCGCTGGCTGTCAGCTCTTCCAGTTCCCGTAGGGATTCCTCCTCTAGGGAGCGTTTGCGATTATCCGGGTAAACACCGACAAGGACGGCGCGCTCCGGACGCGGTGAGGTGATTTCCATGGGTCTGATTGTATCGTATCTCGAGAGGATTCTACTGAAGATAGGCTCAGGCGCCAGCACTCACAGGCTCACCTTCGTTGGAAAAATACTTAAAGATCTGCTCTCCGTGAAAGCGCCCTGTCTCAATAAAGATACGGTTGGTCATCTTCCCGGACACGATGGAGCCGGCCAGATAGACTCCTTTTACATTGGTCTCCAAGGTTTTAGGATTGTGCTCGGAGATGCAGGTTTCCGGGTCCACCTCAATCCCCATTCCCTCCAGAAAACCCACGTCAGGGTGATAGCCGGTCATTGCCAACACGCAGTCATTCTCGAGAGTTATGGCTCCTTCAGGAGTAGAGAGAACAATTTCCGTCTCTCGAATCTCCTGCACCGCACTCGAAAAATAGGCTTTGATCTCACCCCGTTTAATGCGATTGTTGATGTCAGGCAGGACCCAGTACTTGACCTGCTTTTCCATCGCCTCCCCCCGGTGAATCAGGGTCACTTCGGCTCCCCCATTGCGATACAGATCCAATGCCGTTTCAGCGGCTGAGTTCTGCCCCCCGATCACAGCGACCTTCTTCTGAAAATAGGGATGGCACTCGGAGTAATAATGACTGACCTTGGGAAGATCCTCACCAGGAAGGTCCAACATGTTGGGGTTGTCATAGTAACCCGTGGCAAGGATGACTCTCCTGCAACGATACTCCTGCTCCTGGTCCAGCTGGTCGATGCTCTGAACCAGAAAATCATCTTCCTGGCCTTTCACCGAGATCACTCGTTCGTAGTATTTGATGGGGAGCTCAAAGTCATCGGCGACTCGGCGATAGTACTTCAGGCCATCCACTCGCTTCGGTTTCTCCGAGGAGATAATCATGGGGACGCCACCGATTTCGAGCAGATTGGCCGTGGTGAAGAATTTCATATTGACGGGATAGCGGTAGATCGAATGGACCAGACACCCCTTCTCGATCAACCAAAAGTCGAGGTTTCTCCTTTTCGCCTCGATCGCGCAGGCCAAACCTGCAGGTCCCCCGCCAACGATGATCCAATCCAGTAGTTGATTCATTGACACCATCTCTCCGGCTTAACTAGAATAGCGAATCGCGGGCGATTAGCTCAGCTGGTTAGAGCGCCGCCTTCACACGGCGGAGGTCACTGGTTCGAGTCCAGTATCGCCCACCAATCCTCCAAAAAAAGAGCAGGAACGATTCAGCCGGGATTATGCATAAGCCCGGCTAGCCGCCCCTGCACCGCATCATCTTATCAGAAATCTCGAACGTGCTGGACCAGAACCCTCATCGTATCGGAGAGACCGCCCGGAGCCAGGAGCGTCTTGAGGCCAAGGCGCTCTTCCATTCTCTTCGAATTGAGTAGCCCTTGAGCTTCCTCCTCCATAAGGCGCTCCTCCAGGCCCCAATCCAGGAGAAACCGGCGCTGAGTCTTCAAGGGTTCGCTCTTCCAGCCCAGCTGAGAACCCGTTTGCTCCATCACCTCAAAGTTGACGTGGGAGGTGATGTCCTGGCGACACAGGTTGAGGTAAGGGTCTGAAATCACTTCATGGCGGTGATAACAGAGGAGAGTTCCGTGGGGTCGGTCTCTGGAGTCATACTCTCCCCAGTCGTAGCCATAATCCACGGTCAAAACCACTCCCGAGTCGATGCGCCGATCCAAATCCTTCAGCATCTCGACCATACGGAGATTGACTTCATACTCCCAACCCTCTCGCCACTCCTTAAATCCGGTTGTCATGTACTCGAGAATTCGAGGATCCGTGATCTTACCCTCCACCTCCGAGATTTCATCACCGACAGAGACGTAAATCTCCTGCACCTCCGATCCTCGGACCCGAACACGATGCACCGGAAGGGCGTCGAACAATTCATTGGAGAAGACAATCCCCTGTATTCGCTCCGGCAGATCCACACCCACTTCCACGGGAACGTACTCCACGGCATCAAATATTTCGGGATATCTGTCCTTCAACCTTCCCAGGATGTCCCGACCCAGAAAACCCTCTCCCACACCCAATTCCACCAGATGAAAGGGCCGGGGCCGGGCAAGCAACTCGAAGTAGTGGACGAAGGCGCTGACCAGGCTGTGAGCAAAGAGCGGATGAGTGGAAGGAGAAGTATAGTAGTCTCCCTGAGGACCGAAAATCGTTTCCTGGGTCGTGTAATAACCCTGGCCTGGGTCGTACAGACAAAAGTCCATAAAACGTTCGAAGGTGATCTTCTGATTTTTCCAGGGAAGAACTACAGAGGACAAACTCAAAATAAGTGTAAGGTCACCGACCAAGAGAAGAGAGAACCCAGAACAACAGACTCAAGAAGTAGGCCCCTCCAACAAGTCCCGTGAACTAAAAAAGAACCCGATCTCAAAGAGGGCGGACTCGGGGCTATCACTCCCGTGAACCGCATTGCGTTCGATGTTTTCGCCAAAGCGCTGGCGAATGGTTCCCTCTTCAGCCTGGGAGGTATCGGTTGCACCCATGGTTTTACGCCACACAGTAAGGGCATTCTCCCCCTGCAGGACCATCACAAATAGGGGTCCCTCGGTCATGAATCGAATCAGGCTCTCGAAGAAATCTTTATCCCGATGAACGTAGTAAAAACTCTCGACTTCCTTTCTGGTCAGGTGAAGCAACTGAGCCGCTACCAGGGACAATTGTTTTTCTGCAGCCATGGCAATGATCGGACCGACAAGGTTCCTGCTGAATGCATCGGGCTTGATGATGGCCAACGTTTGTTCCTGCAATTTCACTCCCTACGAACTCTTCTGTGCGACAACGTCCTGCATGGCGGAACCGATTTCAGCGGGACTCTCCACCACGTGGATTCCACATTGCCTCATTTTCTCGATCTTCTCCGCCGCAGTCCCCTGGCCCTGGGAAATGATGGCTCCGGCATGTCCCATACGTCTGCCGGGCGGCGCGGTCTGGCCTGCAATAAAGCCGACTACGGGTTTCTTGAAGTGGGCCTTGATGTAATCGGCGGCTTCCTCTTCAGCCGTTCCGCCGATCTCCCCGATCATCACCACAGCCTCGGTGGCCGGGTCCTCATTGAATGCCGTCAGAGCATCGATGAAACCGGTGCCCACGATGGGATCGCCCCCAATACCGATGCAGGTACTCTGACCGATGCCGCGAGAACTCAACTGCTGGACCGCCTCATAGGTCAAGGTGCCGCTTCTGGAAATGCATCCCACTGAACCCTCCTTGTGGATCGGCCCCGGCATGATTCCAATCTTGCATTTTCCCGGAGAGATGAGGCCCGGACAATTGGGTCCGATGAGTCGGCTGTTACTTCCCTGCATTAAATGAGCCACCCTCACCATGGCCAGCACCGGCACTCCCTCGGTAATACAAATGATCAATGGGATCTCAGAATCCACCGCTTCCATGATGGCATCGGCCGCAAAAGGCGCCGGCACCAGAATCATGCTGGCATTGGCACCTTCCTTCTCCACCGCCTCCTTCACCGTATCGAAAACAGGCACACCGTCCTGATTCATGCCCCCTTTGCCGGGGGTGACGCCGGCGACGACCTGAGTTCCGTATTCGCGGCACTGAGCAGCGTGAAAACTCCCCTCCCGGCCGGTAATCCCTTGAACCACTACTTTCGTGTTTTCATCGATCCAAATGGCCACAAGTTTTCTCCACGATTAAACCGCTTGAACGACTTTTTGGGCGGCGTCGGCCATGTCCGTCGCCACCAGAAAGTCAAGACCGGAGTCCTTCAAAATCTCACGTCCCTTTTCCACGTTGGTCCCTTCCAGCCGAACCACCACCGGAACTTTGACTCCCACTTCCTTGACTGCCTGCACCACCCCTTCAGCCACAACATCGCAGCGTACTATTCCTCCGAAGATGTTGATCAACACGGCTTTTAGATTCTCATCCAGGAGCAGAATCCGGAAAGCATTCTTGACCTGTTCCCGGTTGGCGCCCCCTCCAACATCCAGAAAGTTGGCTGGACTTCCACCCTCCATCTTAATGATGTCCATGGTCGCCATGGCCAGCCCAGCTCCATTGACCATGCAACCCACCTCACCATCCAGTTTGATGTAGCTGAGCTGATAACGCGAGGCCTCGATCTCGAGCGGCTCCTCTTCCAGAAAATCACGCATCTGCACAATCTCAGGTTGTCGATCGAGGGCGTTGTCATCAAAGTTCATCTTGGCATCCAGCGCGTAGAGTTCACCCTCCTCGGTGAGCACCAGAGGATTCACTTCGGCCAGCGAGGCATCCGTCTCTTCAAAAGCCTGATACAGAGCACTCATCAAACGAGAGGCCTTGCCTACGGCTTTGGCATCCAGACCCAGCCCGAAAGCGATTTTCCGGGCCTGGAAGGACTGCAATCCAATGCCCGGCTGAATGGTTTCCTTAAGAATGAGGTCAGGACTCTTGCGGGCCACTTCCTCGATCTCGACTCCTCCCTCCCGGCTGGCCATGAAAACCGGTTTCTGTTGACTTCGGTCGATTACAATCCCCAGGTAAAACTCCCTTTGGATCTTCAGGCCCTCTTCGATCAGGACACACTGGACCACTCTTCCTTCCGGTCCCGTTTGTGGCGTCACCAGTTTGGATCCAATCAATTTCCTTGCCGTCTCCTCCGCCTCCTCCGGGCTCTTGACAATCTTGATTCCACCCCCCTTGCCTCGACCTCCCGCGTGAATCTGGGCCTTGACGGCCACGGTCCCACCCAATCGTCTGGCAATTTCGTAGGCTTCCGGAGGATTGCGGGCAACCTTCCCCTTAGGAATTTTGACCCCATACCGGATCAGAATTTGCTTGGCTTGATATTCATGGATCTTCATCGCGGTCTAATAAACACTATATAATCTTGGTTTTCAAGTTGTGTTCTTTACAGGCCGACCCGTTGGGAGACCGCCCATGAGTCCAAGTCGTCAAAAAATACCCTCCGGACTGTGGACAAGCCCACTCCAGGCTGCAGACCTGGCTGCTGAACTGCGCTTTTCCGACGTCTTGTGGGACACGGTCGAGGAAACCCTGGTGTGGCGCGAGGAAAGGTCCGATCAGGGTGTTCTGGTGTGTCAATCGCCACAGGACCCCTCCCCGCACGATTTGACCGGTGCTCTCTCCGTGCGTGCACGAGTCGGGTACGGCGGAGGCGACTTTACCGTTTCCCATGGATCTGTTTATTTTGTGTCTGGGGGGCGCCTCTATCAGCAGCTTCTCTCCGGCGGTGAGGCCCAACCGATCACACCCGAGGGGGGAGAGTGCTCCTCTCCCAGCGTTTCTCCCGATGGCAAAGAGGTGATGTACGTTCACTCTACTGAGGGAACAGACGTGCTAGCCCTGGTCGATACCCAGGGCAAGAATCAACCCGTGCAACTGAACGAAGGCCATGATTTTTACATGCAGCCCTGCTGGCACCCTCAGGGACACCAGATTGCCTGGGTGGCCTGGGATCACCCCTCTATGCCCTGGGATTCAAGCGCCCTTTACCTGGGAAAGCTGGATAGTGAGAAGGGCACACTCAGACTCACTTCCCAGGAGATCGTGGCCGGAGAGCTGGCGGGAAACACCGGCATCTTTCAACCCACCTTCTCCCCGGACGGTCGCCATCTGAGTTATCTCTCCAATGAAAATGGCTGGTTTAATCTTTACTGGCTGGACCTCAGTTCGGGCAAGAAGGAGTTGCTGGTCGGTGAGGAAGCGGAATATGGCGGGCCGGCCTGGATCCAGGGACTCAGAACCCAGGCTTGGACGGCTGACGGAAAATCGCTTTACTTGTTGAGAGTCAAGGACGGCTTTACCTCGCTGGTCAGATTCGACTTGCAGAGGCGAGAGCTGCAGCAAATTCAAGGAGAAGTACAGCAGTACACCTCCCTCTCTCAAATCGCCTTAAGTCCACAGGCGGAAAGAATCGCTCTGATTGCTTCTTCTCCAATCTCACCCTCCCGCATAGCTTCTGTCTCGCCCCAAGGTGAGGTTAAGATTCATCGAGCCAGCAGTTCGAAGCAACTGAGTGAAGATTTTTTCAGCCGTCCTCAATCCCTTCGTTGGAATGTCGAGACGGCTCTCCCGTCGCCCACTGCTATGGACTCTACTATCCCCCCTCCCATCCGGAGTTTGAGAGTAGCGGACCTCCTCCCACAATCATAAAATTCACGGCGGTCCCACCTCGCACTATGCATCTGACTATCATCCCGACACACAGTTTTTCATAAGCCGAGGCCTTGCCGTTCTGGAATTGAATTACCGGGGCAGCTCCGGATACGGGAAGGCCTACATGGATGCCCTCAAAGGGACCTGGGGAGTCATCGACGTGCAAGACACTCGAGGGGCAGCAGAGTATTTGGTATCGGAAGGGCTGGCCGACAGTAATCAACTCATCCTAATGGGCGGGAGCGCCGGAGGGTACACGGTCCTGTTGAGCCTGATCACCCATCCGGGATTTTTCAGTGCGGGTATTTGCCGTTATGGGGTATCGAATCTTTTCACGCTGGCCGCCGACACTCATAAGTTTGAGAAGCATTATCTGGACTTTCTTGTGGGCACGCTTCCTGAGGACGAGAAAAGGTACCGGGAACGGTCGCCGGTTTTTTCGGCCGACAGGATCCAGGACCCGCTGGCCATCTTTCAAGGCGAAGAAGATCGAGTCGTTCCTCGGGATCAATCGGATGAAATCGTCGAGTCTCTGGTTCGGCGCGGAGTGCCCCACCTCTACCGCACCTATGCAGGTGAGGGTCACGGATGGCGCAAGAGTGAGACGATCCAGGACTATTATGAAAGTCTTGAGCAGTTTCTGAGAGAGTTCGTGCTGTCGTGACCTCGTGCTTTCGTGTGAGTTCGTGCTAAAATCCGTCCTCAAAGGACTACCTCATCATCATGAAAACAGATGTGTTGATCGTGGGTGCGGGATT
>PVMK01189249.1_pt1 | contig 35228 bp, 38 predicted proteins | sample 1853481 | NCBI WGS metagenome assembly PVMK01 (sample SAMN08533507, study PRJNA380276) | Marine sediment metagenome, whole genome shotgun sequencing project. | reverse complement strand
GCTTGGCCTCGAACCCGGCGAGCCTGACCGCATGTCGAGGCCACCGAGAGATCCGAGCGAACGGCTGCCGAACCGGCGGGGAGTCTATATGATCCTGGGGGCCGGCAGTTATATTGCGGCGGCCACGGCCGCTTTGTTCTATTTTTATCTCGGTGACGCCTCGACAGAAATGATCGCGCGGGCGCAAACTATCGCATTTACCGGCATCATCGTGCTGGAGAAGGTCAACGTATTGAACTTTCGTTCGCTGAAATACCCGCTCCATTCGGTCGGCTACCTGTCCAACAAGTGGCTGCTGCTGGCGATCGCCTTCACGCTCGGCGCCCAGGCGCTCGCGGTCTATCTGCCGTTTCTGCAGACTGCGCTGCATACGGTGCCGCTGTCCGGCCTGGACTGGCTCGTGATGTTTGCCGTGGCTTTACCGTTGTTCCTGATCGGCGAAATCGCGAAGTGGCTATCGACGCGGTCGGAATCGAAAGCGGCCGGCCGGCGGGTGATCGAGAATGCATGACGCAGCATTGTTCCTGTTGGCGATTGGCGGACTTCTGCTGCTGAGTATCGCGACGGACATGCTCGGTCGCCGTACCTTTTTGCCACGTGTGTCGCTGCTGGTCGCTATCGGCGTGCTGTTCGGGGGGGATATCCTCAACCTGATCCCCCCCGTGTTGACCGACCAATTCGAAATCATTGCCAATATCGCGTTGACCATGGTCGGGTTCCTGCTCGGCGGAAAACTGACGCGCGAATCGCTGGGTCATTCGGGTCGCGAGAGCGTCTGGATATCGTTGTGTGCGGCAGTTGGAACCACGGCTATCGTGATCTTTGGGCTCGTAGTTTTCGGCACCCCGATCGACATCGCGATACTGCTGGGATGTATTGCCTCCGCCACCGCCCCGGCGGCAACAGTCGATATCATCATGGAATCGGGAACATCGAACAGTCGGTTTTCGCGGCTATTACTCATGGTCGTTGCACTCGACGACGCGTGGGGCCTGATCCTGTTCAGCATCGGACTGGCGATCGTGTCGACCATGAACGGTGTCGATGGCGCGGGTTCGCCGGCCTTAATGGCAACGCAGGAAATCGGCGGCGCCGCGATCCTGGGTTTATTGATTGGACTCCCGGCAGCCTATATGACCGGACGCATCAAGCCGGGGCAGCCGATGTTGGCGGAGGCATTGGGACTGGTGTTCGTCTGTGGCGGGCTGGCCATATGGCTGGATGTATCGTTCCTGATCGCTTCGATGGTCATGGGGGCGACAATCGCAAACCTCGGTAAACACCATGATTACCCGTTTCATTCGATTGAAGACATCGAATGGCCGTTCATGGTGATCTTTTTTGTTTTGGCAGGCGCTTCACTTGAGATAAGTACTCTGAAAGATATCGGTTTGATCGGATTCACTTACATTATTTTTCGCGTTGCCGGAAAACTCGCGGGCGCCTGGCTCGGTAGCCGGGTCAGCGGAGCGGACCCGGTGACGCGCCGATGGATGGGGCTCGCGTTATTACCACAGGCCGGTGTTGCCATAGGGATGGCGCTGTTGGCAGCCAACTCCTTCCCGGCCTATGGGCCTTTGTTTCTTACGGTGGTGATCAGCGCCACGATAATCTTTGAGATCGTCGGACCCGCATTGACGCGCTTCGCGATTCTGAGGGCTATAATCGAAGACGATGTCCCGTCTTAGGTAGATCCGTGTGAGTAAAGACAAGCCCGGCACTTCTTCCGTCCGGATTCCGAGCCCCGCGCATCCGCATCAGCGGGTAGAACCCCTGCCCGGGCACTGCCGCAAAGGCGCCGAAGAAGATCCGGAGGCGCCCCGGTGTATCGACGCGATCCTTGCCAGTCCGAGCTATCGCCGGGCCGACCAGGATATCGATTTCCTGTCGCTCGACGAGACACGCGGACCCCGGCTCGAACTCGATTACCTGAAACCGGAACTGCTGATGCGTCAGAACGACATCGAGCACACGATCGTCGTTTTCGGCAGCGCCCGAATCCCGGAGCCGGCCGAGGCCACGCGTCGACTCGAGAAAGCCCGCAGATCACAGGGGGCCAATCCCGGTGACGGCGAGCTCGAGCGTCAGCTGCGCGTCGCGGAACGGGTTGCGGACAAGAGCAGGTACTACGACATCGCCCGTGAGTTCGGCCGGATCGTCGGCAATTCGGGCAGCGGCCCGGGGGACAGTCGTGTGGTTTTGATGACGGGCGGCGGCCCCGGCATCATGGAAGGCGCGAATCGTGGGGCGTTCGATGTCGAAGCCAAGAGTATCGGTCTGAACATCACGCTGCCGCTCGAGCAATATCCAAACCCGTATATCTCTCCCGAGTTGTGTTTCAGCGTCTGGTACTTCGCCATTCGAAAATTACATTTCCTGTTGCGGGCGAAAGGACTCGTCGTATTTCCGGGTGGCTACGGCACCCTCGACGAACTGTTCGAAACCCTGACGCTGATACAGACGCGCAAGATCAAGCCGTTGCCGGTGGTACTCGTCGGTGAGCGCTACTGGAGGAGGCGTGTTCGACCCTGATTTCCTCGTCGACGAGGGCGCGCTCGATCCCGAGGACCGCGACCTGTTCTGGTACGCCGAGACCGCGGAGGAAATCTGGAACGGCATCCTGTCCTGGCATATAGCGGCCGGCGAGCCGCTCACAAATCACCCGGCGTGACTTGCCCCCGCGTAACTTACCAAGGGTCAATCGCCAGGTCGACGCAGCATTTTCTTGACATCACCGGCATGGCGAGTTTCGTCGCTGATCAGCCGTGTCGCATATTCTTCCAGCATGACCGAGCGGCCCTGCACCAGCGTCAACAAATCATTGTAAGCCGCTAACGCCGTTTCCTCGTGTCGCAGGGATTCTTCGAGGATCTTACCGACGTCCGTCGTATGCTCATCGAGTAGCGGGCCGATCCCGAGTGCAGGCTGACCTCCGAGCTGGGTAACCAACTCACCCGCCTCATGCGCGTGGACTAGTGATTCATCGGCCTGGCCACGCAACCACGACACAATCGGAATTCGACCGAATCCATACACCATGAAGGAATAATGGGTGTAACGCACGACTCCGGCGAGTTCCAGTTCCAGGATCCGATTAAGCTTTTGAAGGACGGAAGCATTGTCCAGATCATTGTCATTCATTTTTTCTCTCCCTCGGTCGTATTTACGGGTCGAACGGACGACCCTCTGGAGTGTACGGGGTCGAAACCACCCCTAGAATGGGTACAAACACCTAGACTCATTGCGTCGAGTCCGGAACCGGCCGCTCCGGCTTGCCGTCCGCCCGCGGGCCGGTCAGAACCGGCCAGTACACCCAGGTGAATAACCCGAACGCGATAATCCAGCCCGCGGCCGCGAGGTCGATCATGCCGAGATAAGCGGTGCCACTCATCGGACTCAGCGTTCTGATTACGGCGGCCAGCATGAATACCCCGTAGGCGATGACCGTCAGGCGTGCCGCGTGTAACGCCCGGCCCGTGTGTGCGAGTGCAACGCGGGTCGTCACGGCAAGCACCATCCCGGCGACGCCGCCCATCGTCAGTGCGTGCAATGCCGCTGTCGGTGTGAAGATGGCGCCGAATGCGGCCAGACCCATTAGCGCGTAACCGACCGGCAACCACAGGTAGGTGACATGCAGCACGAACAGCATCGGCTCGCTGGTCGTTGCCAGGCCCCGCCAGCGAGCGAGTCGTATTGCATGCGCGAGCGCCGCAGCGAAGGCGAGTAGTCCGGTCACCCAACCCGTATCTGAGAGACTGGCCGCGATACCGACGGCGATTGTGCAGAGAATCGCGACCGGATCAATGGGCCCGCCACTTACGGGCAGATCAATCTGACCACGGGCATTCAGCCAGTTGGCTGTAAAGTTCGGGATGATGCGCCCGCCGATGACCGTGATCAGCACCAGCACGAGGTGAATCAAAAGATACAGCGCCATGCGATCCGCGCCGAGGTGATAGAGCAGATTCAACACCGCAAACAAAGCCGTGATCAACGCGATCGGAAGATTACGCCGGTTGCGCCCAGCAATGACTTCACGACTCGCGATACCACAGAGCAGGACCGGAAAACTCAGGTCGATTGCGGCAACCAGCATTGAAGGCAAGCTGCCGGCGAGCGCCATGGCCAGCCGGCCCGCGAGCCAGGCAAATACGAGCCAGCCGAGCAATGGGCCATGGACCGGCGGGCGGCCGGTCCATGTGGCTACGGCCGTCAGCATGAACCCGGCGATCGCGGCCCCGGCGAATCCGACGATCATCTCGTGGCCATGCCAGAGCATCGTATTCGCTGGCAGCGGGACCAGGTCAATGCCATGCAGCACCATAATCCAGACCATCATGACCGCCATTGCGAACAGGCCATTCATCAGGAAGAACGGCCGAAACGCATAATTCAGAATTGTCCAGGGTGGGCCTGCCATTTAATTCGCCTCCGATTATCGAGCGCCTTACACTAAACCGTCTAAGCCACTGATGCCATGAGTGTTTACATTTCGCCCGGTCGCATGGCACAGCATGGGCCTAGGTATATCGACGTATTGCCCTGAACCCGGCATTACGGTGACCTACGCAATAGGGTGCCACGCAAACGAATGCTGTAGCGATAATCATGAAAATCGACATCATGCTGGAACCGGACCAAAGTCCGGAGCAAATCTCAGAACTCGCGCTGCTCGCAGAAAATTATGGACTGCGGGCACTCTGGGCGCAGAACTACGTCTCGGCCCGCGACCCATTCATGTGCCTCGTGCCGGCGGCACTCGCGACGAAAACGATAAAGCTCGGTGTCGTTGTCGTCAGTCCGTACGAAATGCATCCGATGAAGATCGGCAACGCGCTGCTGACGCTGAACGAGTTTTGCAAAGGACGTGCCGAAGTCGTTATCGGGGGCGGTGGATACTGGTGCAGTCGCATGGGCGTGACTGCGGAGCGCATGGTTCGAACTATTCGCGAAGCAATCGATATTGTCAAAGGTGGCTTTCAGGATGAGCCATTGCAATACGACGGTGAAATCTACAAAGCCTGGGGCTACAACTCCGACTGGGCGAATGATCCCGCGCCGCGTGTCCTCGCCGGTGCGAGCCGCGCACAAATGCTGCGCATGGGTACCCGCGTCGCAGACGGCATCATGTCGAGCGATTTGATCAGGCCCCTGATCGAGGATGCGGTCGCGTCCGTCAAAGATGGATTGGAAGAATATGGCCGATCGGAGTCGGATTTTGGCATCAACAGCGCAATCGCATTTCATATGAAGGCAGATCGGGAAATATCGATGCGTGAGGCGCGGCGCGAATTGATTACCCGTGCCCTGCTCGAGGAATGGTATTTGCGGTCGTTCATGGAAGACGCTGATGTGGCCATCGTCAGAGACAATATCTCCTCGTTCTTCAAAGCCTATCGAGCCAAGAGCCATATCATCGAGGACGTGCCGGATTCGATTCTCGACACCCTGGTCAGCAATCTGACGATCGCCGGCGATCTCGATGATCTTGACGCAAGGATATCGGAGCTGCGGGACTACGCTGCAACCGGCATCACGGAGCTCTGCTTCCGCACCCACGATGACCCGGCCTTCGCGATTCAACTGATCGGCGAGAAGATCGCGCCCGCGCTGTCAGACCTGTGAACCCGGCATAGAGGAGTGGCGCATGTCTTTGACACCAGAACAGATCCAGGTTTTCTCTACAAAAGGCTTCATCGTATTAAAGGAATTCTTTGATAAAGATGCCATCGACAATGTATCGGCATGGCTTGATGAACTCGAGGATTGCCCGGGTACCGATGGCCATGCGGCCATGTATTACGAAAAAAGCCCGGTCACCGGTCAGGATATTCTCGTACGCGTCGAGCACATACTCGGCGATCAGGACCCGGATATGGCAAAGATTTTACTCGCGCCGAAAACAGTCGAGTGCCTGACGCAACTTCTTGGAGAAATGCCGGTCCTGTTCAAGGAAAAAATTAACTACAAGCATCCAGGTTGTCGGGCGGATAAATTGCATCAGGATCAGGCGGCAGGCTGGAACGCCTATGCAGATTTTTTCATTACGATATGTGTCGCCATCGATCCAAACCGGGAAGAGAATGCGGCATTGCGGTTTATGAATTCCGGCAATTATCAGAAAGCGCTCATGAAAGATGAATGGCACCCATTATCACAGAGCACCGGCGTCGATTGGGCCGACGATGAGTACGTTATGCTCGAGGCGGATCCCGGTGACGTGATTTTCTTTGACTGCTATGTACCCCACGGCTCGCCCCCGAACGAGAGCAACCGGGACCGGCGCAACGTCTTCCTGACTTTCAACAGGGCATCGGACGGCGATCTTCGAGCCAGATACTACGAAGACAAATGGAAGGCATATCCACCCAATGATATCGACCATGCCAGGAGCGCCGAGTCATTCAGGGTCTGAAAGAATCTCAAGCGGACTTCGGAAAATACCTATTCAGCATGGCTGCATAGCGCGATAGCGTTGCCGGACCATTGGTCATACTTTCGCGTTCTTGCAGGAGCCAGTCATGCAAATCAAGCAGCCCGAAGGCCTGACAGTCAGCCCTGAACAGTTGGGGGGTCTGGCTCGCCACGAATTGTCGGATCATCTGGAAAGAGGCGGTGTCGTTATTTTTCCAACGCCCCCTGCGGCGCTTCCCGACGAGGAAGACATCCGGTTCCTGCGTGAAGAAACTCCGCCATTACACGCGCGAAAAAATATCAGCTACTACCCGGAGGCCCGCCGAATCGATGGCATGAGCGGCTCCAAAGCGCAGCGTAGGCAAACCCTGCGAATTCTCAGGGACTATCACGAACGTGTCGAGGCTTTCCTGAAGGACGTTATCCCCAGCCTTGCCGACGGATGGACTACGGCGACGGCCAGCCTGCGGGTTTTCCAGGAAAAGGACCGCGACCTGCCGCTGCATTCGCGCAGCGACCGGCTGCACCTGGATGCGGGCACCTACGGTGCGTCGAGGGGCGATCTGATTCTGCGCTTTATCACCAACCTGGATGACGTGGATCGAATCTGGAAGTGCAAGGGCACGGTACCCGATCTCGTCGAAAAATTTGGTGACGCGGCCGGACTCGAGCGCCGCCGCGACCTGCTCGACGACGGCGTCATGAATCGCGTCGGGTCGATGCTGATCGACGGCGCCTCGACCGTGTTCCCGATGGTGCGCATGCTCGGCCAGTCCGCTTATGACCGGGCCATGCGGCGCATGCACAACTATATGAAGGAAAGCGAAGAATTTCATACCGACCCCGAAGGCATGGTCGAAATTCATTTCAAACCGAAAAGCTGCTGGCTGGTATTCGCCGACATGGCCGGCCATTCGTGCAAGTCAGGCAGCTTTGCCCTGATCAATACCTTTATGGTGCCAAGACAAAACTTTCGTCAGCCGGAATACTCGCCCTGGGAGGTTCTGCAGCGCTTCAGCGCTGGTGAGTCGGCGCTGCCGCCACAGTAACGGCGCCCGTTATGGCGTTCCTGAACTACCAGAGCGCCGGCTTCCAGACCATCATATAGAGAATGATGATCACGCTCAGCACGATCGAGCCCCACCAGATCGTCAGCCGCCGGGCCAGCGTCAACAAGGGTTGGTTTTCCGGAGACGAGTCTTTAGCTAATTGAATCCATCTCTTCATGAACGGGCCGAACGAGATGCCCATAACCGTCAGGATGGTCGACAGCACCAGGCTCGCCCAGATCCACGATGACGCGAAAGGCCATTGCCAGAGCCACATCGTGGCCCCGCATAGAATGGTGACAACATAGGCGGGCACGGCGAGACGATCATCGATAACCTTGACGACACGCAGAATATTGGCCCCGTTTACCGGGTCACGGTTAGCTGACAAAATCCAGAAGAAATGGGTGACGTTCGATCCGAACGCGATGCATGCCGATACGACATGCAGCCACTTCAATAAAAGATAAGTTTCACCCATTTGATCCTTCCCGGATTCCCAGCGTAGGGAATTAAACCCGGACGGATGAACAAGACAATACGTAGTATCCGTCAACAAATGGCGCAGGACCTGTTTTCAATGCCTGCCGGTGCCGCCCTACCGCCCTATCCGACAGATTCTTCGCAATTCCTCCGCAACTTCCTCTGCAATGCTCACCGCCCGCAGCACGCGCCACGGCGCCAGAGGCATTTCCTTGACCCGGCCGCCTATCGCATTGGCCACGGCGTTAGCGATGGCCTGCATCGTGCAGACGATCGGCCCCTCGCCGACCTCCTTGGCGCCGAACGGGACCAAACGGATCAATCGTCTCGACGATAATGTGCGCGACTTCGGGCATCTCATAGGCCCGCGGCATCTTGTAGTCGAGCCGCGACGGGTTCATGACCTGGCCGTCTTCCATGATCGTCTCTTCATATAAGACCTGAGACATGCCGCTGAATATCTGCCCGTCGATCTGTCCCTCGACGACCCGTGGGTTAATCGCTCGGCCGACGTCGTGGGAGGCAGTCATCTTATCGACCGTGACAGTGCCCAGTACCCGGGTCAACCGTGACTTCGGCAATCTGCGCGCCGAAAGAATACGCCATCGTGCCCTTCTCCAGCGGAGAATTGTAGAACCCGCGCCCCATGACGAAGCGGCCTTCGCGGCTGTGCAGAGTTTCATACACGACTTTCTTGAACGGCACCGCCTTGTCCGGCTCGCCTTTCGGATAAACCTTGTGATCGCGGAACACGAGCTCATCTTCCGCGCATTCGAGCAGTTTCGCAGCCGTTACAGCCAGCTGGTCGCGAGCGTCGGTCGCGGCGTTCTTCGTCGCGTTGCCGGTATTGAATGTACCGCGCTGTATGAACGCACCGACATCCAGCGGATCCGTATCCGTATCACCCGATATGACGCGGATGTCGTCGGGCGTGATCCCGAGCACTTCGGCCGCGATGATCGCCATCGTCGTGTGCGAACTCTGCCCCATGTCCGGCAAGCCGATGAACAACGAGGCCTTGCCGTCATCGTTGACCTTCACCATCGCCGCAGATGTATCGTGCTTGAACATTGCCTTCGCGCCCGATGCCATCGCGCCGATCCCGATGCCGATCCCCTTGTACTTCGGCAATTTGCCGTACTTGTCTTTCCAGCCTGCCAGCGCCGCCGTTTTTTCGATACATTCCTTCAGTCCGCAGCTCGCGTAGTGCGTGCCTTCCGGGGATGTGTAGCCCTCCTCGACCCCGTTTAGCAGACTAAACTCGACTGAATCCATTCCCAGGTCGTGTGCCAGGCCATCCATATGCTGACCGAGCCCGAATTGAAATTGCGCAATACCGCCGCCGTGATGAAAGTAGTACGGCAGATGATTGGTGTGCACCAGGCGTCCGCGGTAACGAGAGGCCTTAAGCGGATACAGCGCGTGCAAATATCTGCTCGTCAGGATTGTTACGATCATCTGCGACTCGATGTAGGCGCCGGTATCGAACAGCACGTCAGCCTCAATGACCTGCAGCCTGCCGGCCTTCGTGGCGCCGGATTTCAGCCGGTAGATCACTTTGCCGCCGGCCCGGCACATGATGAACTCTTCATCGCCGGCCGAGCGCAACCGCACCGGGCGACTCGCTTTCCGCGACAGCAGCGCTGCCAGAAAATGATGCGGCCGGGTCGAAGTACGCCCGGTGAAACCGCCACCGGTATTCAGCGTCAGCATACGCACATCGCTGTCAGGCAGTTTAAAGCCGGCCGCGAGGCTTTGCTGAAACAACAACGCCGTCTGCGTCGGTGTCCACATCGTCAGCTTGCCGACCGTAGAGAAATCGGCGACGCAAACATGATACTCAGCATAACAATTGTGGGTGGCGTTGGTGATGAACTCGTCTTCGCGAATCACATCGCATTCGGCGAAGACCGCATCCGGATCGCCGTGCACGACGTTTTCTTCCCAGCCGATATTGCCCTTCGCTTTCTTGTGCAACTGAATCGCATCGTCCTTGATCGCGTCACTCAGATCGGTCAAGTCGGGCAACAGTTCATATTCAATCTTGACCAGCGAGGCCGCTTTCGCAGCAATCCGCTCGCTGGTCGCCGCAACGGCGACGATTTCGTGACCAACGTGAGTCGCATTTACAGTGGGCAACAACGGTTGGCTAATGCCGATCAAAATTCCCTTTGCGTCTTCCGGCGTAATGATCGCCTTGACGCCGGACAACGCTTCGGCCTCACTGGTATCGATTTTGACGATGCGCGCATGAGCATGCGGGCTGCGCACGACTTTTCCGAACAGCATGCCCGGCAGGCGTACATCGTCGGCAAAAATTGACCGGCCACTGACCTTATCAACACCATCGAGGCGCGCCCAGTTCTTGCCAACGACGGCGAGATCTTCCTTACGCCGAGCCATGGGTCACCCCCGCGGTCTGTTCACGTTCGCGGAGCACTTTCGCCGCTTCGCGAATTGCGATCTTTACCTTGATATGACCCGTACAGCGACATATCGCACCGGCCATCGCCTCATTGATGTCTCGCTCGGTCGGGCTCGTGTTCACGTCCAGCAGCGCCTTCGCCGACATGATCAGACCCGGCGTGCAAAAACCGCATTGCACCGCGCCGTATTCCAGGAACTTCTGCTGAATCGGATGCAGTTCGTTGCCTTCCTGCACGCCCTCGACCGTGGTCACATTGCGGCCATCCCATTCGACCGCGAGGGCGCAACAAGAGAGTATTGCCTCACCTTCTTCGCCGTTGACCGTGCACACGCCGCAACTGCCTCCGGTGCACCCCACGCTTCGTTCCGATCAGATCGAGATCGTCACGGAGTACTTCCAACAGCGTCTGATACGGCGCCACGGCAATTTCGTGTTCGTCACCGTTGACCGTCAATGTAATGAGTTGCTTTGCCATAGTTCTACCTCAAACCGAGCCTTACTTCAGACTGTCTCGTCGCGCATCTCAGTCAATGCGTCCTTGACCAGCGCCTTGACCAAACGTCGCTTATAGCCCGAAGGCGTAAACAGATTTGTAACCTCACCTAAAGACGAACGCGCCGCGAGCGCTGCCCTCTCTATCGATTCATCATTCAAGCCGGAATCGAGAACAATCTGCGCCGATTCCGCCAGCACTTTCGGTTCAGGCCCGACCGAGCCCATGACCAGGCACACAAATTCAGGCTTGCCATTGCCGCCGTGAATGGCCGCGGCGAAGGTGCCGGACGCGAAATCCAGGCCATCGCGTTGCGCCAGCTTGGCATAAACCGCCCGCCCCTCCAGCGGTGGCAGCACCACGGCGACGAGTATTTCACCGGGCTTCAGGACCGTATGATCGACACCGTCATTGTTATAAAACTCCATCATCGGCACTTCGCGCTCACCATCAATGCTCGCGAGGATGACCGAGGCCCCAAGCACCATCAGCACCGGGCCGGTATCCGAACTGTTGATCGCGTGACACACGCTGGCTGACTTGATGACATGACAGAGTTCGGCGTCGGTCTTGAAACAACCCTCGCGTGTCTCGCGCCAGTTCTCGGACTGATTCGTATACCAGCAACGGGTGTCGAGACAGATATTGCCGCCGATCGTGCCGGCGTTACGCACATGCCTGGATCCGACCGAAAAGATTGCGGCGTGCAACGCGGGATACTGTTCCTCGAGCACCTCGCTGTTCGCGAGCTGGGTCAATTTGCATCCGGCGCCGATGCGAAGGCCACCATCCGCCTGCAACTCGATCGTCTGCAGTTCCGGGATTGCGTTAAAGCTGACCAGGTATTTCGGCGTATCGAGCCGGAATTTCATATTGATCAGCAAATCGGAGCCACCCGACATAATCGTCGCGTCCGGACCATGTTCAGCCAGTGCCGCCAGCCCCTCGGCCAGGGTCTTCGGTCTTATGTATTCAAACTCGGGCAACTGCATCGATACATACCTTATCTATATCCCCATAAGGGCCTTACGGATCATCCTAGCCCGGCCACAGGCATTGGCTCCAGACGACCACAATAATTATCCACTGGATGATTGGCCTCTTATATATAGAGAGCATAAGGGCCGCCGGAACCACCGCAATAGGTAACTTCCGCTAGTTATGGCGGAGGATCGCCACCGACTTTCTCCCGAGTGGCCTCGGATATGGGCGCCGTGAGCAATCCGCAGGTCGCGTCGATCAGGTTGTCCGCGAACAGCGATGTCCTGGATGCGAAAGCGGTCGTGGCGCCCCGGGTTGAACCCGGCGGAATCTCTCGCTCCCAGGCCGCAATACTGTTCACGACGAGCGTTAGCATCAGACCGAATCGTTGGGTGAAAATTTCCTCGGGAAGGTCGCCCAAGAAAGCGCGCAACTGGCGACGAATCTGCTCATAGTGGCCGCCATGCCAGTGCATGATCTTTTCCTTCGCACCGCTGAAGTTATTATCCACGGCCTGAATCACAAACCGGAAATAAAAACTGCCGTCCGGGTTGCTTGTCAAATGCTCCGCCATCGGCAAGACCAGCGCCTGGACAAGACCGCGAAGGCCGTCCTTCCCGGGGGTCGCGCCGAGCCCATCAAGCAATTGCTGGCGCCGCTTGTTGATGCCTTCCGCGCGATATTCGACGATGGCCCGGGTCAACCCTTCCTTGCCGCCGAAGTGATAGTGCGTCGCAGCATTATTTTTCAGCCCGGCCGCCGAATTAATCTGGCGCAAGGAGACGCCGTCGATGCCCCGTTCGGCGAACAGGCGCTCGGCCGTTAAAACGATGTTCTCCTGCGCACTCCTTTTCATTGCCATGTCAGCGCCTCCTCCTCGAGGGCAGCCAGGTCCTGGAGACCCACTCCTGAGGAAAGATCATAAACCATATCGGGCCCGAATAAATCATTTGATTGCATTTTAAATCGCATCGATTTATAATAGCCAAAACTACGCGCAAACAATGAGAGAGGTAAGTGACATGGCACCCGCATCTTTTGAAGTTCAGCCGAGTGACCGGCGCGCTCGGCGCCGAGATATCGGGCCTGGATCTTTCGACGCCCATGGACGATGAGACCTTCGCGGAATTCTGCGACACCTGGGCCACGTACAAGGTCCTGTTTTTCCGCGATCAGGAATTGACGCCCGAACAGCATATCGCCCTCGGCAAGCGCTTCGGGCCAATAGACAAGTCCGCATTCATCCCGACGCTGGAAGACTACCCCGAGATCCGGTTACAGGATATGTCGGGCGCGGGTGCTATTCCCGGTGACGTCAACTGGCATCACGACAACAGTTTCGTGCAGGTGCCTCAGAAATGTTCGTTCCTGTATGCCGTCGAAGTGCCGGAAGCCGGCGGCGATACGGTATGGGTCAACATGGTCAAGGTCTACGAGAGCCTGTCGGAACCGATGCGAACGTTTCTCGACGGATTGACGGCTATTCACGATGTCATCGACATCATGGGTCCGCAGATTCTCAAGCAAAGCGGTCCCAAGGCCTGGCAGGGGGCTCGCGACAGAAACCCGCCCGCGGAGCATCCGGTGGTTCGGACGCATCCCGTGACCGGCGAAAAATGCCTCTATATCAATCCGCTCATGACGTCATACATCAAGGAACTCAACGCGGATGAGAGTCAGGGATCTGCTCGATTTCCTGTTCGAGAAGATGGTGCGGCCGGAATACATGTGCCGGTTCCACTGGAAGAAGAACTCAATCGCGTTCTGGGACAATATCGCGACGGTACATCGCGGCATCTATGCCGACCTGCCTGACCTCGACGAGCAGCCACGAATCATGCATCGCGTCGCAATCACGGAAACCGATTATCCGAACTAAGACTTAAGAATATTCTGGTGCCGGTGTTGACTTATTGACTTATTTAGCTGGAAGAATATTCTGGTGCCGGTGTTGACTTATTGACTTATTTAGCCGGCGACTGTGAACTACACATGTTCGCCGTCGAAATAAGTCAATAAGTCAACACCGGCAGCAGGAAAGTAATTGGATACTTCGCAATATTTCTATCGAACTGTGATTTTTTCGAAACAGGGCGAAAAAATATCACTCGTGGATATTCATGATCCGGAGAAAGAAGCACTCGCGTTCGAGCCATGGCTCGGCGTCGTAGTGTCACTGGCGGACGGGCAACACACCATCCGGGAACTCATCGACGGTATCGCGAGTCGTTACGATGGCGAACCACCTGGCGATTTGCAGCGGACTCTCGAATCGGCGATCGAACGTCTGACGGAGACCGAAGTTATAAAATTGAACGACGAGCCCGTCGAGCTGCCCTATTACCTGTCTCTGCCGGTGGAACGCATGAACCTGGAACAGGCCAAACAATCGATGGCGGATGGCGGTCATACTCCGACCTGAGGTTCTCCAGGTTTTACATGCGCGCAGAGATGCGCCGATCACCGGCAGTATGAGCAGCAGCCGAACCACCGTGGCCCTCAGAGAGTGTTGACCCAACCGACATATCCGTAGATGTCCTGATGCAGCGGCAATCCACCCCATTTATGATCAGGGTGAGTCGATGTATCTGTCGATCACATCCGGATACCGCTGGAAGGAGCCGATGACGCCCAGTGACCTGACCACTACTGCCGATCTGACGGAGCACGATAAAGGCACCGGCGCATTGCGCACGCAGCGCCCGGACTTTGTCGACTTTCTTCCACCTTGCAACGACGCTTGCCCGGCCGGCGAAAACATCCAGGCCTGGCTGGCGCTGGCCCAGGACGGTCAGTTTGAGCAGGCCTGGCGGGAACTGGTGGCCGATAACCCGCTGCCTTCGGTTCATGGCCGGGTCTGCTATCACCCGTGCGAAGACGTCTGTAACCGGGTGTTTACCGACAGCGCGGTCAGCATTCATGCGGTCGAACGATTCCTCGGTGACCTCGCTATGGCCAACGGCTGGCAGTATGACTGCACCGCGGAGAGAACCGGCAAGAAGATACTGGTCGTCGGTGCCGGACCCAGCGGCCTTTCCGCCGCCTACCATTTGACCCGGCTGGGGCATTCGGTCGAAATCCGCGAAGCCGGACCCGTAGCCGGCGGCATGATCCATTTTGGCATCCCGGCCTACCGCATGCCGCGCGATGAATTGCAGGCGGAGATCCAACAGATCGCAGACATGGGCGTGCAGATCACGCTGAACCATCGTGTCGATGATGTTTTGCACGAGAAAGAAACCGGTGGATTCGACGCGGTCTTCGTTGCCGTCGGCGCACACATCAGCAAGAAAATCGATATCCCGACGAAATTTGCGAGCAAGATCTTCGATGCAGTCAGTTTCCTGAGCGATGTGCAGGAAGGCGAGCCACTGAAGATCGGCCGGCGGGTCGCTATCTATGGCGGCGGCAACACCGCAATGGACGCCGCCCGCACCGCGAAAAGGCTCGGCGCCGAAGAGGCGGTGATCATCTATCGACGCGACCGCGACAGTATGCCGGCCCACGATTTCGAAGCCGACGAGGCATTGGAAGAAGGGGTCAAGATCAACTGGCTACGCACGATCAAGGAGATCGACCGGACCACATTCAAAGTCGAAGTCATGAAACTGGATGATGACGGCCGGCCGCGGCCCACCGGGGAGATAGAGACGCTGGAAGCGGATTCACTGATCCTGGCCGTCGGTCAGGACACGGATACCGCGTTTCTGGAAAAAGTACCCGGGATCGAATTCAACATCGATCGAACGGTCATGGTCGGCGAGAACATGATGACCGGTCACGAAGGCATCTTCGCGGGTGGCGATATGGTGCCGAGCGAGCGTTCGGTCACAATCGCAGTCGGGCACGGCAAACACGCGGCGCGTCACATCGATGCGTATCTCGGTAAGACGAGCTACCGCCGGCCGCGGCGACACCCGCTGGTCGGGCACGAGAAACTGCATCTGTGGTACCGCACCCACGCGCCTAAAGTCGAGCAGGAAAAGATCCCGGTGAACGAGCGTCAGCGCGGTTTCGATGAGATCGTTCAGAATCTCAGCGAGCCCGACGCGTTGTTCGAGGCGAAACGTTGCCTGTCCTGCGGCAACTGTTTCGAGTGCGACGGTTGCTACGGGGCCTGTCCCGAAGAGGCGATCATCAAGCTCGGTCCGGGCAAGCGCTACCACTTCAATTTCGAGGCCTGCACTGGCTGTGCGATCTGCTACGAACAATGCCCGTGTCATGCGATCGACATGATCCCCGAGCCGAGGTTCGATGAGGAGCTGAGTCGATGAGCCGGCGGGAAGGCGGTCGTCGGAAAAAAAGTCGTCTGGAAACCGTCGACGCGAACGAAGCGGTTGCACACATCGCGTACCAGGTCAGCGAAATCTGCTCGATCTACCCGATTACGCCGTCGTCACCGATGGCCGAGCTCGTCGACGTCTGGTCGGCCGAAGGCAAGCCGAATATCTGGGGCCAGGTTCCGGATATCGTCGAGTTGCAAAGTGAAGGCGGGGCCGCCGGCACCGCCCACGGTGCGTTGCAGACCGGTGCATTGACGACGACATTTACCGCATCACAGGGCCTGATGCTGATGCTGCCCAACATGTACAAGATCGCCGGCGAGCTGACGCCGGCGGTGTTTCATGTGGCATCGCGTTCACTGGCCGCGCAGGCGTTGTCGATCTTCGGCGATCACCAGGACGTCATGGCCGCCCGCACGACCGGCTTCGGCATGCTGGCGTCATCGTCGGTGCAGGTCGCTCAGGACATGGCATTGATCAGTCATGCGGCCACGCTGGAGGCGCGCGTCCCGTTTGTGCATTTTTTCGACGGCTTCCGCACGTCCCACGAAGTCAACAAGATCGATGTATTGTCGGACGATCAGATTCGCGGGATGATCAATGACAAACTGGTGTACGAACACCGCAGGCGCGCACTGAACCCCGACAACCCGTTTATTCGCGGCACCGCACAAAATCCCGACGTGTATTTCCAGGCTCGGGAAACCGTTAACCGGTTTTACCAGGACACGCCGCAGATCATGCAACGGACCATGGACCGGTTCGCCAAGCTCACCGGTCGTCAGTACCGGCTGTTCGACTACCATGGCGATCCCGAGGCCGAGCGCATCATCATCGTCATGGGTTCCGGTGCGGACACCGTACAGGCGACCATCGATGCCTTGGCGGAAAAGGGTCTCGGCGTCATCAATGCCCGGTTATTTCGCCCGTTTTCCGCAGAGTACCTGCTTGCCGCGATCCCCGAGACCGTCCGGTCCATCGCGGTGCTTGACCGAACCAAGGAAATCGGCGCCAGCGGCGAACCCCTGTATCTGGATGTCGTGGCCGTACTGGCCGAGGCGTCGGCCGAAGGCCGAATCGAGGCGATGCCGAAAGTCATCGGCGGCCGTTTTGGCCTGTCGTCGAAGGAATTCACGCCGGCCATGGTGAAAGCGATTTTCGATGAACTGGACAAGCCGCAGCCGAAGAACCATTTCACGATCGGTATCTTTGATGATGTCACCCACACCAGCCTGGACTATGACCCGTCTTTCAATATTGAAAGTGACGAAGTCACACGTGCGTTGTTCTTCGGCCTGGGGTCGGACGGCACCGTGGGCGCGAACAAGAACAGCATCAAGATCATCGGCGAGAATACCGATCTCTACTGCCAGGGTTATTTTGTCTACGACTCTAAGAAGTCTGGATCACGGACGGTCTCTCACCTGCGCTTCGGACCGCAGCCGATCCACGCACCTTATCTGATTCAGTCGGCCAGCTTTATCGCCTGTCACAAATTTAACCTCATCGACAAAATCGAAGTGCTCCGGGACGCCGCCGAGGGCGCGGTGTTTCTGCTCAACAGCCCCTACGCGGCGGATGCCGTCTGGGACCATTTTCCGCAACCGGTCCAGCGATCCATCCTGGACCTGGGTATCCGGCTCCATGTCATCGATGCGACCAGCGTCGCCCGGGAAGCCGGGATGGGCCAACGCATCAACACCGTGATGCAGGCCTGCTTCTTCGCACTGTCCGGCGTGCTGCCGCGGGACGAGGCCATCCGGCAGATCAAACACGCGATCGAGAAGAGCTATGTCTCCAAAGGTCAGGACGTCATCGATCAGAATTTCGCGGCCGTGGATTCCGCGCTGGATCATTTATACGAGGTCGAGGTTCCGGCACACACCAGTACCACGAGGCCCCTTGACGAGCCGGTTCCACCGGAAGCGCCACAGTTTGTCCGTGAGGTGACCGCGGCGATGCTGCGCGGTCACGGCGATGATTTGCCGGTCAGTAAATTGCCGGTCGACGGCACTTATCCCAGCGGTACGACTCAATGGGAAAAGAGCAATGTGTCGGATCTGGTATCCGCCTGGGAACCCGACTTGTGTATCCAATGCGGCAACTGTAGTTTCGTCTGCCCGCACAGCGTGATTCGCTCCAAGTTCTATCACGAGAGCGAACTCGAAGACGCGCCGGAAGGATTTGAATCGGCGCCGATCAGCGCGCGCGGATTCCCGGAGACGCGCTACACGCTGCAAATCTATCTCGAAGACTGTACCGGCTGTAATTTATGCGTGGATGCCTGCCCGGTCCGAAGTCCGCATGATCCCGGCATCCGCGCGATCAATCTGACAGACAAGGCACCGCTCCTGGAGCAGGGTAAGACCAATATCGAATTCTTCGAATGTCTGCCGATCAGCGACCGCGCGAAACTCGATTTTTCATCGGTGCGCGGTGCGCAATTCCTGGAACCCCTGTTCGAGTTCTCCGGTGCTTGCGCCGGTTGCGGCGAGACACCGTATGTGAAGCTGTTGTCGCAACTGTTCGGACCGCGACTGCTGGTTGCCAATGCGACCGGATGTTCGTCGATCTACGGCGGCAATCTGCCGACGACCCCTTGGACCAGGAACCAGGAAGGCAGCGGCCCTGCCTGGTCAAATTCTTTATTCGAGGACAACGCCGAGTTCGGTCTCGGCATGCGCATCGCGGCCGATCATCATATGCAAATTGCGAAACAACTGGTTCGGGAACTCTCACCGCAGATCGGAGAAAAACTCGCCCATGTGTTAACCCACGCCGGCCAGCATCTGGGCAGCGAGATTCGTGCCCAACGGGTCCCGGGTCGCAAAACTGAAGACCCTGCTGGCCAATATGATCGACGGCGCAGGAGACGACAACAAAGCCGCCGCGTTGCTGTCCATCGTCGATCACCTGATACGCCGCAGTATCTGGCTGGTCGGCGGTGACGGCTGGGCCTACGACATCGGTTCCGGTGGTCTCGACCATGTGCTGGCCAGCGGCCGTAATGTGAACGTGCTGGTCCTGGACACCGAGGTCTATTCCAATACCGGCGGCCAGATGTCCAAGGCGACCCCACTCGGCGCATCGGTCAAATTCGCGTCCGCCGGCAAGCGTATCGGCAAGAAAGACCTGGCGATGCAGGCCATCTCCTACGGCAACGTCTATGTTGCCCAGGTTGCGATGGGTGCGAACGCGCAACAAACCCTGCTGGCGATGCGAGAAGCCGAGGAATATCCGGGTCCGGCGCTCATCCTCGCGTACAGCCCCTGCATCGCGCACGGCTACGACCTGGCCAAAGGCCTGGAGCAGCAGAAGCTGGCGACGTTAAGTGGTTACTGGCCGCTGATCCGATACAACCCGGCGCTGCGCGCGGCCGGCAAAAAGCCGTTCGTGTTGGATTCACCCCGCCCGAGCATCCCGCTGAAGGATTACGCATACAACGAGATGCGCTATAAGATTCTAACCAGGACGAATCCGGAAGAGGCCGAGCGGCTGATGGAGAGTGCCCAGGAACTGGTCGAACTGCGCTGGGAAACCTATGAGTACATGTCAAAGCAGGAACCGGCAAAATTTCAGCCGGTCGGATAAATATAACGGCAGCAGAAAACGTAAATTTAGAGTCAGATTTTTTGGTGGCAGCGACTGCAGTTCTGAGTCTCGATTCCTAAAGGGCTCTGTTGGATGCGTCGAAAAGCGCGTTCATTGTTATCGTCAATTCATTTTATACTTCCGTCATTCTTGCAATCGCCTTCTCTTTTTCATGCTCGCTGGTCAGGTTATCTATCGCCGGGTAAAGGATGTTCTCCTCTTTCTGATTGTGCGACCCTAAAACTTCCAACAAGCCGATTTCCGCTTCTTCGAGTCCTTCCAAATTCTCCGCAAGCACTTTTTCACCGATCATCTCGAGGAAATTCTTGATTTGACCGTGCTCCATTCGCATCACGGCCGTCGGCCCGGTGTCGCGCATGCCGGTTCCCTCCTCAAAGATCGGGAACAATATATCCTCTTCCCAATCAATATGCCGCAGAAGCCCGGCTTTGAATGCGAGAAACAAGGTCCTGGCCTCATCTAGATCATCTTCCTTGAGCTTTTTGAATCCCGTAAATATTTCATCCAGCCTGTCGTGATCCACGCTCATAAACTCTAATATCGTAGTTGTCATAAAAATACTCTTTAGCGACGAACATCCGATGTCGGTTCGTCGACTTGTTTCTTATTCCTGCCCCGAATCCAGAGACTCAGATTCTTCGTCAAGTTCTTGCTCGAAATCCAGAGCCTCAAGCATCTCGATACCCATACGGATATTTTCGCGTGTGGCGCCCTCCGTCGCGACGCGCACGCGGTTGGCGCCGTGAACACCGCCTTCAAACATTCCGCCGGTATAAGTTGAGTAGATTTTTTCGTGCAGTAACTCTGTTTTCTCGGCGGTGCGATAAAATGTCCAAACCACATTCATGCCGACGGTCATATATACGCTGAATGTCGGCGTGTCGAGCTTGACTATCCTGACATCCAGAAAATAGGGTGTATTGTCTATTTCCACGGTGCCAGGGAAAACCCCCTTGACACGAATCATGGGCATTATGGTCTCGGCTGTCTTGGAATTATCGATACTGGAAAAAATACCACTGGCGACAAGCGCCTCGATGATGGCCTGTTCGAAATAATCTGACGTAATACCGGCCGATGCACCGGTTACACGCAGACCGACCGGGCCTGGACGACTGTCTTTGGGCGCCGACGAATCCGCCGGAGATATGGCCTCGGTCGCCATCGTCATCGAGCAAAATGCAAGTACACCGGTGGCGATAACCACCAGGATTAAGTGCCGGAGTACGCATCGATCGCCAAAATTTTTCATCGCTCATCGCCCGGAAGGCTATTTCCGGGCACCTCCTCGACCATTTTCCTCGATGACCTCCTTGAGGATCAACTTGTCTACCGTGAGAACCGCCACCTCACGCTTGAGCCTCGCATTCTCAGCTTCCAGCGCCCTGAGCTGCTCGGTATGGCCCCGCCTCATCTGACCAGGCTTTTCGGCGTTGTATCGGTTGTTACCCATTGTTCATGTCTCCTCAAAGAAGCGGGCCCTGCAGAGAGATATTCAGCTTCTGAATACACCCCTGCAGGGCCCTTGGTCTCAGTAGCCCCTAACAGGGCCCCGGGAGTATGTAAATTTTATCCTCCCAGCGCCGGGTCTTCCTGCTCCGACCAGTCGTTCTCGTAGACCGTCCATTCGCCCTGCTCCACTTCCTCTTCCTTGCGTCGAAGCATGGTGCCTCTCGACAAGACGAACCAGATCATCGGCAATAGTCCACCAAAGATGAACACGGCCCCGCCGATCGTGCGGCAGTAAGTCAGGAACGAGAACACCGGACCCTCGACGATTGCCGACGAACGCGCATACCAGGTGCCGTCCGTGTAGGCGACCCAGGTCTGGTACAGCCCCACCGGGAACAGATCGAGGAACATCATCAGCGCCAATCCGATATTCAGGCCCCAAAAGGATGTCCGGACCAGCTTCGGATTCCAGGCGGCCTTATGGAACAGATGCTGACAGCAGAACAGCATTCCGCCCAGTGCGATGTTTCCTTTCACACCGAACATGGCCGCGTGAGCGTGATTACCGGTCAGGTAGGTTGCATGCTCATAGTAGTTGACGATCGGCAGGTTAATGACCGAGCCAAATACTCCAGCGCCAAAAATATTCCAGAAATTGACGCCAAGGATAAACAACCAGACGCCTTCCATCACCATTGTCTGTTTGCCCTCGACCAGGTTTTTACCGGCCCGTTGTCCTTCCTGGCGCATCTGCCATGCATCCAGGGTCAGCAGGAGCAGCGGTAACACCTGAAGGGTGGAGAACACGCTTCCAAGCGCGATGATCCCCGTCGGTTTGGCGATCCAGTAGAAGTTATGGGAAATGCCAACCGTTGCGGTGACAAGGAAGAGCATCACGGCGAGGAAAATAACCCGTTCTGCCATCATCCGGTTGATCAGACCCATCTGAACGAGCATATACCCGACTATGACAGTGGTGAACACCTCGAAAGTGACCTCAACCCACATATGTACGACCATCCAGCGCCAATAGTCCGAGATGGCAAAATTCATCTCCGGCTGGACCAACAGCCCGAAGAACAGGAACGCCACCATGATGCCGCTACCGTACAGGAGCCACGACGGCACGGACCACATGTTGCGCCTTGTCAGCCAGGGCTTTACAGCGCGGTAAATGATCCATATCCAAAGTGCGAATGCCGCCAACAGCGTGAACTGGAAGAATCGACCGAGCTCCATGAACTCCCAGCCCTGGCTTCCGAACCAGTACGACATGCTGTCGCTCAACATGGCCGTCTGTCCCAGGTAAATTCCCACGATCGCGCCGACGCCCGTGACGACACACAGAAAGAACAGCACATTGATCAGCAACTTCTGCCCGGGTGGAACTTTTGAGATCCTGGGCAGGAAGAAGATCGTGTAACCGACCCAGCACATAAAGAACCAGAAGATCTGCAGCAGAGTATGGTAGCTGCGGGCAACGTTGAACGGGATAATATCATTCAGAGAAACCCCGCCCGGTCGGACGAAATCGGTCGCAGCAAGGACGCCTCCAATGATCTGAACCCCGAACACGATCATCGCCAGGGCAAAGAATTTATACGTGGCCTTCTGGGTCGGACGAACGTACTCGTTCTCAAGATCGTACGTCGTAAGCGACTGCCCGCCATTAATCCCGTTGCTCGATTCGAACACGTCGACGGGCTGTTCTCTCATCTGACCGTATGCGTACAGGATCACCATGACACCGATGAATAGCGCGAAAATAGAAAAAACGCTCCAGAAAAACGTCGCCGCAGTGGGGGTGTTACCGGCGTCCTTATCACCCGGCCAGTTGTGCGTATAACTATAGGTCTCGCCCGGCCGATCCGCCGCGGAAACCCAACCTCCCCAGAAGAAAAATGCCGTCAGGGCACGGATGTCGTCCGGATCGGAGATCAGTCCACTGGGCTCATAGGCTTCTACATAGTCGGGATTGGTAAACATCTCCGTGTAGTGATCATTCAGAACCTGAAACGCGGAAACCTGGGCGTCGTTGAGTTGAATAACCCCGGTGTCTTCATCGTAGGTGTTGTTATGAACCTCTCTTATTACCCGCGCCGCAATCGCATCCGTATCGTATTGGGACCAGGTGCCCGCACGATCCTTCAACTCGTCCAGATAGAACTCTCGCATGCCTATCACGGTTCGGTGCAGGGCATCGGCCGTGAAATCCGGCCCGCGCTCCGCGCCATCGCCCCAGAATGATCCCCAACTCATCAGACCCCTGAGGTGGAATATTTCCTTGCCACGATTGATTTGTTTCAGGGAAACCACCGTATCCCCGTTGGTTGATACAAAATCAACCAGCGGCGGCGCTCCGGAATAGGTCGCACCGCCAAGATAAATCAATCCAGCGATACTTATCCCGGACACAATCATAAAATGTGTTAACCAGTTTTTCTTATTCACCAACCATAACGCCAGGTTGCTGTTGCTTGAAGTGCTCATTTCCGCCTCCTTAGGTTCAACGGCTAAATGATGCGCCGCTAAGGTTCACTTATTGACAATCCGATTCTATTCCGGCTCGATTTACTCTCCGTCAGTCATATGACGGACACCTACTATATTTTCTTAAAAATGGGGCGCATGGGACATCAGTCCAGGTACCCGAGGCGGAAACCCTCGGCGACCACTGCCGCGCGCGTATTGACGCAGAGCTTGCTGCGCATTCTCTCGACGTGTGTACGGACCGTCGACTCACAGACCCCCAGGCGGTCGGCGGCAGATGAGGTCGTCTCACCATCTGCGAGTAACGCCAGAATCTCCCGTTCACGGGGACTCAGTGACTCCAGGTGGTTCTGTGGCTCACCGTTCATAGGACTGAGCATGCAAACCACGACCCCATTTGTGGGGGTGCAGGTGAGGTGGTGGCGCATGCCATCCAGCTTGAACTCGGCTTCCTGGGAATCTTCCATGCCGGCCGCCAATAACTCGAGTACGCACCCGCGGCGACACGGCAACATCCTGGCCCCCTGCAGCTTGCCGACGACGTCCCAGCAAAATTTCCCCGTGCCAGGCCCCAGCATTCGCCGGGCCGGCTTGTTCTGGGAAATGACGGTACCGTCCCCTCCGGTAACCATGATGGGACGCGCATCATCAGACGTGTAAGAACTGGCTTTTAACATCAGCACACCCTCATCAAATGGCTCTTTGATGGCTGAAACAGTACAGGCCAGCACAATATGCGTATATAAGTATTAGCGCGTAGAGCTATGCCGCAGTAGGTACTAGTACGTATAACCACACCTACAACAGTCTGGTATCACGGCTCAGGCTAGGGGTAGACTATCCATCTGAATGATCAGGCCCCTGTTCTCCGTCAACAACCGCCTGATCGGCCCCATTCGTGAATGCAAGGAGACAATGCAGTGAACAAGCCGACACTCTATGAACGTCTGGGCGGTTATGACGCCATTGCGGCGGTCGCAAACGACCTGCTGCCCCGCCTGCAGGCCGACGCGCAACTGGGCCGTTATTGGCAAAACCGGGGGGAAGATGGCATCAGGCGCGAAAAGCAGCTGCTGATTGATTTCCTGTGTTCGAACGCCGGCGGACCCCTGTATTACACAGGACGGGACATGAAGACATCCCATCAGGGGATGAAAATCAGCGAAGCCGATTGGTCGGCGTTTATGGGCCATCTGCATGCGACGCTGGAGACATTCAAAGTACCTGAGGCAGAACACGGTGAGGTCGTGGCGTTTGTAGAGAGCACTAAGGCGGACATGGTCGAGGAATGACAATGGATTCGACACTGCACCTGTCAGCGACGATTCCCATTGCAGGCGCAGTGACAGGAATGTAACGAGATGACGATAAAGATTTTTTCGTGGTTCAAATCTATCTTCAAGCGCCCTCACCCGGATGGCCCCTTCGAGATCTTCTACAAGGACGGTCAGTTGCAATCCAAAGGGAATTACAAAGACGGTCAACGAGAGGGCCCCTTCGAGTCATGCCATGAAAATGGCCAACTCGAATCCAAGGGAAACTTCAAGGATGGGACAGAAGATCAGCTGTGGGAGAGGTACCACGAGAACGGCCAATTGAAATTCAAGGGCAAATATACGAATGGCAAAATGGATGGCCTTCAGCACTGGTTCCATAAGAACGGTCATTTGCGGGAAAGACAGACCTACAAGGACGGCAAGAATGACGGGCTGTGGGAGTTCTTCTACGAAAACGACCAGTTGAAGTCCACTGGGACCTTTAGAGATGGAAAACGGAATGGTCCTTTCGAGATTTTCTACATGAATGGTGGGTTGAGATCCAAAGGGAATCACCAAGACGATCAGCGGGAGGGCCCCTACGAGTCGTACCACGAAAACGGTCAACTGGAATCCAGGGGAACTACCGTGGGCGGCAAAAAAAATGGCCCATGGGAGGCGTTCTATGAAAATGGTCAATTGGAATCCAAAGGAAGCTACGCCGGCGGCAAACAAGAGGGTCCATGGGAGACTTTCCACGAAAACGGTGAGTTGAAGTCCAGGGGAAGTTTCACGGGCAACAAACGAGAAGGTCCATTCGAGGAGTACTGCGAAAACGGCCGACTAAAAGTCAAAGAGAACTACAAAAGCGGTAAACAGGACGGCCTCTACGAGTCGTACGATGAAAACGGTCAGTTGAAAACGAGAGGGGCCTTCAAGAACGGCGTACTGGACGGCCCATACGAGTTATATATAGATGGAGTCCTTCAATAATGGCTCACTCCTTCCATTAATTAGTGACTGGTCATGAATAAAAGTGCTGGTTTCTGGTTAAGGCTGGTCAGTTTGCTCCCGGACGGTCCATGGATATGGTGGGTTAAGGCCAGTCAACTGGAATCAAAAGGGGACTACAAGGAGGGGCAACGAGAAGGTCCCTGGGAAATGTATTACGAAAACGGCCAACTGGAATTCCGTGGCAAATACAGAAACGGGCGACGAGACGGCACCTGGGAGATGTTCCACGAAAACGGCCGATTAAAGATCAAGGGAAGCTCCAAATACGGCAGGCCACATGGGCTTTTCGAGAGGTACTATGAAAGCGGCCGGCTAGAGGAAAGATCGGCCTATAAGGACGGTGAAAACATAGGTCCTTTCGAAAGATTCCACCCCAACGGTCGACTAAAAGAAAAAGGGACCTACACACACAGTAAGTTGCATGGTCTCGGTCAATTGGATGGTCTCCTGGAGACTTATTACGAAAACGGTCAATTGAAAAAAAAGGGAAACTACTACGATGGGCAACAAGAGGGCCGCTGGGAGTTTTACTACGACAACGGCGCGTTAGGGAAAAGAGAGCACTACAAAGACGGTCTTCTGGACGGTCTATGGGAATACTTCGACGAAGACGGTCAATTGAAAGAAAAAAGATACTACTAAATTAAGCGGATCCCTGCGCTTTCATTTGGTGACCGTCATCGACAAAGGCTAATCTCCCCCTTTCTATGCCATGGCAGATAACGAGCAAAATAAGCACAATAGCAGTCAGCCCATGCAACTGGAGGAACAACGCATGCAGGCTCTCGTTGGCAGTAGCAATAGCCGAATAGGGAATGAAACCAAACGCGAGAACTTCATAGTCAATAAAAGCCGCCTGCACCACCCCAATAACTGCTTGTATCAATACCAGTGGATAGAAAATCCATTGCAGAAGCATAGAAGGCCTTTTCCACCATCCTGGCGGCGAATAGAGGTTGTGGGATCTGCGCCACCACCAACGAAACAGCATCAGGACAAATATCGTGGTACCTATTCCTGAGTGAATCATGATGAGTACTTCCTTTTGAGACAACGGGAAATCCTCGATCTTCCATCCGGACAATAAATTGAAAGCGATAAAGAACCCTGCCACCCAGTGCAGGGTTTTAGCAACCGTATAGTAGAATTTTCTTTTTGACCCGGACATGACAAACTTTCTCTTGATGAAACTCTCAATCTGAATATAAATTCAACATAAACAAACTTTGAAGCTCAGGAACCTCAGACAGATTTACAGAAATACCATCATCAAGAGAATACGTGGATTCCGAAGGATTGACGCAGCGCCAATGAAAAAGTCCCACCGAAGCGGGCTAAGGGTATTGTGCCAGCTGTATTAGTCGGCACTTGATCTGACCAACATTGTGAGATTTGATCGCATCTGAGAGGCTGCTTCCTGGGGTAGAGCGGACGGTATGCTCGGCAGTGCCCTGAATTCCGCTTGCGGCCCAAAGCGGCCATCCCGTTTACAATAGGCGACATCAAGTCGTGGAGAGATATCGTTGACCATATCCGGGGAGTGTTTTTGTGGAGCCGTTACCTACAAGGTGTCAGGAAAGTTACGTGACGCAAGGTCATGTCACTGTTCTCGTTGCCGCAAGGCGTTTAGTTCGCAAGCCTCCGCTTACGCGCTGGTTGATCCCGTCGAGTTCAAGTGGTTAACCGGTGAAGACCTATTGACGTCTTATACGGGGAAGCACGGGGCTGGTCTGAAGTTTTGCAGTAAGTGTGGCTCTACACTATGTGGCGTTGTCGATGGGGACGTGCATGGCATCACGTTGGGGTGCGTCAACGGCGATCCAGAGATCGAAATAGGCCAGCATATCTTCGTGGGGTCAAAGGCTACGTGGGAAGTTATGCCGGAGGGAGTAACGACTTTCGAGGAAGGACCACCAAGCTTGTAATGGTCTGCTATTGGCCGACTTGCCCCTGTGACAGGGACGATTTTCTGGTGATCTGACCGACTGGTAATTACGCAAGAGTTACCGCTCAACCTGGGGGAACAGAAATTCTAATCTGAGCGGCTGGAATCGAATGCGGAGCGGTCGGCCAGATCCCTTGCAGCCCACCGGCTGGGGACGACCCAAAGCAGACATTCGCGCCAGGGAAGTTACACCGACATGCTCGGGCAAATAATATATTTAAAATTGGAATTGAAATTTCATCCATTTGGGTGATATTTAATATCCAGTACTAATGTGATAATTGAACTCGGAATTTAACCGAACCCCTTATTCGGTTTTGACGTGGTCGAACCGGGCCCCTAGCTTAAGGTTCGCTAACGACCCTTTCCAGATATTTGGCTTTTCGGCGAGAATGTCTGCTTTGGGGTGAATAAGTACCTCATCAGCTTGGGAAGCTGAGGACGACATTTCGATTGCGCCACCACCCGTCGCTGGATTCCGCGCATTGTACAGCCACCAAATTGTGCATCACACCATTTGATGGTAGAGGAACGGGGTGGCGATTCGCGTAGATTGATGTGACCCACCTCATTGCTCTTTCGATCTGGCTGGTCGTGAGTTGTGACCAACTGTCAATAGCCGACATGGCCTAACTGTTCTTCAAATAAATTAACTCTCGACAAGTATTTACCAGCAATCCTGTTAGTCGCCATACCTGAACTGAGGCGAGTTGTCTGCTCATATGCTGCCTCGGCCAAAACCACGAGTGCCGGGAGGACGCGCCGGGTTGCGCCAAACCGAACCTAATCCTTGCACCCTTCCATTTGTTACCCTATTTTCTCATTTTCATCGGAATTTCTACGCCGTGATGAATAGCGATATCATGACCGTCAAAGTGGTTGCGCTGCTGGAAGACGGAGATTTCGGCCTGCCGCTGCAATTCACCAATTTCCGCGATTGATTAGTCATTAGAAAAGAGAGCCGTATGAGAAGCGGAGAAATCGACTTCCCAGACAAAGACATTCCGTTACGCGAGGATGTCAGTTTACTCGGTACGCTGGTTGGGCAAATGTTGTCTGAACAGGGTGGCGGGGCGCTTTTCAGCAAGGTAGAAAAAGTTCGCCGCACGGCGATCGCGCGGCGCGAGGGTACGCCGGTTACCGACGATTTGGCAGCGCTGGTCCGCGGTCTGGAAGTGCCCGAGGCAATGAGTCTGGTGCGCGCCTTTTCGGCTTATTTCCAAGTCGTGAATCTGGCCGAGCTGGTGCACCGGATACGCCGCCGGCGCGATTATCTGCGCGATAACGACACGCCACAGCCGCGTGGCATTCACGACACGATTGCCCGTTTGGCTGCAGCCGGGCTCAGGTTGGATGATGTGCAGGATTACCTGGGCGGCATTCTATACGAACCGGTTTTTACCGCGCACCCTACCGAAGCCACCCGCCGAACACTGCTCGAGAAACAGCAAATCATTGCCAGGCGTCTGGTCGACCGGCTCGATCCGTCACGCACACCGCAGGAAGAACAGGCATTGCTGTCACATATCCGCTCCGAAATCACGAGTTCGTGGCAAACGGTGGAACATCCCAGTGAACGGATGACCGTGCGCGATGAGCGCGAGAACGTACTGTTTTTTCTGACCGATGTGATTTACCGGATCATTCCGGTGTTCTACGAGGACGTGGAAGACGCGCTGGTTAAGACTTATGGCGAGCAGGCGAATGCAATTCGCGTACCGTTGATGATTCGTTTTGCCAGTTGGGTCGGTGGCGACATGGACGGCAACCCGAATGTCGGCGCCACAACGATACGCGATTCACTGGCCGATCAACGGCAGCTGATTATCGGTCAGTATCGCGCCGACATAGCCACGCTTTCGCGCCGACTCAGCCAATCGGTCGAATGTGTCGGCATCAACAGAGAAGTTATCGACCGCACGGAACAATACGCCGAAATGTTCCCCACCGTTGCTGCAGCGATACATCGCCGGCAGGGCGATATGTACTATCGGCGTTTGTTGCGGCTGATTTCCGCGCGTCTGGGGGCCACGCAGACCGAAGACAAGCAGGGCTATCACAGCGCCGATGAATTTTTCGAAGATCTGCGCATGATTGCCCGCAGCCTGCGCGATCATCAGGGGCAGCACGCCGGTTTATTCGCGATGCGCCGTCTGTTGCGCCGGGTGGAAACGTTCGGATTTCATCTGGCAACTCTAGACGTTCGTCAGGACGCACTGGTGCACCGGCGGGTGGTCGGCCACGCGCTCGGCGAACCGGATTGGCTGGAAATGAGTGCGAAACAGCGCACCGAGCGGTTAGTGCGCGCCCTGAAGGAACCAAAGCCGAAATTCGACGCAGACGACGAATCGCGTGAGACGCTGGCAGTGTTTCGGGCGATCAGTGACAGCCAGACTTTATACGGACCAAATGCCATTGGCCCGTTCATAGTCAGCATGACCCAGGGTGCCGACGATGTGTTGTCGGTGCTGGTCTTGGCGCACTGGGCTGGTCTGGCTGACGGCAGTCACGGGATCTCCCTGGATGTCGCGCCGTTGCTGGAAACCGTAGATGACCTGAAGAACGGTCCGGCAATCATGGAAAGTTTGCTTTCCGACAGTACTTACCGCAATCACCTGCAACAACGGGGTTTACGTCAGATCATCATGATCGGCTATTCCGACAGCAACAAGGACGGTGGTCTGGCGGCGTCACGCTGGGCACTGCGTAACAGTGAGAAAGCGCTGGTCCAGGTAATGCGCGCCGCTGATGTGAGCCTGACTCTTTTTCATGGACGCGGCGGCACTATCAGCCGAGGTGGCGGCAAGGTGCATCGCGCAGTGCTGGCCGCACCCAAGGGATCGGTCAACGGCCGTCTGCGGGTTACCGAACAAGGCGAGATTATCAATGCAAAATTCGGCGTACGTGGCATTGCATTGCGGATATTGGAACAGGCGGCGGGCGCCACGGCGCTCGCAACTTATATCGAACCAAGACAGCTACCAAAGTCGCTGCAATCGCATGACGTGATGGAGCAACTGGCCGATGTGGCGCGCAGTTGTTACCGGGCACTGGTTTATGACACGCCTGAACTGGTCGACTACTTTCGTCAGACTACACCCATCGATGTCATCGAGAGAATGCAGATCGGATCGCGGCCGGCCTCACGCCGTTCCGGAAAAGGCATTGAGAACCTGCGCGCCATTCCGTGGGTTTTTGCCTGGACACAGAGCCGGCTCGTGCTGCCGGGTTGGTACGGTGTCGGGCAGGGTCTGGAGGCTGTTGAAGAACAATTCGGCCTGGACCATTTGCGCAGTCTGCAACAGGAATGGCCATTTTTTGCCAACCTAATCGATGATGTCGAGATGGTTATGGCCAAGGCCGACATGAATATTGCCGCGCGTTATGCTGATCTGGCGGATGACTCGATACGGCCATTATTCGACGATATCAGCGCGGCATTCGAACGCACGGTCGATATCGTTTTGAGTATCAAAAGTTCCGAGAACCTGCTGGATGATGACCCGGCACTACAGCGGTCGATACGGTTGCGTAACCCGTATACCGACCCGATCAGTTTGCTGCAGGTCGATCTGTTGCAGCGCTGGCGTGAAACCGACCGCACCGATAATCATCTGCTCGAAGCGTTGTTCGCCAGCGTCAGAGGCATCGCGCAGGCTCTGCAAAACACCGGCTAGCACCACTGCAGCGACACCGATGCTCTCAGGAAGACCGTCCAGCCACTGACACGGAATCGAACCCACGTCATCAGATTGGGAAGCTGATGGTGTACCTCTAAATCATCTCACAAATCCACTTGTCCAATAGTGTACCAACGGTTCTGATCGAACCCAATGGTCCCTACCGGTAGAGGATTGGTGGCAATTCGAAGCATCCAATCGAGTATGCTCAGCTCAATTTGAAAAAGGCTTCCATTTCCTGCTGTAGATCAGACATCCGGGTTCCTCCGGTTTCAGAACGCGCACACTTCCCCAACCAATATTGCGGGTGATTAAACTCGCAAATCATAGTTCACGCGAAGTGGCATCATTCACTCGGAGCGTGCCGAGCTCCGCTGGCAACGACCAAGAAAAAAGCACGCTAAAAATTTTTTATATGCTCGAGTATCGCATCTGCGACTTGCAGCGGGCTTTCTCTATGAGCAAAGTGCCCAACACCTTTGAGAATTACCCTTTTGTAACCATTAGGAAAAAATCCTTCTTCCGGGGGCCTTGGCGAAGCAAGACCATCGGCATCGCCCACAATTACCGTAGTCGGCACTGGAACGACCGGGCCTGAAGCCAGTTGCTTTTCAAATTCAATGAACTGCTTTACATCAAACTTGACTAACGAAGCATCACTTCTATAGCCATTGATAACGGTATCTACAAAGTCACTATTTTCGAATGCTGTAGCAGTAGACTCGAATTCGCTGGGTTGAAATTGCCATTGAGGAGACCACTGCCGCCACAGATACTCACATATATTCTTATAGTCCGATTTGAACGCGTAGTTTGACCACGGAAGGTTAAAGAACCACTGATACCACAATGCGTGTAGGTTTTCCGGTGTGAGTTTGCCTACCGCCGCCTGAAACGACACTCCGTATTCGAAAAGACTTACTAAACCAACCACTCTTTCGCGTAACAAAATTGTCGCACTCTGAGCAGCCAGCGCACCGATATCATGACCTACGAGTATGAACCTATCGAGCCCGAGAGCGTCCACAAATTCAATCAAATCATAGGCTCTAACTGCTATTCTTCCATATTTTGGTGATTGCTCATCTAAACGCCGAGTGCTGCCAAACCCACAGCCAAATGGAGCAATAGCATTAACATCACCCTCTCCTAGGCAATCTACAACAGCCTCCCAACCAACCGGCGAATCTGGAAAACCATGCACAAAAACAACCGGAAGCCCATTGCGGTCGCCCCAGGATGCATAGGCAATCTCGAGCCGCGAGGTTTTAGCCTTCAATAGCGCGGACTCCATTTTATGCACTTCCCTTGCTTGAGATTGTCAGATCATTTTCAAGCGTTGCACGAAACCACGACCATATTTCACGACTTTCTTCGCTATTCCGCACGGACAAAGACTGATATGAGAGCCCCGTAACAAAAGCACCTACCCCACTTAGAATCTTCTCCAAACGTTTCTCCGAAATGGGCTCTTCGAAATTGTTAAGCAATCTTTTGGTCATTATTTTTATTACTTTGTCGAACATTAACCTACGACGTGATTGAAACTTCTTTTCGAAAATGACTTTAGGGGAAAGTTCATAAAATATTCGTATTCGATTCTTATCATTCAACAACTTATTGAAAAGTACATTTTCCACAGCATCCAGGTATTCACTAAGATTTCTAGGCCTCAAAAATTGAAGTTCGCCGTAAACGTCTGTTGACGTTTTCTCGAAACAAGAGATAACGACTTCATCCATACTGGGAAAGTGGTGATACAACGCACCCTTGCTCACTCCCGCCTCTTTAGCTAAAGCCGCGGCATTAACGCCGTGCAGACCTTCCCTCGCTAAAAGAAGGCACGCCGATTCAATAATCTTTTTCTTGGTCTGAGCACCGGCAGCCGCGCGTCTGGACAAGCCACCTTTGTTCAATTCGTAGGATTCTGCTGAAGAATTCATTGCTTACCTTGATTACTAACCGGACGCCCGGTATGTTACTACAAATATCGAAGCACAAGGAGCCTTTGAAATGGTCAATACATCTATTGAATTCGCACCCATATCAGGCGCTTTGGGCGCGCTAGTCACCGGGGTCGACTTTGCTTCGGAACTACCCGCAGAGAGCCTGAAGGCGCTCCAGGAAGGCTGGTTGAAATATCAGGTCCTGATTTTTGAAAGGCAGGAATTAACCAATCAACAATTCAAGTCTGCGGTTCGCTATTTCGGCGAGATCGAAATCCACTCCTTTATCGGGAAACTCGAAGACGACGATGAAATCGAAATTATAGGAGTGACCAAGAATTTGGAGTGGGCACCACCAACAAACTTTTATCACATCGATGTGTCTATGCAAGAAATCCCTACCAAAGGCGCAGCTCTGTATGCCGTAGATACCCCAAAGGCTGGCGGCGATACGATTTGGGTCAACGCATACGCGGCGTGGGAGGCTTTGTCTGATTCCATGCAGCAATTTCTGCTCGACAAAAAGGGATTGTTCATCGGCTTACATCGAAAAGCGCTCGATGGAATCATACGCGGCGGCCAAAAGACACATGAAATCGCAACCGCGTTTCTGCAGAATCCGTCAGAACATCCAAAAGTGCACACACATCCAGAGACTGGCCGCAAAGCTCTTTTCGTCGACGAGCTATTTATGTGGTCAATTAAAGATTTAAATTTTGACGAAAACGATGCGATTTGCTCGTTCTTATTCAAGCATATCAGCAAACCCGAGTTTCAATGTCGTTATAAATGGCGTGCTGGAAGCCTCGCTATCTGGGACAACCGATGCACTCTGCACCGACGTGTAGATGACACAAACAGCAGACGAATAATGCATCGACTACCGATACGCGGTGAAGCTAGTCCCGAGAGTTAATTTTCACTGCTCAAACTGCAGAAATAATTTGCAAAATATTTGTAGAAATATGTAGTTATAGCTATCAAAGGATGAGAAAAAAATGGATGAGAAAGAGATATTCATCGAATATTACGGCAGCGCGAAGAAACGCGAAGAATTGGCATGGCATCACAAAGATCCTACGGGCTTACTCCCTAAAATCGTCGAGCAAACAGAAAAACCAGGCAAAGCACTTGATATGGGTTGCGGCACAGGGGTCGATTCTGTTTTTTTAGCGAGCAAAGGTTGGGAAGTTACCTGCCTCGATTTCATGGCAGAAGCGATACAAATGACAAAAGAACGCGCCGAGGAAAACAACGTAAGCCTCAATGCGGTTGAAGCAGACATTATCGATTGGCATTGTGACGAAAAATTTGACCTGCTGGTTGATGCCGGTTTAATGCACAATATGCGGCGAGAGAGAATCTTGACTTACAGAGATAAAATCTCTCATTTATTGAAGCCAGGAGGCCACTTCATGCTAGCGCACTGGGAGAGCATGAATGACGACGACAGGCTCAATGCGGGCCCGCGACGATCAACGCAATCTCAGATAGAAAAGCTTTTCTCTGGGACATTCGACTCGCTGACGGAATTCGACCGCTTCCAAGTGCAAACATGCAAGCTATGTAATGGCCACGTATGCGAGCGCAATAAAGAGCCAGCATGCAGTGAAGTCGGCCCTCAATTGAGCATTGCATTTTATTGGTTTACCAAGTAACGGGGGGCATTCGTAGCGGCGGTTCCGCCACCGGCGCAGCTGTC
>PVMK01149256.1_pt1 | contig 35228 bp, 28 predicted proteins | sample 1853481 | NCBI WGS metagenome assembly PVMK01 (sample SAMN08533507, study PRJNA380276) | Marine sediment metagenome, whole genome shotgun sequencing project. | reverse complement strand
GGCACGTGGGCGCAGGGGGGCATCGAAATTCCCGTCGTCCCGGGAGCCTGCGCTGATGAGCGCGACTTTCCGGGAACTACCGCCAGTATCCATCTCCAGAGCCGTACGGCAGGTGCTGCGGTCGGCGGAAATCTGGCTGATGAGTCCCTGGGCGAGCAACGACAGCCCGCCGGTGGCGACGGCGCCCGCCACGGTGGCGGCAGCACCGACAATGCCGGCGGCATCCGCGCCCACCGTGGGCGCGGCCATGGTGCCGCGCACCCGCACCAGGCCGGAGAAGGAACCAGCGCCCAGGGACGGGCCCCTGCGACCCACCAGGTCGACGCCCAGGTCCAGGCCCTCGTCCCTTAGATCGATGGTGCCGCTGACGCTCATGGCCGAGCGGCTGGTCTCCATGGCGATGGTGCGGTCAACACTCACGAGTCCGTTCTTGACCGGCACTCGGATCACCCCGCAGCGCACATGGGTGGTTTTCTCCTCGGGATTCTGCATGGCAACCGTACTCAGTACCGCTGTCACCACATCGCCGCTGACTTGCGCCAGGCGCTGGTTGTGAATAGTGGCCTTGCCGGCCGCCAGGTAAATGCCGCCGGAGAGCCCGGCCATCAGCTCGGCCAGGGAATTGCCGCGCCCGGCCACGTCGATGTTGACGTCGGCACGGGCTCCCTCGATGAACTGGGTGGAGTAAATCTGCGTGGACAACTTGCCAAGGCCGATGCCTTTGGCGCGAATGCGCATGGCGATTCGGGGCCGCTTTGCCCCCGTGTCCACCGACAGCCTGGCCTTGAAGGTGCCGCCGCCCAACCTTCCGGTGGGTGTAAACAGGAGACGGCCCTTGTTGAGCGACATACCGATTTTCACCTTGTCCAGGCGCACGCGCCGAACAAGCAGCTTGTTCGCATGGACGCTGACATCGGCGTCGAAGGTATCCAGCCATGCCAGAGAGAATGGTTGGTGGGAAAATACGCGCTGTGTACGGCGATTGCCCGAGCCGGGCATTATCTGGTCGAGATCCAGGCGCCGGGCTTTGATACTGCCCACGACACGGGGCCGCTTGCGATGCGGGTAGATGAACAGCTCACCGGCGGCGTCGCTGCGCCCCACCCGGGCGGCCAGCTTTGCGAGCTTGTAGCCGTGCTTGGTGCGGCTCAAGCGCGCAGTGACTTTCACCGGCCCTACGCTGGGCAAGGGCACGCCCAGGTAGCGGGACAAGCTGGCGAGAGAGGCAGCTTTCAGATCGATACCGAGATCGAGCCCCCGGGCACGAACGAGGTTGTTGAGCTTGCCGCTCAGATTCAACGTGGCACCGCGCAAAGCGATGCGCGCCGACAGTGCGTCCAAGCGAAAACGGCCCTTGGGATTGGTGATCCTGGCAGTGGCCGTCAGCGGCCCCGCCTCTGGCAGTGTGGCGCCGGCCAGGCGGGCGACGCTTGCGAGGGTCTTGGCTTTCACACCGATATCCAGGTCCACACCGCGTAGCTCTACGAGGTTTTCCACCGACCCCCTGGCGCTGATGTGACCACCCTTTATATGGACTTTCGCCTGGATCTTGGCGAGACGCAGACCGTGCTTGCCATCGGTGAGCTCCGCGGTGGCCCGCACGCCACCCGGCAGGTCCAGGTCGAAGCCCGCCAGCGCCAGCATCTGGCGTGCGGAGCGGGCCTCGAGCTTCAGGTCCATGGCCAAACCGGTGCCGTCCAGGGGCTGCTCGACGGCGCCCTGGCCGGTTATCTTGACGCCGGAGGTAGTGAGGGTGAAGTCCCAGATCGTAGGGCTCGTTACGCAGCAATGCCGACAACTCGCCAACACTGCCCGAGAGCTTCCAGGCCTGCTCGTTGAGCCGGCCGCGTCCCACCAGATCAAGGGGGCCACCGGTTAAATCGCCGTAGGCGGAAAGCTTGGGTATGCGAATCGTGTGGGTGACTTTGCCGTCACGATAGCTGAACGTACCGTCGACGATCTGAATCTCCGAAACCACCATGCGCACCCGCGTGTGCATCTGGGCGAGAAAGCTCTGCTCTCCGGGGTCCTCTGTCGCGACATCGAAATCCCAGTTGCGCCTGCCCTTTGCGTCCTTCTCGAAGAGCACATGGGGCTCTAAGAGCCTGAAGCGCGACACCCGCAACTGCCCGAGGAACAGTGGAAAGAAACTGACCCGGGCCTCGAGCCGCTTGACGCGGGCCATATCCGGACTGACGCTCCAGGGCGCGTTGCCGAACACCACGTTCTCGGCGATCAGTGTCGGCGAAGGGAAACAGTTTGAACTCGGTGGCCCCCCCGCACCAGCACTTCCCGGCCAGTGGCCTGGCGGGCGGCATCGGTGAGGAAATCCTTGACGGCGGCCGGGTCCACCCGTGACAGAAGAACCGTCCCGGCGCCGGCGGCGAGTGCGGCCAGGGCGACGCCAGATGCTATGGCTTTGCCTGCTCGCACGGACGGCTCCTCGCTTCGGCTGGTGACTGGATGGACTGGGTGTGGGCGTCGCAGGGCGCCCTCATCATGGTCTTTATCGGCCCCGCGGGAGCCGGGGCAGCCGCCCGCGCCGTAGCAGCCTGTCGGATTTGTGATGGACTAGGTAGTCCTCTGGGAACCCGGTTTTTTTTCGCCCGCCGTTGGCCCACAGAGACGCGCGGGAGAGGATCTATTTCACAGCGATATATATCATGTTAGTATATGTCGATTCGATATACTATGAGAGTCCAGCGACGATGGATGTGAAGACGCTTTGCCTCGGGGTGCTGACCCTGCGCCGGATGACCGGATACGAGATCAAGAAGCATTTCGAGGAGTCATTCGCGCACTTTTTCGTTGCCGGATACGGCTCCATCTATCCGGCGCTGAGCGAGCTCACCCGCGTGGGGCTGGTGAGCTGCCAGGATGTGGCACAGGCCAAACGCCCGGACAAGAAGGTCTACAGCATCACCGATGCCGGTCGCGAGAAACTCGTCCAGGCGTTGGCGCACACACCGCCCAGGCACAAAGTACGCTCGGAATTTCTGGTGCTGCTGTACTTCGCCCACCTGATGACCAGCGAGCGCCTTGCCCAGGTGCTCGATGAGCGCGTGCGCGACATCGAAGGCGCGCTGGCGTGCATCGACACGGCTTTCGAAAACCAGGGGCAACGTTCACCCAGTCACGACCTGGTGGCGGGTCTCGGTCAGGTCACCTTGGAGGCTCAGCGGGACTATATCCGCGACAATCGCGATCGCTGGCTGGCGTCCACCCAGACCGGCGAGCCGCCCCAGGCAAGAGCCGGCTGAGCAGATCCAGGGAAAAGGAATCCGAGATGAAGCGCTTTTTGCAACGCCATCAATCCCCCATCGCCGCCCTGGGCATTACCCTCGCCCTGACCCTGTGGCTGCTTTCCGGAACCGGCGCCACCGGCTCCGCACGGGATCCGTCCCTGGAGGCACCGCGAGCCGACCGGCCGGCCGTCACCCGCGTGCGGGTGAAAGTCATGGAGTCCCAGCGGGTAATTCGCGAGGTGATTATCTATGGAAAAACGGAAGCGGCTCGCAGCGTCACTCTGCGCGCGGAGATCGACGGCCGGGTGATGGACATCGGCGCCAAGCGCGGAGCCCACGTGAAGCGGGGCGAGTTGATCGTGCGACTGGACGTGCGCGACTTGCAAGCGCGTCTACAGCAGTCCCGAGCATTGGTCCATCAGCGAAAAATTCAGTACGAGGCGGCCGAACGCCTGAAGAGCAAGAACTACCAATCACAGAGCAACGTGGCCCAGGCGCTTGCCGATCTGGAAGCCGCGCGGGCGGCGGTCAAGCGTGTGGAAGTGGATATCAACCACAGCGTGGTGGCGGCACCCTTCGACGGTGTTCTGCACACACGTTCCGTAGAGGTCGGCGATTTTCTCACGGAGGGCAAGGAGATCGCGCGGATTATTGAGCTGGATCCGATTCTGGTAACCGGCGACGTGACCCAGAGAGAGCTGGAGTATCTGAAGGTGGGCGCCCACGGCGATGCCAAGCTGATTACCGGCGAACATATCGAAGGCGTTCTGCGTTACGTAGCCTCCCAGGCCGATGGGGCGACCCGGACTTTTCGCGTCGAGCTGCAGGCGGACAACCCCGATGGTTCGGTGGTATCGGGAACCACGGCGGAGCTGCGTATTCCCGCCGAGGAACTATCCGCGCACTACATTTCCCCGGCGCTTTTATCCCTGAACAAACAGGACGAGATCGGCGTCAAGAGCGTCGGTGAAGATGGTGTGGTGGTGTTTCACAGTGTCGACATCGTGCGCGCTGACGTCGACGGCGTCTGGGTCACGGGCCTGCCCGAGCGCGTGCGGGTGATCACCGTGGGTCAAGGCTTCGTGCGCGAGGGCGATCGAGTCGAAGCGCAGATCGACGACCGGGGCGCCTGAGGGGAAACCGAAGCCGCCATGAATTCGATCATCGATGCCGCCGTTGCGCACAGTCGCCCCGTACTGCTGGTCCTGGCACTGATTCTGATCTCGGGTTCGGTCGCCTACCTGACCATACCGAAGGAAGCAGACCCGGATGTCGCCATTCCTATCATCTATATCCTCATTCCCCACGACGGTATCTCGGCCCAGGACGCAGAACGTCTTCTGGTGCGCCCCATGGAGAAGGAGTTGCGTAACGTCGAAGGATTGAAAGAAATGCGCGCCAGCGCGCGCGAAGGTCAGGCCACCATAACGCTGGAGTTCGAGGCCGGGTTCGACAGCGACCAGGCACTCAACGACGTGCGCGAAAAGGTCGACATTGCCAAGGTCGAGCTTCCCGACGACAGTGACGAGCCCACCGTCAACGAAGTCAACGTGGCGCTTTTCCCGGTCATACTGGTGACGCTGTCCGGCGATGTCGGAGAACGCACACTGGTCAAACATGCCCGGGATCTGCGTGACAAGCTGGAAGGACTGCCCGGGATTCTGGAGGTGGACATCGCCGGCGATCGCGAAGACCTGCTGGAAGTGATCATCGATCCCGTGCGCCTGGAAGGCTTCAACCAGTCAGCCGAGGTCCTCCTGCAGTTCATCGCCCGCAATAACAAGCTGGTGGCGGCCGGCGCCATGGACACCGGGCACGGGCGTTTCTCGGTCAAGGTGCCCGGGCTTTTCGAGGATGTTCAAGATGTCCTGAATCTGCCGATCAAGACCAGCGGCGACAAGGTAGTCACCTTCGAGGATGTCGCCATCGCCCACCGAACCTTCAAAGACGCCAACGGTTTCGCGCGGGTGAACGGTCAGCCTGCGGTGGCGCTGGAGGTGACCAAGCGCATCGGCACGAACATCATCGACACCATCGAGGAGGTGCGCGCGGTGGTTGCGCAAGCACAGGCAACCTGGCCCGACTCCATTCAGGTGACCTACTCCCAGGACAAGTCCCAGCAGATTCGTGACATGCTGAACGACCTGCAGAACAATGTGCTGATCGCCGTGGTCCTGGTGATGATCGTGATAGTCGCCGCCTTGGGGCTGCGAACCGCCGGTCTGGTGGGCGTATCCATCCCCGGCTCTTTTCTCGCCGGTATTCTGGTGCTTGCCTTTGCCGGGCTCACCATCAACATCGTCGTACTGTTTGCGCTGATCATGGCGGTGGGCATGCTGGTGGACGGCACCATCGTGGTGGTGGAGCTGGCGGATCGCAAGATGGCCGAGGGCTTGGCGCGTCAAACGGCCTATACGGTCGCCGCAAAGCGCATGGCGTGGCCGATTACGGCGGCGACGGCCACGACTCTTGCAGCCTTCATGCCGTTGCTGTTCTGGCCTGGCATTGTCGGCGAATTCATGAAGTACCTGCCGATTACGCTCATCGCGACGCTCAGCGCGTCGCTGTTCATGGCGCTGGTGTTCGTGCCGACACTGGGTTCCATCATCGGCCGGCGGGCGCCGGACAGCGTGCACAACGCCGCCAGCCTGGCGGCGGCGGAGAGCGGCGATCTGGACAGCATAACCGGGCTGACCGGCACCTACGTCAAGGCCTTGCGCATCGCCGTCACCCATCCGGTCAAGCTGGTGATGCTTGCCGCGGTGCTGCTGACGGGCGCCTATTCCGCCTACGGCGCTTTCGGCAAAGGCGTCGAGTTCTTTCCGGACGTGGAGCCCGAGAACGCTGTGTTGCATGTGCGTGCCCGGGGCGACCTGTCCGTGGAGGAAAGCGATGCGCTGGTGCGCGAGGTGGAGAGCCGCCTTTTGGATATGGCCGAGTTTGCTACCATCTATGCGCGAACCGGCACGACCTTCCGCGCCCGGGTAAGCGAGGATACGGTGGGTTTGATCCAGCTCGAGTTCGTGGACTGGGAGGAGCGACGCCCGGCCCGGGAGATTCTCGCGGAGGTACGAGAGAGAACCAAAGACCTTGCCGGTATCATCATCGAGGCACGCAAGGAAGAAGCGGGCCCACCGGTGGGCAAGCCGGTGCAGCTGCAGCTCAGCTCACGCTTTCCGGAGCTGTTGCCCCGGGCGGTTGCCACCGTGCGTCGCGGTCTCGACGAGCTCGGTGGATTCATCGACGTAACCGACAGTCGGCCCATTCCCGGTATCGAGTGGCAAGTGAAGGTCGATCGCGCCGAGGCGAGCCGTTACGGCGCCGATATTACGGCCGTTGGCAACGCCATCAAGCTGGTGACCAACGGAATCAAGGTGGGCGAGTATCGGCCCGACGACACCGATGACGAGGTGGAGATCCGGGTGCGTTTTCCCTACGGCGACCGTACTATCGACGAGCTGGATAGATTGCGCGTGCCCACGGCAAGCGGCTCCGTGCCCATCGGCAACTTCGTCGAGCGTGTTGCCAGGCCGAAGGTCGGAACTATCAATCGTGCCGACAGTCGTCGGGTACTCAAAGTCGAAGCGGATGTGCCCGAAGGCGTTCTCGCCAACGACAAAGTCAGCGAGATCAAACACTGGCTGAAGTCCGCGAATATCGACGCACGAGTCGATATCGAATTCAAGGGTGAGGACGAAGAGCAGCGTCAAGCGGAAGCTTTCCTGGGCAAGGCTTTCGGCATCGCGTTGTTCATCATGGCCATCATTCTGGTCACGCAATTCAACAGCTTTTATCAAGCGTTGTTGATTTTGAGCGCGGTGGTGTTGTCCACTGTGGGTGTTCTACTCGGGCTACTCATCACCGGGCAACCCTTTGGCATCGTCATGAGCGGGGTGGGTGTGATTGCGCTGGCTGGAATCGTGGTCAACAACAATATCGTGCTCATCGATACGTACAATATTCTACGGCGCCAGGGCATGGACGCCGTGGAGGCGGTGATGCGCACGGGCGCGCAACGTCTGCGCCCGGTGCTGCTCACCACCGTCACCACGGTCCTCGGACTCCTGCCGATGGTGCTCGGCGTCAACATCGATCTCATCGACCGCTCCGTTGCAATCGGCGGCCCGTCGACGCAATGGTGGACGCAGCTGGCGACCGCGGTGGCCGGTGGACTCACCTTCGCGACCCTGCTCACCCTGGTGCTGACACCGAGTTTGCTGGTGCTGGGCGAACGGCTGAAATTCGGCCGCCGGAAAACGGCGCGGGCGCAGCTGCGCGAAGCAACATCGCCCGTGTAGGGGTGAGGTCAATGGGGCGCAACCTTTTCGCCGCCATCCTCGGGGCAGTGCTCACCGGATGTGCCACCATGGCCGGTCTCAGTGAAGCGCCGCGAGTCAGTCTCGTCAGCATCACTCCCATGGGCTTCCAGCTTTTCGAACAGCGCTTTCGAGTCACTCTACGGGTCCAGAATCCAAATTCGCAAGCCATCACCATCCGAGGCCTGGACTACGAGATCGTCGTCAACGAAAAGCCTTTTGCCCGGGGGGTGAGCGGCAAGCCCCTCACGGTGCCAGCCTATGGTGAGAATTCAGCCCAGGTGGAGGTGGTGAGCACGCTGCAACGAATCCTGGAACAACTGGAGGAACTCAGCAACCGCGACCAGCCGACCATCGACTACGCGATAAGCGGTCATGTGAGTGTCGACGGCATACCGATCCCGGTACCCTTCGAGTACCGGGGCACGCTGGCCCTGCCTGGACTGGAGAAACGCGATGGCAAAGATGACGGCCCAGGGCAATCCGAGCCGAAGGCCCAACCGAAGACCCAACCGAAAGCAATAGCCATCTGATTCAATTCCCGAGGGATCCTCACATTGCACAGACTGAAAGCAAAAATTCGTGATATTCCGGATTTTCCCAAGCCCGGAATCATTTTCAGGGACATTACGCCGCTGGTCGCCGATCCCTCGACCTTGCAGTTGTCGGTGTATCAGCTGCTGCAACCCTTTCTGGGCGAATCCATCAACGCGGTCGCCGGCATGGAGGCCCGCGGCTTCATTTTCGGCAGCCTGGCAGCCTGGGAGCTGGGCGTGGGTTTCATTCCCCTGCGCAAGCCCGGCAAGCTCCCCTACGACGTGCAGAGCGTGTCCTATGACCTGGAGTACGGCTCGGCAGCGTTGGAAGTGCACACGGACGCCGTCAACGCCGGCGACAACATTCTGCTCATCGATGATCTGATCGCCACCGGGGGCACCGCCGCGGCCAGTTGCCAGCTGGTGGAGGCGTTGGGGGGTGAAATCATCGGCTGCGCCTTCGTCATCGAGCTGGATGCCTTGAAAGGACGCGAGAAGCTCTCGAATTATCGGGTGCACTCGCTGCTGCATTATTAGGGGACAGGGGGGACAGATTTCAAATCTGTCCCCTTGCTCGGCCCAGCTCCCACACCAACAGAACGATTTAACCCAAAATAGCTCAAAAGGAAATGCAGATTCCAAAACTCATCGCCACCCTCTCCGCCGCCTCCTGGCTCCTGGCCATGGCGGCGCCGGCGCTCGCCCAGGGTGGCGGCCCGGTGCCGGTGGTGGTGAGTATTGCCGGCGAGCGCCTGCTGGCCCCCGTCACTGCTTACCCGGGCACCGTTATCAGCCGCAACCAGGCACGCCTGGCGGCCGAGGTGGAGGGCCGGCTGGAGTGGGTGGCCGAGGTGGGCGTGGTGGTTCGCAAAGGCGAGACCGTGGCGCGGCTGGACGATGTTCTCCTGGAGCACAGCCTGCTTGCCGATGAGGCGGCGGTGGAGCGCGAGCGGGCGCGGCTCAAGTACCAATCCGCCGAGGTAAGGCGCCTCAGCCCGCTGGTGAAAAAGCAATCGATACCCCAGAGTCAGCTCGACGAGGCGGTTGCCAACAGTGGCATGACCAGAGCCGAGATCGCCTCGGGACAGGCACGCGTGGCGCTTGCCCGGGAACGCCTGGCGCGCGCGCGCTTGCGCGCACCCTTCGACGGCGTCATCACCGAGCGGCTGCTGCAGGCGGGGGAATGGGCGGAGAGCGGCGCCGCCGTGGTGCGGCTGGTGGACACGTCGTCCCTGGAAGTACAGACCTGGGTGCCGGTGAACGCGCTGAAATTCATCCACCAAGGCTCTACCCTGACGCTCACCGGAAATCCCACCACTGCGGTAGGAACGGTACGCACCATCGTGCCGGTGGGTGACAACCGGTCACGGCTCTACGAGCTGCGCCTGGGCTTCGCCGGGCAAAACTGGCCGGTGGGCGCCGACGTGCGCGTGGCTGTGCCTTCCGCCAAGCCACGCAAGGTGCTGACCATACCCCGTGACGCATTGGTGTTGCGTCGCGACGGCAAGTCAGTCTACCGCATCGACGCGGAAGGCCTGGCGCAACGCGTGTCCGTCACCACCGGCATTGCCGTCGGCCCACTCATCCAGGTGGACGGCATCCAGTCCGGGGATCGCGTGGTGGTGCGTGGCGGTGAGCGCCTGCGCCCCGGGCAGAGCGTCACCATCATCGAGACGGTCGATTTGCCGTGAGCTGGACGCGGCTGGCGCTGGGCAACCCCGTGGCGACATCGGTAGCGGTGTTGCTGGTGGTGCTGTTCGGCGCCCTGAGTCTCGCGCGACTGCCCGTACAGCTGACCCCGGAGGTCGAGAAGCCCGAGATCACCATCCGCACCAGCTGGCGCGCGGCGGCGCCGGAAGAGGTGGAAGCGCAGATCATCGAGCCCCAGGAGAAGGTACTGCGGGGACTGCCGGGGATGACCCAGATGCTCGCCAAGGCGCGCCGGGGCCAGGGCGAGATCAGCATCGAGTTCCAGGTCGGTCATGATCTCGATCGTGGTCTGCTGGAAGTTCTCAATCGCTTGAATCGCGTCGCCCGTTATCCGGACGACGCCGACGAGCCGGTGATCAGCACCGTGGGCGGGCGCAGCCGCGCCATCGCCTGGTTCATTCTCAAGACCACCAACGGCAACACGCGCGATATCCAGAGCTACCAGGACTACGTGGAGGAGGTCGTGCAGACACGCTTCGAGCGCGTGCCCGGTGTCGCCCGGTCCGAGGTTCGTGGCGGGCGCGAGAGCGAAGTGCGGATTACTTTCGACGCCTACCGGGCGGCAATGCTGGGCATCCAGCTGCCGGAAGCGGCACGCCGCGCTGGTGGCAACGAGGACGTCTCCGGTGGCGAAGCCAACGTCGGCAAACGCCGTTACACCCTGCGCTTCACCGGCGCGTACAACGCGGAGCAGCTCGGCGACATGGTGCTCGACTGGCGCGACGGCCAGGCGGTACGACTGCGCGACGTGGCGGTAATCGAACAGCGCATGGTGGACCGAAAGAGTTTCGTCATCACCCGGGGCGAACGCGCCATGGCCGTCAACGCCCACCGGGAAATCGGCGTCAACGTGCTGGATGTCATGAACGGGCTCAAGCGCGCCGCCGAGGAGTTGAGAGAGGGGCCGCTGGCGCGCGCCAATCTGTCTTTGGAACAGGTGTACGACGAGACCGTCTACATCCATCGGTCCGTGGAAATGCTGCGCAACAACCTCGGTCTCGGCATCGCGCTGGCGGTGGGCGTGCTGTGGTGGTTCCTGCGCAAATTCCGCGCCACCCTGATGGTCGCCATGGCGATCCCGGGATCGGTGCTGGCCGCATTCCTGGTTCTCGACATGGCCGGGCGTACGCTCAACGTGATTTCCCTGGCCGGCCTGGCGTTCGCCGTCGGCATGACGCTGGATGCCGCCATCGTGGTGCTGGAGAACATCATACGCTTGCGCGAGAAGGGGGTGGGCCCCGACGAGGCAGCGCTACAAGGGCCCACCGAAGTGTACGGTGCATTGCTCGCCTCCACCGCCACCACTGTGGCGATTTTTCTGCCCATCGTGTTCCTGGAGGACGAGGCCGGTCAGCTGTTCGCCGATCTGGCCCTGACCATCGCGGTGGCGGTGGTCGCGTCCCTCATGGTGGCCTTGACGGTGGTGCCGGCCGCTGCCGCCACCTGGTTGCGTCACACGGAGATCACCGACCGGCACGCCGGATGGTGGCGCGCCATGACCGACGGCATCATGCGGCTTACGGACACGCCGTTGCGGCGTGGTCTGTGGATCGCGGTGCTGCTGAGCCTGCCCCTGCTGGCGACCTGGGCGCTGGCGCCGAAGGCCGATTATCTTCCGGAAGGCAATCGCAACCTGGTGTTCGCATTCATCATTCCACCTCCCGGGGTCAACATCGATCACATCGAGAAGGAGATGGGCCAGGTGATCGCAGCACGCATCGCGCCCTATATGAGCGGCGAGAAGCAGCCGCAGATCAAGCACTACTTCTTCGTCGCCTTTCCCCAGGGCGTGTTCATGGGCGCGCGCGCCGTCGAGGAGGAAGCCACCGGCGAGCTGGTGCCCATCATTCGCGAGATCATCCAGGGCTTTCCCGATACCTGGGCCTTCGCCAGGCGGGCGTCGCTTTTCGGCGGCTTCGGCGAGGGGCGCACCATCAACATCAATCTCCAGGGCCGCAACCTGGAGGCCGTCATGGGCGCGGCCCGGGCCGCCGCCGGCGCCGCCATGCAGGCACTGCCCTGGCGCCGACGTGCGCCCCCGTCCGGGGCTGCAACTGGCGGAGCCGGAGCTGCGCCTGGTACCCAACGAGCGCCGCATCGCCGAGGCCGGCTGGAACCGCGAGACCATGGCCCTGGTGACCCGCGCACTGGGGGAAGGCCTGTTCGTGGGCGACTACTTCGACGGCGAGGAGCGCCGCGACATCATCGTTCGGGTACAACCATGGGACACGCCGGAGCAGCTGGCATCCATCCCTCTGGCCACGCCCGAGGGCGGTGTGTTGCCGGTGGGGGAGCTGGTGGACATCGTGCGCACCGCGGGACCCAGCGAGACCCGGCGCCTGGACCGGCGCCGCAGCGTCACCCTGCAGATAACGCCGCCGGCCAACATGTCTCTGGAAGAGGCGCAAGCCATCATCGAACAGCAGGTGGCGCCGGTGGCCGAGGCGTTGCTGCCCGAGGATGGCGACATTCGCTATACCGGCCGCGGCGATCAGCTCAAAGAGGCACTCATCAATATGGGCGGAAGCTTCGCCTTGGCCATCGCCATCCTCTATCTGCTCATGAGTGCGCTGTTCCGATCCTTCAAGGACAGCCTGCTGGTGCTGCTGGCGCTGCCGCTGGCCACCGTGGGCAGCGTCGTGGCTTTGTGGTTCATGAACGACGGCCTGAAGTACTTCGGCGTGGAACTGTTCCAACCCATGGACTTACTCACCATGATCGGCTTCATCATCCTGCTTGGCCTGGTGGTGAACAATGCCATCCTGCTGGTGCATCAGACCCGCGCCGCCGAGCGCGGCGGACTCGGCCGTCGGCAAGCGGTGCGCCAGGCGGTGAGTTTGCGCCTGCGCCCCATTCTCATGAGCACCCTGACGAGCATTTTCGGCATGCTGCCCTTGCTGCTCATCCCCGGCGCCGGAACAGAGCTCTATCGGGGTCTCGCCGCCGTCATCGTCGGTGGTATGACCGTGAGCACGGTATTCACGTTGATCTTGTTGCCAAGCCTGTTGCGCGTCGGTGAGCAGCGTCACGAAGCGCTACCCGCGAACCCACAGCCGGCGCCGGGTTGAGCCCAGGCGATGCGCCCGCGGGATGCCGGCGGTTAGAATTGCGTGCCCGCATCGGCTAGACTGAGCTTCGACCGACTCGATGCCGGCTGCTTACCTGCATAGATTGCCAGCCTAAAACAACAACAGCGCTACTCGGGGAAGACTACTCTTCGACACGCCAATGAATCGTCCCTGGCGCAAACCATTGCTACTGCTCGGCGCCATCAGTGTCGCCTTGCACGCCGTGCCTTTTACATCCGCGGCGCAAGAGATCGACAACCGCCCAGTCTACTACGTGATGCTGAAAAGCCTCGAGGATGGCTTCGAAAGCTACGACCTTGCGTTGGCAGCGGATCTCAGGGCGCGGGATTCTCGACTTATTCGACAGTACCAATCGGATCGCCAGATGGTCGTGAACGATCTCGCGTCCCTGGGCGAAGAACGAACACGCGAAGACGCGGCTTTCAATTCGGAGCGTGAGGCACTCAGCTCGCGGATTGCCGACGTCAACGAGCGGATAGCGTTGCGCGATGGGCGTATCAGCGAAGAGCAGCGCATTCGTAAGCTCCACTCGCCGCGCTACCAGAACGACGCCCGAATCAAGGCCCTCACGGAAGGCATTGCCTCGCAGCTGGCCGAAATCGATGCCGTCAGAGCCAGCTACCTGAGCCAATCCACGGCGACGCAAAAGGCGCGCGCGGCGCTGACCAGGCAGATCGAAGAGTATACGAGCGCCGGAGACCCGTTGGCCCTGGAGATCCGTTCCCTGAACCAGGACTGGCAACGATTCGCCGAGAAAGAACGGCGCACGCTCGAGAGCCTCGCCGACGACTACGCCGTGGAACACGCCGCTTTCGAACAATGGCGGGAAAAGGAGCGCGCGGCTCTGGAAATTGAGGGTGCGGCGATAGCGCACGCGCTGCAAAGGGATCGTGAGCAACGCGCCATTCATGGCGAAACCGAAACGGCGTTGCGAAGTCTCATCGATGAATACAATGCGCTGGTGGAAGTCCACGACAACGCAAGCTCCGAGGATCCGAACCGGGACCAGCGAGCCTTGCAGTTCGCCGACCTGGAAGCGCGAATCAGGGAGTTACGAACCACCCTTTCGCAAGCCAGGAATGCGGTGCTGGCGATCAACGAGCAAATCGAGAGAAAGAACCAGGATTTCTCCAGGCGTTATGAACGCTTCGCTGCCGAAAAGCGTGAACGAGGCACTGGGCTGGCTGCCCATCTGGCGGAGCTCAATGCTGCCCGGCTGACGGTGGAAGCCACCATCGATGGGCGTCGGCGGAAAGTGGACATGCAGATTAAAACCCTGGAAGTACATATCAGTGGAGAATTGCGGGATGCGCGGGATCGCCTGGAAACGTTGAATGCGCGCCTGATCGAATCTTTCGGGAAAAATCACCAGGGATTCGATGCCGCGATCACACGGATCATCGATAGCAACGATGATGGCCTGTTGTACACGGCGAGCGGCGCGCCGCGATTCGATCTGTCGCGTCCGATGACCGCGATCGTGTACAAGACTGTAGAGCAGCTCGACGCGGATCGCCGCTTGGTCGATGCGCGCATGGTTGCAATGAGGGAAAGCGAAGGCGGGGCACAGGCTGGTTCGGCTGGGCTCTCGGCGAGCGCGGGAACCCTCGAGCAGGATCGCTTGGGCTTGAGCAACCAACGCCAGCAGCTGCTCGAAACCTATGCCGCCGCCGTGCGGCAATACCAGACGCGGTTGGCTGCTCTGGAACGGCGGCAACATACCATCGAGGCCCGCTTCAGCGAACAACGCCGTTTTCTGGGTGAGCTTTTCTCGGCCCGGGCCAGTCTGACGCGCGCCGAGATGCAAGCCGTGCAAGAGGTGCTGGTGGCGGCCGTCAAGGGCTTACCCGGCCCGGCCTCGGGCAATGACGACCATGCAAGGATGATCGGTGCTCTACAGAAGAAGGCCGGACAGATGAGCGCGCCGGTGGAGAAGTCACTGCTCGCGCCTCACGCGCTCATGGATCACATCGCCGGGCAGTCGCCCGGCGGGGAAGCGGGGGCGGGCGCCGATGGCTGGTGGTCCTCGTCATCGCGACAAGTGATCTCCAGCAGAGAGCTTACGGGAGCCGACAAGACGACGCTGGCAGCCGCCTGGCTCGCGCGGGTACGCCGGCGAGCGCAATTCGTCGAAATTGCCGACCAGCTGAATGCCAGCGGTGCGGTACTGGATGGCGGGCAAACGCTTGCCCGTCTGTTCATGGCCGGTGTGTTGCATCACACCACTGTCTCCGAGCAACGAATGGACGACGGCGGAGTCGGGGTTCGGGTAGGCATCCTCGGGCGTGCTTACCGGCTCGACGCCAACGGTTCCCTGGAACGATTGCCAGGCGGATAGTGGTCAAGAAGAAGAGTCTGTCCGAGGGTGACATTGGCCTGAAGCGCAGCCTCGGCCTGACCCTCATCACCCTTTACGGCCTCGGCAACATACTCGGCGCGGGCATTTACGTGCTCATCGGCGAAGTCGTCGCTGCCGCGGGAATGGCCGCCCCCTTGGCGTTCGTTCTGGCGGCCATCGTCGCGGCTTTGTCGGCCTTCACCTACGGTGAGCTGGCGGCGCGCTTTCCTGTCAGTGCCGGCGAGGCCGTCTATGTTCACCAGGCCTTCGGCTTGCGCGGGCTGTCGATTGCTGTCGGCTTGATGATTGCTGCCGCCGGGATGGTTTCCTCGGCGACCTTGGCGCGGGGATTCGCCGGCTATTTTCTGGTGCTGGTGGAACTGCCGGAAGCGCTGGTTATCGTCTGCCTGGTGGCAGCACTCGGTTTGATTGCCGCATGGGGCATCAAGAGCTCGGTACGCATCGCGGCGACGCTTACGATCATCGAAGCCGGGGGCTTGGTGATGATCGTGATCGTCGCCGGCGGTAACCTGGACACGGTACCCGAATCTCTCCCTCGAATGTTTTTGCTGGAAGGCAATGCCGCGTTTACCGGAGTGCTGCTGGGCGCGTTCCTGGCTTTTTTCGCCTTCATTGGCTTCGAGGACATGGTCAACGTCGCCGAGGAAGTAGAGAACCCGGCACGTAACCTGCCCCTTGGCATACTCATCGCGCTGGGCGTATCCACGATCATCTATCTACTGGTGGTATTGGCGGCGCTCACCAGCGTGCCCGTGGAAGCGCTCGCCGGGAGCAAGGCACCGCTGGCGCTGGTCTACCAGCACGTGACCGGAGGTTCTCCGGTCGTCATCAGCAGCATCGGATTACTGGCCGTAGTCAACGGTGCGCTGGTGCAGGTCATCATGGCGGCGCGCATTTTCTACGGCATGAGTGTGAAGGGTTGGTTACCGCGGTGGCTGGGGAGCGTGAACCCGCGCACCCGCACGCCCATGACCGCGACGGTGGTGGTGGTCGTCATCGTGGCTGGGCTGGCGTTGTGGTTTCCCCTGGTGAACCTGGCCAGTGCTACCAGCCTCCTGGTGCTCACCGTGTTCGGGATCGTCAATCTGACCCTGGTAGTGCTCAAGCGCCGCCAGCCCCGTGCAGCCGGCGTGATGCCCTGCCCCATGTGGGTGCCCATGGCAGGGGCCGGTGCGAGTTTTGGATTGCTTGTTGCTCAACTCCTGCATTGAACCGTGGCCAACTGGAAGATCGATTCGCTGACGCTGCCTGATTCCCAGGCCCGCATCGCCCTTTGCCCGTGCCCGGGTCAGTCCGCGCCCCTGACCAGCGACCTCCAGAGGCTTTGCGATTGGGGCGCCAGGGGGCTGGTGACCTTGATAGAGGATCATGAGTTCGAGCTGCTTGGTATCACATCACTGTCCAAGGAGGTCGACGCCCTCGGTATGCGTTGGTGGCATCTGCCCATCCGCGACATGGAGACGCCGGACGCAGACTTCGAGATTCGCTGGCAACAAGCTGGTCAGGAACTACGCAGCCTGCTTGGCGAGGGCTTGTCCATCGCCTTGCACTGCCGCGGAGGACTGGGGCGAACCGGCACGATTGCAGCGCGCCTGCTGGTGGAGCTCGGAAGCGCGCCGGCGACCGCCATCGAGCGCGTACGCGCGGTGAGACCAGGATCCATCGAGACCAGAGCCCAGGAGAGTTTCGTGCACGCCTGCAAGCTCGCCTGATGCGAAATACCCAACCGGGACGGCTACATCCAACGATCAAGCACTTAGCCATTGGGGAGCCTCCCCAATGGCTAAGTGTTAGATGTTGAGGACGATTGCTACGCCCAGTTGTGATGCGATGGCGCGCAGGATTTCCACGTCCTCGTCGTTGAATGGGCCGTCGATTTTGTTGTCCACCTGCACGGCAGCCACCACCCAGCCACGACGGTTGACGACCGGCACGCACAACACATTTCGGGTGCGGAAATTCCGTTGCCGGTCGAACTCGGGATTGAAGCGCTGATCCCCGTGGGGGTCGTGGATGTTCACGACTTCGCCGGTGATCGCACAGTATCCCGCCACCAACGAGGAAACTTGAACGCGCAGCTGCTCGGTTTCCCCGCCATTGGAAATCACCGACCACATTTCTTCCGCATCCTTGTCATAGGAAAACAAGGTACTTCGTTCACAGCCCAGCAATTCGTTCAACTCTTCGCCGATCTCCTTCATGACGGCTGTCAGGTCTTGCGCCTGGGTCATGAGAGTAGCCACGTCCAGTAGTGTCGTCATTCGATCGTGGCTTCGAACAAGGTCACGGGACAAGTTGCTACACTCGACGGTAGCGGCGGCCTGATCGGCGAATACCCTGACAATGGTCTCGTCGTGCTCGTCGAAGATTCCGATTCGCTTGTTTACGACCTCGAGAACGCCGATGACAGTGTCGCCGTTCGCCAGCACCGGTGCGCACAACACACTGTGGGTGTGCCAACCAGCATGCTGGTCCAATGCACGATCGAAACGCTCATCCTCACCGGCGTCTGCAATGTTGACAAGCTCACTGTGGGCAGCGACCCAACCGACAATCCCCTGACCCGATGAGACGCGAATGTCGCGATGCTCGACACCATCGCCGACTTGCGACAATAAGTCCCCGGTCTTCGGGTCCACAAGATAGAGCGTCACATGCTCCGCGTCGGTCAAATGACTGATACCGCGCAACAGTTGCTGTAAAGCTGCCTCGATTCCGCCTTGTAATGCCGCAGACTTCGAGAACCCTATGAATTCCGCAAGATGCCTCAGCCTGCGAGTGGTCGTCGGATGTCGAAACTGGTTTTCCTGATATAGGAGGTTGGTACGGCGTAACCTGTTTGTTACGACGTCCATGAATGCCGTGGCGACATTCGCATTGCTCTCGAAGCAATCCGTAAGGTCTTCGTAGCTGGCTCGCAGCAACTGCACGGTATCCAGGGCGCGCACGGACGCGGAGCGAACACCATTGGTGAAGTAGCCCATTTCCCCGACGGGCTCGCCGGGGAATACCCTCGCCAGTGTCGCCCTGTGCTCGTCTTCATCGGTGCGAAAAACTTCCAGACGCCCGGATCCGAGGACATACAGGTAGGGATCCCGATCATCTTGAGTGATTAAAGACTCATCGGGAGGCACCGACACTTCTTGAAATACGGCACTCAGTTCCGCCAGGTCGTCATCGGAAAGAGAGGTGAAAAGTGGACACGCCCTGAGGCGATCCATGCGCTGTGCCTGAATGCCCGCGAGCAACGCATCCAGTGAAATGACTTCGTCTTCGAGCAACAGTTCGCCCAGGCGTTTCGACGCGACACCTTCCCGTGCGCTGCTCTGTTTCGAGAGCACCGCCTGAATCGCTTGATTCGAACAGTGGAGATACTCTCCCAGGCGACGGGAGTTCGGTGAAACACTGGGTTCGGCAGCCATGATCAGATTGAAGCGGCGCTCCGGAGTCGATCAGCACTTCATGACAAAAAATTCTAGGTTATAGCGCGATTGTTTTCCATGCACCAAGCGCCGCTCATCGGTAGCAGACTACCGTATGTCGGCGGCAGACCGGTGGGCCGGCAATAATCACGAAAAGTGTTTTTTAGCGCGTCGATCGAGCGATAAAATTCATGGTCGAACAGTATCGTTCCGCCAGATTTTTCAAAAAGGCTTTTTGAAATCGTAACTGGCAGTTAACCGACGTGCGCTCTATGAGAGAGGAGCGAACCTTCAACACAGTCACTTTGTCCTGAGCCACGATGGTCGCGGTTCGCGCCTGATTGACGATAAAGCCCAACTCTCCGAAGGTCGCACCAGGTCGGAGCACATCCACTTCGCAATCAGCACGGCGCACGGATACTTTACCGGATACGAGCAGGTAGAAATTTCTATCGAACTCGCCTTCCATGATTATCTGATTGCCGGCCTGGTACTCTTCCCACTTGCCGGCTTTGACGGTTTCGAGAATTTCGGATTCTTCGAACGCCTCGAAAAAACTCAATCTGCTGATGCGCTCGAATTGTCGCGTGCTGGAGAGCTGATTGGTGGTGTGCCGGATCTCGTCATGTACGAGACTCAGGTCACCGGCCAAGTCCATGGCCGTCTGATATCGGCCGGCGGGATGCTTCTTCAAGGTCCGATCGACGATGTGTACCAGCGCCGGCGGAATGTCGTCTCGATACTCCGTAAGCGGCTTGTGCGCTTCGCGGGTAATACGTCTCGCGATAGCCGAAATGTTGTCGGCTTTGAACGGACTAACGCCGGTCAACAGCTCGTAGGTAACCACGCCGAGCGAGAAAATGTCCGACTGATTGGTCACCATCTCTTCAGACACCTGTTCCGGCGACATGTAGCGCGGTGAACCCAGTCGACCCATGACCTGGGTATCGTTGATATCGGCGCTGGTAATCAAGGCCAGGCCGAAGTCACAGATTTTTACCTCGTTATCCTGGGTGAGCATGATGTTCTTCGGCTTGATGTCCCGGTGGACGACGCCTTTACTGTGGGCAAAGTCGAAGGCGATGGCACACTTCAACATGGTGCCAACCACGTGCTCGATGGGCAGCAAATTGTCCGGTTTGCAGTAGCGATCCAGGGTGCTGGCGCTCTGCACGTATTCCATGACCAGATAGCGGCGGTCGTCCTCGACACCGGCATCGATGGTGGCGACGATATTGGGGTGGCGCAGCATGCCTGCCGCCTTGGCCTCGATGTAAAAAAGCTTGCGCCGCCGGCGGGCGATACGGTCGTCATCGGCGGGTTTCGGCGTGGCAATCTTGATGGCCACATCCTGGAGCGAGAAGGGATCCCGGGCCAGATAGACGGTCCCCATATTGCCGTCGCCGATGGGGCGTATCAGCTCGTACTTGCCGATAGTCGGGACTACTTGGGTCTTGGTAGCCTCTGCCATTGCGTGGGCCATATGCTCTGGAGGGGCTCGCTGGTGATGCTTTAGTGGCTCAGGGATGGGCGACTGTCGCCGGATTCGCCCGACACTCCAGCATTGTAGGAGATAATCCCGGCACTTGATGGCCACTCGTGCCAATTAACACCCAAAGGAGTCAGCCATGATGGAATTTGTGCTGCAGTACGGACTTTTTGTCGCCAAAACCGCGACTGTCGTGGTGGCCGCCGGGGTTCTGGCGGCCCTGCTCAGCGGCCTTTCCCGTCGCGGGAGACAGCCCGATGGGCTGCAGGTAAGCTGCCTGAACGATCACTATCGGCGCCTCAAGCGGGCCCTGGAGGCGAGTATTCTGCCTCGCAAGCACTTCAAGGCGCAGGAGAAGGCCCGGCGCCAAGAGCGCAAGGTGGCGAGGAAACGCAGCGCCGGGGAGGCTGAACAGTGCAGACGCGTATTCGTCATCAACTTCCGTGGCGACATCCGCGCAAGTGCGGTCGCTGCGCTGCGCGAAGAGGTAACCGCCCTGCTGACCATGGCGCGTACCGAGGACGAGGTGCTGCTGCGCCTGGAGAACGCCGGGGGTATCGTTCACGATCACGGCCTCGCCGCCTCTCAACTCGAGCGCATACGCAGCCGCGGGATCCCCCTGACGGTGGCGGTGGACAAGATTGCCGCCAGCGGCGGATACATGATGGCCTGCGTGGCCGAGCGAATCATCGCCGCTCCCTTCGCGGTCCTCGGCTCCATCGGCGTGCTCATGCAGCTACCCAATTTTCATCGCCTCCTGGATAGCCACGGCGTGGACTTCGAGCTTCTCAAAGGAGGCGAGTACAAGCGCAAGCTGACCGTATTCGGCGAGAACAGTGATGCGGATCGGGCGCGCATGCAGCAGGAAATCGACGATACCCACGCGTTGTTCAAGAACTTTGTCAGTGAGCACCGGCCCCAGCTGGACATGGGCACCGTGGCCACCGGTGAGCACTGGTACGGCCGCCGGGCGCTGGAGCTCACGCTTTGCGATGAATTGCGTACCAGCGACGACTATCTGCTGGCGGCCAGTCAGGAGGCGGAGCTCTACGAGCTCGTCTACACAACCAGAAAGCCGCTGGCGCGCAAGCTCGCCACAATGATGGGCAATGTCACTGACGCCGTACTGAGACGCAGAATGACCATGGCCATATAATGGTCGCCAGTCACACACGGGACAGTTCCATGAGCGTACAGGAAACTATCGAGAGGAAGCTCAGCGAGGGCCTCGCGGCCCTGCACCTGGAGGTGACGAATGAGAGCGGGCAGCACAACGTGCCGGCGGGATCGGAATCGCATTTCAAGGTGGTGGTGGTATCCAACGATTTCGAGGACAAGAACCTGGTGGCGCAGCACCGTTTGGTTTACGAGCTGCTCGGCAGTGAGCTCCGGGGCCAGGTTCATGCCCTCGCTCTGCATACCTATACCGAACAGGACTGGCAGGTGAGGATGGGCGCGGCGCCCATGTCACCGCCCTGCCTTGGGGGCAAGAGCAAGGAGCAGGCATAAATACCGAATCGTCGGGGGCGCTGCGCGGGCCGCTGCTGATGCTGGCGGCGAGCGCGGTGCTGACCTGCATGCATGCGACGGTTCGCCATGTCAGCGACGGCATGCATCCCTTCGAGATCACGTTCTTCCGCAATCTGTTCGGTCTTTTCGCCATCCTGCCGCTGGCCATTCGCGCCGGCATCGGCGGTCTCCGGAGCCGTCAGCCGGGACTGCAGATATTGCGGAGCGGCTTTGGTCTGGTCGCCATGTTGGCCTGGTTCTACGGTCTGAGCGTGGTACCCATCGCCCAGGCAACGGCGCTCAGCTTCACGGCGGTCATATTCGGCTCCATCGGCGCGGCGCTGGTGCTCGGTGAACGCATGCGCCTGCGACGCTGGAGCGCGGTGATAGCGGGTTTTGTCGGCGCGCTCGTGATCCTGCGCCCGGGCTTCGGCGAGATGAACCCGGCCGCGCTCATCGTGGTGCTGTCGTCGATTTGCTGGGCCGCCGCCATGATCACGGTGAAACAGCTATCCACCACCGATTCGGTGGTCTGCATCGTCACCTGGAACTCGGTGCTGCTGACAGTGCTGTCGCTGCCGGCGGCGATCCCGGTGTGGGTCACGCCCGAGCCCGAACAGCTGTTGTGGCTGGCGCTGATCGGAATTCTGGCGACTCTCGGGCACCTGGCCATGACCGGCGCCTTCAAGGCGGCCGACGCCACCGTGGTGTTCCCGGTGGATTACACACGCCTGGTGTGGGCCAGCGTTATCGGCTATCTGGTCTTCAGCGAGGTTCCGGACGTCTGGACCTGGGTGGGCGGAACCATCATCTTTGCCAGCACGACTTACATCGCCTACCGGGAAGCCGCGCTCAGACGCGCCCGGGTACGATCGTAGCCCCGGTTATCCAGCATGTTCTGGCGCGCGAGCTCCACGCCCAGGAAACGTGCCAGTGTCTGCATGCCCGAGCGGCCGGCCTGGCCGGCTTGGCATTCGGCGCGGACATTGTAGTTGGTGTTGGTATTGATGTCGTAGGTGTAGGTGTGGCCGTCACCGTCGACGATGAACTCGAAGGCCGCCACCTGCAGCTCGTGACTGACCATGAAACCGCGGTATGCGTCCACCAGCGGATGATCGAAAGCATCGACGATGACGAACTTTTCCGCCGCACCCCCCGGCAGGGGACCTGCGCCGTGGCCGATATCGCAGCTTTGCGCCGGACACAGCTCGAATCCCTCCGAGGTGTCGACACGCACCGCGTATAAAAATTCCTGGCCGATGAACTCCACCCGCGTAATGTGCGGCGTCGGCGCCTGGATGTACTCCTGGATGAGCGTGATGCCGTCCACGGAAAGCTCGAACTCCGGCCCGTCCAGATAGCTCACGAAGCCGTCCACGTCCGAATGCAGCCGCACGCCCAAGCCTTTGCCGGCACGATTATGCTTGCTGACAAAGGGTCCGTGGAATTCGCAGGCCGCGGCGATGATCGGCTCGCGGCCAAGGGCCGCCACGGTTCGGGGAACCCGGATTCCGTGCTGCCGGAGAGCCGCGTACTGGGCCATCTTGCTGACTTCCAGGGCCAGAGCCCGGGTGCCGTTCAAGACCCGCGCCCCGTGGCCTTCCAGCCAGGCGAGCACGCCGGCGGTGAGCTCCGGCGCATAGCGGTGACCGCGGGTGTGGGACGAGGCGCTCATGCGGCTGTAGAAGACACCGGCTGGCGGAGTTTCATCCAGGGCCAGTTGGCCGTCGCCCAGATGCCACTCCCTGTAAGGGTGGCCGAGGGCGTCCAGCGCGTCGACCAGCGGTCGGTTCCATTCGCCGTTCTCGTGGACGATGTGTATGTGCGACATGTGCTGCAGAGCCCCATTTGCGCGCTGATCAAGCGACCACGATGACTATATGGGCCACGCTCCGGGAGTTGAAAGAACAAAAGGCGATAGTGCTATACGGATTCGTAATATGACGGCCCGGTAACAGCCCCGCTGGTGACCATGGGCTAGAATATCGGCGAATCAACCGGGCACGCCTGCGGTTTCGTCGGCACCCGGTGTCGGCACGGGAACTGGTGGTTTGGGGCGCGGTCGTAAAGAGTGCCCCGAGGCGAACCGGTCTCCATGAGACATCGGCCCCGGAAACTGGAGACAAGCATGCTGAGAAAGACCTCCATGGGCCCGTGGCCCACGATCGTTCGGGCTTCCCTCCTGTGGTCGCTGCTTGTGTGGACTTTCGCCGCCCAGGCGGCGGTTGTCAAAAGTCCCCACGATCCCCGCAGCTACGAAACCCTGGTGCTCGACAACGGCCTCAAGGTGGTTCTGGTATCCGATCCCGCCACCGACAAGGCGGCGGCCTCCCTGGACGTGAATGTCGGTAGCGGCAGCGATCCGCAAGACCGTGAAGGCCTGGCGCATTTTCTCGAGCACATGTTGTTTCTAGGCACCGAAAAATTTCCGGATGCCGCCGAGTACAAGGATTTCATGGCGGCTCATGGCGGTGGCGACAACGCCTACACGTCCTACGACCACACCAACTATTTTTTCGACATAGACAAGGACCATCTGGAGCCGGCCCTGGATCGCTTCTCGCAATTCTTTATCGCACCTACCTTCACACCGAAGTATGTGAGCCGCGAACGCCAAGTCGTGCATTCCGAATACACGTCGAAGTTCAAGAGCGACGGTCGACGTTCATTCTATGCCAAGAAGCAGGCCATGAATCCGGATCATCCCTACACGCGTTTTTCGGTGGGCAGCAACGAAACTCTGGCCGATCTGGCCGGCAACAGTATCCGGGATGAGTTGATTCGCTTTTACAAGGCCCACTACTCGGCCAATATCATGGCGCTCGCGGTGGTGGGAAAAGAGCCATTGCCGCAACTCCGGCAATGGGTGATAGAGAAATTTTCAGATATACCGAATACCGGTAAATCGCGGTTGGAAGTCGATGCACCGCTGTTTGCGCCCGGGCAGCTTCCGGCACGGGTAAACATCGTCCCGGTCAAAGATCGGCGCGGACTTTCCCTGACCTTCCCGGTACCACCTGTCGATCAACACCGGCGCTCGAAACCCACCCACTTTATCTCCCACCTGCTCGGCCACGAAGGCAAGGGCAGCCTGTTGTCGTTACTCAAGGAAAAGGGTTGGAGTGACGGTCTCAGCTCCGGATTGGGCATACGCCACCCGAACAACTCCACCATGAGTGTCTCGGTGAAACTGACTCCTGCGGGTTTGGAGCACGTGGATGAGGTCGTGGCCTATGTATTTCGTTATATCGAGCTGATTCGCGAGTCCGGCATCTCGAAATGGACCTACGATGAGCAGCGAAAGCTCTCTGAAATGCACTTTCTGTATGCAGAAAAGTTGGAGCCGGTTAGTCTGGCGCGATCATTGTCCAACGACTTTCACTCGTTACCGGCGGACGAGCTTCTGCGCGGCCACTATTCCCTGGATGAATTCGACCCCGGGCTCGTTCAAGAGTACCTGGGCTATATGCGTCCGGACAACGTGTTGTTGACCGTCATGGCGAAAGGACTCGATACGGACCGGCGCACAGACTGGTTCAGCGTCGACTATTCCATCAAACCCATAGAGGATGAGACGCTCGCGCGCTGGCGTTCGCCCGACCCCGACCCGGCGCTTGCACTACCGGGTCCCAACGGTTTTGTACCCGAGGATCTCGCCCTCGAAACGGGCGCACAGTCGGGCGGTGTGCCGGAGGCGCTTGTGCGGCGTTCCGGCTTCGAGCTGTGGCACCAACTGGACACCGAGTTCAATCTGCCGCTCGCCAATTTTTACTTCTCGGTGCGCTCGCCGGTCGCCAACGACAGCGCACGACATGCGGTACTGACGAGTCTTTATGTGCGACTCGTGAATGATCAGCTGACGGAGTTTTCGTACGATGCCGATTTGGCAGGTCTGAGTTACAGCCTCTACAAGCACGTGCGTGGATTCACGGCACGCGTATCCGGTTACGACGACAAGCAGACCGTCTTAGTGGAACGAATCGTCGATGCTCTACGTCATCCGAAGATTCCCGACGATCGCTTCGAAATCGCCAAGGAGAATATGATTCGGGGCCTGCACAATTCTCGCAAAGACTCTCCTTACAGGCTGGCCATTGGCGAGGTACACCTGTTGCTCACCGAACCGAGCTGGTCGGAAGAAGAGTTGCTGGCCGCAATCGAGGACGTGGATGCGGATGACGTACGGCGGTTCGTACCCCAGCTGCTCGGTGAAGTAGACGTAATTTCCCTGGCCCACGGCAACGTGGATCGCGATGGCGCCAGGGCGCTCGCGGGTACTGTCGAGCGGGGCCTGGTGGCGCCGGCAAAACCGGTGCCCGTGCCCAGCGGGCGCGTGGTGAAGCTCACCGGCGGCGACAGCTACATCCGAAACGTCGACAACACTCAGGACGATTCGGCCGTGGCGATTTACTATCAGGGACCCGACAAGCAGTTCTCCAGTCGCGCGCGGGTGGCACTGCTCGTCAATATGATAGGTCCGGCGTTTTTCGAGGCGCTGCGCACCGAGAAAGAACTCGGCTACATCGTGTTCGCCAGCAGCATGTCCATCCTGGAGCGGCCTGGCATCGCCTTCGTCGTACAATCACCCATCGCCGACCCGGGAGCCCTGGTAGGCCATGTGGAGTCCTTCCTCGACGAGTACGGCGTGGAAATTGCCGAGCTCGATCAGGCGACATTCGAGCAGCATCGCACCGCCCTGCTGAACAATCTACTGGAGGCCGACAGCACGCTCGATGAGCGCACCCGGCGTTACTGGAACGAACTCGACAGAGAGCACTACGCCTTCGATCTTCGCGAGAATCTCGCCGCCGCCATCAAAGATGTGTCTCTCGCCGATTTCAAGGCAAGCTATGAGAATCTCCTGCGCAGCCGCGAGAGCAAACGCCTGATAGTGCGTGCCGCGGGGCTGCGGCACAATGTTGCCGCCAGCACCACCACTGGCGTGCGCGAGGAAACACTCATTCTTCACGCACCCAGCTTCAAGCAGAAGAAGGGATTCTTTTCCGGCTGATCCTCGATTCGCACTGGCTTGCGCGGTGGAAGCTGCTGGCGCGTAGGCCGAGCTTGCAGTAGGGTTGGCATTGGTCATAAGCAGGCGAGCGGAGATCTCTTTCGTGAACTGGACCGCGACCTCAAAGGGGTTGGCGGCGTTGTGCTTGTTTGCATCGCTCGCCCTGCCCGCTCGGGCGCAGCTGACCACCGACGCCCACGAACAACCGCCCCACGTAGAGCTCGACACAGTCCTTCCGGAAACCCTGATGCAATCCGGTGTTCACCGGGTCGAGGACAATCTCCGGGTCAAAGGCGCGCTCTTCGAGTTTACCGTCGACTCCGATCACGGCCGTTACGATGTGCCCTCCATTCCCATGGTGATCCTGCGCATCCATGAGATCCGCACGCTTGCCCAGGCCGTGGACGCCTTTCAGAGGGGGAATCTGAAGCTGGCGGCTGAACTGCGCGAGGTCATGCGCAGGGGCAGCGGTTCCGGGGTGGATATTCTAACCTCCCCTCTGGATACGGGCAGCGCCGACATCAGTCGCTACGTGAACAATAACGTTGGCCGGTCTATCGAAGAGCTTCGCAAACAGTCCGACCCCAAGGAGCAACGCGCGTTGGGTGCTGACGGCAGTTCCGGGCTCGAAAAAAACATGTACGAGAGCTGGCTGCCGGAAGATCCGATCCTGGCAGCCCATAAGCGCGCCGTCGCCTTACAGTTGGACTTGGACATCTACTCGTCGAATACGCGGGTTCAAGTCTTTCTGGATACCCTGGCCCGCGCCCGTGGCGGCGGCAACCGCAATGCGGGAATGGCCGCCATTGCACTTCCCAACAAACCGGAGATCACGGTGGATCGCGGCCGCTTGGAGTTCGCGGTGCGCACAGCGGTGGCCCGCAAGACGGTGCGCGAGCTCTACGTTCAGAACCAGGCAGCGCTGGCGGCGATGGGCATCGAAGCCGATCTTTACCACGCCTTTCTGACTCACCGGGCTTTCTCACCGCGGCACAAGACCGAGATCACCGCTTACCTGGTGTATCTGGAAGGGACGGCTAATCGCGGCGCCCTGCTGCGGGCGGCGCTGGGGGCCAGCGACGAGATCTCGGCGCTGGGATACACACGCATGGCACGCATGCTCGCCTACTACCACGAAACCACCGAAAGACTGGCGGGGCTCGTGTCCGGCGGCAGCGTGCTGATGGCAACCACCGCGGGGAACAACATGATTATGGTGCTGCCCTTCGACCTCTTGTGGTGGAGTACCGACACCGATCGGGTATTTTCCGGCCTCGCCAAGTTCGCCGATAAGAATGGTTTTCCGCTGCGCGAGCTGCTGCTGGTGGGCATCGCCAGTGAGGCGACGCGCGTGCAGCTCGAAGGGCGGAAGTTTCTGCTCCGCGAGAGGTATTTGCTACGCCGCTGATCAGCCACCGGTTTGCGGGCTCGGGGGGGACGGCATTGCGCAATTTTCGGGTGGGAGAGTGTTGCCGCCGCCGCTAGCATACCTACTGATCTCGAGGCAACGGAGGAATCGGTCATGGGCGGCTCGACAGGCATCTGGACACCGGGCGAGGTGCCGGTAACACCTCCTATCTCCTCGCGATGCCGCGATTACCGGCGCATGGCGGACACCCTCACCTGGATATCCGCGCACTTCGAGGAGCAGCCGATGCTGGCCGACATGGCTGCGCGGGCCGGCGCGAGCCCCTTTCATTTTCAGCGACTGTTCAGCCGCTGGGTGGGGCTGAGTCCGAAAAAGTATGTGCAGCACCTGACCCTGGCGCGTGCCAAGGCGAGCCTGGATGCATCCCACAGCGTGCTCGCCGCAGCCTTCGCGGCGGGTCTGTCCGGCCCTGGCCGACTTCACGACCTGTTCGTGAATATCGAGGCCGTTACGCCGGGTGAGTACAAACGCGGCGGCGCCGGCCTCGAGATTTTCCACGGCCTCCACGACTCACCTTTTGGGCGCTGCCTTCTGATGCACACCGATCGCGGAGTCTGTGGGCTGGCATTCATCAATGAGGGTGACCATGGACGCACCCTGGCCTCCATGAGTGCGCGTTGGCCGAATGCGCGGTTGGTAGAAGACCCGGGACCGGGTGCGGAGATTGCGGCCCGGGTGTTCTCGCCCCATGGCAAGGGCGGCGATCCCCTGACCGTGCTGCTGCACGGAACATCTTTCCAGATTCAGGTGTGGCAGGCGTTGCTGCGTATTCCCCCCGGAGCGGTTACCAGCTATCAGGCGCTGGCCGGCTATCTCGGCAATCCGAAGGCTTCCCGCGCCGTGGGAACAGCCAACGGCGCGAACCCGATTTCGTACTTGATTCCCTGCCACCGGGTTATCAGAAAATCCGGCGCCCTGGGCGGTTATCGCTGGGGTCTGGGCCGCAAGCTCGCGATGCTGAGTCAGGAACTGAACGTGGTTGGTGACACGGCAGGGATCTAAGTGCGGATTCCGACACCGCGGTTCAGCAGCCTCAGACTGAACAAGAACAAACCGACGACAAAAACCGTGACCATTGCCAATGCGCCAAGTACCGGTATATCGCTGACTCCGAGAATACCGTAGCGGAATCCGTTCACCATGTAGAGAATCGGGTTGAAATGCGAAAGCGTCTGCCATGGCTCAGGCAAGAGGCTGATCGAGTAGAAAACGCCGCCGAGATACATCAAGGGTGTCAGCACAAAGGTCGGAACGATGGCGATGTCGTCGAAGTTTCGAGCAAAAATTGCATTGATGAAGCCAGCCAGGGAAAACAATACCGAAGTGAGGAACACCATTAAAACCGTTATCAGAAAATTATGCAGCCGCAGATCCGCCAGCAGCATCGCTACCATGGTGACCACGAGACCGACGGCAAGTCCACGCGCGACACCGCCCCCTACATAACCGAGAAGTATGACCGCGTTGGGCGTCGGAGAAATCAGCATCTCCTCCACGTAACGCTGATGACGCGCGCCGAAGAATGACGACACGACATTCGAGTAAGAATTGGTGATCACCGCCATCATGATGACACCGGGCGCGATGTAATCCATATAGGGAAACCCGCCCATCTCACCCACCCGGGTGCCAATGAGGTTACCGAAGATAACCAGGTACAAGGACATGGTAATTGCCGGGGGAAGAATGGTCTGCTGCCAGATACGCAGGAAGCGCCGGATCTCTTTGCCGAGGATGGTCTTGAAGGCGACTAAGCCCGGCCTGCGCGCATTCATCGCGACAAGCTCTCTCCGCTCGGGCCAACGCCTTCGTCCGCCGGGCCGGCACCCGAATCTACGTCGGCCTGCGCCCCGTCACCGCCGATTATGCGGATAAAAAGCTCTTCGAGACGATTTGCCTTGTTGCGCATGCTGGTCACTGCGATGCCCTCCCGGGAGAGCTCCGCGAATATGCCATTGAGGCCCTGGTCCCTGGTGACGTCAATTTCGAGCGTCGTGCTGTCGATGACGCGCACCGTGTAGCTCGATTGCCATGAATCGCTGATGGGGCGGGAAAGATCCAGCAAAAAGGTTTCCTGGTGCAGCTTGTTGAGCAGATCCTTCTTATTGGCCACCTCGACGATTCTGCCGCGGTGGATGATGGCGATGCGTTCGCAAAGGCTCTCGGCCTCCTCCAGGTAGTGAGTGGTGAGAATGATGGTGGTGCCTTCGGCGTTGAGTTCACGCAGAAATTCCCACATGGATCGTCGCAGTTCGATGTCCACTCCGGCGGTAGGCTCGTCGAGGATCAGCAGCGCGGGCTCGTGAATCAGCGCACGCGCAATCATCAGTCGGCGCTTCATGCCGCCGGAGAGCTCCCGGGACGGTCCCAGGCGCTTCTCCCACAGACCGAGCCTGCGCAAACTTTGCTCTACCTTCGGCCTGGCATGGGCACGATCGATGCCGTAGTAGCCGGCCTGATTGAGCACGATATCCCAGGGCGCCTCCCACATGTTGAAGTTGAATTCCTGAGGAACCAGGCCGATGCGGGATTTTACCCGGCCAGGATGCTCGGCAAGATCTTCACCGAACACCGCCACCCGCCCGCTGTCAATATTCACCAGCGAGCAAACAATGCCGATGAGCGTGGACTTGCCGGCGCCGTTGGGGCCCAGCAGAGCGAAGAACTCGCCCCGCTCCACGTCCAGGCTCACACCCGCCAGGGCCTGGAAACCGTTGGCGTAGGTTTTGTGGAGATCGGTGATGGAGAGGGCCTTGTCGCTGTGCATGGGGCTGGTCTTTGTGGGGGGTCGCGATTGTAGCGGATCCGGAGGATGACGGGGTGGTGACAGGAATATCACGCCACACAGGCGACAGGGATGGGCCTCGCGCTGGATTCGGCGTGGAGCTTGGGTATAATCGCGGCCCCTTATGAACGCACAAATTTCCCGAGAATCCGACCGACGGCGAACCTTCGCGATTATCTCCCATCCAGACGCCGGAAAGACCACTTTGACGGAGAAGCTGCTGCTTTACGGTGGCGCGATCCAGCTGGCCGGGGCTGTGAAGGGACGAAAGGCCGCGCGCCACGCCACCTCGGACTGGATGGAACTGGAGAAACAGCGCGGCATCTCCGTGACTTCATCGGTGATGCAATTCCCCTACGGCGACTACGTGGTGAACCTCCTCGATACGCCCGGGCACGCGGACTTCTCCGAGGACACCTATCGCACCCTCACAGCCGTGGACTCGGCCTTGATGGTCATCGACGGTGCCAAGGGCGTCGAGGAACGCACAATCAAGCTCATGGATGTCTGCCGCATGCGCGCCACACCAATCATGACCTTCATCAACAAGCTGGACCGGGAGAGCCGGGACCCGGTGGAGCTCATGGATGAGGTGGAGTCGGTGCTCGACATTCAGTGCGCGCCCGTCACCTGGCCCATCGGCAGCGGACAGCGATTCCGAGGTGTTTATCATCTGGTCAACGATCGCGTGCATCTCTTCTCCGCCCGCCACGGGGGTAAGATTCAATCCGGCGAGGTTGTCAAAGGGTTGGATAACCCGCTACTCGACGAGCAGCTCGGGCTTCAGGCGGCGGAGCTCCGTGAAGAAGTGGAGCTGGTACGTGGCGCGAGCCATCAATTCGACGCGGAGCTCTATCGTCAAGCGACGCTGACGCCGGTATTCTTCGGCTCGGCCATCAACAACTTCGGCGTCCAGGAGTTGCTCGAGACCTTCGTCACCCATGCGCTCGCGCCCTGCCCGCGGGACGCCGAGGAGCGCACAGTCGATCCCCACGAGGAAAAATTCACTGGTTTCGTGTTCAAAATTCAGGCGAACATGGATCCGCAGCACCACGACCGTATTGCCTTCATGCGCGTGACCTCGGGACAGTACCAACCGGGCAAAAAGCTTTTCCAGGTCCGTACCCAGCGCACTGTGCAAATCGCCAACGCCATAACCTTCATGGCCCGTGAACGCGAGCATGCGGAGAATGCCTATCCCGGCGATATTCTCGGCTTGCACAATCATGGAACCATACGAATCGGCGATACCTTTACCGAAGGCGAGAACCTCAAGTTCATCGGCATTCCAAACTTCGCGCCGGAGCTTTTCCGGCGCGTCGTGCTGCGCGATCCTCTTCGGATGAAGGCTCTCCACAAGGGCTTGGATCAGTTGAGTGAAGAAGGCGCCACCCAGGTCTTCCGACCGCTACTCGGCAACGATGTCATTCTGGGCGCTGTCGGAATGTTGCAGTTCGACGTCGTAGCCCATCGGCTCAAGCACGAATACGGCGTCGAGAGCAGCTACGACGTGGTCGACGTGATCACCGCACGCTGGGTCGACTGCGAGGACGCCGATGAGTTGAAGAAGTTCCGGACCAAGAACATCGACCGCCTGGCCGTTGATAGCGGCGGCAACCTCGCCTACCTGGCGCCGACGCTGGTAAATCTGAATCTGGCCGCCCAGCGCTGGCCGGAAGTGAGCTTCCGCGCCACCTGCGAGCATTGACGGGAGCCCGGGCGATGGACAAAGCACCGGCCTATTTTACTGTTACTATGTCAAAGAACATTCAAACAGCCTGGAGACCCTGAGATGATTGCGAGGCTGCTCCCATTCTTCGCTTGCCTGCCGCTGATTGCCGGAATGCTCGGCGGTTGCGCCGATCTGGCGCACAAGGACCAGACCAAGAAGCTCGACCAGTCCGTGCGCGCCTACATACATGCGGTACGCTGGGGGGATCTGGGCGCTGCCGCCAGTTTTATCCGTCCTCGGGAAGGTACTGTAAAGCCGCCGGATCTTTCGAAGCTCAAGGACCTGCATGTAACCCACTTCGACTATGCCATCGACTCCAAAGCCGAGGGCGATCCGGAAGCACTCATGACAGTCAAGTTCAACTACTACTTCGAAGACACACTGAGTGTGAAAGACGTCTATCAGCAGGCTACCTGGTGGTGGGATCCGGAGGTTGAAAACTGGTTCATGGACGGCGAGCTTCCAGAATTCCAACGTTAGCACCGGCTCTCGCCTGCCCGGAGTTGCAAATTGCGTCTCGCCGATTTTCCCCGTATCGGGCTCGCTCATTTGCCGACGCCCCTGGAGCCACTGGCGCGTCTTAGCGAGGCCCTGGGCGGGCCGAACATCTGGGTGAAGCGCGACGACTGCACGGGTCTCGGTGGGGGCGGCAACAAAACACGCAAGCTCGAGTTTCTCATGGCAGCCGCCCGCCAACAGGGCGCCAATACCGTCATCACCCCCGGCGCTGTGCAATCAAACCATGCGCGTCAAACCGCGGCCGCCGCCGCCAGGCTCGGCATGGGCTGTCACTTGCTGCTGGAGAGCATCGCCGCAGACACCGATCGCGACTACCGGGGCAACGGCAACGTACTGCTGGACCGCATGTTCAATGCGCACCTGCATTATTTTACCCACGGCACGGATCTGGATGTTGCGGCCGAATCCGTGGCGGATGAGTTGCGTGAGACGGGCAGCGTCCCTTATCTCATCCCCCTGGGGGGGGTCGAATGCTCTGGGGGCGTTGGGCTACGCCGAGTGCGCTTTCGAGCTCGTGGAGCAGGCGAAGAAGCAAGACTTGAGCATCGATCATCTAATCCTCGCCACTGGAAGTGCCGGGACTCAGGCCGGCTTGCTGGCGGGGCTGCACGTTCAAGAGTCGGACATCTCGGTACTCGGAATTTGTGTCAGTTGTTCGGCCGAGGAGCAGGAGCAGAAAGTCGGAAAGCTGTGCGCCCAGACCCTCGAGTTGCTGGAATGCAGGCGCGCCCTACCCCGCGAGCTGGTACGCGCAAATGGCGACCACGTGGGTCAGGGGTATGGGCTGCCGACGCGAGACATGATCAAAGCCGTAGCCCAGACTGCAAGCGTGGAAGGTCTGCTATTGGATCCCGTTTACACGGGCAAAGCCATGGCGGGCCTGATGGCTCTGGTGCGCGATGGCCAATTTCAGGACGACGACAACGTAGTCTTCCTGCACACAGGTGGAAGTCCGGCGCTGTTCGCCTATCGGAGCACTTTCGACAGCCTGTGAGGACGCTTTAAATCAACTCTTGATTTCGATCAGCTCGATATCGAAGTGCAGCGTCTCGTTCGGTCCGATGCCACCGGTACCTTCGGTGCCATAGGCCAGTGACGCCGGTATCCAGACTTCCCACTTCGACCCCACGGGCATCAGCTGCAGAGCCTGCTGCCACCCGGGGATCACCTGGCCGACGCCGAACTCAGCTGGTTCGCCGCGGCCATAAGAGCTGTCGAACTCGGTGCCGTCCAACAGCCGCCCACGATAGTGCACCACCACGGTATCGGTTTCCGCGGGTGACTCGCCGGTCCCGGGCTCGACGACACGATACTGAAGGCCGGAATCGAGAACCATAACTCCCTCACGGGTGCCGTTACCCTCGAGAAATTTTTCCCCGGCGGCCCTGTTCCGCTCGGCTGTGGCGAGCTTTTTGGAATTCAATTCGTTCTGATAAGCGGTGGCCGCCACCCGCATGTCGTCCATGCTGACGCGCAATTCATTACCCGCGAGAATGTCTTCGATGGCCATGGCGATGGCCCGCGTATCGACACCCGTCAGTCCCTGTCTCTTGAGTTGCTGTCCAATCTGCAAACCGACTCCGTAGCTGAACCTCTCAACATCGGTCGTGAGGGGCTTGGACGCTTGCCCGTGAACCGGAATCTGCACTGCCAGCAAAAGGACGGCCACAATTGCGGGTGACTTCATCGTGTTTCCTCGTTGAGACGTCGGATCTCAATCCGACGTGGTTGGCCCAATCCCAATATAGTAAAAGGATCGCGGCAATACAGAACATATACCCTCTGTAACAGGTCTTATTAGCAACAGTTTCCGCTGGAGTGGTTCAAATGACGCTTTCCTTTCCCTTTCCACCGGCTTTCGCCGTGATTCTCGTGTCTCTCACCCTCGGCTCCGCTCACGCCGCTCAGGCCGTCCAGTCGCCCATGAACAATGAGCGCCTGGGAGCGTTGATCCTGCGCGTGGACGAGAACGCCGAGGGAGGCTCGGGATTCTGGCGAGCCACGGTCGGCGGGCGTGCTGTCACGGTAATCACCGACGAGAACGCCGACCGCATGCGTATCATCTCACCGGTGGCAC
>PVMK01150665.1_pt1 | contig 35240 bp, 32 predicted proteins | sample 1853481 | NCBI WGS metagenome assembly PVMK01 (sample SAMN08533507, study PRJNA380276) | Marine sediment metagenome, whole genome shotgun sequencing project. | reverse complement strand
AGCTCATCCCCGAATGGAGTGGCTATCAGTGATGTGTAAAAATACTTGGAGTCTCCCTTTACAGAATGCGGGAATGTTGTGCCCAGACCAAAAAAATCTATTTCGAAAGGACGATCATCATCCTTGCCGAACACATACGTTGAAACGTCATGCAATAACTCCCACGATGTGTCTTTGTATTTATCGGCAAGCTTTTTAGCGTTCCATTTTTTGACCCAACCGGGATATTCTTTAAAGTAATAGGTGCTGCTGACGAAGGAACCGTCGCTCTTGGAATACCAGAAGGCCTTACCCGTATGACCACCGGGAAGAATCGCGCCGCGATCCTTTATCGACACACTGAACATCCTGGATTGACCGTTGTTGGAGATCACCAGTTCATCGCCAATTGTGGAAGACAATAAATTGGTGGGCGCTCTGCCTTTTCCCTCTGCCGGTTCTTTTCCGATCATCGGATAACGGTCGTCCTCACAATTGTAAATGACTCGCCCCTTATCCATGTCAAACCAGTTGCCGGCGACAATGCCGTTGTGCGCGGGGTACGTGCCTGTGAACAGCGCTGCATGACCGATGGGTGTCTCTGTATCGGCATGTTGAAAGTGAGCGTTTATGTAATGGGTTCCCTTCTCCATAAGATATCGGAACCCGCCTTCTCCTAATCGATCTTTATAACGCATGGGAAAATCGCCACGCATCTGGTCAATCGTGATTTGCAGAACCAGTTTTGGTTTCTTATCAGCAGCGGATGCGGGCAGTATCAGTCCGTGTACAAGAAAGCAACTGATCAATACCAGAAATAACCTTTTTAATTTCAAGAGTTGCCTCCTTTTGATTCGTGGATTCAAGTTACAAAAAAAATAAAAAACCTCCATCAAGGCAAAATTCCCTGTGGAGGCTTTAGCTATTAACTAGTTTGATGACTTCTTTTCACGGATTTGTACTCCAGAAAAGACATTTTGTAAATCTTATGAGTATATATAGATACAAAATTATTTATCAATAGCTGTCAAGTAGATATTATTTAAGTGATTGTTGGTGATGCAGAAAAACAGGTTGGCATCAAACGTCAGAGGTCATTGACAAAGGGAAATACAGATTGTATATGTAAATCATAACCAACTAATTTAAAAGAGAAAAAACAGTTTTGTTACGTAAAGATCCAAAGTATCGTTACTCGCATCCAGCTTTCATTTAAATCTGCTTTCCCATAAAAAAAGCCGAACAACCTTTTAAAAGGTAGTCCGGCTACGATGAAGATGTCAGTCGGGCTATCTCATTGAAACCCTTGGCTTTCCGTAAAAAAACGCACAACGCATGACAAATTACAGATATGAAAGGTTTGTGTCAACAGAATTTTGACCATAATGTGGTTCAAGCCTGAAAGCTCGGCTGCTTGAAACGGCAGATGCCGGTGAGGTTACAGATTACTGCAAAGATTTTAGCTGAAGCAGCGCTACTTAAAGGTAACGTCTTGAGGGGGCAGCAGTTACAGAGTGGTAACGCTGAAAAAATAATCGGGTTAAGCTTATCCAAAGGATTATGTGAAAAAACTTAATTATATTGGGGGAGTGTTGTGTATGTATCAAGATTTCAATAAGATGGAAATCTCCCTGGTATGCCTTTTGCAAAGTACCCTTATTACAGAAATTATTGCTATGTCTTAATTGAAGGGCTTTATAGCGAACAAAAAAATAAGGGAAGAGGAGATACATAATGACTGAATATGCTGGAAAAAATCAAGAACAGGAGATGTTTTCCTTAGGTATGGCTTTTAGGGGTTTTTTTATTGGAGTAGCAGCCATAGGCGGCATATGGGTTTTTACAGTTTTATTACAGATATTTTCAAAAAGTATGGGTTAATTTTTGAAAACATCTGTAGTTGAGCCAAAAAAAAGTGGTCACAAAAAGGGGACTGAAAAATAGCTCTGCCACGTCAACGATGACCGCAGCTACAGCTTCCCGAACAGCCGGACAAAATCCTCCGGCATGCCGGTATCAAAGGTCATTGGCTTGCCTGTGAAGGGGTGGGTGAAGGAAATTGAGCGGGCATGCAGGGCGAGCCGTTTCGAACCGGAGTCCTTGTTGCCGTATTTCCTGTCCCCGGCGACGGGATGACCCTTTTCCGCGAAGTGTACGCGGATCTGGTGCTTGCGGCCGGTGAGAAGATGAATGTCCACCAGGCTGAACCCTTTGGTCTCTTTCAAGACTTTATAGGCCGTATGGGAGAGCTTCCCCTTGGCAGCATCAAGGGTGGAGTAAACCCTCTGGGCTTTATTCTCGGTCAGATAGGTGGAGATCGTTCCCTCTTTGGGCGTCAGTTGTCCGTGGACAATGGCCAGGTAGTGTTTTTCGGTATGCTGCCAATTCTCCTGCAGGAATTTCTTGGTCTGTTCGCTTTTGGCAAAAAGCAGTATCCCGGACGTGTCTTTATCCAGGCGATGGACCACATACACCCTGTTGCGTGATTTCGGATTACCCTTGCGGACATAATCATTGAGCAGATAGTGGGCTGTTCTCAACTTTTCCCGATCAGTGCCGATGGTTAACAACCCGGCCCGCTTCACCACCACGATGATATCCTTGTCCTCATGCAGGATTGGCAGTCCTCTCGGCTGATGCTTCCTGGTCAAGCGGCCGCTTTTGAGCATATTTCCCAATTTAGTTTCGCTCATTACTCATAATGTGTCCACATTCGAATGCCCTTTACGATTTTTTCTTTGGCAAGGACTTGATAGACTAACCTGTGTTGAATGTTGATTCTTCGGGAATATGCTCCGCTGAGGTCTCCAACAAGCTTCTCGTATGAAGGTGGATTTTGGAAGGGGTTATCTTTTAAGACTGTCAGCAGGTTTTCTACTTGGGACTGTAAACCTGCCTGTTTTATTTTTTTTGCATCCTTTTGAGCCGTTTTCGTAAAAAATATTTTCCAACTCACCAATCTGACTCCTCAGAGCATTCTTCGATTGGAGTTGCAAGGCCCTCCCTGATTGATTCTCTCATGCCGGGAATTGATGTTAAGTGAAGTGTTTCCTGTATTGCTTCCCAATCACTTTCTGAAACTAATATAGCACTCGCTCGTTTACCCTTGATTGTAACCGGTTTGTGCTCGGATGCGACTTCGTCCACTAAGCCATATAGTTTTGCTCTTGCTTCTGAAACAGTAAGTGTTGTCATAATAGTGCCTCCTGAAATAAACGTACGACATTTCGTACCAAAAGGCAATGGCGTTTTATTATGATTTTCATGGAAATCCGGGGATTTATTTTTTGGGTCAGGAAATTTTTACCCAATAGGAGTTACGGGGTAAACAATATTCGGCAATAGGCATAGTTTAGTGTCAAAAAGGAAACAGTTTTTTTAAAAAAAATGTCCGGCAAAAATGGTGCAAAACTATACATAAACACCAATTTAATCCTTTTCTTATCAAGTACTAACCTGCTTAAAGTGCATGCAGGTCCCAACCATTCTTCTCCCCTTTTTAAAAAGAGGCATGTTTCTTGCTTATTATTTGTTGAGGAGCAATTAAGCAAAAGGAAGACGTCATGAAACTATTTAAAATTTTTCTCATTTCATCCATAGTGCTTTTAGGCGTTTCATCGGCTGCAATAGCCAGTGATTTTGGCTGGACCAGGGATTTCAATATCCAGGCTAAAGCTGACCCGCCGGGATTCAGGGCAAGGATTGCAAAACGATTTAATCTCAGCGATTTACACGCCATTGCTTTGCGCAATATTTTTGCCAGCCCTGCAGATGCCTATATCATGCTGAGGTTTGGTGAAATGCAGGGAATGCTCAAAGGATTATCCAAAGAACAGGGAATAGCGGCCATTAAGAAATACAGGTGCAACAAGGGTAAAGGTTGGGACGTAGTGGCTAAAAGTTTAGGAGTAGAGACGGAGTCAAAGGAATTTCTTGTCCTGAAACGCGGCCATGATTTACCCGGCGGTAAGAGTGGCGACCGGGTTGCTTACGTTGACAATGATCGTGGCACTGTCAACTAGGTTGACAGTGACCTTGGCCTGCCCCCTTTCATAAATTCACTTATCATCACTGGTTGATGTAACGCATCAGCATTTCTACATTCTCAGGAGAGTCCCATTTAGCTGGGACCAATAATTTTTTCCCGGATTACACCCTGCTTATCAACAATAAAGGTTTCAGGGCAGTCCGGTAAGTCCATATTTTGTGCCGGCAAAATTATGCTCGTCACTGAGGATCGGGAATGTGAGCCCCAGTTGTGAAACAAACTTTCTTACAGCTGGCTTTTTATCATTGTTGAATAAGGCGATCATTTCAAATTTATCTTTTGGCAGCTTTGTATAAAGTCTTTGCATGGAAGGCATCTCCTCGCGGCATGGGGAACACCAGGTTGCCCAGAAATTAATAAACACTACCTTTCCCTTCAGTTTGGAAAGTGACCAGACTTTTCCATCTAAATCGAGCGTGTCAAAATCCGGGGCCGGTTTGCCAACAGTGGCAACCGGATTCTCGCCACATGCAGTAATGAACAAAGCAAGACACCCCGCCAAAATTAAGAACCTTATTTTTTTCATAATGATTTGTAACCTCCCAACTACCCCCAAAGGGTATTAAGTTAATTAATTAGTCCCTTACAAGTTGTTTTTTGCGTAGTTATTGTAAAAATATTTCATGGGGCTCAGCAACCAGATCCAGTTAGTTCTGGTTAGGATAATTTGCCCTGATTTCAGATTGAACCAATTGCAATAATTGCTTGGAGCCAAAGGTTTGGAGAGGTCTTCCATTGACAAAGAATCCAGGTGTTTTACGGACATTAAGTGTTTTGGCATCGGCAAGATCCTGTTCAATGAGTTTTGTAATCGCCGGGTCATTCATATCTCTTCTGATTTGCTCCACATTGACACCTGCCTGAGGAAGAAATTGCCATATCCTTTGAGGTTGCGGGTTGCTGTGACTGGCCCAGTACGGTTGTGATTTATACATGACATTCAATGTCTCCCAATATTTCCCTTGTTTTTTAGCAGCCTCAAGAATCTTGACAAAATAATCCGCGCCGTCATGAAACGGAGCATATCGAAGAACAAGTTTAATTTTGCCGGGATTGGTGGCTATTATTTGTTTAACGAAAGGAGAGAAAGCTGCACAGGTTTCACATGCAGGGTCCATAAACTCAACGAGATAGACTTTCGCATCATCACTACCGAGTGTCTGTGAATGGTCTCTCACAAAAGTTGAAGCGTTTTCCTGGGCCATAAAGCCGAACTTTTCGGCCTGTTTTCCTTTGTAGTAGGAACTGCCGAACATAAATGCAGCGATTAATACAAGAACTGTAAGTCCAAATATTATATGTGTTTTCATTTAGATATCCTCCTGCTTAAGATAATTAAAAGGGCTATAATTGTTGAAAATGAGAGTAAAGAAAGCATTGGTATTGACAGAAAACCGAAGAGCTCTATGTATTCTTCAGTACATGAAACTCCCTGACTGCATGGTTGTATGCTTTCCGGTATGATTCCGGCATACAGTAATTTGTGATATAATGCCGTCAGCCAGCCTGCTATTGCTAAAGGCAGCGCATATTTCACAACATTTTTATCAAAAGGGAAAAGTCCTACTGCCAGAATTATGACTAAGGGGAACAGGAATATTCTCTGATACCAGCATAAAACACAGGGGAGCAAACTCCCATTACATAACTGAAAAATAAACTTCCCATGACTGACACACCGGCTACGAGCCAACATAGAAAAAGAATAGTCCAGTTTGAGGGCTTTTGATTCAAATGAGTCATTTTTTGTTGTTCTCCTAAATTGAGAGCAGAGATTTTTTTCATTTCGCCTTAACAAAATCAGGCCAGGGTAAACTGCTGGGTGCGGGGCTCTCAGGTCAGAAGAATGACTGTACGTTGTGCATTAATGTGAGGCAGGGTGCTCAGGTGTTGAGAAAGTGCAGAAGCGTGATGCTTTGCTAATTGTTGCTGAGATCTTAGTTGGTTGTCAGGCAGCGCATACGATAGAATCATCTTAGCAAAGGCTGGTAAAGTGATTGCAGAAGACCGTTTAAATGCATTTTGGTTTGACAATGAAACATCTACACAGTCATTGTTCTCTTTTTCTGCAAGGGCAGAACAGTGTTCATCAGAGAGAAGCAGGTCTGTGTCAACAGGGGAATGGCAGTCGGCAAGATAGAAATTGGGGTCAATTATATGATTTTCATCCTTATCCAGGCATAATGCCAAAGCTGTAGTGCCGGCTGGAAAAGAAGACAGAAAAACTGCTGCCAACACCAGGCAGATCAGGCGGTTGAACGATTTTTTAGATAAGATTTCAGTCATAAATCAATTTGAGCCCATCACTCAATTATTAGATTAATGAAATATAAGCAGTTTTAATGTAAAAGCAAAGCGCTGGAGGATATAATTTTTTCAGCTATCTAAGATAGATTAGTTGGTTATTTGCGCTCCGCTCCGTCCCGCGAGCCAGCCGGTTGAGAATGCCGCCTGCAGATTGTATCCCCCGGTGTCAGCCTGAATATCCAGCAGTTCTCCTGCAATGAAGAGTCCTTTTATTTTCCTGGATTCCATGGTCCTGGGGTCAATTTCCCGGGTATCTATTCCCCCGGCCGTAATAATTGCCTCGGTAAACGGCCTGTATCCGACAACCTCCAGCCGGAAATCCTTGAGCCAGGTCCTGAGCCGCGTGCGTTCCTTTGCAGAGATATTGCAGACCGGGTGATCACCAGGTATGCCTATGAGATCGAGACAGACAGGCACCATCTCGCGGGCTAAAAGTCCCCGCAGAAGGCTGCTGATCTGCTCCCTGCCCCGCGAAGCAATATCGCGCTGCAGGCGGGCATCGAGTTTTTTTTCATCAAGGGCAGGTTTGAGGTCAATGGAAAGGGTAACTTTGGCCCCGCTGCGCAAGCTGTCGACTGCTGCACCGCTCAGGGTGAGAATTGTAGGGCCGGTCACTCCGAATTCGGTAAAGACCAGCTCACCGAATTGTTCCTTTTTTTTCCTGCCGTTAATCAGCATACGGACGTTGACATTGCGAAGATTGAGTTCGGCCATTCTTTTTGCTGCACCGCCGGAGGTCACCAGCGGCACAAGCGCCTGGCGGATCGGGATTACCGTATGCCCTGCTGATTCACAAAGGCGGTAGCCGTCTCCGGTGGAACCTGTAGCCGGATAGGAGGCTCCGCCCGTGGCAAGGATAACGGCATCACAGGGGATTTCCCTGCCTTGGGAAACAACACCGGTGATGCGTTTATCATGTATCAGTATTTTATCAACGGTCGCGGAGTTTTTGATCCGGACCTTGGACCTTTTATTCCATTGCAGAAGAACTTTCTGGACATCCGGTGCTTTGCCGCTTGCAGGAAAAACACGGCCGCCTCTTTCAGTTACCAGCTCCAGGCCCAGCTCATTAAGGAATTCCATCAGATCGGTATTGAAGAACCGGGCAAAGGCCTGCCGAAGAAAGGGGCCGGTTTTGCCGAAATGGGAAATAAAGTCGGATATTTCGGCAATATTTGTGATGTTGCAGCGGCCCTTTCCAGTAATGCAGAGTTTGAGTCCGGTCCGTTTCATTTTTTCGAGCAGAAGTGTTTCCGCTCCTGCTTCAGCTGCCTGTCCGGCAGCCATAAGCCCTGCCGGGCCACCGCCTATTACGATTACTTTTAGTGCCTTCATAGTTGTTGGTTTTCTTTGTTAGATGGCTATTGGTACGTTTTGCCATTGTGCTGCAGCCAGCCCGCCACATGACGGCCACTTGGATCATGATGCGTCCAATGAACGACGCCTCCTTTTGAGTTCCACTCGTATACTCCGTAGAACGAGACGGCATCTCCTTTTCTGAGGGAAGAAATTCTGGGAGCAAGGTCAATGTTGTGGGCAATAAGCAAGGTCTGGCCGGAATCGAGTCTCAAAATAAAGCGCTGATGGCGACTCCCGTCGTTGTCGTCAGACAAGAGATTGATGACGATGCCGTTCCCTTCCGCCTGAATACCACTTTTGCCTTTTTCGAAGGCGCTGGCAAAAACCGTATCGTTTTGACCCGTAAGGCCCGCAAAATCGTTTCGATGGTCGAGCTGACTCCATCCGATATAGAAGGCTACTAAGATGGCAACTATAGGGAGTAATTTTTTCATGGGGGATAATTATTTTATGCCCGGTTAATTAACGAGTCAAGAAGGTTCAGGATGAAAGAAAGAAGGTGTCTCGCTGTAATATAATCTACGTGAGACACCCGATGCCGCAGCAGACAGGACCTTATCGACTTGCCTTTGTACTCTTAAAACAGGAATAGTTCCCTTAACTCCTTGAAGTGCTGGGAAGCGCAGATCACGATAACCCTTTCCCCCTCCTGGATTTGGGTATCACCCACCGCCGCCACCCATTCGTCGTCACGGAACACGGAGCCGACGATAATTTTTCCGGCAATGGTTGATTGAAGCTGGGCCAGGGGTTTGCGGGTAATGGGCGATCCGGGCGGCGCCACCAGGTCCACCACGTCGGCGCCAAAGCCGTGCAGGTGCGACACGGAAAGCAGTTCGCTGCGCCGGATAAAGGTGAGGATTTCGTTGCCGGCCAGCATTTTTTTGTTCAGGGCGATATCCGAGCCGCTGGTAGTGGCAAGGACCTGGTAATCCTCCTTGGTGACCAGGGAGATTGTTTTCCGGTGGGTTTTTACCTGTTCTTTTTCCTCCTGTTCACTCATCAGGTATTTGGCCAACAGGCAGCTCATGATATTGGTCTCATTTTCGCCGGTGGCGGCGATGAAGGTATCCATATCCAGCAGTCCGGCTGCCAGCAGTACCTCCTTGTCGGAACCGTCACCGAGGAGTACCTCGGTATCCTTCAGTTTGGCGGATAACTTTTCGGCCTGTTGTTCATCTTTTTCGATCAGCTTGACCCGCATTGTTTTGCCCAGCAGTTCGGCGACCCGGCTGCCCACCATGCCGCCGCCCAGAATCATCACCCGGTAGCGGCGCTGCAGTTTGACGCCGGTCAGTTCCATCAGCCGCTGCAGGTCGTCGTGGCGCGCCATGATAAGCACCTGGTCATGGGGCAGGATCCTGTCCTTGCCGCCGGGAATGATGGTGGAGATCCCGCGGGCAATGGCCACGACCCGGAATGGGAATTCATGGTGTATCTGTGCGATTTCTATCAGATTCTTATTGGCCAGGGGCGATTCATCACTGATGCGGGTGGCCATTACCTGTACCTGGCCCATGGCCACATCGATGATCTCGTTGCCGGCCGTCCGCTTGATCAGCCGGACAATCTCCTTGGAAACCAGCTCTTCCGGAGAAATAAACAGATCGATCTTAAGATCCTCGGCGCTTAATAAGGAGTCTTCCTTGCCAAACTCCTGGTTTCGTAACCTGCAGATCTTCTGCGGTATGCCGAAACGGTCGGCGATCCTGGCACCCATCATGTTCAACGCGTCTTTGTTCGTCACGGCGATCATATAGTCCATCTTCTCGGCATTGGCCTCCCTCCAGCACTCAATGCTGAGGGCGGAGCCGGTGATAAACCGGGCATCAAGGTTGGCGTCGGCATAACTGACGAGTTTGGAGTCGGGCTCTATGGCGGTAACCGAGTATCCCTCATGCTGCAAGCGCTTGGCGAGATAAAAACCCAAACCGCCAAGACCGAGGATTAGGATGTTTTCCTGTTGAGAAGTTGCTTTTTTTCCAAACATGGCGAATGATTGTATTCCCTTTAAGTGATTAATTCATAAATATTTCAGACAAATTCCTGAATCTCATGCCTATTTCTTCCAGAACGACGGGTAAAAAATCACCAGGGCCGAGAACATCTCCAGCCGGCCGACCATCATATTCCAGGCCAGGAACCATTTTCCCGTATCAGAGATAAAGGCGTAGTTCTCCGACGGACCCACGTCCCCGAAGCCGGGACCGATGTTCATCAGGGCGGCAATCACCGAACTCATGGCAGTGACATAGTCCATGTTATCGACCACCGCCATGAAGCAGCCGCCCAGCAGCACCATGAAAATGTTGACGATAAAGTAACAGATGGCCAGGTCGATGATTGACGGGTCCACCGGCCGCTGGTTGAGTCGGATTGAGACTACTGCCATGGGCTGGAAGAAAATCTTGCGGATCGAGGCGTACATGAACTTGCAGATGAGCACGTAATGGACCACCTTGATGCCGCTGGTGGTCGAACCGGCGCAGGCGCCGATAAAGCAGACCGCGAAGAGAAACATCTGGGCGGACTGGGGCCATAGTTCATAGTCCGCGGTGGTGAAGCCGGTGGTGGTCAACAGGGACATGACCTGGAAGGTGCCGTAGCGGACCGAGTCCATGGCGCCGTAGGTGTTATTCTGCCACAGGATGAGCGAGACCACTCCGCAGAAAAAGAGGATAAAGCCCACATACCAGCGGAACTCGGTGTTTATCCTGAGCGCCCGCCAGTCGCCCCGCATAATCTGGTAAAAGAGGATAAAGGTCATGCCGCCGAGAAACATGAACAGGGTGGTGACCCAGTCGAAATAGGCGCTGTCATAATGAGCCATGCTGGCGTTTTTGGGAGAGTATCCCGAGGTGGAGACCGTGCCGAAGGCGGTGCACATGGCGTCAAACATCGGCATGCCGCCCAGCCATAATAGAATGATCTGCAGCAGGTTGAGGCCCAGGTAGATTGCCCAGAGCATGATCATGGTGTCCCGGTTGCGGGCCATGAATTTCTCCTTGGTGATCACCTGGCCCGGGCTCGACTCAGCCCGGAACAGACGCAGCCCGCCCATGCCCTTGGGCAGGAAGATTATGGTCAGGGTCAGAAAACCCATGCCGCCCAGCAGGTGCGTCTCGCTGCGCCAGAACAGCAATCCATGGGGGAGCGACTCGATGTCGGTGAGAATAGTGGCGCCGGTTGTGGTATAACCGGACATCATCTCAAAAAAGGCGTCGGTAAAGGAGGGGATCGCTCCGTGGATCATGAAGGGCAGTCCCGACAGCGCCGAAACCAGTATCCAGCCGAAAACAGCGATAAAAATACCGTCTTTTATGTTCAGCTCTTCCTCGCCGCGGAAACAAAACCGCAAGGGCAGGCCGATACCGGTGGTGATCAGCGCCGCTTGGATAATGGGCCACAGGTCATTCTCACCATAATAAACGGAACAGATGGCCGGCACAAACATGGAACCGCCTGTGACTATTAATAAAAGTCCCAGCACATGTGCGATTGAGGTGAAATGCATAGGCAATTGGAGTGATGGAGCAGAAAAACCGGAATTATTTAATAATCCTGTTATGTTATGATGTCAGCTCAAGTATCACCGCTGTCTTTGAATCTTTCTCCTGTTCAGGAGATATCTTAAATATCCCTTTACTGGCAGGAAGTCAAGCTTAAACTATACCAATATTTAAGGTTTTCTGTATGAATTCAAAAGGTTATGGCTAAAAAAAGCATTTGGAAGCATTGATCACTGATATATAATTCGAGTTGATTCCAATTATTATTTTACTTGTTTCCAAGTTGTAATTTAATCCACTCATCAGCGCTTTTGCGGTCAACGAATATTTTTGTCATAAAACGATCTTCTTTTATATAAGCCTGCCACATCCTCGTCATGCCATACTGAAGAGGGGTGGACGAAACAACTGCTATTATTATATATGAGTTTACTTCTGAGGCGCGATTGTCTATATCGGAAATTCTTTCAATATCTTCAGAGGATACCTGATATTCCGTGCAATGGGTTCTGTCTATTATCTGGTATTTCTGTTTTTGTAAGTTCTCTTCATTGTAAATCTCTTCCTGGGCCTTGATAATTTCCTCACCAGTCACAATTCCAGATGCAAGTATTTCAATTCCAATGCCATTATCCAGGTAATTTATTTGAATAGCCATTCTTAAAACCTATTTAAGCATCCTATTTAAGCATCCCTGCCATTTAATACTTCGGTAAATTAATGTAACCGGAGAGAAAAATTATGCAAATCAATATTGTCGGCATCGTAAAAAACACGATGCGGACAGGTATTGCGCCTATAACCTATTGATTTTATTAGGCCCTGTTACCGGCCGCGAGACTTTTTACGAGTATATCAATATTGACAGGATAAATGATGGATTGGTATCGAAGCACCATTACCTAAAGAATTTCTCCGCCGCCGATCACTTCGTCCCCATCATAGAAGACGGCAAACTGCCCCGGCGTGATAGCCAGCTGCGGTTCAGGAAAGCGAACCGGGTAAATCTTTTTTTCAGACAGCCCAACCGTAGCGGATGCACCATCATGGCGGTAGCGGATCTTGGTGAGAAAATCACGGGGCAGGTCAGGTTCTTTCCCTGCAATCCAGTTGACATCTTTCACCGCCAGCTGCTTTTTCCAGAGATCTTCTTTTTTACCCACCACCACTTCGTTTTTCACCGGATCAAGAGCCAGCACATAGTATGGAGTGGCATCAGGTATGCCCAGCCCTTTGCGCTGCCCCACTGTGTAGCCGTGGATTCCCTGATGACTTCCCAGAACTTTACCGTCCAGGGTGAGGATGAAGCCGTTGCCGTTATCTGCTGCAGTAAACTGCGCCATGAAGCTGTTGAGATCCTGCCCCTTTAAAAAACAGACGTCCTGGCTTTCAGCGCCATGAACTCCTGATATGCCCAGTTCTTTAGCCATTTTATAGACATTTTCTTTTGTGTGCTCTCCGAGGGGCATGAGTATCCTGGCAAGCTGTTGTTGTGTCAGGCGGTGCAGAAAATAAGACTGGTCTTTTTTAGGATCCTTGCCCTTTAAGAGATGGTAAATGCCTTTTTGATTACGGGCAATTCTGGCATAATGGCCGGTAGCCATCAGATCGCATCCTGCTGACAGGATTTCTTCCAGCAGCCTGCCGAATTTTATCTTTGGGTTACAGACAACACAGGGGTTGGGGGTTTTGCCTTTGAAATAGCTCCCGGTGAAATAATCCAAAACCGTTTGCTGAAATTCATCTGCCAGGTCAACGATGGTGATAGGGATATTCAGGTGGCTGGCCACTTTTTTTACCCGTTCAACCTGCTGGTCGAGATCCGGTTGGGCCAGGGCCATGAAAAAACCATGGACAGCATGCCCCTTGTTTTTCAAAAGGGTAGCTGTTACAGAGCTGTCGACCCCGCCGCTCATGGCAACGCCGACTGTGAATGGAGAATCCTTGCTTTTAATTCCCTGATGTTGCATATACCCGGATAAGATTCTAAACTGTTTCTTTAATTTTAGATTTATGATTTAAGGCTTTAGATTTTAACCTTCAGCCTTCAGCCTTTAACCTTTAACCTATTTTTTTAAACTATGTCATCAGAAGCATCAACATCAAATAAAATAGCTCCCGGCATAAAAATTCCCGAACTCCTGGCCCCGGCCGGCAGTTTTGAAAAAATGGTTGCAGCAATTCATTACGGTGCGGATGCCGTTTACTGCGGGGGCAAGAAGTACAGCCTCAGGGCCCATGCCGGCAACTTTTCAAATGAGCAGCTGGCAGAGGCTGTTGCCTATGCCCATGAAAGAGATGTCAAACTCTATGTTACGGTTAATATTTTTGCCCACAGGGAGGATCTGCAGGGATTGGAGAAATACCTGCTGTTTCTGAAAGATATTCAGGTGGACGGCATCATCATATCAGACCCAGGCATACTCTCATTGGCTAAAGAAATAATTCCCGAAATCCCTGTTCACCTGAGCACCCAGGCCAATGTCACCAATCTGGAAAACGCGAAATTCTGGGAGGCCCAGGGGGTGGCAAGGCTCAATGTTGCCAGGGAACTCAGCCTGGCAGAGATAGCAGAGATCAGGCAGGGTCTTCATGAAACCACCCTGGTCGAGGTTTTTGTGCATGGGGCCCTGTGCATCTCGTATTCAGGCAGATGCATGCTCAGTTATTATTTTACGGGCAGGGATGCCAACCGGGGCGAATGTGCCCACCCCTGCCGCTACAAGTATGTTTTGCAGGAAGAGAAAAGGCCGGACCAGTATTTTCCTGTGGAGGAGGATGAGCACGGTACATATATATTTAATTCCAAGGATTTGTGCCTGCTGAGCAAGCTGCCGCAATTGATCGGTTACGGTGTAGACAGCCTGAAGATCGAGGGCAGGATGAAAAGCGTTTATTATGTTGGCGCCGTGGTGAGGATATACCGGGCCGCCATTGATTATATTGCGCAAAATATTGAGGAAGCTCAGACAGATAACAGGATGATCTCGCTGCCGCCTGTATATATGGAGGAACTCATGAAGGTCGGCACCAGGGGCTATACGGAAAATTTTATTTTCGGGCCCCCAGGCGCAGAAGATATGCTCTATGACAGATCTCGAATTGATCAGGAGTATGTGCCGGTCGGCCTGGTGCAGGGTTTTGGCGATAGGTCGCAAAATGACAACTGGCTGCAGGTTGAGATGAGAAATCCCTTAAGGAAAGGTGAAACAATTGAGTATCTCTGCCGGGATATCAATGTTGTTTCTTTTAAAGTGCTTGAGTTGCTCGATCAGTATGGTGTGCCGCTGGAGCAGGCCAATCCCGGAAACATTGTAAGGATAAAATATGATCCCGGCATTGATCCAGCCTGGGAAATAAACGGCCTGCTCAGAAAGAAGCAGTAGCTTTATAGGGTGTTTTCTGACTGGAATTACATAGTTCTCCCCATTCATATTAGATAAATAGTGTCTTATAAATAGTCCTTATTGATAAGGCATTATTGTAAGCGGAATATTTCACAATAATACTATTGTTTGCTGCCTTTCGTATAATCATGCAGTGCATGAAATTATGCACTTTAATGGCCTGTGGTGAGGTTCAGCTATGTTTTTTAAAAACATAAACAGGGAGGTAGAGAAAAAAATGCAAAAGATATTTAAAGACCCCCTGTTGCATTTTTTCGTTATTGGCGCCTGTATTTTCGTCCTGTTCTCGGTGGTCAACAAGGAAGAAATCGTTGTTGATGGCAAAAAGATCGTTGTTTCTGCCGGGGATATTGAAAGAAAATTACATGAAGCATTAACCAATTAGATTGGTTTGTTAATTACTCCAGTTCCTCATAACTCTATTTAATTATGAAAATAAGGAGGCATAAAATGAAAAATACGTATCACGATAAGAAGAGCAAGATATCTAATTTGCTCCTGTCAGTTGTTGCTATAACAGCACTGTCATTACCGGGTGTGGCCCTGGCGTCGGATATCGGGAGCCCAGACATCGAGGTTATCAAGGGACTTTATCCCGGCAAGGCCTATTCACCTTACGCGCAGCGTTCTTTTCCCAGCCGGGTGTACTGGGGCGAGACTCACCTGCACACCGGGCTGTCGCTCGATGCCGGGTTGTTCGGTTGTGTCCTTAACCACGAGGATGCATACCGCTTAGCGCGCGGCGAAGAAATAAAGTCATCGAACGGTCTGCCGGTCAAGCTGGGCCGGGCGCACGATTGGATCGTGATCACGGACCATTCCGACATGCTGGGAATCGCATTTGACATCCAACGTGGGGCGCCTAATATAATGGCGGTTCCGAAGGGCAAGGAATGGGCAGAAGGTTTTCAAAAGGGCGGCGAGGCTGCGGGCAAGGCCGCCTTCGACCTGATCACCCATTTTTCGCAGATGAAAATTCCCGAGCAACTCCTCAATGAATACTCTCCCGGTTCGAAGATTTACAACAGTGTCTGGGACGATATTATCAAGACCGCAGATCGTTACAACGAGCCGGGCCGCTTTACGGCCCTGATCGGCTTCGAATGGACATCGGTCCCCAAAGGCTTCAATCTGCATCGTAACGTGATCCTTCGCGACGACGGGAGCCGGGCAAGCCAGGTGCTTCCGCTGACCACTCAACCGCCCCTGGGTACTCAGGACCCGCTGGACCTCTATCAGTGGCTGGCGGATTACGAGACCAAAACCGGCGGCCAGGCACTCGCAATTTCCCATAACGGCAACCTCTCCAACGGCTGGATGTTCCCCTTGGTGGATACCTATGCCGGCGGTAAGGTCGACAAGAACTATGTGGAGCTGCGTGCCAAATGGGAACCGCTCTACGAGGTGACTCAGATAAAAGGTGACGGCGAGGCGCATCCGGCCTTATCGTCCACCGATGAGTTTGCCGACTATGAAACCTTGGACAAGGGTAACCTTGATCTCACGGAACTCAAGAAGGACGACATGCTGCAGCGGGAATATGCTCGCGAAGCGCTGAAGAACGGTCTCGCCCTGGAAGAGAAGCTTGGAACTAATCCATACAAGTTCGGTATGGTTGGTGCAACGGACAGCCATACCGGTCTGTCCACAGCCGAGGAGGATAACTTTTTCGGAAAATCTACCAGCGCAGAACCTTCCGCGACACGGGCATCGCATCCCTTTGTTAAATCTAAACTTGGCGCCATTGAAGGTTATGAGTTGTCTGCCTCCGGCTACCAGGCTGTCTGGGCCATGGAGAATACGCGTGAGGCGATCTTTGACGCCATGGAACGCAAGGAGACCTATGCTACCACCGGCCCGCGCATGATGGTGCGCTTTTTCGGCGGCTGGGAGTTCAACGATAATGACCTGCGCAGCCGTGCCCCGGCATTCATCGGCTACGAGAAGGGTGTTCCCATGGGCGGAGATTTGACCAAGGCCTCCAAAGGTAAGGCACCAACCTTCATGATCTATGCACTGCGCGACCCCATCGGTGCCAATCTCGACCGCATCCAGATCATCAAAGGTTGGCTCGACAAGGACGGCAAGACCCACGAGAAGATCTACGACGTCGCCGTCTCGGACGGCCGCACGATCGGTGCCGACGGACGCTGCAAGAAGCCGGTCGGTAACACGGTCGATATTGAAGCCGCTAACTGGACTAACACCATTGGTGCCTCGGAACTGGCCACAATCTGGACTGATCCGGATTTTGATCAAAATCTGAAGGCCTTCTACTATGGCCGTGTCATAGAGATCCCGACCCCGCGCTGGGTGCTGTATGACAAGGTTCGCCTGGGTGCGGAGATTCCGAAGGAGGCGAAATTGATTCACCAGGAACGCGCCTATACATCGCCGATCTGGTACACGCCTTAACTTCGAATTTTGCGTAATCGCCGGGGCGAGTCGACGGATATTTCAGGCGGGATAGCAAAACAATCTGTTAAGTAAAGTGAAATTAATTTTCTGGCTCTGCCTTTTTTATTTCAGAAGACCACATGTCTGATCATCAATGTGGACCCGTGAATAGTTCTAAAATGTTTAAGGATGTCCGGTGGATATGTGAAGCCCTTCCTGATCCTTCCAGGTAGTCCATTTGTAAGTAACTGAAATTATAGTCTTATATATAAAAAAGATGGAAAAAATTAGATAATGTTGCAAATTGCATGTTGACTAATGCCTTATTAAGGTGTTTATATGTAATTTCAATATGTTAATTAGCTATATTATGATAGCGTAGAATTCTGGGAAAACTATGGTTCACAGGACGCAACTCAACACGCAAATTGCTAACCTTACCGGTATTGGCAAACATACTATTGACCGCATCGGAGTAAATCTGAATAAGGGTGGAATACTCCACTCTGGCGGCCGGGGGCGCCATGCTCCTGACATGGGGCCTGAGGATCTGAAAACTATTATACTGGCAATGCTCGGATCTGAATCAACAGGCAAGGTTTTTGAAACAGTATTCAAACTCCATGGGATGCAATCAAAAGAAGACCAGAATTTTGGGGATGTTCTCCTTGATATTTGCTCTGACATTAATAAAGCATCAGAAGTCATGCAAATAAGCGTGCTGAGGAATTATCCCCAGGCAACAATCTACTGGAAGGATGAAAGCGGTGCCAGAATAGGGAAAATGCAGGATTTCAGAAGTCCCTCCGACCAGGAACAACCGGGCATGAGGGTCATTGCTTCGCTAAGCGGCACAGTTTTAAATGAACTTGTAAGGCTTGTGCTTAAGCCGGAGTCTGCTGATGAGAAAACGTACAGCTTTATTTCATGAATAAAAAAAAGCCGGTTAAAGAAGAAAGTTCATCTTTAACCGGCTTGATAGCAACCTTGAAAAAATTTATTAAAAAATAAATCGAAGGCGCTCAAGAGCCTTCATGCACGATGAAGTTAGCAGCTTTTAATTCCTCAAGTTTTCCCTTTGCCACCTGCCTCTTTTTCATTGCCGGCGGTGATTGTGGCTTTGGAGCCGAGAATATGCTGACGGGAGACTTTGACCCTGATATTGTCAGCTATTTCAAGGGTAACCACAGTATCTGTGATTCCGGTTATCTCACCATGCAGACCACCGGTGGTCACTACACCGTCGCCCTTTTTCAGGTTTGACAGATATACCTGGTGCTCCTTGCTTTTTTTCTGCTGGGGCCTGATAAGCAGAAAATAGAAGATCACAAATATAAGAATGAGTGGAATAAAAGAGACGATACCGCCCCCTCCGGAAGCTGCCCCGTTAGCAGCATAAGCAATACTTGTCATACAATTTCCTCCGAATAGTAGTTATCTTTAAAAGTTAAGTTTGTTCTTTATAAATTTCGATTACTCAGGTTCTTGCCGCATTTCATAGAAATCTTTTCTGAACTGCAGGAAAGAATCATTTTCAATGGCCTGCCGCATTGACCGCATAAGCCCGACAAAATAATACAGGTTGTGAATTGTATTCAGATGATACGCCAGAATCTCCCGAGACATATAAAGATGTCTGAGGTAGGCCCTTGAGTAGTTCCGGCAGGTATAACAACCACAGTTTTCATCTGGTGGCCTTGGGTCATTCCTGTATTGGCTGTTTTTTATAACAACTCTACCCCGGGAAGTAAAGAGCATTCCATTCCTGGCATTTCGGGTGGGCATAACACAATCGAACATGTCGATACCCCTGTAAACACTTTCAACAAGATTCTCAGGAGTTCCCACCCCCATGAGGTAGATAGGATAGTCCTGGGGCAGGAGTTTTGCGGTGTGCTCGGTTATATCCATCATGAGTTCATGGGGTTCTCCGACACTCAGTCCACCCAGGGCATAACCGTCAAAACCAATTTCAAGCAACTGGTCCACTGCCAGTGAACGCAGGTCAGGATACATGGAGCCCTGGACAATGCCGAAAAGCAACTGTCCTGTCTCGTGCTGGGCTGCCCGTGACCGCTCTGCCCATCTGGAGGTCAGTTCAGTTGCTGCAAGGGTTTCGGTTCTATCCGCTGGATAGGGAATGCAGGTGTCAAGGCACATCATGATATCTGAACCCAGCGCTTCCTGCACCTCTACAGCATCTTCCGGGCTAAGAAAGAGAGGGGAGCCGTCAAGATGGGATTTGAATGCAGCGCCTTCCTCGGTAATTTTAGCGAGCTCCCGGAGGCTGAATATCTGGAAACCTCCACTGTCAGTAAGTATGGGGTGAGGCCAGTTCATAAAATGATGCAGGCCGCCGAGCTCCCGGATCAATTCATGTCCAGGCCGCAGATAAAGGTGATAGGTATTGGCCAGGATTATTTCAGCGCCAAGCTCCACGAGATTTTCAGGGGTGACTGCCTTTACCGTTGCCTGGGTGCCGACCGGCATGAAAATAGGAGTACGGAAAGTGCCGTGCAGGGTTTGCACCTCACCGCAGCGGGCAGCACACTCCGTAGAACGGGTGTGAAGTTTGAATGGAGAGGGGCTATTCCGTTTGTCGCTCATAATTTTTACGTGATTCGTCCAGCTTAATATTGCTCCTCCCAAAGAGCCAGAAGCTGTGTGATTCCATGAAAAGCAAGGTCGGACAACCGATCAAAATCCTGGCGGCTGAAAGGTTTGCCCTCAGCAGTAGACTGTATTTCAACAAAGCGTCCATCCTTACACATGACGAAGTTGGCATCCACCTCTGCCCCGGAATCCTCCGCGTAATCAAGATCAAGCAGTGGTTGTCCATCAACTATACCTGCACTGATAGCCGCCATAGGGTTTATTCCCGGCAATTCAGTAAGTTTTCCTGCATCATGCAGACCATTTATGACATCTCTGACAACAAGGGCAGCCCCGGTGATAGCCGCAGTCCGGGTGCCGCCGTCAGCCCGGATAACATCGCAATCGATCCTGATTGTCCGGCTGCCAAGGGAATTGAGATCAACCATCATGCGCAGAGACCGACCAATGAGACGCTGCACCTCATAGGTTCTGCCTGAGCGACCCTGGGCTGCTTCACGCCGGCTTCGTGTATTAGTCGACCATGGCAGCATGCCGTATTCAGCAGTTATCCACCCCTGATCGGAATTTTCCAGAAAACGGGGCACAGATTCCTCGACAGAAGCAGCGCAGACCACATGGGTGTCTCCCATTTTGATAAGCAGGGAGCCGTCTGCATGGGGAAGGAATCCTCTTTCTATGGAAACCGGGCGGATCTCATTATCCTGGCGTTCATTTTTTCTCATGGTGGGTATCCTGTTAATTCCAAATTATTAGGGAATGAGGCCTTGTTATTCTTTCTGCGCAAACACTATAGTTATTAAAGAGAATTTTGCCATAGTGATAAGTGTTTTTTGTAAATAAGGGGCATGTAATAACCTATTATATATAGTTTTATTTGATATCATATAATTATTGTTCATTTTTGCACCCTTAAAAACAGGGCATAAAGGCAAGCTGTCTGTCAATCATCTGGTTGTTTCGTTACCAGATAATCGTCGGCAGGTTCATATGCCGACAAAAAAGAACAGTACATTAAGAGATTGTGAAGATGTATAATGTTTAAGTTATGATTGACGTATATTATCTGCATTGGAGATAAAACTATGACCTTCGAAGACACAATAAAATTCCATGGCCACGCATGCCCAGGCCTTGCCTTGGGCTACCGGGTTGCCAACCTGGCTTTAAAGGAATTGGGGTTGAGGGCCAGAGATGAGGAACTGGTTGCAATAGTGGAGAATAATTCCTGTGCTGTTGATGCGATACAGCTTATATGCGGCTGTACATTTGGAAAAGGTAACTTTATTTTTAAAGATTTTGGCAAGCAGGTCTATACCTTTATCAGAAGGCCGCATTCCGAGGCTGTGCGTATAGCAGTAAAATGGCAGCCACCTTCGGAAGACCCTGAAACTGAAGCGATGTGGAAACGTTACAGCGATGGTGACAGATCAGCGGAAGTAATAGCCGTGGTGCAGGACAGAAAGGCCCGCAAGATGAAAGCCATTCTTGCAGCAGATGACGCCGAACTGTTTGAAGTAAAAAGGATACAGGTAGAATTGCCGGAGCCTGCCAGGATTTATAAAGGTATTACCTGCGCCGGTTGCGGTGAGAAGGTCATGGAACCGCGGACCAGAATGGTTGGGGATAAATTGCTTTGTATTCCCTGCTCAGAGACAGGATAAAGAAGGTTCCTAGGTGTCAAGGTTTCAAGGGGCCAAGGGGAAAAAAGAGAAAGATGTTAATTCAGTTGGTAGTTTTCAGAAAATACTAATAGAGGTTTTTTTGTATAATTACAGTAAAAAGTTTAGATAAATTTTGACTGTTTTAAAAATAAAAGCCAAGGGTGAATAATTATATTGAAGTCCAAAGCCATAATTTCATTATAATTTATTCCTCGAAACCTCGAAACCTCGAAACCTCGAAACCTCGAAACCTCGAAACCTCGAAACCTCGAAACCTCGAAACCTCGAAACCTCGAAACCTTGTCTTTTTACTCCCACTCAATAGTGCTGGGCGGTTTCGAAGAGATGTCATAGGCGACCCGGTTGACACCCCTGACTTCATTGATGATCCGACTGGAAATGCGGCTGAGCAGGGCATAGGGAAGTTTTGACCAATCGGCGGTCATGAAATCCTTGGTTTCCACAGCCCGGAGGGAAATGACATACTCATAGGTGCGGCCGTCCCCCATGACGCCAACACTTTTTACCGGCAGGAAAACGGCAAATGCCTGGCTGATCTTATCGTAGTAACCGCTTGTATACAGTTCCTCGATGTAAATGGCATCTGCCTGGCGCAGGATGTCGGCGTACTCCTTCTTTACCTCACCAAGGATACGGACGCCAAGACCGGGGCCAGGAAATGGATGGCGCCAGACCATTTGATGCGGCAGCCCCAACTCTTCGCCGATTGCCCGCACCTCGTCCTTGAACAGTTCTTTTAATGGTTCCAACAGTTTAAGTTTCATATAGTCGGGCAGGCCGCCGACATTATGATGGCTCTTGATGTTTTGGGCCTTGCCGGTTTTGCCGCCTGCTGATTCAATGACATCGGGGTATATTGTGCCCTGGGCAAGCCAGATGGCATCGGCAATTCGGGCGGCCTCTTCCTCGAATATGTCGATAAAGAGATTGCCGATGATTTTGCGCTTCTGTTCCGGGTCGGTCTCGCCGGCCAGTGCCTGCAGAAAGCGGTCTTCTGCATTAACTCTGATCACTTTAACCCCCATGTTTTCGGCAAAAGTGGCCATCACCTGATCACCCTCGGCCAGGCGAAGCAGGCCGTTATCAACAAAAACACAGGTGAGCTGGTCGCCGATGGCCCGCTTGATAAGAGCTGCAGCCACCGAAGAGTCTACCCCTCCGGAAAGGCCGAGAATGACATTGTCTTTACCTACCTGTTCACGGATGCGGGCTACTGCATCCTCGATGATTTTGCCGGGTGTCCATTGCCCTTTGCAGCGGCAGATCTTACGGACAAATGTATCGACAATGATCTCTCCCCGCGGCGTGTGGTTGACCTCGGGATGAAACTGAACGCCGTACAGGTTGCGTTCCACATTCTGGATGGCGGCCACCGGAGCATTATCCGTTTGGGAGACAACTTCAAATCCATCTGGGATTTTTTCAACATGATCGCCGTGACTCATCCATACCGGACTTTTGCCGTCAATGAAAAATCCGTCAAAAAGGGGCCCGGGAGTGGACTTGCTCATCAGATCGGCATGGCCGTACTCCCGCTTGCCGGCCGGCACCACCTTGCCACCGAAGTGTCGGGCCAGAAGCTGCATGCCGTAGCAGATGCCAAGCACCGGAATACCCAAGTCAAAGAGGGCCTCTTCCACAGCGGGAGCTTCATCGTCATAAACGGATTTTGGGCCGCCTGAGAGAATAATTCCCTGGGGGCTATACTCCCTGATGGCTTCGAGGTCCATGTCAAAGGGGTGCAGCTCGCAGTATACATGGGCTTCACGGACACGGCGCGCAATCAATTGAGTGTATTGGGAGCCGAAATCAAGGATAAGTATTTTTTCGCTGTGAATATTCATTGTAGTAATAATTTTGTGTCAATCGTCAGCCGTCAATCGTCGTCAGTATCGTATGACGACAATTTTCGTATGCTGACAATTGTGAATTGTGAATTGTGGAAATACAAATTATTTTAAATAAAATTAACATATTGCAGGTTGCTGAAATCTTCAATCTTCAATCTTCGATCTTCAATTTTAAATAGCTAGTTTTCTAACCTGTAGTTCGGGGCTTCCTTGGTAATGATCACATCATGGACATGGCTTTCTTTAAGTCCTGCTGCAGTGATCCTGACGAATTTTGCCTTTTGCCTGAGTTCCTCAATATTGGCGGCGCCAACATAGCCCATGCCGGAACGGAGTCCGCCGACAAGCTGAAATATCATATCTGAAAGCGGTCCCCTGAATGGAACTTTTCCTTCAATGCCTTCGGGTACCATCTTTGAAGGATTTTCCACATCTTCCTGGAAATAACGGTCACTGCTGCCCTGTCTCATCGCCCCCAGAGAGCCCATGCCGCGATAGCCCTTATAGGCGCGACCCTGATAAAGAAAGGTTTCGCCAGGTGTTTCTCCAGCACCTGCAAAAAGGGAGCCTATCATGATGGAATGAGCCCCTATGCCGATGGCTTTGGTTATATCTCCTGAAAACTTAATGCCGCCATCAGCAATCAAGGGAATGTTGTATTTTTGTGCAACCATGCTGCAGTTCTTTATAGCAGTCAACTGCGGTACTCCTACACCCGCCACAATACGAGTTGTGCATATAGATCCGGGCCCAACGCCAATTTTTACAGCACTGGCGCCTGCTTTGATAAGCGCTTCAGTGCCTTCTGCCGTGGCAACATTGCCGGCGATCACTTCAAGGCCGGGATAGGTTTTTGTCAGATTTTCCACGGCTTTGACAATGTTGACAGAGTGTCCGTGGGCGGAATCGAGCACTACTATATCTACCCCGTTGTTCAGGAGTATTTCGGCATGGGCAATGTAGTCGGTGCCAACGCCCAGGGCAGCACCTACAAGGAGCCTGCCCTTGTCATCCTTTGCAGAATTGGGATACTTCCTTATTTTTTCTATATCCTTGATGGTGATCAGCCCTTTGAGGTTTCCTTTATCGTCAACAACAAGGAGTTTTTCAATGCGATGCTCATGCAGCAGGGCTTTCGATTCTTCGAGGGTAATGCCGACCTTGGCGGTTACCAGGTTTTTGCTGGTCATCACATCTCTGACCTTTAAGGTGGGATCAGTCACGAACCGGAGGTCGCGGTTAGTGACGATGCCAGCCAGTTTTTCTCCGCGCAGGACCGGCACGCCTGATATTTTATAGTTGGCCATCATGTCCTGCACATCTGAAACCTGCTGGTCTTCAGTTACAGTTACTGGGTCAATGATCATGCCTGATTCTGATTTTTTAACTTTTTCGACCTGCATGGCCTGTTCATCGATTGACATATTTTTGTGAATGATACCGATGCCGCCTTCTCTTGCCATGATGATGGCGGTCCGGTATTCAGTCACCGTATCCATTGCAGCACTGACCATAGGAATATTGAGTTTTATGTTCCTGGTAAGCAGGGTGGAAATATCAACTTCAGATGGAATAACACTGGAGGAGGCTGGAACCAGAAGAAGATCATCAAAGGTATAAGCTGGTTCAATGACATCGGAAAGCATGTTTAATCTCCTTGAAAAATATTAAAAAAAATATGTCGGCGATGAGCGCGCCCTGAAAAAAAAATATCTATTCACTGCCTTAATGAATATGGCAGAATCCTTCGGAAGTAGAAATGTTATCAGGGAAATGAACAGAAGCAGTATCTCTTTCCAAAGATACGGAACACTTATACAAAAATACCTTGCTAATTGCAAAGCCCTTTTCCTGCAATAGTCTAACTTTTAGGCATAAAATTGTGAGAAAAACAGATGATGTGAGCAATATCCTGAATCCGTGACGGAAAATTGCCCGGAGTCTGCCGTTGCTCGTTTATGCCCTGAAAGGGTGCTTACCTAAACCGGGATATGTCCGACGGCTCACGGATTAAGGAATATCGGAAAGACTGCTGAGCAGAATACCTTCCAAAAGTCCTGTATCGCTGACTCTCATCCTGTCCTGCTGTATGAGTTTCAGCAGCATTTGATAAATTCGTAAACCGGCCGGCAAAATTTCTCCCCTGCCTTTGCCAAGGCAGGGAAGCTCATTTCGCCTGTCTGCTGGAAGTACTATCAGCCTGCTCCAGAGTTCTTCCATGGTATTACGCAGCAGTATATGCCCGTGAACTACGTCATTGTAGGAAGTCAGGTTGAGATCAAGGGCAGCCAGGCTGGTTGCAGTGCCACCACAACCTATGATGTTAACCGCAGAAAGTTTTCCTGGAAATTTTAATTTTTCAAGGGCGCTACCGATGGTATCGGCAAGTATGGCATCCATTGCTGCAATATCGGGTTGTGGCGCTGTAAGAAATTTTTCTGTCAGGCCGATAACGCCCAGGCCCATACTTTCAACCCCTGTTTGTCCGGTTGCTCGGTCAGTAAAAAGAAGTTCTGTGGAACCTCCACCCACATCAACCAGGAGGAAGGTGCCTGATAGCGGTTCCCTGTAACCTGATAAAGCTCCGGCAAGGTTTAAATGTGCCTCTTCTGCGCCGCTGACAATATCAATTTTAGATCCCAGGATTTCTTCAGCATTCCGTAGGAAAAGGTAGCTGTTTTCTGCCTGCCGCAGGGCTTCAGTGCCGCAGACTCTGATGCTTTGCGGCTGGTAATGATCCAGGCTTTTGCGAAAAATGCGCAGCACTTCGAGGCCCTTTTCCATGGCACGTTCATGCAAGATTTTATTTTCTGCCAGACCGCGCCCCAGGCGCACAGTAGCCAGTTTTTTGTCAAGTACACTCAAGTTGCCGGCAGAGCAGATTGCCACAAGGAGCCTGAAAGTGTTAGACCCCAGATCGATGCCGGCAGCGATATGTTGATCAATTGTCATTGATTCGTAGCACTGAATAGTTTAAGTTTTGTCGGCATCGTGGAAACCCCGATGCGGACAGGTATTGCGGTTGTAATATATTGATATTATTAGGCCCTGTTAATGACCGCAAGATTAATTAAGTTTGTATAAACTTTCCCTACATTTTGCAGAGAAAGCATATTATTATAATTGAGAAGCCATGTTAATTTCTATTAATCCGGATAATCCGCAACCGCGGCATATAAAGCAGATTGCAGAAAAGCTTCGAAGTGGAGCTGTTATCTGTTATCCGACAGATACAGTGTACGGGATAGGTTGTGATATTTTCAACCGGAAAGCCATCAAAAGGATATTCCAGATAAAAAAACGGGCCAAGCATAAACCGTTCAGTTTTATGTGTTCAAGCCTGAAAAATGTAAACGACTATGGCCATGTTTCCAATATGGCATATCGTATAATGAGAAAGGCGCTGCCCGGGCCTTTCACCTTTGTTCTTTCCGCTTCAAAATTAGTCCCTAAAATAATGATTACAAAGCAGAAAACTGTAGGTATCCGGGTGCCTGCCAACAATATCTGCCTGGAGCTTATTGAAGAACTGGGAAACCCGATACTTACTACCAGTGCCATTCTTGATAAAGAGGGCGACCCGCTTTCAGAAGCTTATGAGTTTGATGAGCTGCTGGGAAATATGATTGACCTGGTTATAGATGGGGGTATGGTGTTTCCTGACCCCTCGACTATAGTCTCATTTACCGGCGAAGAACCTGAAATCCTCAGGCAGGGCAAAGGTGATGTCAGTCGCTTCTACGTTTAACCTGCATAATTAACCTGCCGATAAATTCATATATTCTGCAGTATTTGTACTTTGTCTGTCTGAGATCTCGATTGGTAGATTATACAGGTTGGCAGAACCTGCCGGTAATGTAATCCAACAAATAGAGAGGCTGACGCTCTTACTTCTTTTCAATCAAGGCCTCTTTCATTGATTTGCTCATAGCGAAATGCAAAGTCTTTCGGGGTGGGATATCCATAACTTTCCCTGTCTTGGGATTTTTCGTTTGTCTCGCTTTTCTCTTGCGGACTGAAAGGCTGCCAAAACCCCTTATTTCAACTCTGTTTCCCTGAGCAAGGGATTCAGACATTGTTTCGATTATAATATCTACAGCCTTGCTGATATCTTTTTTCAGGTACCCCTCCAGGCTGTCAGTCGTTTTCTCAATCAGATCTCGTTTTAACATGTTTTTCCTTAATGAAGATATATAGTTCAATGATTTAAATGTGTTATGCTTTGCCTGAATATTTCAGGCGAAAGGTGGTGTCAATGTATTCCGGTCCACTCAAAAGAGAGGATGGGATATAAGGGCACGAAGTTACCAACAAGTGATTCGGCATTCGTCAACAGGTTGAAAAGGGAATATTTTCGATCCACCTTTGGGTAGATGAGCCGGGGGTCTTCGACATCAAGTCCACCCATGTCAGCAGCAATGATAATGGCATCGGTAAAGTTTCCCAGACTGTCAATGAGGCCGAGTTCAAGAGCTTGCTCTCCGGTATAGATCCTCCCGTCTGCCAACTCCCTGATAGTATCTTCCCCCATATTTCTGGCTGCAGCAATATCCCGTACAAACTGACCGTATACATTATCGATCAGATCCTGCATGAGTTTACGTTCTTCCTCGCTCATAGGCCGGTTGCTGGCCCCCACATCTTTAAACGCGCCACTTTTTATTACTTCACTCCTGTAGCCTATTTTTTCAAATAAACCTTCCAGGTTCGGAAACTTTACAATAACACCGATACTGCCGGTCATGGTTCCGGGGTTGGCAATAATGTTTTCTGCGCCCAAAGCTGCATAGTAGCCTCCGGATGCGCCCATGGAGCCCATGGATGCTATAACGGGTTTTACTCCGTTAGTGCGCATTACCTCCTGGTAAATTTCCTGCGCTGCCCCGACAGCGCCGCCCGGGCTATCAATTCGCAGGACGATAGATTTGACATTGGGGTCGTGCCTGAATTCGGTCAGGTGTTTAAGGATCTGCTCTGACGAGACGATTAAGCCCTTGAGCTCAATGATCCCTACACCTTCCTTTTTGGCAAAAATGTCAGTTCCGGGGCTACGGGATATAAATGAAGAAATAAGCAGGGATACTCCTCCTAAAAAAAGGAAGAATATCCCTGTTAAAATGAAAAGTCCTAAAAGAATAGGATGTTTTTGACGAAATGAACTCATCAGGTGCGCATACAAGCCAACCAGCTAAAAGTAGTTTGTTATTCCTTGTCCTTTTCTGCTGATTCCGAAGCAGCGGCGTCAGCTTCCTCTTCCGGGGCAGCCTCAGCAGCGGGCTCTTCAGCAGCAGTGTCAGCGGCTTCTTTCTTGGTAGAGGTTTCCTTGCTTTCCATTTCCGTTTTTAAGAGGTCGCCAATGGTTGAAGGACCAGTGGATTGCTTCTTCTTGTAATCCTGCAGTGAATCTTCACCGCTGTCTTTATCAAGTGCCTTGATCGATAGACCTATTTTCCTGTCTTTCGAGGAAACATTGATAACCTTTACCTTCAGGGGGTCACCCATGTTGTACATGCCGACCGGTGTGGCAATTTTTTCTTTACTTATTTCAGAGACATGCACCAGCCCTTCAATTCCCTCTTCCAGCTGGACGAAGATACCGAAGTCTGTGACATTGGTGATTGTACCTTCAACGATTGCACCGCCGGGATAATTGCTGAGTGCGGCCATCCATGGATCCGGCTCGAGTTGTTTAATGCCAAGGGAGAATCGTTCGTTTTCTCTGTCAATCTTTAAAACTACAGCCTGGATGGTGTCGCCTTTGGCATATTTTTCGGTTGGGTGCTTGATTCGTTCAGTCCAGGAAAGATCGGATACATGGATAAGGCCGTCAATGCCTTCTTCAATACCTATGAATATACCGAAATCAGTGATATTCTTGATCTTTCCTTCGATGATGGAGCCAACCGGATAATTTTCACTGACCAGATCCCAGGGATTAGGGTGCAGCTGTTTCATGCCTAGGGATATACGCTTGGTCTCAGTTTCTATGTTGAGAACCATAATCTCAACTTCGTCTCCAGCAGCAACAAGCTTGGATGGATGTCTTGGTTTTTTGGACCAGGTCATTTCAGAGATATGGATAAGTCCTTCAACGCCTTCTTCAAGCTCAACAAAAACACCATAGTCGGTAATGGAGACAACCTTGCCGATAGTTTTGGAGCCGACTGGATAGCGCTCTGCCACCGTAGCCCATGGATCAGGACGGAGTTGTTTTATACCTAAGGATACGCGGTCAGATTCCTGGTCATATTTAAGGATCTTGACATCGATCTCATCGCTTACCTTATAAAGTTTGGCAGGATGGGAAACCCTGCCCCAGGATAGATCAGTGATGTGGCAAAGGCCATCCATGCCACCGAGATCAATGAAAAGACCGTAATCAGTTATATTGGTAACCGTTCCTTTCACGATCATGCCCTCTTCCAGGGAACTGCGCATTGCATCACGCATTTTTTCCCGTTCTTTTTCGAGGATGGCGCGTCGTGAAATAACGACATTATTTCTTTTTCTGTTGAATTTGAGAATCTTGAAGGGGAAGGTCTGACCAATGAGTGCATCGAGGTCTTTTACCGGGCGCAGGTCAATCTGAGAATAGGGGAGGAAAGCCGGAACTCCGATATCAACCGACATGCCGCCTTTAACGCGGTTTTCAATCTTGCCGTCAATAGTGCCGTCATCAGCCTGGATTTTAGCGATTTCTTCCCATACTTTGATACCGATTGCCTTTTCGCGGGATAGCAGGATTCCCCCTTCCTCTTTCCTTTTTTCCACGAAAACTTCAAAGGAGTCGCCAACATTGACTTCTTCCGCCTTGCCATCAACGAGGAATTCGGAGAGCGGGATGTAGCTTTCAGCTTTGTCGCCGACATCAATCATAGCATGATTGTCAACTATGCTGACGATCATGCCCATAACGACATCTCCCTCTTTAATGACTGCACTGTGTTCGTCCATTTCAAAGAGATCGGCAAAGCTCCCCTCTTCACTGTCTTGCCTGCCTGCTTCTGATACGTTTTTTTCTGTTGAATTTTCTGTCATGTTAATTCTTGCCCTTTAGTGTAGTTTCTGCCAACTAGTTTAGAGTTAATCTTAATCTCCCATCTCAGGAAGGCCCAAAAAAGGCTATATACCAAAGACTACGAGCAAACACAACTTTTTCTTCATAAAAAAGTTCTGTATGGGGCGGCTGTTTTGGACAATGCTTATACAGGTGCAATAGCGGCAAAAGCAGATTGTAACGAGTCAAAACTTGGACTATAGTGTCGCTGCCGGCCAGAGAACAGAAAAAAGAAATATCATCAAGGGTAGCAAGCTTATGCGTGTGGCTATGTATTACAATAACAGGGATGTGCGGCTTGAGGAAATGGAGGTTCCCCGGATCGGCCCGGGTGAACTTTTGGTGCAGATCCTCGCCAGTTCCATCTGTGGCAGTGATATCATGGAGTGGTATCGCATCAAGCGTGCGCCTCTGGTCCTGGGCCATGAAATTGCCGGCCGGGTCGCCCGGGCAGGAGAAGGCGTTGTTGGGTTTCATGAGGGAGACCGGGTTGTTGCAACCCACCATGTGCCATGCCTTGCCTGTCATTATTGTCGGAGCGGGCATGAAACAGTCTGTGACACTCTGCGTGGAGGAACACATTTTGATCCGGGTGGGTTTTGCGAGTATGTCCGGCTGCCGGCCGTCAATGTGGAGCGCGGCACCTGGCTGCTTCCCGATGAAGTTACATATGAGGCAGCTACTTTTGTTGAGCCGTTAGCCTGTGTCCTTCGCGGCCAGAGGGCTGCAGGAATCCAGCCCGGAGCAAGTGTTCTCGTGCTTGGAAGCGGCATTGCGGGCCTGCTTCATATCAAGCTGGCCCTGGCTGACGGGGCGGGAATGGTTGTTGCCACAGATCTCAGTAACGAAAGACTGGCGTTGGCCAGGCAATATGGCGCCCATCATGTCCTCTCTGCTGATTCTGATGTGCCACTGGAGTTTAATAAATTAAACAATGGTCGTGGTGCTGATGTAGTGATAGTATGCGCCGCGGCGGAAACTGTGTGCCGGCAGGCGTTCCAGGCAGTGGGACGTGGTGGCGTCATCCTGCTGTTTGCCCCGACACCGGCTGATACAGAGGTACCTCTTTCCATCAATGATGTTTTCTGGCGTCGCGATGTAACAGTGACAACATCCTATGCTGCAAGCCCGGATGATTGTGCAGAGGCATTGGAAATCATCAGGTCGAAGCGTGTAAGGGTCGATGACATGATCACACACCGGCTCGGGCTGGCCGACACTGGAGAAGGTTTTCGTCTGGTCGCAGAAGGGGGCAATTCGCTCAAAGTGATAATTAAACCGCAGGAATAGGTTTGCCGATATCCTGTTTTCGTCACGGATTCAAGAATATTCAAAAGAAAGTTAAAAGGAGATGCATTATGCCTGAAGCGGATAAAGAGGGAAAAAATTTCAGTCTGGATAAATCGACTGCCACAGAAGGTTTTTTTCTCAAGGGTTCCAATTCACTTGACTGGGGTATGAAAAACCGGTTGTCCCGTATTTTTAATCCTGAGACAGGGAGGACCGTGATGCTTGCCATTGATCACGGTTATTTTCAGGGTCCGACCGCCGGCTTGGAGAGGATCGATCTGAGCATCCTGCCGATTGCCCCGTACGCCGATACGCTGATGCTGACCCGGGGAATCCTGCGCTCGGTTGTGCCGCCTTCCTACACCAGGCCCATTGTGCTCAGAGCCAGTGGTGGCCCAAGTATCCTGAAGGAACTGTCCAATGAGCAGATTGCCGTTGATATGGAGGACGCTCTCCGTCTCAATGCCGCAGCATTGGCGGTCCAGGTATTTATCGGCGGTGAATATGAAACGCAGTCAGTGCATAATATGACCAGGCTGGTTGATATGGGTATGCGGTATGGTATGCCGATATTAGCTGTGACTGCGGTAGGTACGGAGATGAAAAGGTCACCTCGCTACTTCAGGCTGGCCTGCAGGATATGCGCAGAACTTGGGGCCCAATATGTGAAAACATACTATATCCCGAAAGGTTTTGAGTCTGTTACCGCAAGTTGCCCGGTGCCTATTGTCATGGCCGGCGGCAAAAAGATGCCGGAAATTGACGCTTTAACCATGGCGTATAATGCAGTGCAGGAGGGTGCCGCTGGAGTGGATATGGGAAGAAATATTTTTCAGGCGGAGTCTCCGGCTGCAATGATCCAGGCCGTAGGCGCAACAGTGCATAAAAACCTGCCGCCTGCGCAGGCGCACGAGATGTATCTTGACTTAAAAAACAGGAAGTAATCTGAAGCGCAGGAAAACAAAGGCGGGTTCCATGGGGTCGAGCCGCCTTTTATTGATAGTTTTTTGCTGAGCCTGCTTTTTATTAGACCAGTGGCAAAAAACCTCCTACTTGATAAGCTTTGTGAACTTGGAGCCTTCCAGCGACAGGTTGACCATGAGGCCTTTAAGCCCGAAAATAAAACCGACAATCGGGTGTTGCAGATTATTCGTATCCACAGAGGATCCTGCTCCCTGATCAATGAGCACCACGGAACCGTCCAAGCCTGCACGCCAGCCAAGGCTGTCGCGAAATTTCGTCAGGGCAGTTTCATCCATGAAGATAATAACAATATTTTTTGACTGGGCACCAATCTGAAATCCGAAGGAACCGGCTGCTGTGCTGTAGTAGTCTACGGTCTTGCCGCCAACAATCAGGGCGCCTTCCCCATACTCGCCTCCCAGGCCAAAACCGATCCGAATGACATTAGGAATAACAAGTACCCCTTTTGCATTTGCAAGGAATTCACTGGCGCCTTTGACGTCATTTTTAAAGCGGTCCAGGGCAACTTCAACGCTGACATCTATCTCCCTGGCAGTTGCCGCCTGGGCAACATGCGAAAAGGTCGGTGCAATCAGTAAGGCAATAATAAATACTGTTACAAATGAGCTGAGAATACGCTTGCCGGTAAATAAAGTGGTAATTTGCATGTGTTTGTCTCCATTCAGAATAAAATTCAATTTCAATAAAATTGTTAAGGTTTTTTAATATGCTTTGAAGACCCTTTCAAGAGTTATTTTTTTGATGTTTAAGCAGAAGACAGGCCAACTGTCTCTGTGTGGACGTTTTTCTGCTGCATCCGGGTAAGTGAAAATCTTGTGCTATGGCAATACGTGTCCAGGCGCTGCATCGGAAATGACAGAGGTCTGGATGGATAGAACCGGTTATGAATATTCAGGAAAAAAAGAGAGCAGTGATTCTTCATTGGGCTCTGCAATGCCACGTTCAGTGATGATACCGGTTACCAGGCGTGCCGGCGTAACGTCAAATCCATAATTAACAGCAGGGGTTTCAGGAAGTCCACAGAGGACAGTTGTCAGCGTTTGGTCTTTAGTGCTCAGTCCGGAAACAAATTTAACCTCATCACCTGAACGCTTTTCTATGGGGATTTCCTGCAGGCCGTCGCATAAGTCCCAGTCAATTGTTGAGGATGGCAAGGCTACATAGAACGGCACATTGTTATCTTTGGCAGCGAGGGCCTTGAGATAGGTGCCTATCTTATTGGCCACGTCACCTGTACGGGTCGTACGGTCCGAGCCAACGATAACCAGATCGACCTGACCATGCTGCATGAGATGTCCGCCAGTGTTGTCAACAATGAGAGTATGATCAATGTTTTCCTGAAATAGTTCCCAGGCAGTCAACTTGGCTCCCTGGTTCCACGGCCTGGTTTCATCTACCCAGACATGAAGGGGAATACCTTCCTGGTGGGCGGCATAAATGGGAGCCGTGGCTGAACCATAGTCTACAAATGCAAGCCAGCCTGCATTACAGTGGGTAAGGATATTGACCGGTTCGCCATTTTTCTGCTTGCTGATTCCCCTGATGATCCCCAGACCGTGCTCACCTATCCTTCGACAATATTCAGCATCTTCGTCAGCTATGAGGCAGGCGGTTTCATAGGCTTTTTTCAGTCTTTCTTCAGCGTCAGCAATTCCCAGTATGGCTGTGAGTTGTCTTTTCACAGCCCACGACAGGTTTTTTGCCGTTGGCCTGGTATCAATAAGTTTTCGGGCAGCTTCCTTAAGAAAGCTTTCGCCTTTCTCCTGCGGTGCATACAATGCTGCGCAATACATGCCAAAGGCAGCAGTGGCTCCGATCAGCCCGGCGCCTCTTACATGCATGTCCCGTATTGCAGAAACAAAGTCATCGAGTCTTGCAAGTTCTTCTACAACAAAATTATGCGGCAGAAATCGCTGGTCAATGATCTCTATGATTTGCGGATTATCTTGTTTGGGCCAGATAGTCCGGTAGTGTTTGCCGTTTACGTTCATAGTGGTCAGTTAGTTAAGTCAATCCTCATGCAGGGGAAGTTATCCCGAAAAATTCTGGTTAGAAATATGTTGTCAGTAAATAATATGATATGAGACCCATACCGAAAGTGCCGTATGCCAGCAGTCAGGGTATACAGTCGTCCTTCATTTTTTTTACCAGAAAGGCTAAGGTCAGTCCGGCAATGATGAAGGCCAGTATGATGTATATAATATTTTTCATAATAGGGACCAGCTTCAGGGAATAAAATAATACTATTTGAGCCGGGATGCAAAGAAGGGGGTAAATTTTTCCGCAGCAATGGGTCTGCTGAAGAGAAAACCCTGGACGTAGTCACATCCCTGCCGGCGCAGCAATTCAGAGTGCTCACCTATTTCACCACTTATCTGCTCAAGAAATGAAGCCCTGTTCTCAAGGAAGCGGCCGCATTTTTAACAAGTAAGTTAAAGGAAGGTTCGTTTGCTGTTGAAAACAGTTGGTCATGATTTCTATGGACAATCGCGCATGCCTCCGGTAGAGTTGTAACTGTCTGATTTTAATGCTAAAGAAATGGACAACCCAAAGCCGGAAAAGTATTTTAAGCGTGAATATTTATCATATCCATACAGTGAAAACAAGTAATTACCGAGATGGTGTAGTTTAATGGCCCACCCTGAAAGGAAAGTAAAAAATCCGGTGCTGACAGTTGCAGGACAATGCCACCTTTCAGGCATATCAATTCCTTTTCTGCAGGCGCTGCAGGACAATCTAACCATTGACAACCCTA
>PVMK01119677.1_pt1 | contig 35253 bp, 36 predicted proteins | sample 1853481 | NCBI WGS metagenome assembly PVMK01 (sample SAMN08533507, study PRJNA380276) | Marine sediment metagenome, whole genome shotgun sequencing project. | reverse complement strand
ATCGGCCTCGGCTGCAGTTACCTGGCGCTGACGCTCTGCTTGTGCGTCGTCCTTGGCCTGGTCGAGAATCTGCGTGTGACGCTGGTTGGCCTGCTCGACAATCTCGCTGGCCCTGTCACGCGCCTCATGAATCTGTTCATCGACTTTGACTTTCGCTGCCGCGAGCTCTTTCTCGGCCTCGTCTGAAGCCGCCAGTCCCTCGGCTATGCGTTCCCGCCTTTCATCCATCGCCTTCATCAGCGGCGGCCAGATGAACTTCATACAGAACCACACGAAGATCATCATCGCGATCGACTGCAAAATTAAAGTGGCATTGATATTCATGCCTTACCTCGTTCAGATGGTTTTGTTTACCTGCCCGGCTTGCCGGGTGGGATCCAGTCGGCGGCCTTGCTTACCTGCCGGAGGCCACAATTACCCGCCGGCCGCCTTCAGGGCTGCTTCCAACTGACCGACAAATGGGTTTGCGAATGTGAAGAACAGCGCAATACCCACACCGATCATCGCAACAGCGTCCAGCAGGCCAATGGCCAGGAAGAACTTACCCTGCAGCATCGGCGCCAATTCAGGCTGACGCGCAGAGCCTTCCAGCAGGCGGCCGCCAAGAATGCCAACGCCGATACCAACACCCAGGGCGCCCAGGCCGATGAGCAGTGCCACGGCGATAGCGGTCATTCCAATTACAATTTCCATCGATAACTCCCGTTCTCAGAGATTATTTGCCAAAAAAATCATTTAATAAAAACTACCTGTAACTTGTTATAAAGTGCTGCCAACCCTGAATATCGATCAATGGTGCTCGTGAGCCATGCTCAGGTACACGATGGTCAGCATCATGAAAATGAAGGCCTGCAATGTTACGATCAGCAGGTGGAAAACCGCCCAGCCGAAGTGCAGCAATTGCCCGCCCAGGAAAGCCATGCCGCCAACCAGCAGCATTTCCACCAACAGCAGCCAGAGTGTTTTCCTGGTGCCGAGTTTCCCTTTCAGGTTCAGCCACAGCGTGACAAACACGGCTGCGGTCGCGATTACCCAGAACCAGGCCGGGATGTGTTCACCGAATAGCGAACTCAGGCCGCTGGCCACGAAACCGGTCCCCGCGGTAAAAATCATCGCGATCAGGATGAAAATCAGTTCCCCCGCGTACAGGTTGCCGAATAGCCGCAGACCCAGCGATACCGGCTTGGCCACCAGCGAGACGAGTTCCAGTAAAAGGTTGGGGATGAAAAACACGATCTTGCCGGCCATGCTGTTCGAAGCGAATGGTTGCCCGGTGAGCTCGCCGATGAATCCGCCTATGCCCTTGATCTTGATACTGAAATAGATGATCAGGATGAACACCGTGATGGCCATGCCCATGGTGGCGTTCACGTCCGTTGTAGGTACCACCTTCTGGTAGTGGATTCCTGCGGATGTGGCCAGCCACGGCAGCCAGTCAACCGGGATCAAATCCATGAAATTCATGAAGAAAACCCAAACAAACAGGGTCAGCGCCAGCGGCGCAATGAATTTACTGGTGCCGTGAAAGGATTCCCTGACGCTGTTGTCGACGAATTCTACAATGAGCTCGATCGCAGCCTGAAACCGGGTGGGTACGCCAGAGTTGGCTTTCTTGGCCACATTGCGGAACAGGAAGTAAAAGGCGGCGCCCAGCACCACGGCCCAGAACAGGGTGTCCACGTTGAATGCCCAGAAACCCATGGCCTGGGCTTCTTCGGCCGAATGGGCCAGGCCCCAACTGCCATCTGAATGCTGACCAAAGGTCAGATTCTGGAGGTGATGCCTGATGTATTCAGTTTGGGTGATGTTTTCGCTACCGCCAGCCATTCCAAATCCTGCTTACCATATCCTGCTTATTGTTGCGTTTTTTACCGATGAATGGCGGCTTTGCCGCCCACCGGGAAGGTGTGTCCAAAATACTCGAAATTCAAGTGCATACTATAAAAACTTATCGTCCCTGGAACGCAAGGGCCAATCCAACCCAACCCGCGATCAACACACTGATCATGCCCAGGAAAAAATACCCGGCCGCCAGTGGCTTCACCCAAATGAACACCACCGCACACAACAAGCCGGTCAGCGCCAGTTTACCGAACTCAGCCAAAGCTGCCGTGCCCAGGAACGCGGCACTGTCACCGCCTATTTTGCGCACCACCAAAAGGGTAAAGATCAACCCCGGCACATACACCGCAAGGCCTCCGAACAGTGATGAATAAGCCGCAACCGGACTCACCAGCAACAACGCAAAGGCCAACAAGACCATAACCAGGGTTTGGAATCTCAGGCCCCCGGCCAAATTGGTCCCGGTCGAATCAACCGGCGGAACCTGGTTCATCGCTGCCTCCGGCAACATGGCCCACGCGAACATAAATCTCGTAGCCCATAGCTCAATTTACCTTTCTGCACTTCTCAAATCGTTGACTTCGGTCAGCCCGGACCAAAACACCGGAACAAAATGCGGCCAAAGACCGCCTATTTTAGCATTCTCTAATAAGCCACGGCAATGCGTTAAGGAGGGGAAGTTCTGCAGGAAAGTGATGTAAGAGGTCGCTTGCAGCCGACCTTCCAACTGTAAGAGGTCGCTCGCCTACATGGACGTAGGTGAGGGGCGTGAGCAGGACGCGGTAGCTTTGCGGCCGACCGGTTCGATAACAAACACACCCGATCAAGAAAACACATTTCGCGCCCAGGGACGCTCTTACAAAGTGGTGGTTATTCGGAGAGGTTCAGCCGCTCCAGGATACCCTCGAACTCATCCGCATTGTTGTAGGAGATGACCAGCTTTCCCTTGCCGGAAACCAGGTGGTGAATTCTGACTTTGGCGCCCAGGTCCTCGCCAAGACGGTTCTGCAAGCGCAGGATGTCTGGATCGATCCTGCGACCGGTCCGTTGTTTGGGATGAAGCAGGCGCCGCACCAGATTTTCCGTTTCCCGCACTGAGAGTCTCTTGTTGACCACTTCACGCGCCGCCTCGACCTGGAGCTCCTCATCCAGCGACAACAAGGCCCGTGCATGGCCCATTTCAATGGCGCGGACATCCACCATATCCTTTACTTCCTGCACCAGTTCGAGCAAACGCAGCAAGTTGGAAACGGCGGCTCTTGAGCGGCCCACCGCATCGGCCGCTTCCTGGTGCGTCATCTGGAAGTCATCGATCAGGCGGCGCAAGGCCGTTGCTTCTTCCAGCGGATTCAGGTCTTCACGCTGGATGTTCTCAATCAGCGACATCGCAACCGCTACCTGGTCCGGGACATCACGCACGATCGCGGGTATTGCATCAATTTTTGCCAGCTGGGCTGCCCGCCAGCGGCGTTCACCGGCTATCAACTCGAACTGACCGTTGCTCGTTTCCCGGACCACGATCGGCTGCACCACACCCTGCGCCCGGATGGAGGCCGCCAGCTCTTCCAGTTTTTCTTCATCAAAAACCGACCGGGGTTGATAACGTCCGGGGTGAATGACATCCAGCGGAAGCCGCCTGAGTTCCTCGCCGGATGCGGCCTCCGTGACATGCCTCAAGGTTGTCTGGCTCAGCATGGAGCTGAGATTGCGTCCAAGTGCAGGCTTTTTTCTTGCAGTCATCTATCTGTCCCTAGGCAGTTTCTTTCTTTTCATAACGACGCAGCATCTCACCCGCCAGCGCCAGGTGAGCCACAGCGCCCTTTGAACGCGGATCGTACAACAAGACGGGCAACCCGTAGCTGGGCGCCTCGGCGACTCGGATGTTGCGGGGGATCAGCGTCCGGTAAACGCGTTCTCCAAAATTTTCGAACAATTGGTCCGATACGGCAATGGCGAGATTGTTACGGCCATCATACATGGTGCGCAGCAAACCCTCGATTTCGAGATTCGGGTTTATGCCGGAACGAATCTGCTCGATGGTATTCAACAGGGCGCTCAGGCCTTCCAGGGCATAGTACTCGCACTGCATCGGGATCAACACGCTATCTGCCGCGGCCAGGGCATTCAGAGTCAACATATTCAACGACGGCGGACAGTCGATGAAAATCCAATCATATTGAGCCTGTACAGGCTCAAGCGCCCGCTTCAAGGCGAATTCACGTTCATCCTGCTGGAGAAGGAACACTTCCGCGGCCGTGAGGTCGCCATTGGATGGCAGAAGGTCGAATTTCAGGCCCTTGGGCTGAAGAAAGGTTTCCTCCACGCTGCGTTCACCGAGTAAAACTTCACAGGCGGAAACCATCAACTTGCGCGGGTCGATACCGCAGCCGGTCGTGGCATTGCCCTGCGGATCCAGATCCAACAGGGCCACCGGGTAATTCATGCTGGCAAAAGCGGCCGCCAGGTTGACACAGGTGGTGGTCTTGCCTACACCACCCTTCTGGTTTGCTACAGCGATGATACGGGCTGCCATTCGGGTTATTTACTCAGCTTGATAGGTTGACGGACATAATGACGAGGTGACGGTCCTCTTGCAATCCCGGCACGTGAAGTTTTTCGACTGAGAGAACCCGGATCCACTCCGGCAGGGAATCCAGTTCGGTTTCAGGATACTTTCCTTTCATAGCCAGGAGCATCGTGTCCCTGCCCGCAAGATGCCGTGAAGCTTCAACAAATGCGGTCAATTTTGAAAAAGCCCTGCTGATGATGCAAGTGGCCATTTGTTCAGCTTGCCACGACTCGAGTCGCGCCTGCACAGGCTGAATATTCTCCAGGTTCAAGCGACGCTTGACGTGGCCCAGAAAGCGGATTTTTTTGCCCGTGGCTGTCCAGTAATGTGACCGTCAGCTCCGGCTGCATGATAGCCAGCGGAATACCCGGCAAACCGGCGCCTGTGCCGGCGTCAAGCAAGTGTTCACCGTGAACCCAGGGCAGTACTGAAAGCGAGTCCAGCAGGTGGCGTGAAACCATTTCAAGCGGATCCCGGACCGCGGTCAGGCTGTAGCTTGCATTCCACTGAACCAACAATTCCAGGTAGGAAAGCAATTGCCGGACCTGCTCCGGGTCAGCCTCCTTGCCGGGTAGCTTATTCAGACCGGCGACAAGTGTTTCTGCCAGTGCGCCGTGTTGGTTCGGCACGATTTAAACCACTAACTGTAAGAGCCCGCTTGCGGGCGACTCTTCCAGCCATGATATTTCGCCCGCAAGCGGGCTCTTACAGCAGGCCTGGCGATCGCAAAAAGTCAATTCAGGCCGGCGGATTTCATCTGCGAGGCGATCTTCTTCGCGATATCCGCGGCAGTGTCGGCATATTCCGTGTCCTTCGTCTCGGTCACAATTCGCCAGACGGGTTCCTCGGTCTCAATGTCGTAATAACTGGACTCGACAAAAGCCGACGTCTTGTAATCAGCCCAGCCCGGGCCCTGCCGGATGGTATAAACGTCGGTGAAACCGGTGAAATAGGGCCGGCCCCAGCTATATCCCATACCACTCCCGATATACTCGGCCCAGTAGTCGGAGCGGACATAACCCTCTGACTTACCGCCGCCCGAGTAGAACAACACGACAATGCCGTCAACGTTTTGAGACTTTAGCAGCTCGACGGCAACGTCCGGATCAATCTCCCCCCGGATTCCACCGCTCAAACCGGGGATGTTGCTGGCGGGCACGGCTGGCGTTCCCTTTGCCAGCAAGATCTTGGCGATATCGATTTCAACCGCTTTGCGTATCAGCCCATCTGGCAGGACAACGATAACAGCAACTTTGTCCGGCTTGTTGTTAACCGGCTTATCCGTCTTCCAGTTGTCCACCACCGAGGTTTGCGCACAGGCAGCCAGAAACAGGGTGATGCTCGCTGTGGCCAGGACTGAGCGGCTGACGCCGTGGAAAGTATGCAATGTCATAAGTCTTCCTTCAAATACCAGACGCGCATCTTAACCCATGACGCTGCCTTACGTAATCCTGGGGGCCTGTCTAGTTCGGAGTAAGGGCTAGCTGGAGAGATCCAGGCGCATGGAGAGATCCAGGTCTTCCGCCCGGTGACAGGCTACCCAGTCACCATGTTCCATGCGCCGGAGTGCGGGTACGTCCATCTCGCAACGACTGACCTTGTAGGGGCAACGTGTGTGAAAGATACAACCCTTTGGCGGGTCATAAGGCGACGGCATGTCCCCGGTCAACCAGCTGTCCTGGCGTGCCCGAGCGGCCAGCTTCGGATCCGGTATCGGCACAGATTTGATCAGCGCGTGAGTATAGGGATGAAGCGGACGCCGGTACAGGGCTTCCCGATGCGACAGTTCCATGCTGCTGCCCATGTACATCACCAGGATGCGGTCGCTGATGTGTTTCACCAGCGACAGGTCGTGAGCGATGAAGATCAGGGCCAGGCCGAGTTTATCCTGCAGGTCCTGAAGCAGATTGATGATCTGGGCCTGGATCGAGACATCCAGCGCGCTGACCGGTTCGTCACAAATCACCAGCTTGGGGTTGAGCACCAGCGACCGTGCAATGCCAATCCTCTGGCACTGGCCGCCGGAAAATTCGTGCGGATAACGATTGATCTGGTTCTGCAGCAAACCCACCACCTTCATCATGCCCCGGGCCCGCTCTTCCACCTGCAGCGGGGCCATATTGGGATAAAAAGTCCACAGGGGCTCGGAGATGATATCCCCGGCCGTCATGCGCGGGTCCAACGAGGCCACCGGGTCCTGGAACACAATCTGGATTTCTTTGCGCTTCTGCCGCAGTTCCTCCTCATCAAGCAGGGTCAGGTCTTCACCCTCCCACATCACTCTGCCCCGGTTGGGCTTGATCAAGCCCAGGATAGCCCGGGCCAGGGTCGATTTTCCGGAGCCGGTCTCTCCCACAATGCCCAGGGTCTCACCGGCATAGAGATCAAAACTGATTCCGTTCACTGCTTTCAACACACGTTCCTTGCGCTGCAGCAGACCGCCGGTGTAGCTGGTGAAATTGACCGCCAGGTCCTGAACCCGCAATACCGGGGCAGTCATTCGGCAATCTCCGTGGAATCTTCTCCAGAGCCGGTTTCATCCCCAACCATCTCACCCCCAACCACTCCAACATTTACCATTTCACCATTTACCATCTCAATGAAACAGCGGCTCATGCGTCCGTCCTGCGCCTCCTGCAAGGGAGGATCATCCTTGCATACATCCATCGCCTTGCTGCACCGCTCACGGAAATGACAGCCACTACCCAGGTCCATCAGATTGGGTGGATTGCCGGGAATGGAATGGAGTTCATCATCAACCGGCTGGTCCATGCGCGGAACGGAAGCAAGTAAACCCTGTGTATAGGGGTGCTGAGGGCGGTAAAAAATATCATCCGCGCTGCCGGTCTCAACAACCTGCCCGGCATACATCACCAGTATCCGGTCGCATACCTCGGCGACCACGGCCAGATCGTGGGTGATCAAAATCAGCGCCATGTTGGATTTTTCACGCAACTCTCCCACCAGTTGGGTGATCTGGGCCTGCACCGTTACGTCCAGCGCCGTGGTAGGCTCATCGGCAATCAGCAAGCCCGGCTCGCAAAGCAAACCCATGGCGATCATCACCCGTTGGCGCATGCCCCCCGAGAACTCGTGGGGGTATTGTTTTATTCTTTCTTCCGGGGCGGGTATCCGCACCGCGCGCAACATTTCCACCGCGTGCGCACGTGCTTCATCACGGCGCAGTTTCTGATGTTGCCTGATCACCTCGACCATTTGTTTTTCTATTGTCAAAAATGGATTGAGCGAAGTCATTGGATCCTGAAAAATCATGGCGATCTCACAGCCCCGGATCTTGTTCAATTCCTTCCGGGACATCTGCATCAGGTCCTGTCCTTTGAAATCAGCCTTTCCGGTAGCCGAACCGTTTTCCGCCAGCAAACCCATGATCGCCATGACTGCCTGGCTTTTCCCTGCACCCGACTCTCCGACAATGGCGAGACTTTCACCCGCATGGACACTGAAATCGAGGCCATTAACTGCCTGCACTTCCCCCTCCGGTGTGTCAAATTTGACCTGCAGGCCTGTCACTTCGAGCAGGGCCATCAGAGCCGGTCCTTGGGATCCAGCGCATCGCGCATCCCGTCGCCGATGTAATTGAAGCAATACAGTGTGACGGTCAGGAACGCCGCCGGGAAAATCAGGGTCCATGGCGCGGATTCCATGTCCTGCGCACCATCATTCACCAGCGCACCCCAGGAACTCATGGGCTCCTGGACACCCAGGCCAAGAAAACTGAGGAAAGATTCGACCAGGATGATCTGGGGAATGGTCAGCGTGACATAAACCATTACCACGCCCAGCAGGTTGGGAATGATGTGGCGGCGGATGATGGCATTGTGATCAACACCGCAAGCCCGTGCGGCTTCCACGAACTCGGTGTTCTTCAGCGCCATCGTTTGCCCGCGCACGATCCTTGCCATGTCCAGCCAGTTGACTGCGCCAATCGCCACGAAAATCAATACGATGTGCCGACCGAACACCACCATCAGGAGAATCACGAAAAACATGAAGGGCAATGCGTAAATAATATCCACCATGCGCATCATGATGCGATCGGTAAAACCACCGTAATAACCGGCAATGGCGCCGTAAGAGACTCCGATAGCCAGGCTGACGAGGGTCGCAACCAGGCCAACCAGCAACGAGATGCGCCCGCCCTCCAGCGTGCGGACGAGAATGTCGCGACCGACCGAATCCGTTCCAAACCAGTGCCCGTTCTCCAGGCTGGGCGGCGAAGAAGTGTTATCCCAATCCGTAAAGTCACCCTCCCAGGGTGACAGTGCCGGCCCCACGACGACCAGCAGGATCATGGTGGCCATGATCACTCCGCTGATCACAGCAGCCCGGTTTTTCAGCAGGCGGTGCCAGGCATCCACCCACAGTGAGCGGCCGCGGATATCATCCTCGATCATCGCCGCGGCAAACGGATCTTCAGCCTGTAAGTCTGCGATGTTGTTCATTGCGCCTCGTTATAGCGGATCCTGGGGTTCATCCAGGAATAAAGGATGTCAACAATGAAATTGAGCAGGATGATAATCACGCCGTAGAAAATCACCACTCCCATCACCAGCGTGTAATCGCGATTCAGCGCACCTTGCACAAAGTAACTACCCAACCCGGGAATGCTATAGATGCGTTCAATGACAACTGAACCGGTGATCAGGGCCGCCGTGGCGGGGCCCATGAACGAAATCACGGGCAGCAATGCGGGTTTAAGCGCATGCCTGAGGATGACCAGGTACTCCGGCAGACCCTTGGCCCTGGCTGTGCGGATATAGTTACTGTGCAGCACCTCGATCATACTACCGCGGGTCAGGCGGGCGATGTAGGCGATCATCGGAAGAGCCAGTGTAAGAACCGGTAAAACCATGCGCTGCACGGACCAGTCCCATCCGCCGGCGGGCAGCCAGCCCGCATACACGGCCACCAACAGAATCAGCAGGGGCGCCACCACGAAATTCGGGATGGATATACCCAGCATGGCCACACCCATGATGGAATAATCCACCGCTGTGTTTTGCTTCATGGCGGCTACAATGCCGATCAGGGTACCCAGAAAAAATGCCAGCAGCATGGCCAGGCCGCCGATCGTCAGGGATACCGGGAAACCACGGGCGATCAGCTCATTGACCGTCCAGTCCTTGTACTGGAACGACGGCCCGAAATCCAGCGTGATGATCTGGCCAAGGTAGCGAAAGTACTGCTTGATCAGTGGTTCATCCAGGTGGTATTTAACATCCAGGTTCGCTTTGATTTCAGGTGGCAGGACTTTCTCGCTGTCGAACGGCCCACCCGGCGCCAGCCGGATCAGGAAAAATGCTATGGTGATCAACACCAGCAGAGTTGGAATCAAACCGAGCAGCCGGCTGGCCGAGTGTTGCAATATTCCTTCCTGCTTCACTGTTCTTCCTCTTCAACAACCGTATCGGTATCCGCAACTTCTTCTTCAACCACAGCTTCTTCTTCAACTGCATTTTCCTCTATTTCTACTGCGGTTTCTCCCGCTTGCCTGGACTTCAACTTGAACATGTAGCGCGTGAGATGATGATCCATGACGTTGTTTTGCCAGCCTTTCAGGTGCTGGTCAACCAGGCGCTTGGTAACGTAAGTATAAATCGGGATAATGGCAAAGTCGGTTAACAAAACCCTTTCGGCCTCGAACATCAGGCGCGCCCGCCGGGCCCGTAGCCGTTCGGTGCCCACCTCATCCAGCACGGCGTCAAAAATGCTGTTGCTATAACCATAGTCATTGCGTCTGTCCCCGGTTCTGAACAGCTCGAGAAAACTGTATGGGTCATTGTAATCGCTGACCCAGCCGGCCCTGAAGACCTGGGTAATGACCTGTTGTTGCCGGTTCTGCATGAAGACCCTGAATTCTTCATTCACCAGGGAGGTGATTACACCGAGAACCTGCTTCCACATCGACGCAATGGCCAGCGCAATTTTCTTGTGATTTTCACTGGTGTTGTAACGGATTTCAATCCGCAGGGGATTCTCGTCCGAGTAGCCGGCCAATTCGTACAAGCGGCGCGCCTCTTCGTTTCTCTGCTCCTGGGTCCAGTCCGCATACTCGGGCACGAATGGAATGTAATCCTCGACCCCCGGCGGAACCAATGCGAATGAGGGCTGCTCCCCGAACTGCGTGACCTTGTCGGTAATGATCTGGCGGTCGATGGCAAAGATCAGGGCCTGCCTCAATTCCGGATTTTGAATAAACGGCTCGGTTTCGAGATTGAAACCGAAAAAATAGGAACCCATCCAGGGACTGATGATCAGCTCATCAGGATAGTGGCGCTTCAACCAGGCAAACTGGTTATTGGGCACTTCATTGGTCCAGTCCAGCGCGCCCGAGCGAAACTGGGTTACCTCGACAGACACATCCTCAATGGGCAAAAAAATCACGCGATCAATAATGGTGTTTTCCGCTTCCCGGTAAAGCGGATTCTTTTCCAACTCGATGGAAACCCTGTGCTTCCAGTCCCCCAGCACGTAAGCGCCGTTGGAAACCAGATTGCCCGGCCGGGAAAACTCATCACCAAATTCTTCCAGGTTCCTGCGGTTTACCGGGTAGGCCACGGGGTGGGTCAACAAACCCAGGAAATAGGGTGTTGGCCCATTCAAGGTTATCTGCAGCGTGAACTCATCCAGCAAAGCAATGCCCAGGTCCTCCACCGGAAGTTCATCGGCCAGCACTTCCCGGGCATTCTTGATCGGCAGCAACATGGTTACTGAAGGTGACGCCGTTGCGGGGCTGGCCGCCCGGCGCAGACTAAAGACGAAATCAGCTGCGGTCACCGGATCGCCGTTGGACCACTGCATGTCCCGGCGCAGGTAAAAGGTATAGGTTTTCGCATTCCGGGAAATATTCCAGCGGATCGCCGCACCCGGGATAATGTCGCCATCCGGCGCTTCGGTCGTCAGGCCTTCGAACAAATCACGCAGGATGTTTGCGGCGGGCACCCCTTCGGCCTGGTGAGGATCCAGGGTCTGTGGCTCTTCCCCGTTGCCCCTGGTTACGGTCTGATCTTGAGCCAGTACTGCCGGGTGGGGGCGTCCGTCCTCGAGCAAAACGAGCGCAACGGGTTGGTCCCTTTTCTCACGTGGTGGCGCAAATCCTCCATCCTGATCGCGACAGGAAGCAAGCAACATGAGACTGAAAGCAATTAAAATCCTGATTGAAAGCGAAGCGGTCAAGGGTTCTCCGGCACAATATTGAGGTAGCGGGAAAGGTGAATATCACGAACATTATCCTCGAAACCGGTAATACGCGTGTTTACCAGATGACGCGAGACATAATAATAAAGCGGGATGACCGGCATGTCCTGCATTAAAATCGATTCTGCTTTGTGCAAAAGCTCCATTCGCGCCGAACCACCAACCAGGTGAGTGGATGCCATCGTCTGATCAAACTCCGGATTGGCGTAAAAAGTAGTGTTCAGAGCATTGTCACTGATGAACAGGTCCAGGAAACTGGCCGGATCACCGTAATCTGCAATCCAGCCCCCGCGAAACACCTCTGTCACGACGCCCATCTTGCGGTTGTTCACAAAGACTTTCCACTCCTCGTTGACCAACTCGGTCGCAACACCCAGCACCTGCTTCCACATCGCCGAAACAGCGACCGCCATGCGGCGATGAAGCCGGGAAGTGTTGTAACGCAACTCAAGCACGAGGGGTTTATGCTCGCCAAAGCCTGCCTGCTGACCCGCCTCATTAAACAAACGAACCGCCTCGGCTTCCCGCTGCTCCTGGCTCCAGCTGCTCTCCGCCATCTGCGCAGGCTGGTACCCGCCCATTCCGGGGGGCACGATACCCCAGCCGGGTATCTCCCCGGCTCCCAGCACAACTCGCACCAGGATCTCACGGTCAATCGCCAACGCCAGCGCTCTTCTCAGAGCACCTGAACGCCCCAGTACCGGATGCCCAAAATTTATTCCCAGCCAGAAACTGCCCAGGTAGGGATAGGTTCGCAGCTCCGCGCCCAGGTTCTCTTTCAGCCAGTTATAACGGCCTGGTGGGATGGTTTCCGTGATATCCAGTTCGCGTGCGCGGAAACGCAAGAGCTCAGCGGCGGGTTCTTCAATCGGAAAATATTCTACTGCATCGACCAGCACCGAACTGGCTGCATAATACCGGGGATTTTTTTCCAGGCTGATCGACGCCCTCGGCACCCACCCGGCCAGGATATAGGACCCATTGACCGGCGCCTGCCTTGGATCGTCCATTGATGATGGGTGCAGGGGATAGCTCACAGGGTGCGCCAGAAGCTCGAGGAACCAGGGCGCCGGCCTGGTCAGCGTGATTTCCAGAATGCCTGGTTCAACTTCTTCGATACCCAATTCATCGGCGGCCATTTTTCCGGACATAACAGCCGTTGCGTTCATGACAATCTGCAACAAGCCGGCCGTGGCTGATGCCGTTTGTGGTGAAAATGCCCGATGCCAGGCGCGGATGAAATCGGCTGCCGTCACGGCATCGCCGTTCGACCACTTTGCATCCGGCCTGATGGTGAATCGGTATCGTTTTCCACCATCGAGCACCTGCCAGGATTCCGCCTGGCCGGGCGCCAGTTCTCCCTTTGCATCAAAGCTAAGCAGACCTTCGCGTAAATCCCGGAGAAGATTAATCGAAGCCAATCCCTGCGCCTGGTGAATATCCAGTGAATCGGGCTCCGGACCAAGGCCCCTGATTACCGTGACTGGCCAGGCTGTTTGCGTCAGCATCAATATTGTGACTGCGAAAATCAGGAGCCTGGCTGTGTTCATTCTGGGAAGGGGCATTTAGTACTTCTTCAAGGTGTTGGGAAACCCGTGATCTTCGGGTCAGAGCTTCCATAGTTTCTGTTTCAACGTGTATCCTAGTGTAGTGTCCTATATTATCAAGCTGGCCGGTCATTTGAAGAACAAAACTAAAATTGGTGGAGAATAAATTGGCATCATCCAGTACATTGGTGACAGTCGAATCGGCGCAAGAGCTTACCGCTTACCTTGCAAGTGGTTGCAAACCGGAGGACCAGTGGCGGCTGGGTACCGAGCATGAGAAATTCGGTTACACGCTGGATGACCTGAGGCCACTGCCCTACTCGGGCAAACGCGGTATCCACGCTATTCTCTCCGGACTGGCCAGGCAATTCAGCTGGCGACCCGTGCAGGAAGACGGCCTGCTGATTGCCCTGCTCGACGATACCGGTGCATCCATCACGCTGGAACCCGGAGGACAGCTGGAACTCTCCGGCGCCATACTTGATGACATTCATGAAACCTGTACGGAGGTGTATACCCACCTCAGGCAGGTCAGGGCGATATCCGAGCCGCTTGGGATCGCGTTTGTCGGCATGGGTTTTCATCCCAAGTGGCAACGGGAAGACATGGAGTGGATGCCAAAAGCACGCTACCGCATCATGCGGGACTACATGTCCAAAGTCGGCACCCTCGGCCAGGACATGATGAGCCGCACTTGCACGGTACAGGTCAACATGGATTTCAGCTCGGAAGCCGACATGGTTCACAAGTTCCGGACATCCCTCGCCTTGCAGCCCATCGCCACCGCCCTGTTTGCGAACTCACCTTTCACCAATGGCCGTCCCAATGGTTTTTTGAGCTATCGATCCCACGTGTGGGAAGACACCGACCCCGACCGCACGGGCATGCTGCCGTTCGTTTTCGATGGTGACATGAGTTTCGAGAAATATACGGACTACATGCTGGATGTACCCATGTATTTTGTGTACCGGGACGGCGAATATCTTGACGCCTCAGGCCAGTCATTCAGAGACTTCCTGGCGGGCAAGCTGCCTGCATTGCCCGGGGAACTGCCCAACCTCACGGATTGGGAAAATCACCTCACCACCACTTTTCCCGAAGTACGCTTAAAGCGCTACCTTGAAATGCGCGGCGCCGATGGCGGGCCATGGGCGCGTCTTTGCGCTTTGCCCGCACTGTGGGCCGGTCTGCTTTATCACCAGCCGTCCCTGGACGCGGCCTGGGAAATCGCCCGTGACTGGAGCATGGAAGAACGGCTGAAACTACGCGCAGATGTTCCCAGGCTGGGCCTTCGGGCAGAAATCCGTAAGCGCCCGGTGCAGTCCATCGCGCTGGAACTCCTTGAACTGGCCACCATTGGCCTGGGCGCCCGCAATCGGCTGAATTCAGCAGGCGAAAACGAAACCGGTTTCCTTTCCACCCTGCAAAATGTGGCGGAAAGCGGCGTAACACCGGCAGAGAGAAAACTGGGTTTGTATCACGGCGAATGGCAGGAATCGGTTGATCCCTTATTCAGTGAGTGCGCCTATTGATTCAGGGCCTGAATCAATCGCAATCCCCGACCCGCTTTCCATCCCATTTCATGTCCATCACCATGGACTGGCCCTGCATGTCCACTGTGACGGTTCCCTCGCCGGTCAAGGTATCACCATGCGAGGTGACTTCCCACTCACCGCGTGTAGCGCCTCCCTGTGCATTGCAGTCCATTGACCATTTCATGGTATTGCCATCCACCACCCGGTTGCTAAAAGTACAGCTCGTATCCATATCCTCCTCGTTCCAGGTCTCCGGAGACAGTTCGTCTTCCTCAATGCACTCCTTGCTGGTAGTAACCCTGGGCTGAGGCAGCATGGGCATGTTCATGGTGGAAGTCATTTCCCACATGCCGGGTTCGATGGGTATGCCTTGCGCGAAGACAGAGCTTGAAACCAGGCTGATTAACAGGGCCAGACACATGTATTTTCCTTTCATACTGCATTCCTTTTTTTGATTGGGACGCGCTCCCGCTAAGGGCCGCTTGCGCCCGATTGTAAGAGAAATCGTGATGGCTTGTAAGGGGTCGCAGACTGTAAGAGGTCGTATGCGGCCGACTGATTCAGAACCTGTCGGCCGCAAGCGACCTCTTACAATGATTACGCACGCCCTTACAGGTTCAATTGCCAGCTGTGGGTTCTGTACGCCATTGTCCCGGTTGCAGGCCGCGCAAAGCCCAGGCGCCGATCGACAGTCTCACCAGGCGTAGTGTTGGAAGCCCGACCGCAGCTGTCATCCGCCTTACCTGGCGGTTTCGGCCCTCCGTCAAGGCGATCTCAAGCCAGGAAACCGGGATGTTTTTTCTCTGGCGGATGGGTGGATTCCTCGACCACAACCAGCCGGGTTTCTTCGCCAGCAACTCAACTGCATGTGCTCGTGCCGGGCCGTCTTTCAATTTCACACCCCGGCGTAAACGGTCCAGTTGAGACGTGGTAGGAACGCCCTCTACCTGCACCAGGTAGCACTTGCGGGAGCCGAAGGCCGGATTTGCGATGCGTTCCTGGAGTTTGCCGTCATCCGTCAGCAGCAGCAGTCCTTCGCTGTCACGGTCCAGCCGGCCCGCCGGATACACATCGGGAAGGGTAATGAAATCCGCGAGGGTTGCATGCGGCGCCGCTCCGCCGGCATGGTCAGAGAACTGGCACAACACGCCCCACGGTTTGTTGAACGAGATCAGCATGGTCCGTTTCCACCCCAACTTAACCCGGATATAGCATAAAGACGGACCAGCAAAGAGTTAGATTCAATTATTTTTAGAAACTTATGGATAATGGGTCCACAGATTTCACAGCACTAAAATGGGAGTTGGAGATCCGGTTTGACGCTCAGCATCTGCGACCTGAACGCAGTCTTGATGCGCTCCAGCGCTTCTTCCGTTTCGGCATCGAAACGGACCACCAGGATCGGTGTCGTATTGGACCCCCGGACCAGTCCCCAGCCATCGGGCCAGTCCGCCCTGATTCCATCTATGGTGTTGATGCTGGCGCCATCAAAATTCGCCGCTTCCTTGAATGCCTCGACAAAGGTGAAATTTTCACCCTCCTCCATCTGCACCTTCAGTTCCGGAGTGCTGAAACTGGTCGGAAGGGCATTGAAAATGGCCTCCGGCGGTGTTTCCGCCGATGCCAGAATCTCCAGCAGCCTGGCTGCAGCATAAATTCCATCGTCCACGCCATACCAGCGCTCTTTGAAAAAGAAATGACCGCTCATTTCACCGGCAAAAGGAGAACCGAGTTCCTTCATCTTCGACTTGATCAGTGAATGACCGGTCTTGTACATAACCGGGTTTCCGCCTGCCTGGCGAATAACCTCGGCCAGGTGCCCGGTGCACTTGACGTCGTAAATGATTGTGGCCCCCGGATTGCGATCCAGAACGTCCAGGGCCAGCAACATCATCACGCGGTCGGCATAAATGATGTCCCCGGCCAGCGTCACCACACCCAGGCGGTCCGCATCACCGTCGAGTGCAAATCCGAGATCGGCGTCTATCAAACGGACAGACTCGATCAGATCCACCAGGTTTTCCGGTTCACTCGGGTCCGGGTGATGATTCGGGAAAGTGCCATCCACCTCGTCAAACAGCGGCAGCACTTCCGCCCCGATTGCTCGCAGCACTTCAGCAGCGCACACGCCGCCAATTCCGTTGCCGCAGTCAATCACCACTTTCAGTGGTTTCTCGAGCTGGATATCCTGCGCGATGCGTTCGATGTACTGCGGAACTACGTTTTCCTGTTGCACAGTACCGGTACCGGTCTGTAAATCTCCCTCGGTAATGCGCCGGTAGAAATCCTTGAGTTCCTCACCGTGGATCGGATCACCGCCCACCATGATCTTGAACCCGTTGTAATCAGGAGGATTGTGGCTTCCGGTAATCATCACGCCCGAACCGGCGGCCAGTTCATGGGCCGCATAATAAAGCACACCTGTCGGTACAGCACCGACGTCCAGCACATCACACCCGGTGGAGGTAATGCCCTCGATCATGGCTTCCTGCAGATAAGGTCCGGACAAGCGGCCATCGCGGGCCACAACGGCCGGGCCGGCGTTTTTGTTCAGCACCACGGTTCCCATCGCCTGCCCTACCAGCCTGGCGACTCCAGCGTCCAGCGTCTTGCCAATCACGCCCCGGATATCATAGGCACGGAATATATCCGGGCTCAGGTCTATCGGCTGATGTTTGGCTTCTTTCGCTTTTCGCCGCTCGGCAATATCGTAGCGCAGCCGCATGGCCGGTGGGGGGGCAAATTCCGCATCGGTGGCCTGCGGCGCATCCACGGATTGCTCGTCCTCAGCGCGCGGCGCAGTTGCAATTTCCCGGGTTACAGGTTTTTCAACTTCAGGCCTTGTAACCGGCACGCTGGCGGCGGCCTTTCCGGTCACCGCTTTCGCCTTTGCAAGCTTGCGATTGTTGAGATACAGGAATGTAGCGCCGCCCAGGAAAAGAACACCCGCCAGCAACAAGGCCAGCAAGATGCCGCTGCTACCAAGGGCTGCTGTGTATTGCTGGTTTGGAAATTCTATCCGGAACAGGGTGCCGGGGACAGATTGCCTTTGTGGCACTTCTCCCACGAGGGAGTGGTCGCCCGTTTCCGCGAGGAGATTGGGCGCTTGTCTGCCGTTGTACTGCGAAAGACCGATATAGCCCAGTACAGAATAATCCGGGTTGAAGTGTGACAACAGGTAGTCCGGCTCCAGCGTCACGACCATATAACCCACCAGATCATCCCCGGACATGACCCTGACCGCATCCACCATCTGTGGAGGGACAAGACTGTTATGTAATTGCAACTGGGGATGTCTGTTTTCCTGCAACTTCAGGAGCATGTCTAAAACGGCATAGCCGTTCAATCCCAGCTTACCCGGATCAACTGATGCCAGATTGCTGCCAAATACCCGGACTTCGCTGATTTCGTTTATGCGCCCGTTCAGATAGGAATTGAGATCCCCCACGGTAGCCGGAGCCGCTATTGCCCGGGCCGCCAGGGCCTGTACCTGCTCATCACTCATTACCCGTTTCAGCGCCTGAACAGGTTTCTCCAGCTGATCTACGGCCTCTTGCTGTTGCGAAGTTACCCGTGAAGTCGCCTGCCTGGAACGCGCGTCACTAAAGGCGAACCACAGCGTGGCCAGGATGATGGCAACGCCGAGGGCGCCAAATACCAACAGCAGCCGTGAATCCGTATGTGTGTTTTTAGTCGGCTTCAGTAAGTTTTGTGTTAGTTCCTTCAAATCCATTTTTTTTCCATTTGTGTAGTGCCCGGCAAGTCCATGCCTTCGCCCGGGTCAGGAGTGACCCGTGTGACCAAAGCCCCCGGCTCCCCTGTCAGAGGTGTGAAAATCTTCAACCAGCTCCCAGCGTACCTGTACCACCGGCAGAAAAACCAGCTGGGCAATACGCGCGCCCGGTTCTATTTTAAAAATCTTTTCGGAACGGTTCCAGCACGAGACAAACACCTGGCCCTGATAATCACTGTCTATCAGACCCACAAGGTTGCCCAGCACGATACCATGCTTGTGTCCCAGCCCCGAGCGAGGCAGGATCACGGCCGCCATTCCGGTGTCTCCCATGTGCATCGCAAAACCGGTTGGAATCAGCCGGGTTTCGCCTGATGCAATGGTCAGCGCCTCCTCCATGCAGGCACGCAGGTCCATGCCGGCGGACCCTCCGGTTGCATAGTCCGGCAGGGGGAAATCAGTTCCCAGTCGCGGGTCGATTATTTTTATCTGAACGGCTTTCAATGTCTGCATCCTTGAGCCTGGAAGCAACCGCCTTGATCAGAAGTTGCGCCAATTTCCGTTTGCTGCCCTTGCCGAGATTCTGCTCTCCGGATGGGGTCAACAATAATATTTCATTTTGATCACTTTCAAAACCGGAGCCAGCCTGACCCACCCGGTTGGCAGCAATCATATCAAGCCTTTTACGCGAAAGCTTCTCCAGTGCATGCTCCTTCAGCTTTTCCGTTTCCGCGGCAAAACCAACCGTTAAGGGACCACCCTCCAGCGCGGCCACCTCCGAAACAATATCCGGATTGGCCACCAGCTCAACTTTCTGCCTGGGCAAGCCCTTTTTCAGTTTCTGGGCGGCGGGCCTGGCTGGCCGGTAGTCGGCGACGGCAGCCACACTGATGAATACATCTGCCGAAACTGCCAGCTTGAGCGCGACATCGCGCATTTCCAGTGCGCTGCGTACGTCCGTACGCTCAACGCCTTGCGGCGTCTCCAGTGCTACAGGGCCAGCCACGAGGCTGACCCGTGCCCCGGCATCACGGGCGGCTTGCGCAATGGCAAAACCCATGCGTCCGGACGATCGATTCGCGATGAACCGGACCGGATCAATATCCTCGTAGGTGGGGCCTGCGGTTACCAGCACGTGCCTCCCCGCCAATACTGATTCTTTGCGTGCAGCCAGGGCTTTGACAAGCTCAGAAGGCTCAACCATGCGGCCCGGTCCGGTTTCGCCGCAAGCTTGTGCGCCGCTTGCAGGGCCGATCAGGTCTATTCCGCGCTGCTCCAGTAATTCACAATTGGCGCGGGTAGCCGGGTTTGACCACATTTGCTGATTCATCGCCGGCGCCAAGGCGACAGGCGCCGTCGTGGCCAGGCATATCGTGGACAGAAGATCATCTGCCAAACCATGAGCAAGCCGGGCGATAAAATTGGCCGTGGCCGGAGCCACCAGGATCTGGTCCGCCCACCGTGCCAGTTCAATGTGGCCCATGCCCGCCTCGGCTGCCTCATCGAGCAGCTCCGTGTGGACAGGATTCCCGGAAACAGCCTGAAAAGTCAGGGGTGTTATGAATGCCAGTGCACCGTGGCTCATAACGACGCGAACCTCGGCGCCGGCATCCCGCAGGCGCCGAACCAGGTCGGCCGACTTGTAGGCGGCGATTCCCCCGGTCACGCCAAGAAGAACCCGCCTCGAATTTAATGGCTTCATGTTTTCCACCAAAACGCTCCAGATTTACCGTTAGCGGTCATTTACCTCTCGAGATCGAGCTAATAGCTTACATCCACTGGGTGGTTTTTTCCGTAAAGTTTTAACTCCTGGCAATCAATCTGGAGGATAGTTTGGATTACCTGGCACCACGGGAAAAAATGGCCAAAGCCGGAATAAAGGCGCTCAGCGATGCCGAACTGCTCGCGATACTGCTTCGTACAGGGGCCGCCCGCATTCCGGCTGTGGAGCTGTCCAACACCTTGTTACAGGGTTTTGGGGGACTGAGAGGCCTCCTCCAGGCGGACCGGAGCGTACTGGAACAACAGCATGGACTGGGGCCGGCGAAATCCGCACAACTTCTGGCCGTGCTGGAACTCTCAAAAAGATATTTACACGAAGTATTGCTGCGCGGCGATCCACTGGAAAGTCCCGGCGCAACGGAGCAGTATCTCAAATGCGCTCTGCGCGACAATCCCAACGAAGTGTTCGCCTGCCTGTTTCTGGACACCCGGCACCGGGTGATCGCCTACGAGGAGCTTTTCCACGGCACCATTGACGGCGCTACCGTGTACCCCAGGGTGGTTGCGGAAAAAGCGCTGAAGCATAACGCGGCCGCCCTGATCGTGGCGCATAACCATCCATCCGGGATCAGCGAACCCAGCCTGGCGGATCAGGCCATCACGCGCAGGCTCAAGGACGCCCTGGCACTGCTCGACATCCGCCTGCTGGACCATTTCGTGATCGGGGAGGGAAAGCCGGTCTCGATGGCTGCGAAGGGACTGCTGTGAACAAGTATGGGCAGACTGCTGTTATAATGGGCGGCTTGAGCGGCAAAATAACTTGCATGAGACGCACGCATGCGGTATAAAGTGCGGCTGATTTTTTAACGTTTACGCGGGAATTTCCATGTCACGAGTTTGCCAGGTCACCGGAAAACGGCCCATGTCCGGAAACAATGTGTCGCACTCCAAAATCAGGAGCAGGCGGCGTTTTCTGCCCAACCTTCACCGCCACCGTTTCTGGGTGGCAAGCGAAAACCGCTGGGTGAAACTTCGTGTGTCCACCAAGGGCCTGCGCATCATCGACAAAAAAGGGATCGATGTTGTGCTCAAGGACCTGCGTGCACGCGGCGAAAAAGTATAAGGAGGATTTGGAACATGGCCAAGAGCGCAAGAGATAAAATTCGCATGGTTTCCTCAGCAGGCACCGGTCACTTCTACACGACCGATAAAAACAAGAAAAACACGCCCAAAAAACTGGAAATGAAAAAGTACGATCCGGTCGTGCGCAAGCACGTCATGTACAAGGAAGCGAAGATCAAATAAGTCTTCAGAAATATTGTTCACTAAACCCGCCGCTATGGCGGGTTTTTTTGTTTTTGTTACCCAATTTTGCATTATATTGGTCAAATGCCCGAACTGCCCGAAGTCGAAACCACCCTCAGGGGAATTACCCCGGCCCTGCTTGAGCGCACGATTAGCGAAGTACGTGTGCGCAATGCATCCCTGCGTTGGCCGGTGACGGATGAGGTACAGCAGGCCTGTGGGCAAAGGGTGAACAGTTTGCAGCGAAGGGCGAAGTATTTGTTGATCACCCTCGGGTCCGGCGGGCTGATGATCCACCTGGGCATGTCGGGCTCACTGCGTATTTGCGATGAAGACGACGCGCCGCGCAAACACGATCACGTGGATATCGTGCTGGATAACGGACGCTGCCTGCGATTTAACGATCCACGCCGTTTTGGATTGTTCTGCTGGTGGCAGGCCCCCGCAGACCAACACCCCCTTTTACGCCACCTTGGCCCGGAACCCTTGCAAGATGGTTTTTCCGGAGCTTATTTGTATCAGAAATCGCGCGGGCGGCGCGGGCCGGTGAAAAACTTCATCATGGATGGAAAAATCGTCGTAGGTGTCGGCAACATTTACGCTTCCGAGTCTTTGTTCATGGCCGGCATTAACCCGGCCCGGGCTGCGGGCAGGATATCAGCCGCCCGTTACGGTGCACTGGTTGCTGCGATCCGTGATGTCCTGGAACGAGCCATCGCGCAAGGGGGTACAACTCTTCGCGATTTTGCCGGCTCGGATGGCAAGCCCGGATACTTCGCGCAGGAGTTGTTGGTGTATGGCCGCGACGGTGCACCCTGTTTTCAGTGTGGGACAGCCATCAGAAAAAAAGTGATCGGGCAAAGGTCGAGTTTTTATTGTGCCAGGTGCCAGGTGTAGCCGGTTTTGCTTGCACCTTAAGACCACCAATTTCTCGTATACTGCAACTGAGTTTGTCTGCATCTTGCGGTGTCGCGGGTTGAGCAAGCCCATGGTTCAAACAAATACTAGTGGTCCAACAAGAGGCATGCAATGAACATAGCAGTACTGGGAGCAGGCGCGGGCGGCACGACCCTGGCTTTCGACTATGCCGCCCACGGACATGAAGTCAGTCTTTTCGACTTCCCGCAGTTCCCCGGCAACATCGCGGCAATTGCTGAACAGGGCGGGATTCACGCCGAAGGAGATATTTCGGGATTCAGCGGCATCGCCTACGCCGGTCACGATATCGACCGTGCACTGGAAACTGCCGAGCTTATTTACGTGGTCGGCCCGGCTTTCAGCACGGAGCCTTTCGGGGAAGCAGTAGCCGGAAAACTGCAGCCGGGACAAACCGTAATCGTCAGCCCGGGTTCTTGTGGCGGCGCACTCGCCTTCAAGCACTCTGCCGGGACTGGAACTGGAGGACGACTCCATCCGGATCGCCGAAACCCATACCCTGCACTACGCGGTCCGCCTGAGTGAGCCGGGCCGGGTTCACGTGTTTCTGAAATTGAAAGCAGGCAACCTCCTGGCAGCGCTGCCCGGGCGGCACACAGAAGACGTTCTGCGACTGATCGCCGATGTATATCCAGGCATGGAAGCGGCGAAAAATGTGATTCAGACCAGCTTGCAAAACGCGAACCCCGTGATCCATCCGGCGGTGAGCCTGGCCAATGCGGCACGCATCGAGGGAGATGGGGATTTCCTGTTTTACGAAGAAGGGGTGACAGATTCCGTGGGGCGGATGATTGAAGGCGTTGACCGCGAACGGATCGCAATCGGAGAAAGGCTCGGAATCAAAATCTACTCCGACCCGGAAATAGGCATACGCCAGGGATACATGCTGGAAAACAACTACGGCTCAGGCTACCGAAATGCGCCGGGGTTCCTTGGCATTACCGCACAGCCGCAACTCGACCACCGCTACATCAATGAGGATGTCGGATACGGCCTCGTCTTCATGTCGCGTCTCGCGAAACAGGTCGACGTCGAAACTCCGACCATCGACGCTATAATCCAGGTGACATCCATATTGATGAACCGCGATTACGCGGCCGAAGCACTGCGCACACCGGATTCATTGGGAATCGGGAATTTATCGGCGGAGCAACTTGGAAGTCTTTAAATCTGTACGTTGCTCTGGTGTTTGACGCACAGGAAGCCGGCAAAGTTGTACCACTGGAAAAAGGTTTCGACGGTGGAGAAGCCGTTTCTTCTGAACAGTTCAAGATTTTCATCCAGGCGGTAGGGAATCAATACGTTCTCCAGTGCCTCGCGCTTTTTTGAAATTTCCACTTCTGAATAATGGTTGCGGCGTTTGAAATCGTAATAAAAATCGATAAAGAGCCGGTTCATGTTCGAATCATTGGTGAGCACTTTGTCGGTCACGATCAGCACACCACCATCTGCCATGCCTTGGTAGATTTTGCGGATCAGCCGGTCCCGGTACAGGGGCCTGACAAACTGCAGCGTCCAGCAAAGTGTCACCACGCTGGTATTTTCAATCTCCAGGTCGTCGAAGTTCTCGTTGAAAATCTCCATGGGAAAACGCGATTCGGTCGCTGACGCCCGAATCGGCGGCATTGCTTTTTGCGCGATCGAGCATCGGTTTGGAATTGTCGTAGCCAAGCAGCTTGATGCTTGAATCCAACACCCTGGCAAACCGGATCAGGGTCGTGCCTGTCGAGCAACCCAGATCAACGACCAGGGAACCGGGGTGTGGCGAAACGCTGTGCGATTTCCTCGATCAGGCCTTGCTGCTCGAGGTAGAAAGGCACGCTGCGGGACCAACATATCATCAAAGACACTGGCCACTTCCTCGTTGAATTGAAAATCACCGCCCCTGGCGGCGGTATTGTCAAAGACTTCGTCTCGCGCCATTACATTCCGCCGTCAGCCTGGCGTTCGATTTCTTCCTTTTTCTTGTCCAGCCCTTCCAGGTAATCCTGCTCGAAGTTCTTGGCCTTGTTCAGAGTCTGGATTTGTGGAGCGATAAAGGTCTCTTCCACGGTGAGTGCCGGCGGCTCCGGCCACCAGGCCCAGGCAAGCAAAATGACGACAATCAGTACGAGCAGGAAACGCATGGTTATTCCGTGGATTAGTTATTCAATTATTCTAGCAGCTCTTTCTGGCTTGACTCTCTGTCCTGGGCGGGCCGGCTTTCCAGCGGGTCGATCAGCCGGATCTTCTTGCCGCCGAAAAAGACTTCCTTGAATTCACTGCGACTTACCGAAACATAGCGCTCGTTGCCGCCGACTTCCACTTGTGAGCCCTCCCGTAGTGCATAACCCGCATCATCGACACGCACGACCATGGTGGCTTTTTTTCCGGTATGGCAAATGGTCTTTAGCTCTTCCAGCCGGTCCGCCCAGGCGAGCAGGTAGTGGCTGCCCGGGAACAACTCACCCTGGAAATCGGTGCGCAGCCCAAAACAAAGTACCGGGATACCGAGCCGGTCGACCACCTCGCTCAGTTGATAGACCTGCTCCCGGGTCAGGAACTGGGCTTCATCGACCAGCACACAATGGATGTTCTCTTGCTCCAGCTGTTGTTTAACCCGGTTGAACAGGTCATCGTCACTTTCGAAGGCGATCGCTTCCGCCTCCAGGCCAATTCGCGACTTGATCACACCGGTTTTATGTCGGTTATCCAGAGCCGGCGTGAACAGCAAGGGCTTCATGCCGCGCTCCCGGTAGTTATGCGCCGACTGGAGCAACACCGTGGTCTTGCCCGCGTTCATGGTCGAATAATAAAAATAAAGCTTAGCCATTGTCTTGCAGGAATTCGTGAACCAGGGCCAGGGCTTCCTGGCGCTGGCTGAGCGCCAGCAATATCAGCAGATCGCCAGGACGGGCCTGCTCGAGCGCCAGTTTGGTGGCGTCTTTCGGACCGGGGAACAGGCTGATGGAATTCGCGGGAATGCCTTGCTGCAAGGCTACATCACGAATCACACAGGGTACTTCAAACGGTTCCCGGCCTCTTTCGTAACCCGGCAAATCACAGATTAAAAGCTGATCGGGTTTCATCGAGCAAGCTGCCCGGGTCAGGTCTCCGATATCCTTGTCCAGGCGATCACCTGCCTGCCCCATCAGCAACACTACTCGCTCTGCCTCCACCTGCCTGACCGCTTCAGCAAGCGCTGACATACCATGCTCGTTGTGGGCAAAATCTACCAGGATGAGAACTCCTTCGTGTTCGAACCAGTTGCCGCGCCCCGGATTATCTGTTTCATCACCACGAAATGCGGCAAGTCCGTCCCGGATCGATTTGTCTTCAATTTCCAGCGCAATGGCGAGGGACATAGCGGCCAGCGCATTAGCGATGTTGTAACGTACTACACCGCCCATGGCGGCAGGGATGTTTTCGACTGCCGCTACTTTTCGTTCAATCACCCCAGCCTCGCGGCCACTTGCAACCCACAGCCAGCCGTCTTGAAGGTAGCAGACCGTTGCTCCTTCGGAAAGGGCGGCGCGCATGATCCGATTGTCCGAATACAAACTATACCATAGGATAGTATTGTCCAGTTTTGCCGCATAGGCAACCACGCCTTCGTCATCGGCATTGAGCACCAGGGGTTCATCCCCCTGCAGCGCCTTGCGCACGATGAACTTGGCGGGAATCAATTCCTCCACCGTATTGATGCCGTACTCCCCGAGGTGGTCTGCGGCCACGTTGGTGACCAGGACAGCATCGGCTCGCTCTATGCCCAGGCCCCGCCGTAACAAACCACCGCGGGCCACTTCCAGTACGGCCATTTCCACGTCTCCCTGGCGCATCAGCATCCTGGCGCCCCCCGTGCCGGAATAATCACCGGTATCGATAACCCTGTCGCCTACGCGGATGAAGTCGGTAGATGTCAGCCTGCCCGGTAACCGGCGGCCGCCATGATGGACGCGGTCATGCGTACCGTAGTCGACTTGCCGTTGGTGCCGGTCACCAGCACTACCGGGATGGAATGAATGCTCTTCCAGTCGATATCATCGGGCGAAGGCAGGGAATCGGGCGTCCAGACCAGGGCGCCTTCACCATAGCCAAGCGATACCTCATCATCGTCCCACAAAAAGGGTACTCCGTGAACGTGGGCCGCCTTCTGCAAGGCCAGCAGCGCCGGATTTCGTTCTTCATCGAACAATCGGTTGAGCCGTGGGAACTCCTCGTCAAAATCAGGGGCTTCACCCTCGCCGCATGCGTGCACTGCGCTTGCCCAGGCCACTTCGTTCAACTCGCACATGGAATACAGCACATCGATTGGCGCGGAAATCAACAGGCTGGCGCCACCATCAAATACCCGGTAACAGGTTTTCTCATCCGGGTAGCCAACGGCATCCAGCCACTTCATGGCTGCGCTTTCCCAGGCCCGGATCACGGGTTCCGGCGGCCCTTCGATGGCGACATCGATGATCGCGGCCGGCAAATCCCAGAACAGGTTGGCGCCGGTGAGCCGCCGGCTATCGATCAGTTCCATTTTCATCTGGTGCAGTTTGCAGTCTCATTAATCAGAATCTTCATCCATTCGCGCGATGCGCACACCACGCTCATCGCGGATCAATTCGGAGCCCGGTTCCAGCGTGAAGGCATGGGGATCTTCCTCGACAAAACTCTGCACGGGTTTCTCCACTTCGAAACCTCCGGACTCAACATCTTCCACCTTGTGTCCCACTACCTGCTTCCAGCAGCGCTCGATATTGTCCCCGAATATCACGACCAGGTCGCCTTCCCTGGCCATTTCGAGCGAAGCCTTGACGGCCTCGGTTTCAGACGCGACGACCTGGATGGATTGATCATCGATTCCATTTTCCAGTAACTGGCTGCGCAACATCCGGGGCACTTCGTCTTCACCCCGTCCGCGGCGGTTGTCATCAGCCTTGCAAATATAGCAATCGAAATGGCCAGCGGCCGCGTCTGCGATCGCGAAGATGTCCTCGTCCCGCCGGTCGCCCGGCGCCGCCAGCACACAGATCCGCCGCCCGCCGACTTCCAGGCGGTCCACCAACTGGCTGATGCTCTGGATGGCAGCCGCGTTATGACCATAATCCAGGATGACGCGGAAGGGGTGTTCATCGAACACATTCATGCGGCCAGGGGCCTGGAATATGGTCGAGTTAAAGGTGCGCAGGCCATGGCGGATATCATCCAGCGATTTGCCTATACCAAATGCCAGCGCCGCGGCGAACATCGCGTTCTGCACATTGAATGTCGCCTTGCCTTCCATGGTGGCGGGGATCAGGTGCGTCCACAGCAACTGGAAATGCGTGCCGTTGTCATACAGCGTGATCATGTCGCCGTTGATGCCCTGCTCCAGCACCATGGCGCGGCCGCCTGAGCGAATGTGTTCTTTTACCAGGCTGTGCGCCGGGTTCATGGTGACGTAACACACGTTTTCAGCCTGGGTGTAATCGGCCATGCGCAGGCACAGCTCATCATCCGCGTTCAGAATCGCCGTATCCCTGGCCACCTCGATCGGAATACGTTTCAGCTCGGCCAGTTGCTCCAGGGTATCAATGCCTCTGAGGCCCAGGTGATCCGAGGCCACGTTCAGGCAGGCGGATACGTCGCAGCGCCGGTAACCGAGACCGGCCCGCAGCAAACCACCGCGTGCCGTTTCCAGCACGGCGACGTCCACGGTAGGATCGCGCAATACGATATGTGCCGAGGTGGGACCGGTCATGTCCCCTTTCACGGTAAGCCGGCCATCGATGTACACACCGTCGGTGGACGTCATGCCCACGGTATGTCCAGCGGTTTTGAGAATATGCGCCAGCATCCTCGCCGTGGTGGTCTTGCCGTTGGTGCCGGTGATGCTGGCCACGGGAATACGGCAGGGTGTGCCCGGCGGGAACAGCATATCCATCACTTTGCCGGAAACGTCCCTGGCTTCGCCTTCCGAGGGTGCAACGTGCATGCGGAAACCCGGGGCTGCGTTAATTTCGACGATGGCGCCGCCGATTTCCTTGTAGGACTGGGTGATATCGGAGGAGAGGAAGTCAACGCCACCCACGTCCAGCCCAACCGCCTGCACGGCCCGCACGGCCATTTCACGATTATCGGGGTGCACGACATCAGTCATGTCGATGGCCGTGCCGCCGGTAGACAGGTTGGCCGTGGAGCGCATGAAAAAGACCTCGCCCCCGGTCAATACGGTCGATGGGTCGTAGCCCGCTTTTTCCATCAGGCCTTCCGCCTGGTGATCCAGTTCCAACCGGGTGAGGACTTTCTCGTGCCCGATGCCGCGGCGCGGATCTTCGTTCACCACATCAACCAGTTCACTGATGGTACTGCTTCCATCCCCCACGACGTGGCCGGGAACGCGTTTGGCGACGGCTACCAATTCGTCATTGACCACCAGCATGCGGTGATCCATGCCCTCGATGTAGCTCTCGACCAGCACGCTGCTCCCACGTGAGTTATCACGGGCAACCTGGTAGGCCAGGCTGATCTGCTCGTCCTCAGTGAGGTTGATCGAAACGCCGCGGCCGTGATTTGCGTCCAGGGGTTTGACTACAACCGGGTAGCCTATGGTCCGGGCCGCACGCACCGCTTGCAGTTCCGAACGGACCAGCCTCTGCTGGGGCACCGGCAGGCCCAGATCCCTCAGCAGGTTGTGCGTGTCTTCCTTGTCACAGGAAATCTCTACCGCTATGTGCGGGGTCTTGCTGGTGATAGTGGCCTGGATGCGTTGCTGGAATCTCCCGTGTCCGAATTGCACCAGGGAGTACTTGTTAAGCCTGAGATACGGAATTTCCCGTTCTTCCGCCGCGGAGACCAGCGATGCCGTGCTCGGGCCCAGTTCCTTGCGCTGCGCAAAGCGGATGAAGTCATCGCGTTCTTCATCAAAATTGAAATCGTCATCGATTTCGCTGCTGAGCTCTTCCTTGAGCCTGTCCGGTAACAGGCTCAACAAAAACTGGCGGGCAATGCGCGCCGCCTCCAGGCCAACGTCGCGCTGCTTGTACTGGAAAACCATGTTGTAGTGGCCGGTCGGCCCCATGCTGCGGGTTTTACCGAAAGAAACATCGGACCCCGCCATGTTCTGCAATTCGATTGCGGCGTGTTCCCAGATATGCGCCATCCAGGTGCCTTCGTCCTCATGCAGGCGACGCAGAAACCCCCCGGCCTCACTGTAAGAGCATTGATGTTCCGCAAGGCCGGGCAAAGCATGCACCAGGGCATCGATGAACCCTTCGCCCAGAGCGACAGATGGCCAGTCTTCCAGCACACCGATATCGACCTGGTGGCGGATGACGGGAAAATGAGCGTAGAGACTGGGCCCTACGTAAACGTTAGTGGCAAGGATTTTCATTGTATCGCGACCTTTAAATATTCGAGGTCAGGCCATCTTACCGCCGGACCCCGCTTACCGCCAGACAGAGACCGTGTCGTGACGGGTATTAAACAAAATCAATCTATTGTTGCCTCGCGCGTTTCGATATTGAAATGCGCACCCGAGGCAAGTACATGCAGCTTCAGGCCAATCAGGGTGACCGCCTCCGCCCGGCGCACATAACTCATAGAGGAATGCCTGAGACCGGATGGATCAACCACCGTAATTGTCCCTCTTCCCACAACTTCCATGTTGCCGTCCGGCCCGATAAAACCGGCCGTATTCTCATCGATTCCGAGCCCGCAGGCAAAAGGATTGAAAGACAAAGCCGCCAGCAAGCGGCCCATGCGCTGGCGCTGGTTGAAATGCTGATCGATGATGACGCGGTTGGTGAGGCCCAGCCCAGGCACCAGTTCGACACCACTTTCCCGGGGGGAAGAGCCGCTGCGGCCACCGGCAATCATGTGCTCAGAAACGATGGCGGCACCCGCCGAGGTTCCAGCCACGTGGATACCGCCGGCGTTCAGGTTGCGGATCAGGTGTGCAACCGGCGTTCCACCCAGAATGGTAGACAGCCTGAGCTGGTTGCCGCCAGTGAGGAATATTCCCGTTGCACTGCCCAGTATACGCAGGGTTTCTTCATTGAAACATTCATCCCGTTTCTCGATCGGCACGCACATGGAATTGGCGCCCATGGTCTCGAACAGTTCTTTGTAACGGGGGCCGGTCTCATTGAGCAAGGATGCCGTCGGGATCACGATAATACGCGCATCCTGGCCACCACAAAGCTCGACAAAACGGCTCAATATCTTTGCTTTATTTCCCTTACGTTCGGCGCCGCCGATCGGGACGATGAATCCCTGTGTTTGGCCTTCTGGGCGTATTGCTGGCATCTTTCGTATTCCTTTTACTCTTCAAACAGGCCGTGCACAAGCGGTACCTGATCCTGCACCATCCACTGCCCACCGGCCATGACATGCCTCACGTCCAGCGCATCTCCCAGGCACACGAAATCAGCGTCTGCACCGGCTTCGATGCGTCCCTTGTTCTCCAGCCTCAGCAGGCGCGCAACGTTGATGGTCATGGAAGGCAGCACCTGGTCCAGGCTGTAACCACGCCCAACCAGCTCCCGCAGAGTTTCAGGCAAACCGGCGGAGCTGGCAAAATCCATCTTCACCATGCGCCCGTTCTGGTCAAAAACCGGCAGGCAACCACCCCCGTCCGAGCTGATCGTCAGGTTTTCAGCCGGGCAAGCCTGTTCATGGAAACGCGACCAGGCATCTGCGGCCGACCAGGCATTTTCACCTTCGGCCACCGGGAAGGCAGTCACATCGACCACCACGTTCTCACGGCTCAGCGCACAAGCCTCTTCGAACAATTCCTTTGTTCGATTCACGTGCGTGGGATGAAACACCCGCGGCGGCAGTTCCGTTTCATCAAGTAAGCGCCGCACCAGTTCAAGGCCTCGTGAGCCATCGCCGAGGTGGAGGTGAAGCACCCCGGCCTTGCGGCTGATCAGGCCGGCGACATGGACCTCTGAAGCCAGCCTGGCCAATTCATCAAAGCTCGGCTGGCTGGAGCGATGATCGCTGATGGCAAGCTCACCCAGGCCGATGATGCAATCGATATTCACAATGTCCCTGCGTACCGAGCCGGTCAGGGTAGTGGGCGGCACGTGATAACCACCGGTCCAGCACCAGGCTGACAGGCCTTCTTCGCGCAGGGCCCGGACACGGGCCAGCAGGTTAGCCGTGCTGCGGGTTTCATCATCGGTGCCCAGCAGGCCGACAACACTGGTTACTCCATGGCGCGTGAACTGGCTGAGCGGCACGGCAGGAGCCTGGGTAGAAAAACCATCTTCACCACCACCGCCCGTTACATGGACATGGCAGTCGATCAGCCCCGGAATCAGCGGTGCGCCTTCCAGGTCCACCGTATCGGCCAACAGCGAAGCGTCCACTGCCGGCAATTGTCTGCCCACGTACAGCATTTTCCCGCCGCCCAGCAGCAAATGCCCGGTGCCCAGGGGCTCGGGAGCGTAAATATCGGCATTTTTGATCAGTGTCAGCATGGTTTGGGCCTGCAGGCTTAGGCTTGGATACAGGGCGCGGTATTTTACCGGCACAGGCTTCAGATTGATACAAACGCAGCTGTGTAAGAGCGTGGTTGCGTGCGAAGAGTTCTGGAATCATTGTAAGAAAGGCTCTGGAATAATCGCGCGCAAGCACGCTCTTACAAGGGGTATAATTGGGGGCTTTACAATCGCGCTTGGAGCAAGTTATGAGCCTGCATGATGTTCCTGTCGGCAGAGACGTCCCGAATGAGGTCAATGTCATTATTGAAATCCCGATGAACAGCCCGGCTCTCAAGTACGAGATCGACAAGAAATCAGGCGCGCTGTTCCTTGACCGCATGCTGAAAACCGCCATGCATTATCCGTGCAATTACGGCTACATCCCGCATACGCTCTGCGGCGATGGCGACCCCGTGGACGTACTGGTTGTTATGCCGGTCCCGGTGCAATCGGGCTCGGTGGTCACCTGCCGCCCGGTTGGCATGTTGCGGATGGAGGATGAGTCCGGCGACGACGCCAAAATCCTTGCCGTTCCCACCGAAGACATAACGGGCCTTTACCGGAACGTCAAATGCGTAAATGACATCGACGAGCTATTGAGACTGCAGATCTCTCACTTTTTCGACCATTACAAGGATCTGGAAACGGGAAAATGGGTGGACATCAAGGGCTGGGAAGAGGCCGAGGCCGCCCGCCGCGAGATTCTCGAATCGATAGAACGCTTCGAGTCGCTGACCGACAAACCCAATTTCTGACAAACCACCCAATCACAACAGAGTAATGACGAATCAAGACATGGAAATTGTCAGCTATAAACAATTATGGGATAGCAAAGCTGTTTCACAGGCTCATGCGCTGATCGCCGTCGATGGCAGTTCCGATGAATCCATTGTCCGGAAAAACGGTCAGTTTACCGCCAGGCAAGTCAGTAGCGCACTGGATATTCAAGCTGGCGATCATGTGCTTGAACTGGGTTGCGGCGTAGCCCGTATTGGCAGGGAACTGGCCCCAGCCTGCGCACACTGGACCGGAGTGGATATATCCGGAAACATGATCGAGCGGGCAGCCGAACGCACCGCCCATCAGGATAATGTCAGCCTACACCGCCTGGATTGCAGCAGTCTGGAAATGATCCCGGATAACAGCATCGACAAGGCCTATTCGATTGCGGTGATGTGTCATATGGATAAGGAGGATCTTTACCTGTATCTGGAGGAATTGCAGCGGGTGGTCAAGCCTGGCGGCATGATTTTTGTTGAAACCTGGAATCTTGCCCATCCAGTAGGCTGGAAACGTTGGGAGTACGAGGTACGGCATTGGTCACGCAGCGATCAAAGCGTGCGTAAAGATGTCTCCCGCAACCAGTTTTGTACTCCGGATGAGTTTGAGCTATATCAAAGCCAGGCAGGCTTTGAGGTGATTCGCAGTTTTAGCAACTCTCCCTGGGTGCAGAGCATCGCCACTACTTCAAAAGATGCCGATTGGATTAAAAAACAAGCACAGAGAATTGAAAAGAACAAAACTGAAATCGCTTACTCTGTGCTGTTTGGCGAAATGTTCGAAAAAACCATAGCCGTAATTTATGGCGTCATCCATCCGCGTGAAGCCATTGCATTCTGCAATCAGCACCAGGGCACGGCTGAAACTGATTTATTCCACCCCTTTATCCTGGGGCTTTGGGGCGGCAACCCGGAGCAATGGGGTGAGGTTGAAAATACAGCCTGAGAAAAGGTGCAGTAAATTTTGTATGCCGGCTACCCGGCTTTTTTATTGATCGCTGACAAATAGAGTTCGCTGGTGGCGAGATCCGTAAACGAATAATCCTGTAATGCCGGGGTGTATTCAACCAGGTCAGTGTTCCGTAGTGCAACCCGCCAGGGCTCAAAACCCATTGCCCGCAGTTCTTTCTCAAAGCCGTCTACCGAAATGGGGTTTAACTCGGTATACCACTGCCAGTATTGTTCAATTGAGGCGACATAGCCTGCCCGGTCCATCAACTCCGGCGGAGCGTTGAGCAGCCGTTGTTGTAATTCCTCAGGTGGAATTTTCAGATGAATGAAGGGGTCATCAAAAAATTCACCGAGATGGTTACCTGCCGGGCCATAGAACAAGCCCGGATGTACAAAAAACAAACCATCCGGCTTTAGCACCCGCTGTATTTCTTCCAGTGTTTTTCGGTAACCACCCGCTATGTGCTCAAGAGAGCCCCAGGAAAGCACCACGTCAAAATAGCTGTCCGGGTAGGGAATAGAATTACCATCTTCAGCTTTGAACTGCAGTCCTGTGTCATCAAGCACTTCTTCCGGCAGGTGATTGGCGGCGATGATTTCCGGCAGCCGCTCAAACCCCTTAAATGGGTCAATGCCTACCAGTAGCTCAGGCTGACACCGAAGGTAAACGGCCAGGTCAATAATTCCATCCCCACAACCCACATCCAGAATCTTGCCCCGGAGCCTGGGCGAATCATCCAGCATCATATTGATAATCACTCGTGAGGCATGATCGAAATGCCGGAAGAACCAGTCACTGTGTTGCTTGTTCCAGGACAGCTCACTAATGTCACAATTTTTGTCGCTGGATGTGATTCGCCATTGCGCCTGGCTTATACCCGGGTCATCACGAGGCTCTTTCAATTCACCATCGATATCGGCTTGATCATGAAGCACAGGTTTGCCGTTGGCTTTACTCCACGCCAACAGATCGAATTTATAATTGCCCGCCGGCAGCACCAGATCATTAAGCCCAACATCCAGGCAGTAATTACCGCGAGGTAACCAGGCGATATCCACTCCCTGCTGGCGAATGTGCCGGGAATAAACCTCCACGCACGTTTTTCGATCTCGGATGCGAAGCTGAAAATCCAGGTCAAATATAATCAGGTCATCGACCTGGATATGAGCCTGGAATGCTTTAGCAGCATTTCCCGCCCCGGTCTCAGTGGTTTCGATGAATTTGACAATACGCATTTGGATTACTATTGATTCTTAAACGGCCATCGCATTGATCCACGTTAATCTGATTTGTGAATTATTGATAGATGTCCAAACCATTTTGTTGCCGGCAAATTCAGAATCTGTAGCACAACCAGGCCGTCAGGATTTCGATCACCTGGATGGCGGGTACGTCACTGGTTTACGCTTTTATCTATAAAGCACCTGTTTATGTGTGGGGTATTGCTTCCTGCACGCACTTTAGGAGGACACCACCATGAGAATTCATCACCGGTTTTAATGTCTTTTATTTCTATCTTCGCTTTAACGTTCTCATTCTCAGCGGCCGCTAAAATTACTACCTATGGCCCGGTTGAACTGCGCGAAGGTCAGAGCTTTGAGCTCTGTATCAGCTCCCACTTCTCGTTGGGAAGTGTTTCAATCGAGGCCAGTTTTCATCCGGTGACTAATTCCAGCGT